>Ga0116224_10002136_pt1 | contig 11723 bp, 11 predicted proteins | sample Sb_taG_9_FD_89699 | JGI IMG/M metagenome (GOLD analysis project Ga0116224, IMG submission 89699) | Peat soil microbial communities from Weissenstadt, Germany - Sb_50d_b_LC metaG | ecosystem: Environmental > Terrestrial > Soil > Wetlands > Peat | place: Germany: Weissenstadt | collected 2010-09-21
CGAGCACGACGAGACGGAGGGGGAGCTTGACCGCGTTGCTCACAGTCACGGCACCTGCGCGCGCTCGGTGCCGGGCGAAGGACGGGTGAGGATCTGAACGACGTCGACGCCGCGCAGGTCGGCCTGCGGCGAGACCTGGATCGTCCCGTTGTTGAGCAGCTGGTTCTCGTCGACGGGGAGCACGTTGCCGATCGGGATGTTCGCCGGGAAGTACGACTCGAGCGGGCCCGATTTGAATCCGGCGGTGACGACCAGCTGGCCCTGCGGCGGGCCGGTCTGGAGCTGTCCCGGGTTCGGGGGCTGAAGATATTGGAGGACGAGCTCGTCCGGGTTCCCCACCGCCGGCACCAGCTCGCCGGTGTCGCCGTTGGCGTCGAGCACGCGCGCGGTCACCGACAGCGTGTGGTCGGTGATCAGCGTGACGAACGAGACCGTCGCCGACACCTCCGTGACCTCGCCGACGAGCGCGCCGTCCCCGACGACGGGGTCGTGCAGGGCAACGCCATCGTCGGTGCCCTTGTCGACGCTGATCGTCTGGTACCAGAGCGTCGGGTCACGCAGGATCACCTGCGCGGTGACCGGGTGGTATGAGCTCAGGTCGAGGCTGTTGTCGAGGTGGAGCTCGGCTGCAAGCTGCGTGTTGAGGAGCTTGGCGCCCTTGGCCTGGGCGAGCTCGTTGTTCAGCCGCGCCACCGTCTGCTGCAGCTGCTTGACCTGGCTCTTGGCGTGGAACGTGCTCGAGAACCAGCCTGCGACCGACCGCACCGGCGCCAGGACCTTGCTCGCGCCGTCCTCGACCGGCGAGAGCACCTCGACCACACCGCGCTGGACGTTGTGCAGCGGGCTGTTCGGCGTCTCGCCGAAGTATGCCGTGAGCAGGATCAGGGAGACGGCGACGAGCAGAGCGAGAACCGCCCGCCGTCGCCGAACTTGCTTGTCATGCACGGATTTCGTGTCTCCAAGATCTTGCCTGGCGCCACGTCAGCACTGCTCCCAACCTAGTACCGACGGCGCCGGTTGCGTGAATTCTTGCTCGAACGGTGGATCGCTTCGAACTCCTCCAACGACCTCCCCGAGCCAACCGCGACGCACGTCAACGGCGACTCGGCCAGATGCGCGGGCATCTGCGTCTCGTGACGCAGGCGCTCATCGAGCCCCTGTAGCAGCGAGCCACCTCCGGCCAGCATGATGCCACGATCCATGATGTCGGAGGCGAGCTCCGGCGGGGTCCGGTCGAGCGTCTCCTTCACCGCGTCGATGATCTGGACGACGGGCTCCTCGAGCGCGCCCCGGATCTCCTCGCTGGTCAGGACCACGGTCTTGGGCAGTCCCGAGACCATGTCCCGGCCGCGGATCTCCGCCTGGACCTCTTCTCCGAGCGGGTACGCCGAGCCGATCTCGAGCTTGACCTCCTCGGCCGTCTGCTGGCCGATCAGCAGCTTGTACTCCCGCTTGACGTAATTCATGATCGATTCGTCGAGCTCGTCGCCACCGACCCGGATCGACTGCGAGACGACGATCCCGCCGAGCGAGATCACCGCCACCTCGCTGGTGCCGCCGCCGATGTCGACGACCATCGAGCCGGTGGGCTCCCCGACCGGCAGCCCGGCGCCAATCGCCGCCGCCATCGGCTCCTCGATCAGATACGCCTGACGCGCGCCCGCCGAAAGACACGCCTCCTCCACGGCCCTCTTCTCGACGCCGGTCACCCCGGATGGGACGCACACCACGACCCGCGGATGCGCCCAGCGGTTCTGGTGGACCTTCTGGATGAAGTGGCGAAGCATCTCCTCGGTGACCTCGAAGTCGGCGATCACGCCGTCCTTGAGCGGCCGGATCGCCTGGATCGTCCCCGGCGTCCTGCCGAGCATCCGCTTGGCCTCGATCCCCACCGCGTGGACCTCCCCGGTCCGGGAGTCGACCGCGACCACGCTCGGCTCGGACAGCACGATGCCCCGCCCGCGCACGTACACGAGCGTGTTCGCGGTGCCCAGATCAACCGCCATGTCGCGACCGCCGAAACCGGTCAGGTACGTAAAAAAGCCCATAGGTAAGCCGGGTAGGAGTGAGCAACGGACGGGGTGGTACTGAGTGCCGGAGGCCACGCCACGCTGCCAGCGCCGTCCGACCCCGATTGTACGGGCTCGTCCCGCGGGAGGCTGATCGCAGGCATGCGTTTCGCCCGCTCAGCGCGGGTTGCAGGGAACCGGGTCACCCGCTGAGCAGCCCGGGCGCCAGTTCCAGCAGCGTCGTCACGGGCAGTCCGACCACGTTCAGGAAGTCGCCCTCGATCGCCGCCACGAGCGCCGCGCCGCGCCCCTGGATCGCGTACGCCCCCGCCCGCTCCCGCCATTCGCCGCTGGCCATATACCAGTCGATCAGGGTCGCGTCCAGCGCCCGGAACTCCACCGTGGTGCTCGCGGCCGCCGTCCGAGCGGAGCCGTCCGCGATCAAGCAGATCCCGCTCACGACGGTGTGGCGACGCCCCGAGAGCGCGCTCAGCATCGTGCGCGCCTGCGCCTCGTCCGCAGGCTTGCCGTATACGCGAGCCCCAAGGCTGACCAGCGTGTCTACGCCGAGGATCCAGTCTCCCGGCATCCTCCCCGCCACTGCGGAGGCCTTGCGGTACGCGTTCTCGAGCGCGACCTCGTGCGGCGGGCCCGCGTCGAGTTCCTCCACGTCCGGCGCCTCGACCGTGAACTCGACGCCGATCTGCTCGAGGATCGCCCGCCGCTGGGGCGAGCGCGAGGCGAGCACCAAGCGGCTCACGCGACCGCGACGAACGGCCGGGGCTCAGCCAAGCTCCGGGAAGAACAGGGCCACCTCGCGCGCCGCAGACTCCGGCGAATCCGACCCGTGAACCATGTTCTGGCCCACCTCGATCGCGAAGTCACCGCGGATCGAGCCGGTCGTCGCCTTGAGCGGATCGGTGGCGCCGATCACCTGGCGCGCCGCCACCACTGCCTGCTCGCCCTCGAGCACCATCGCCACGAGCGGCCCGGATGTGATGAACGTCACAAGCTCCTCGTAGAAGCCCTTCCCCTCGTGCTCGGCATAGTGCTGCGCCGCGAGGTCGCGGCTCATCGTCAACAGGTTCATCGCGACGAGCCGGAGCCCCTTGCGTTCGAAGCGCACGATGATCTCGCCCGAGAGGTTTCGGACAAAGGCGTCGGGCTTGATCAGGATCAGCGTTCGCTCCATGGGTCTCCTTGTGGGCGCACCGGGCGCCGGGGTTAGTCGAGTGGCGGCCGGAGACTTTAGGGCGTCAGGTGCCCGACGGGCCGCCGCGCTCGGCCGGCGCGGGCGTCGGCGTCGGGGCGGCGCTGCGCTCGGCGCGCACGGTCGCGCCGGCGACCGGCTGCTCGGCGGTGCCCTCGCGACGGCGGCGGGTGCGGCGATGCTGCGGAGCGGCGCCCGCCACCTCGGCTTCGCAGAACGGGCAGATCTTCCACATCGGGTCGAGCGGCTTGCCGCACGCGGCGCACGGATCCTTCAGCTTGCGCATGCAGTTGGGGCAGCGCAGGAAATCCTTCTCGACCTCGTAGTCGCAGTACGGGCAGACCTGGTAGCCGAGCTCCGCCAGCCGCGCCTCGGCGGCCTGGATCTCGAGCTCGCGCTCGCGCACATCGTCGAGGTACTCGGGGGGCCTGACGATCATGTAGACGATCGTCCCGACGTACGGGAACAGCGACGCCGCGGTCGCGCAGCCGACCAGCAGTGAGTCCCCGATCCGGCGCCGGGCGTCCGCGTACGTCCAGTAGATGAGCGCCAGCCACACCACCACCAGGAACAGGATGATGAGCTCGACGACAGCACTGATCGTGCCGTTCTTGATGCCAAAGACCGTCAGGAAGGGCATTAAGGGTGCGAGTTTAGTGGTCGATGGCGTTGGAGCGTCGCAGCGGCCGCACGTCTTGTGTGTGGATCCTCATACAAGACGTGCGCGGTCCACACGATTTCGGCCTATCAGAGATATGTCCTGCCAAACAGGTAACCGATTCCGAAGAACACGAGGATCACGAGCGCGACGACCACGGCAACCAGCGCGACCATCGCCAGGAACCTCGGCTGCCTCTCCTCCTCGTCGTCCATGGTATCGACGGCTTGACTCAAAGCATCGAGGCGCGGCCGGCGCCCTCCGGGCGGAGCAGGTCGGCAACCAGATAGATCGAGCCGGTGGCGACGACCAGACCGCCGGGGCCGGCCAGGTCGCGGGCACGCTCGAGCGCGGCGCGAGGGTCGCGGATCACCTCGGACGGCGGTCCGCCCAGCTGGCCGGCGAGCGACTGCAGGGTCGGCGGCGGCAGCGCCCGAGGGTTCTGGCTCGCGGTCAGCACGAGCGCGTCACACATCGGCAACAGGGCGGCGAGCATCGCCGCGGCATCCTTGTCGTCGAGCACCGAGATGACCGCGACGACGTGATCGTGGCCGGCGGCCCATGGCTCGGCCAGCGCCTCGGTGAGCGCGGCGATCCCGTCGGGGTTGTGCGCGCCGTCGAGCAGCGTGAGCGGCTCCTCGTCGATCACCTGAAGACGGCCCGGCACGAGGATCTCCGCCGCGGCGGTGGCGACCGCGGCCGGGTCGAGCTTCCCGAGGTACGCCTCCGCCGCGGCCCGCGCCAGGGCGAAGTTGCGCCGCTGATACGAGCCCAGCGCGGTCAGCGGCACGCCCGGGTCCGCGCCTGCGTGAACGATCGTCGCTCCGCGCTCCGCAGCGACGCGCTCAGCCACCGCCTCGGCATCGGGATGCAGGCGGTGCCCCAGGATCAGCGTCGCGTGAGGTTGCACGACGTCGAGCTTCTCGGTGGCGATCGCGGTGATCGTCGGCCCGAGCCACCGGGTGTGCTCGAGGCCGACGCTGGTCAGCACCTGCACGCGCGACGGGATCACGTTGGTCGCGTCGTAGCGGCCGCCGAGCCCCGCCTCGATAACCGCCACCTCGACCCCCTTGCGGGCCAGCTCGGAGTAGGCGGCCGCGGTCAGGAGCTCGAACTGGGTCACCCGGTCGTCGCCGACGAGCGAACGGTCGACGAGCTCGGCGGCGTGCGCCGCCCGCTGGATCGCGGCGGCGAACTCGCTCGGCTCCAGATCGGCGTCGTCGATCCTGATCCGCTCGGCGAACGAGACCAGGTGCGGAGACAGATACGCGCCGGTGCGCAAGCCGTGCCTGCGCAAGATCGCCGCGGCCATCCGCACGGTCGAGGACTTGCCGTTGGTCCCGACCACGTGAATCGACTCGAAGCTCTGGTGCGGGTTCCCGAGCGCGGTCATCAGCCGCCGCATGCGGTCCAGCCCGAACCGCATCCCGAACAGCTCGCGGGACAGGACGTAGCGCTCGGCTTCCTCGGCTCTCATGAGTCACCGTCCCCCGAGATCGCCCCCAGGGCGATCTCGCAAGCGAATCGCCGCAGGCGATTCGCCAATGACGAAGTCATTCGCCCAGCTCCTCGCGCAGCCGGGCCAGCTTGTCGCGTTCGGCCTGGACGACGTCCGCCGGCGCCTTGTCGACGAATCCCCGGTTGGCGAGCTTGCGCTCGGCGCGCTCGATCTCGGCCTCGACCTTGGCCCGCCGGGCGGCGAGCCGGCGCTGGGCCCCCTCCAGGTCGATGTCCTCGCTGGGCAGAATCTCCACCGCCCCGCCGGGAACCGGCACCGTCGCCACGGGCTCGGCTCCGTCAGACGTGAACGCCATCCGCGCGAGCCGGGCCAGGTGCTCCCCCGTCTCCTCGTAGCCCTCGGCGGCCAGGCGTGCCGGCACGGTGGCCGCGGCTCGCACCCCGGCGAAGTCGCGCCAGCCGCGCAGCGCCTGCACAGCCGCGATCACGCGTGCGACGCTCTCTTCGGCCGCCTCGTCTCGAACCGTGTCCTCGGAGAGCACGCCGCCGGCGGCGAGTAGTCCCTCGGCGCCTGGGATGTAGCGATAGATCTCCTCGGTGACGAACGGGATCATCGGGTGGGCGATCGCGAGGGTCTGGGTCAGCACGTGCAGCAGGGTGGCGTGAAGATCGGCCCCGCCCACCCCGCCCACCCCGCCGGCGCGCAGGCGTGGCTTGATCAGCTCGAGGTACCAGTCGCACAGCTCGCCGTAGACGAAGTCGTACAGACGGAGCGCAGCATGGGCGAACGCGTAGCGCTTGGTTTCGTCAGCGATGGCCGCCCGGGCGCGATCCAGTCGCGTGAGGATCCACCGGTCCTCGACCGTCTTCGGCCTCGGCTCCGCCCGCGCGTCCGAGCTCACGCTGAGCAGGATCAGCCGCGCGGCGTTCCAGAGCTTGTTGGTGAGCTGGAGACCCTGGGCTAGCTTGTCCTCGCTGAAGCGGACGTCCTGAGCGGAGGACATCGCGTACAGGCCCCAGCGCACCGCGTCGGCGCCGTAGGCCGGGAAGTCGCCTCCGCTCTCGAACACCGGCGGCCGGGGACCCCCGTTGATCAGGTCGATCGGGTCGACCCCGGTGCCGAGCGACTTGGACATCCGGCGCCCGTCGGGGGCCTGGATGATCGAGTGCACGTAGACGTCCTCGAACGGGATCTGCCCGGTGAACTCGATCCCCATCATGATCATCCGCGCGACCCAGAGGAAGATGATGTCGCGGGCCGTGCACAGCGCGTCGGTCGGGTAGAAGGCGCGCAGCGACGGCGTGTCCTCGGGCCAGCCGAGCGCCGCGAACGGGAACAGCCCGGAGCTGAACCAGGTGTCGAGCACGTCGGGATCGCGCTCCCAGCCCTCGCCCTCGGGCGGAGTCTCGCCGACGTAGCGCTCCTGGGTGGGCGGGATTCCTCTATACCACACCGGGATCTGATGGCCCCACCACAGCTGGCGGGAGATGACCCACGGTCGGATGTTCTCCATCCAGTTCATGTACACCCGCGTGTAGCTCTCGGGCCAGAACCGGACCCGGCCGCTGTTCACGACCTCGATCGCGGGCTTGACGAGCTCGTCCATCCGCATGAACCACTGCAGCGAGATCAGCGGCTCGATCCGCTCCCCCGACCGCTGCGAGTAGGGCACCTCGTGGACGTAATCCTCGGTCCGCGCGATCAGGTCCTCGCGCCGCAACTCGGCGACGACCTCGCGCCGGGCCTCCTCGACGGTCATGCCGACGAACCGCTCGGGCGCCTCGGCGGTGATCCGCCCGTCCTCGCCGATCACGCTGATCTGCTGAAGGCCGTGGCGCCGGCCGATCTCGAAGTCGTTGGGATCGTGGCCCGGGGTGATCTTCAGCGCGCCGGTACCGAAGTCGGGCTTGACGTAGTCGTCGGCGATGATCTTCAGCTTGCGCCCGACGAGCGGGAGAATCGCCTTCTCGCCGACGAGGCGCCGGTAGCGGTCGTCGTCGGGATGGACCGCGATCGCGGTGTCGGCGAGCATCGTCTCCGGGCGGACGGTGGCGACCGTGACCGCGCCCGACCCCGAGGCCAGCGGGTAGTCGATGTAGTAGAGCGTGTCCTCCACCTCGCGGTCCTCGACCTCGAGGTCCGAGATCGCCGACAGGCTTCCCGGGTCCCAGTTGACCAGGTACCGGTCCCGGTAGATGTAGCCCTTCTCGTACAGGGCGACGAACACGTGCTGGACGGCGCGGGCGTAGCGGTCGTCGAGCGTGAACCGCTCGTCGTCGTAGTCGAGCGAGGCCCCGAGGCGCTTGAGCTGCTCGATGATCTGGCCGCCGTAATCCTCCCGCCAGCGCCACACGCGCTCGACGAACGGCTCCCGGCCGAGCTGCTCGCGGCTCGTCCCCTCAGCGAGCAGGACCCTTTCCAATTGCGTCTGGGTCGCGATGCCGGCGTGGTCGGTCCCGAGGATCCACTTGGTCCGCGGGGTGGGCGGGGGCTTCATTCTGTTGAAGCGGATCAGGCAGTCCTGGATCGAGTTGTTGAGCGCGTGGCCCATGTGCAGGACGCCGGTGACGTTCGGCAGCGGGATCGCGATCGAGTAGTTGTCGGCCGGATCGCCCGCGGGCTCGGGGTGGAACAGGCCGCTGTCGAGCCACGCCTGCGCGATCCGCGGCTCGACCTCGGACGGGTCGTAGCGGGTTCTGGCTTCGAGCTCGGAGCGGTCGGTCATCGAGCGCCAGTCTAGGAAACGAGCCCTGTCCGGACGGGGGACGTGGCCCCACGGACGCCGGCCGGAGGCCGGCCCCGAAAAATCTACGCCGCTTCTTCCTCGGGCGTCGCGACGGTCACGAGCGTCGGGGAAGTGCCCTTGTCGATCGTGTCGCGGGTTACTACACACTTGCGGACGTCCCGGCGGGAGGGGAGTTCGAACTGGACCTCGAGCAGGACCTCCTCGATGATCGACCGCAGGCCGCGGGCGCCGGTCTCGCGCTCGAGCGCCTTGTCCGCGATCGAGTGCAGCGCCTCCTCGGCGAACACCAGCTCGATCCCGTCGAACTGGAAGAACCGCTGGAACTGCTTGACGAGCGCGTTGCGCGGCTCGGTCAGGATCTGCATCAGCTCGTCGCGCGAGAGCTGGTGGATCGCCGACATCACCGGCAGGCGCCCGATGAACTCCGGGATCAGCCCGTACTGGATCAGGTCCTCGGGGAGGCAGTGCTCGAAGATCTCGCCGGTGTCGCGCTGGTCCTTGGACTGGATCGCCGCGCCGAAGCCGACGCCTTGGTGGCCGATCCGGCGCTCGATCACCTTGTCGAGGTTGGCGAACGCGCCGCCGCAGATGAACAGGACATTGGTCGTGTCGATCGACAGGAACTCCTGGTGGGGATGCTTGCGCCCGCCCTGGGGCGGCACCGACGCGGTCGTGCCCTCGAGGATCTTCAGCAGCGCCTGCTGGACGCCCTCGCCGGACACGTCGCGCGTGATCGACGGGTTGTCGGCCTTGCGCGCGATCTTGTCGACCTCGTCGATGTAGATGATCCCGGTCTCGGCCTTCTTGACGTCGTAGTCGGCGGCCTGGATCAGCTTCAGGAGGATGTTCTCGACGTCCTCGCCCACGTACCCGGCCTCGGTCAGCGCGGTGGCGTCGGCGATCGCGAACGGTACGTTGAGGATCTTCGCCAGCGTCTGGGCGAGCAGCGTCTTGCCGCATCCGGTCGGGCCCAGCAGCAGGATGTTCGACTTCTGCAGCTCGATGTCGTTCTCGTCGGACTGCATCATCTGGACGCGCTTGTAGTGGTTGTAGACAGCCACCGACAGGCTGCGCTTGGACTGCTCCTGCCCGACGACGTACTCGTTCAGGACGTCGTAGATCTCCCGCGGCTTGGGGAGGTTCTCGATGTCGAAGCTCGGCGGAGCGGTCAGCTCCTCATCGATGATCTCGTTGCAGAGGTCGATGCACTCGTCGCAGATGTACACGCCGGGCCCAGCGATCAGCTTCTTGACCTGCCTCTGGGACTTGCCGCAGAAGCTGCAAAGCAGCTGTTCGTTGGAATCGGTCGGACGTGCCATGTGATGCCCTCTCCCGGAGTCGCCTCGCGCGCCTTACCCGAGCCCCTAAGGGTAGCCCCTTAGTGCTGGGAGATGACGCGGTCGATGATTCCGTAGTCCTTGGCCTCCTCAGAGCTCATGAAGTAATCACGTTCGGTGTCCGACCGAACTTTCTCAAGGCTCTGCCCGGTGTGCTGGGCGATGATCTCATCGAGCCGCCGGCGGACGTCGATGATCTCCTTGGCGTGGATCTCGATATCGGTCGCCTGGCCCTGGAACGCGGAGGAGACCTGATGGATCAGGATCTTGGCGTTAGGCAGCGCCATTCGCTTCCCATGCGCCCCTCCGGCCAGCAGCAGTGCGCCCATCGACATCGCGATCCCGACGCAGATCGTCTGCACATCGGGCTTGATGAACTGCATCGTGTCGTAGATCGCCAGCCCGGCATAGACCGAGCCCCCGGGCGAGTTGACGTAGATCGAGATGTCCTTGTCCGGATCCTCTGATTCCAAGTGGAGGAGCTGCGCGACGATCAGGTTCGCGATCTGATCGTCCACCGGTGTCCCGAGGAAGATGATCCGCTCGTTGAGCAGACGGCTGTAGATGTCGAATGCACGCTCTCCGCGAGAGGTCTGTTCGACAACCATCGGTACGAGTGGGCTCATCGTCCTCGCTTCTTTCGCTTCCTCGGCAGGAATCCTGCCGACTGTAGCAATCGCCTAGACCCTGCTGTGAGGGGTGGACCCGCGCGGGCCTGTTTCGATCCCGGTCTTCTACAGGGTTAGCTGCCGCCGGGAGTCCAGAGCTGTCCGGAGGGCGGGCGGGTCCCTGTGTCACCCGCGGTCTCCTTGCCGGGCGTCCAGATCTTCTTGCGGGCCTTGGCCTGCTCGACGCTGATCGGCTTCGCCTCGGCCACCAGCAGGTCGATCGCCTGGCGCGTCGCGACCTCGCGCCGCACCCGGTCGAGCCTGCCGCTGGACTGAAGCTGCTCGAACAGCTTCTCGGCGGTCGTCCCCTGCCGTTCCGCCGATGGCTCGAGCGCCTCGGTGACCTGCTCGTCGGTCGGCTCGATCCCCTCGGCGTCGACGATCGCCGCCAGCACCGCCTCCCGCTTGAGCGCGGCCGCGGCCTCGGGCTCGGCCTCGTGCGCGAGCGCCTCCTCGTCCCGCCCGGTGATCCGCAGGTACGCCTCCTTCGAGACGCCCTGGCGAGCCAGCACCGCGAACGTGTCCTCGAGCAGCTCGTGCGCACGCGCGTGAACCAGCTTGTCGGGCACCTCGAGCTCGGCCTCGGCCACCGCCGCCTCGACCACCGCATCCTCGTACTCGCGTTCGAGTGCGCGCGCGTCGACCTTCTGGAGGCGCTCGCCGATGTCCTCGCGCAGCTCCGCGAGCGTGTCGAAGCCGGCGGCCTCGGACGCGAAGTCGTCGTCGGGCTCCGGCAGGTTCTTGGCCTTGACCTCGTTGACCGTGACCGCGAACTGCGCCTCCTTGCCGGCCAGCTCCGGAGCCGGATAGTCGTCGGGGAACGTAACCGTGACCGTTCGCTCCTCGCCTGCGCTCGCGCCCACCAGCTGCTCCTCGAATCCGGGTACGAGCCGGTCCGAGCCGAGCTCCACGAGCTGATCGCGGCCGGCGCCTCCCTCGAATTCCTCTCCGTCGACGGTGCCCACGTAGTCGATCACCGCGTGGTCGCCGTTCGCGGCGGGGCGCTCCACCGTGTCGAGCGTCGCCAGCCGGTCGCGCAGCCGGTCGATCTCCTCGTCGATCTGGGCATCCTCGACCTGCGGCTCGCGGCGGCCGACCTCGAGTCCCTTGTACTCGCCGAGCTTGGCGGTCGGGCGGACCCCGATCTCGATCGAGAACGCCAGCGGCTGCCCCTCCTGGGGCATGTCGCCCACGTCGAGCTCGGGCTCGCCTACCGGGGCGATCCCGGCGCCGTCGATCGCGTCCGCGTACCAGCTCCCGAGCGCGCTCCTGACCGCCTCGTCGAGGACCGCGTCGCGGCCGAGCCGGCGGATCACCACCGGGGACGGGACCTTGCCCTTGCGGAATCCGGGGATGCGCATCTGGCGGCCGAGTTCGCGCGCGGCCTGCTGGACGCGCCGCTCGACCTCCTCGGGGGCGACTTCCGCCTCGACGCGCACGCGCGACTCGGGCAGCTCGGTGACGCTGGTCTTGACGCTGTTAGCCATAGAGCTTTCTCGTGGTTCGAGCGGAGACGATAGCTTGGGGGCGTGCTCTCACGGGTTGCAGGCCGGCTCATCACCGGGCCGGGCGCGTTCTTCGTGGCCGGCCTGATCGACGTGATCGTGCTGCTGGTGGCCTACCTCCGCTGGCGAGC
>Ga0116224_10002141_pt1 | contig 11708 bp, 14 predicted proteins | sample Sb_taG_9_FD_89699 | JGI IMG/M metagenome (GOLD analysis project Ga0116224, IMG submission 89699) | Peat soil microbial communities from Weissenstadt, Germany - Sb_50d_b_LC metaG | ecosystem: Environmental > Terrestrial > Soil > Wetlands > Peat | place: Germany: Weissenstadt | collected 2010-09-21
CCTTGTCCCGCTCCACGATGGCCGCCGAGCGGATCTCGAACCCACCCGGGGCGGCAGACAACTTGCTCAGCGCCTCATACGTGGTGCTGTTCTGCGGGAACGTCATCGCCACTGCGTACTCAGGCATACCGCCATCTCCTTCGAAGCCGGGACCAGCCCAGCGACCGGCCCGAGGTCGTACTCGCCTGCCGGTGATTGCCCACCGGGCGGCACCGCAACGCTAACCCCGCGCGCACCCGGCCCGCCAGATCCGTTCCCGCGAAAATGGCGAGATAGAACGCTGCGAACTACTCCCATCTGATGGGCTTGGCGGGGGAGTTGGCGGCGCGTCGGCCGCCGTGACGCCGGGCGGCCGGGATCTGGGAACTAGCGGAACAGTCGGGAGATGAGATTGACCGAACCTGCGACGATGACCACGCCGAACAGGTACGACAAGGTTGCGTGGGCGAGCACGGTGCGCCGCAGGGCGGGGCGTTCCCAGGGCAGGCGCAGGTCGGCGGCCAGCGGGCGGGCGAGCCGGAGCTGGCGTGGGTGGTGATGATCAGCCAGGTCCACCGGTCCGCGGCGGCCGGGTCGCGGATCTTGGCGGCGGTCCAGCCGAGGACCTGCTTGAACAGCCGGAAAGTGTGCTCAAGGAGCAAGCCAGACTGCAGACATAGGCGAATCGGGGCACGCCCCCCTGATAGGGATTGACGGCTTGTTGGCCGCGGTCGCGTATGTCCGGCGGTTGCGGGAGGCGCGGGCCGGTAGGGATGAGGGAGGTGGGCCCCAGTGTCAGACGCAGCGGTGCCCCCGATAGCGGCCCCGCTGGGCAGGGTTCCGCGCTGGGAGGCGTCTCCGGAAGTGACCCGGGCGCTGGTGGCGTGCCTGCTGGGCCTGCTGGTCGAGCGGATGATGACGCCGGTGGCCCTGGCTGGCGGCAGGGGCGGGGGGTGATCGAGATGAGCGCGCCGGTGTCGGAGGTCGGGCCGGATCATGTGGGGATCGAGCTGGGCAGCGAGATGTCGCGGCTGGCGCGCAGTGGCCGGGAATGGCATCAGCTCCTGGAGTTGTGCGCCCTGTCGAACACGATGCCGTCGGCGTTCGGCCGCGATCCCTTGTAGGCCGCGTACCGGGTCACGGTGAGCGACTTGCCCGGATGCCACGAGACAAACTTGAACGGACGGTTCCCAGGAAGTGCGCCATCACGCGGGTGGGTAGCCCGGGAGGTGGAGACGCGCTGATGGCGAGGCGCCCGGGTGGCGCGGGGAGATCCGGACCCGCAGCGACGCCGGGCGGCTGGCGAACCGCAGCGGCGGATCCAGGTCCACCGCCTCGCCGTCAACCCCGGCGTGGACCGGTGCCGGGGCATTTACCTCCAGCCGCGGCGCGGCCCAGGCTCGCCCTGGAGAGTGCGGGCTGTCGCCGGGTGCGTCGAGGACGACGATGCCGAGCTGGCCGCTGTCCAGCGCCGGGCGGGTGCCGCGGGCCAGCGGGCGATCAAGCGCGTAGGGGTTGTTCGACACGAGCACGATGGCGGGATGACGGTACTCGTGCCCCAGTTCGTGGACCAGGTCCAGCGCAAGCTCCCCCGCGCCAGGACCCATCACCTCAGCCGCGGTCTCCAGCAGCGTGCGCGCCTTGGCATCACGATAGGCCGGGCTGCGGACCGCATCACCGTAGATCCCGAGCGAGACGTTGTTGAGGAACATGCGGCCGTTCACCTCCGCCGCGTCGATCCGGCGCTCGACCCCGCCGGTGAACGCGTCAAGCGCGCCGGTCAGGTCGTGCCGGTCCACGCCCACGTCGAGTGCGAAGTGGTTGCGCGTCCCGGCCGGGACGCACACGAAACGGGATCCCGTGCGCCGCCGCCGCCGCCGCGGCCACGACCGCCAGCGACCCGCCGCCGCCGGCCATCCCGGGCACGTCCGCGCCGGCCGCCGCTGCTTCACCGGCCAGCGCGGCCAGGTCCTGGCCCGGGTCCAGGATGACGGCCTCGATCCCCGTGTCGCGCGCCCGCTCGGCCAGCCTGGCGCGCCGCTTTGCCGTCACCCGACCTCGGGTTGATGAACAACACGGGTCGGCGCGGCGGATCAGCGGGCCGCCAGCCATAACGTGACAGCTGTCTTGCGGGCTGGTTCATCGCGGTTCGGGAAACATGGACAGGCGGCCGACGGCATCGTCGCGGCTGTTACCAGGCTTCAATGGGAGGAAGTTGGGAGGGCGACGAGGCGGGCGGCTTCGTCGGCGGGGACGCCCAGCAGGCGCAGCTCGGCCTCGGCGAGCTGATCGACGGCGGTCTCGTCGACGCGCTCCGGGTGCCGCTGGCACATCCGCAACAGCCCGAGCAGGCCGCCGGCCACGGCGCTGAGGGCGACCTCGGCATCGGGAACGGTGAACCGGCCCGTGGCCTGCCCCGCCTCGATGTCGCGCAGGGCACGCGGCGCCAAGCCGCCGGGGATGTCCAGCGCGTCCAGGCCCATGCCGGTGAGGAACCCGGCGATGTCGGGGTGGGTCCAGCCGAGCCGCCCGGAGATCCGCGTGCCCACGGCGAACAGCTCCGCCGGGTCGCTGATTCCGGCGGTGGCCCGGTCGATCAGCTGCTCCCAGCGTTCCAGCACCTCCTCCGAGGCGGTCTGGAACAGATGCTCCTTGCTGTCGAAATGGTTGTAGAACGACCCGAAGCCGATGTCGGCCTCGTCGGTGATCTCCTGGATGCTCGCCCGGTCCCCGCGGCCCTCGGCGATCAGCCGCGCCGCGGCGTCGATGAGCGCCTGCCGGGTCCGGGCCTTGCGCCGGTCCAGCCGCGACACCTTCGGCGCGCCGACTGCCGATGCTGCCTCTGCCATCACTGCTCCGCCAGGACGGCGGCCGAGCGTGGCGTTCGCCGACCGCCGACACGGCCCGGGTGCCTAAGGCTCTAACCCGCAGCGGGCCGGGTCGGCAGCTTCTTTCGCCGCAGGCGATAGCCTCGGCCGCGCAGGTCACACAGCGCCCCGGCGAAGATGCTCTGACCGGAACATCTCACCTGGCCTGGATGTTCCTGCGTTCCGGTAGCACGCTGGCTCCGGGCCGCTTGCGGTCGCCTCCTCGGCCGCGAAGACTGCCAGCGCCATCCCTCGTCTCGCTGGCATGGGAGGACAGCAGACTGAGCCCACCCGGTCAGCCGTCAGTGGCGGCCGAGATCGGGTGATGATGTCACCGGGTATCACATCACCAACGCCAGCAAAAGGAGAAGCGATGGCAGTGCGGATGCGGGCCAGCCGTGGCACCCATGGCGAGCCTGGGCGCCGGGAGCGGTGGCCACGACGCCCGCCCGGGGATATGCTGCTGGCGCCTGCCGGCGGCGGCATCATGGTTCGCCCGCGCGCTCCACGCCCGCGATGAGCCCATCCAGGCGGGAACTGTCGCGTCGTGGCTGGCGGCCTGCTGACCCGCCGCGATGGCCGGTGCTATTTGTCAATCCCAAATCGGGTGGTGGCACGGCTGCGCGTGCGAGGGTTGCCGAGCGGGCGCGCGAGCGGGGGATCGAGGCTGTCATCCTGGCTGAAGGCCAGAGCCTGGCAGCGCTCGCCCAGGCAGCCGTGGCGAACGGCGCGGATGCGCTGGGCATGGCTGGCGGCGACGGGTCGCTGGCGGTTGTGGCCGCGGCAGCCGCCGCGCACGACCTGCCGTTCGTGTGCGTTCCCGCGGGGACGCGCAACCACTTCGCGCTTGATGTGGGGGTGGACCGGCACGATGTGGCTGGGGCGCTTGAGGCGTTCACTGACGGGGCCGAGCGCCGGATCGACGTGGCGGAAGTGAACGGCCGGCTGTTCCTCAACAACGTCTCGCTCGGCGTCTACGGCGACGCGGTCCGGCGGCCGGCTTACCGCGATGCCAAGGTGCGCGCCCTCCTGGAAACGGCGCAGGAGGTGCTCGGCCCCAGCGGGCAGGCACCCGCACTGCGCGTCATCGACGATGCCGGGCGTGAACACTCTCATCTCGCGGTCGTCCTCGTGTCGAACAACCCCTACGCGCTGGATCACCCCGTGGCCCGCGGCACCCGCCCGGCGCTCGCCACCGGCCAGCTCGGAATCGTCGTTCTCGACATGCCGGGCGATCGCCCGCCACTGGGGCGAGCCTGGACCGCGCCCCATCTGGAAGTGAGCGCCCCGGCACCGGTGCACGCTGGGGTTGACGGCGAGCCGGCCGACCTGAGCCCGCCCCTGCGGTTCGCTATCCGGCCGGCGGCGCTGCGGGTGCGGATTTCTTCCCGGCATCCGGGCGCCGCCATCGGCGCGGTTCCCGGCTCCCGGGACCACCGCGCCACGGCACGGTACACGGCCAGGTACGCCCTGAACAGGTCGGGACTTCCGGCCCTAGCTCGCCCTGAGATGGCCCCGGTGACGATGGGGGTGGGAGCCTGGCGTGCTGCGAGCAGCCAGGCAAGGGGAACAAACCGGGGGGAAACAGATGAGCGTTCGCGAGACTGACCGTGTGCGAGAGCACGTTGACGCCTTGCAGCAGCAAGTCACAGAGCTGAAGAATTCCGCGGATCAGGCCCGCGAGGAAACCAGCGAGCAGGTCAAGGCACGCGTCGAACAGGTCAAGGCAGACATCGCTGCCAGCCGGGAGTCGGCCGGCGAAACGGCCTGGCAGGCCGCCGAGCGCGTGCTAAGTGGTCTCGCCCGTAAGTTCGTCGGGGGTAGCGATCAGGCAGCCAGGGCGTGGGACTGGGTCTTGTCATGGGCGTCGATGCGGTGCAGCAGGTCGTCGAGGTCGGTGCGGGTGAACTTCCAGTTGAACGGTCTGGCGATGGCGTTGTAGCGGATCTCGAATGCGGCGAGGCGGTCGCGGATCTGGTCCAGGCTGGTGAAGTCGTTCGGGCTGATGACTTTGCGCTGGATGACGGAGAAGTAGATTTCTGCCTGGTCCAGCCAGGAGGCATGCACGGGCAGGTGGGTCAGGTGCGCGTTCGGCCAGGCCTCGGTCATCCGTTTGACCGAGGCGGCGCCGCGGTGGGAGGACCCGTTGTCCACGATCCAGAACACCCGGTCCGCACTGGCATACGGCTCGGCGGTCATCACCTGCCTGACGAGCCGGGAGAACGGCGTGATCCCGGTCGTGTGCTCGCACCGGCCGGTCACCTGCCCGTGGTGGACGTCCCAGGCGGCCAGGTAGGCCAGGGCGCCGCGGCGTTTGTAGTCGTGCTGGACGCGCATCGCGCGGGCCTTGCCGGGGGGCAGGGTGGGGTGGCAGCGGCAGCGGGCCTGGATCGAGGTCTTCTCATCTGCGCAGATCACGTAGTCGTTGCTGCCCAGCGGGGCGCCGTCCCAGATCCCGGCGTACAGGTCGAGCACGCGGGCGGCTTTCACCGAGAACTCGGGGTCGCGGACGGAGATCCAGGACCGGTGCTGCCAGGGCTTGAGGGCATCGCCGGCCAGCCACCGGCGGATCGTGGACGCCGACGCCGCGACCTGGCAGCGGGCGGCCAGTTCACGGGCCAGCTCCGGGCAGCTCCACCTCGATAGCGGCACGCCGGACTCGGCCGGCAGCGCGCACGCCAGCGCGACGGCCTCGGCCCGGTCGGTGGCGGTGAATACCGGCGGCCGCCCGCTTCGCGGGGCATCCTTCAGCCCGGACAGCCGGCCGGCAGCGAACCGGCGGCGCCACTTGCGGACCGTGTCCGGGCACACCCCCACCTGGGCGGCGATCGCGGCGTTGCTCGCGCCGGCGGCCACGGCGAGCACGATCGCCGCCCGCAGCCGGTCACGATACTGGCTGCGGACCGACCGGGCACGAGCCGCCAGCACGGCCTCTTCCTCGCCGGACAAGACAATCACGTACGGGCTGGACATAGGCATCTGATCTTTGTGCCGCACCCGCGCTGCACCCGCGGCCCGACACGCCGGTGATCCCGACGGCCGTCGGGCAAGATGACTGTCGTGGCCAGGTACCCGGACTCGACGAAAGCGTCCCTGGAGCAGCGCCTGCGCGCCAGGGCCCGCGAACGCTGGCCCCAGATCACCAGCCTGCAAGTCCGCCACCGCGGCGCCTTCAGCTATGTCGAGGCGACCCTGACCGACGCCACCGAACTCAAACTGTGCCGGCTGCGCTACGTCGGCTCCGCCCACCACTGGCAGTTCGCGATCTACCGTGCCAGCCACGACGACTACGACGAATCGATCTTCCCTACCGGCCTGCCCGTCGGCACCTGCCAAGACGCACTGGACACCGCCTGCGGCCTCTACCTCAACGATCCCACCGCATGGGCCTGACACCCGACGAACTTACGGGCGAGACCACTAAGCCAGTGGCAGTCGGTCAGGGCCGACGCTGCGGCGAAGATGCAGGACCTCCATGACCGCATCGACCGCAAGCGCGACGAGCTCGACGTCAAGGCAGCGGAACATGACGCCGAGGCCGCCGAGGACGACGCCGACGATGCGCTGGACTCCGCCTCCTGGGCGGTCTGGCAGGCTGAGCTGGCCTTCCTCACGATCATCTCGGTGACCGAGCACGACCGGCCGCCTTCGCCAGCCGGGCTCATCCCGCTCACCCGCAACCAGATCGCCCACCTCACCACCATCCTGGCCAGCCAGCACGGGCACGACCTGGCCCTCCGGCTGCGCTGGTCAGCCTGGGGACGCCGCCATCAGTACCGAGCCCGTGCCTGCCACTACCGGCGGCAGGCAGCCAGCGACTCGTGACCAGCGCCGCGACGGGCGATCAGCCCGGACGCCTGAAAATCACCGGCCGGACCAGCCACCCCAGCCGGCCCATCAGCCGCGGCCCGGCCGGAACGACCTCTAGCGGCGGACGGTACTGCACGAACGCGTAACCCAGGCGCCGTGCCAGGATCCCATCCGTAGTCACTTGATCGCCAATCACCACCCCAGGTCGGGGAAAGTCACGGTATGGCGCGATCCGCATCGGCTTGCCGGCCGACGCCAGGTAAATCACCCGCACGCCCTCGGCGCCGGGGACAACCGACGGCTGGCGCGCCGAGTTCGTCGCAAAGCACAGCACCTGCAGGCCCGGCACCAGCCCGGCCAGGCTGACCACCAGTGCAACTCCCCGGTCGAGAGCCTCCTGGCCGCTGTCCCAGAACGCGACCAGCGGCTCGACGTCGAAAACGACCGTCCGCGCTGATAGCTCCCGCAGACGGCGCAGTAGCTCATCCAGTCCGGCCAGGCGCTCATATCCGGCTCGCACAAAGCCACCTCAGCACAGGCACGGAACCCGCCGCCGTACTCAAAGATCAGGATCTACGGCTGGAGTACTACCCGCTGCGCCTATAGGCGAACTCAGCCTTGCTGATATCAAGGCGGCGGCGCGCGCGGAACCGGTGCGGCATGTTGGGTCGTTCGAACGGGGGTTCCGCGGCGATTCGCAAGGCCGAATTCGCCGAATTTCGGGGAGCCAAACGGGGAGCCAACGTCGGCAGATGCTGGACCGCGCCCAGCGACGCCGAGCTACGTTCGCGCAGTTCATCGGCTTACTGAGCGTTGCCCCGCTACGCCCAGCGATGCAAAGATCGTGACTGGGGGGTCAGGGGTCGCGCGTTCAAATCCCGCCGTCCGGACTGGTGGGAGGCTTAAAGCGATCAGGCATGCGGGGAGCCGAACGGCGAGCCAAAGCTGTTGCGATCTGGCCTGGCACAGGCGGCGCGGCGGCGGCTCACGGCTACGACTCGATCTGCTTCGGCGCGTCCAAGAACCGCGAGCTCCAGGTCACCGGCTGACCGTCACCAGCGGGCGACCCAGTGCTAATGTCCGAAACGTGGCGGCAAGGACAAAGCCCACCCCACCCGAGACCGACGGCTACAAGAGACCCGACCTCGGCGCACATCCGGCTCGTGAGCAAAGCGTCGAGGCAGGCAAGTTGGCCCGCCAGCTAGCCCCGCTCGCATCCCACCGGGACTTCTCTCCTGCGGCATCCAGGGACCCGATAGGGCTGCTCCTGGGCCAGGCCGAGTCCCGCGTACCGGAGCTGGTTCCGGTGCGCCACGGACGGATGCTGGTGTCGCCGTTCACGTACTACCGGGGTGCTGCGCTGCCGATGGCTGCCGACCTGGCCAGTTTGAGGTCCTCTGGGTTGCGGGTGCAGTTGTGCGGTGATGCTCACCTATTGAACTTCGGCGCCTTCGCTTCACCTGAACGGCGGCTGGTCTTCGATCTCAACGATTTCGACGAGACGCTGCCTGGTCCGTTCGAGTGGGACGTCAAGCGGCTGGTAGCGAGCTTGGCCGTGGCGGGCCGCGACAACGGCTTGGCGGCCAGGAAACGGCGCGGGGTTGCTCTGGCGACTGCGGCGGCTTACCGCACCGCGATGGGGGAATTCGCCGCCAGGTCGATCCTGAACGTCTGGTACGCCCGCTTCGACGTTGAAGACGCCATCGCCCAGCTGAAATCTGATCTGCCGAAGAAGGCGGTGCGCCAGACCAAGGCTCAGATGACGAAGGCTCGCACGCGGGACAGCACGCAGGCGCTAGCGAAACTGACGACCGTTAAGGACGGGCGGCGCCGGATCATCAGCGACCCGCCACTGATCGTCCCGATTGAAGAGCTGGCCGGGGACCTTGACGTCGATGCTGTCTACAGGTTCATCCGCGGCCTCAGCACCGGGTACACGCAGACCCTACCGGCCTATCGGCGCTGGCTGGTAGAGCGATTCACCTTGGCCGGGGTGGCCCGCAAGGTCGTCGGGGTAGGCAGCGTCGGTACCGAGGCGTGGATCTTGCTGATGGAACCCGAGGACGGCTTCGAGCCGGTGCTCTTGCAGGCCAAGCAGGCCCAGCGCTCGGTGCTGGCCGACTACGCCGGTGAGAGCGAATACGACAACCAGGGCGAGCGTGTCGTCGCCGGTCAGCATCTCATGCAAGCCGTTAGCGATATCTTCCTTGGCTGGCGGCGCGCCGCCCCTCCTGGCCACAGCTCTGCCGATTACTACCTCCGCCAACTGCGTGACTGGAAGTTCACTGCCGAGATCGAAGGCATGAACGCCGCGGCGATGACCGGCTATGGCCGTCTGTGCGGCTGGACTCTCGCCCGCGCCCACGCGCGCACCGGGGACCGGATCGCGATCGCCGCCTACCTTGGCGACTCAGAGAAGTTCGACCAGGCCGTGGCCGAATTCGGCGAGACCTATGCCGATCAGACCGAACGCGATTACGCGGCACTGGCTGACGCGGTTGCCTCCGGGCGCGTGCAAGCCCAGATGGGCACCTGAACCCCACCCCGCGGACTGGGGCGGCCGCGCCGTCCTCGCCGCACTGATCCGGCTCCTGCCGGGAAGGCTGCGATTGCACCGGCTGCTTATACTCCCCGGTCAGCGCGTCAGGGGGGTCAGGCGAGCGGTTCTCGAACGGTGCCCGCCACGGCCGCCACGCAGCTGGCTGGGCGACGATCTGGCCGAGCGCACCAGCGAGCGCGGCGCGAGGGTCGTTGTCTGCAGTTAGGTGCCGCCAGGCGATGAACCGGTCGGGGCGCACGAGGATCGCGCCGTGCTGCTGGTGGGTACCGGGATAGCCGGGCTCGGGTTCGGGCCGGCGTTCCTGGGTGCCTACCGCACCGTCGTGGCCCTGGCCGCTCCCGGTGACCGGGCCGGGCTGATCGCGACCATCTTCAGCGTCAGCTACTTCTCGATGGGCCTGCCGGCCCTGATCGCCGGCATCGTCGCGTCAAGTGTTGGCCTGCACGGCACCGCGCTGGTGTACTGAGCGGCCGTCGCCGGGCTCGCTGCCGCCGCCGCGAGCACCTTCTTGTCCAAGGGCAGTTCCCGCGCCGGCGCACCGCAGCCAGCACAGCCACCGGCCAGTGCCGATCTGCCGCCGGGCCCGTGCACCGTGCCACCCTACGTGCCAGCCGCCCGCCAGGAACCACAGCCAGCCCAGGCATCCAGGTGATTACCGCCGACGCCTCGCCGCTCCGGTTCTTCGTCTTCGCCCGGCACGCCGAGTCGGCGGCGAACGCCGACCATGTGCTGAACACCGACCCCTCCCGCCCGGTGGCGCTGACCGAGCGGGGGCGAGCGCAGGCGCGCGGCCTGGGCAAGCAACTCGCCAACCTGCCGATCGATCTCGCCGTCTGCTCACGCCTGCTGCGCACCCGGGAAACGATCAGCATCGCGCTGGGCGGCCGGGCGGTACCTGTCCTGACCGAGCCGGGCCTCGACGAGATCCGGGCCGGCAATCTCGACGGCGAGCCGATCCAGGCCTACTGGGACTGGCTCGGGCAGCACACAGCCAGCGACCGGATGCCCCACGGCGAAAGCCTCGACGACGCGCTGCGACGTTACGCAGGCGCGCTGCGCAGGCTGCTGGCCCGGGCCGGACCGGTCACGCTCGTCGTCACCCACGAGCTGGCCCTGCGGCATATCGCCGCGGCAGCCGCTCCTCCCGACAGGCCGCCCTGGCCCGGCACGGAGTTCGCCCACGCGGTTCCGTACCTCTTCGACTCCCGCGCCGTCCGGCGTGCCGCCGCCGGCCTGGCCGCCGAAGGCACGCCGCCTCCCGTGAACGGGAAACCCCACGATTCAGGCGGTGACGCCAAACAAGCATCCCTTCAGCGCACCCGAGAGTGAGAATGCCCATCCTCTTCGCCTACGTCGGCGCCGACAGCGCCGACGCCGCGATCGGCGCGGCCGGAAGCTTGCTCACGCGCCAGGCGGGCGGCTCCGTGGTCGTTTCGGTCTGGCACCCGCCCATCGCGGAGGGGCTTCGTGCCGTGAGGTTCGGCGGGCCCTCGCGATCGCCATGGACGCCGCCCAGGGTGATCGTCTTGGGCACGCGCGGGCTTGCCGGGCTCGCCGTTCCTGGGCAGTGTCTCGATCCACGTTCTCCAGAACGGGCAGCGCCCCGTCCTGATCGTGCCGCCGAAGCCCGCCTCGCAACCCGCCACCGCGCAGGGCAACCGGCGGGGGCTGGCTTGACCGATGATGACTCACCTCATTTGTGCGATGCGCACTCAGCCATCGTCGGCGAGGCTGATGAGCTGCCGCAGGGTCCACACCGCAACCGGCGGGCGGATACCGTCGCGCCGCCAGGCGGCGACGCGCTCGTCGGTCCAGATGACCGGGTGCGGCCGCACCGGGCGAGCCACCCGGACCTGCGCGAGCGGGTTGGCGGCTATCAGGCCCTCACGAACGGCCGCGTTGAGCGCCGAGCGCAGCGTCGCCCGGATCCGGTCCACGGTCGACGCCGCTATCGGCGTGCCCTTCGTGGTGCGCTGGCGCGCAAGCACGTCGAAGGAGACCTGCAGGCGCCTGGCGGTGAGGTCGGCCAGGGTGATGCGGCCCAGGCTGGAGATGAGGTACCGGTCGATGTGATCACGGTAGCCATGGACGGTCGACGGGCGCAGGTTCGGCTCGGCCAGCGTCAGCCAGTACCGCAGCCACCGTGCCAGCGTCCATGCACCGGCCGCGGCCTGGCCGGCCGGGGCGTCCAGGAGCGCTCGGCGGGCAGCGACCGCCGCCTCCCGGGTCGGGTAGCCTCCCCGGCGGTAGCGCGCTTTGCGCCCTCCGAGTGTGGTCACCTGCACCGCGTAATCCCGGCACCGTGCCGACCACCACCGGCACCACGCCAACCAAGGGCCCGCCGCGCACCAGCCGCCGGGCCTTCTCAAACGGCCAGAACGGCACCGTCAATGACGCACCCATCCGCATCCTGAGTACCGGGCAACACCCGCCATCGTCGCTGCACCGCTCACCGGGGCGGCGCCGGACCCTGACCTGCTCGCTGACATCGA
>Ga0116224_10002142_pt1 | contig 11705 bp, 5 predicted proteins | sample Sb_taG_9_FD_89699 | JGI IMG/M metagenome (GOLD analysis project Ga0116224, IMG submission 89699) | Peat soil microbial communities from Weissenstadt, Germany - Sb_50d_b_LC metaG | ecosystem: Environmental > Terrestrial > Soil > Wetlands > Peat | place: Germany: Weissenstadt | collected 2010-09-21
AGGCTGCAGTGCCCGTGCTTGGGTTACTGTTGTTCACGGCCGTACTCACGGCGCCGGTCGGTGCCTGGTTCCCAAGCGAAGCGGCGGCCGCTTGGGCGGGGCTGCCCAAGGCCCCGGCATATGCGTTTAGAATGCTTGAAAAAACCCCCGACGTGCCCTGGGTGATACTTTGGATCTGGTCGTCGACGTAGCTCTGAACGGAGCCGTCGACCGAGCCAAGCAGGTCGGTGGCGTCGCTGCTCAGTGGGGCGCCGATGGAATACACAGAAACTGACCCCACGATGCCGGCCACGGCAACACCGAAGCCGCCGACGAAGCTCTGGTCCAGCTTGCTGGACAGCGCCAGGACGTCAACGTCCTGGAGGGCACTAACCTTAGCCCCTTTACCGGTGTACGCTTCGGTGTCGTTGCGAACGATGCCGAGGTCGACGCCACCGGCGGCTGCGAGCGCGCCGCCAATCAGGTTCACCGCCATGCCGAGGGTGGAGACGGTGTCGGCGGCCGCGACGTTGACCGTCTGGTCGCTGGCCGCTCCGGCGCTCTGATTGACGGACGCGCCGGGGTCGATGTGCGCCTTGGTGGTCGCGAGAATGATATCCACGGGGATGGAGGCGGCCACTCCGACGCCGAACGCGGCCGATCCACTCCCGGCCATCGTCACCGTATTCTCGGACGAGGTCGCCTGCACGCCGACGCCATGAATCGACTCGGTCGCGAACCCGTTGGAGGTGTCGCCGGAATAGACTTCGATCCCCGCCGGTGAGTTGGCCTGGGCGTTCACGGTCGCGTTGGCTCCGATCCACGCCTCGGTGTCCTTTGTGATCAGGGCCGCCCCCAGCGAAGTGCCCGCGCTGGCCAGGAAGCCTGCGCCAAAGCTGCCAGTGAGGATGTCGGAGTGGGTCGTGTCGGTGGCCGAGAGCAGGACGTTGCCACCGGCGTCGACGGTGGCTCCCTGGTCGATGAAGGCCAAGGTTTGGTTGTTCACCGTCACCAGGGCTGCCGACGGTGCGATGCCGAGGAAGACCGAGCCTGCAGCGCCGGCGCTGACCGAAACGACGTACTCCGTCGCGTTCGCCTGCACCACGACGTCGCCTTGGGCGCTGACTAGCGCCGAGGCACCGATAGACGCGGTGGTCGTATTCTTGATGAGCACGGCGTCGATGCTCGGGCCGACAGACGCGACGCCGGCGGCAGAGAAGTTGCCAGCGATTCCCAGATGGAAGAAGTCACTGCCGGCCGCCACCAGCACCGACTGGTCGGTTGCTGCTCCGCTCGGGTGCTGGTTGACCTGCGCGCTGGCCGCGAGGAACGCCGCCGTTTGGGTGTTAACGACGTCCGCGGCCGCGGACAGCTCCGGCGAGGCCACGAATGCCGCGCCGAAACCTTTGGTGAGGTTCTTGACGGCGCCAGTAGACACCGCCGAGACGGCCAGCCCGTTGACCGTCTGTGTGTTGGGTGTGACGGTTCGCACCTGCGACAGCGCCGGGTCGCTGGGCACCGGCGAGACGTCGGTCAGATTGATCAGCCCGCCGGTGTGCAAGACGACGTTGAGGATGTTGTCGATGAAGTCGATGCCGGGAGGCGCCACGTCGCCGACGCCACCGCTGTCTGGAGCGTAATTGACGGTGAAGGTGCCGTCCGCGGCGTCGACACCCGGCCCATTGCCAAGGGCGTCGACGGTGGCCGCGCCGACGTAGGCCTCGGTCACGCGGTTTACCGTAGCGATGCCCAGTGCCCCGCCGACGCTGGCCAGCGCCGATGCGCCGCTGAGATCGTCGAGCAGGTTCACCTGGTCGTCGTCGTTCGCTGAGACCAGCACGTTGCCCTGTGCGAAGACCGTTGCCCCGTTGTCGAGGTAGGCCTTGGTGGTCACGTCCAGTGTATAGATGCTGGCGGCCCCAGCCAGGTTGATTGCGGAGTCGACTTCGGCGGTGCCTGAGATCGACACGGCCTGCTCGGAGGAGAGGGCGCGGACCAGCACGTCTTGGTCCGCCTGGACGTTGCCGGCGATGAACGCCTCGGTGTCCTTTGTGACCGACGCGGCGTCGGCCCCAGCGCCGATGCCGACGAGCCCCCCCGCCCCGAGGTCGCCCGTGAAGCTCGTGAGGTGCGTGATATCGGACGCGACCAGCGAGACGACCTGGTCGGGACCAGCTCCGGCGAGCGATTGGTTCACAATGGCACCCGGGTCGATATGGGCCTTGGTCGTCTCTGAGAGGGTCGTGAATGTCGCAGAGCCGGCAAGTCCCGCACCGCTCGGCTGGTTCGCGCTGCCCGCGGTGGCTGGGGAGATTACCTCGCGGGTAAGCGCGGAGAGCGAAAGCCCGTCGAGGCTTTGGGTGAGATCGTTGCCTCCCGAGTCCTGCTCTCCCGAGGGGACGACGATCGCCGCGCCGTTGGCCTGCGCCGTGACATTCGCGCCCTGGGCAATGTAAGCCTCGGTATCGCCGGAGTTGAATATGGCGGTGTTCGACAGACCGACGCCCAGCGTGCTGGAGAATGTGGAGGCGCCGACCTGGGTCGTGATCGTCGCGGTACTCTCAGCCGCGACCGCCACGTTGGTGGGAGTGAACACGGTCGCTCCCTGGTCGATGTAGGCCAGTGTCGTCGTGGTCGGTGAGAGGGCCGACGCCGACCCGGCTATCGTTAATTGGCCGCCCCCCGCGGTGCCACCGACGATGGAGTCGAGTTGGTCTTGTGAGTTGGCGGTGAGGGTGACGTTGCCCTGCGCATTCACATTGGCCGAGGACGCGATGTATGCCTTGATTGTTCGATTCAGGGTCTCGACGTCTCCGGCCGCGCCGACGCCGACCTCCGGGGCACTGGCGTAGCTTCCGGCCACACTCAAAATCGTCGTCGCCTGCTCGGCCTTGGCTTCCACCAGTTGCGCGGAGGTTACGATAGCCCCTGTACCGATGTAGGCCTCGGTGTCGCTCGACATCGTGTTCACGACGGCCGATGCCTCGACCGCTACCTGACTCGCGTCGGCAACACCCGCGGCGAACGAGAGGATGTTGTCGGTCGTGGCGGCGTGAATCGAGAGCCCGTTGCCGCCGAACGACGACCCGCCGGGGTCGTTGATCGGGGTGCCCCCGCCTCCCGTATGGACGTTGGCACCGGCGCCGACGAATGCCTTGACGGTCCTGTTGATGTTGCTGTTGGCCGCCGAGATGCCAACGCCGGCTGTGTTGCCTCCGGCCGCCGCGCCGGCCGAGACGACCAGGTTGGCAGTATTCGCCGCGTTGAGGAAGAGGTTGTCCGGTGTCGTCACCATCCCGTTCGCGAACGATTGGACGTCTGGGTCGAGGCTCACGGACGAGACCGCCCCCGCTCCGCCACTGCCGGCCTGGAGATCCTGAGCAAGGCTCGCCGAGATCGAGTCGATCGTCTCGGCGGCGCTGGCGAAGACGCTGATGTTCCCGCCCGCGTTGACATTGCCCGTGCCGATCGAGGCATTGACGGTGTCGTTCAGGAACTCGAGGTCGAGCGCGAGGCCGAGGGCGAGGAAACCGTTCGCGATGGCCGACGTGGCCCCGGCGTCCGAGAACACGGTCGTCGAGCTCGTCGCCTGGATCAGGACGTCGCCGGTGGAATTGGCGGTCGAGCCGTCGCCGAGAGAGGCCTCGACGTCGTTGGAGAGATTGTCGAGGTTGACCGAGCCCGCGAAATTTGGGAAGTCGATGGGGTCCAAGGCCGCACCGCTGCCGCCGTCGGACAGAGTCGCAAACTGCTGGGTCGCGGTCGCCTCGAGCGCGATGGAAGTGGCGCTCACGGCCGCCCCCTGGGTCTGCGCCAACGTTGTGTTGGTCAGATCGTTGGCGGCGAACGAGCCGGCGATGCCGATGTCGTTGCCGAACGCGACGGCTCCCGCACCGGCAATGAGATCGGATGTGCCGGTCGCGTCGATCTGCAGGTTCTGTCCCGCGTTGACCGGCATCGCGCCTTGGATCAAGGCCTTTGTGTCGTTTGTGACCAGGTTGAAGCCGACGTCCCCTGAGACTCCGTAGCCGTAGCTGTTGCCCTGGTGGAAGAGACGCCGCCACTGCCGGAGGCGACACCGGCCGCGCCAGCCCCCGCGACCGAGATGGCCCAGGCGGTCTCAGTCGACTGTGAAGAGACATCGACGTTGTTGCCGGCGACGACAGAGCCGGGAGCCCCGGTCAAACCGTTGAAATCGCCGATTTCGGCCACCGTCGTGTCGGAGATATCGTTAAACGACGCCGAGGCCCCCACTCCAACCACGTCCCCTTCGGCCAGCCCGCCGCTTACATTAATATCGAGGGCCTGATTGGTGGCGCTCACATTCACGTCATTGTCGGCATTGATGACCGCTTCGTCCTCAATGTAGGCAAGCGACTGGTTCTTGATCCGGACGAACCCGATTGCCCCTTCCACGCCCACGCTCTGGGCGGCGGCCCCGGCCTGGACCACGTTGAGAAGGTAGTTTGTCGTCTGGGAATCGACCGTGATGTCGTGGCCGGCCGAGACTTTGGCAGTGTCGTCGATGTAGGCCTGGGCCGAGTTGGTGTAAGAGACCAGGTCGAATGAACCGCCAACGCCGGTGCTCCCGCCGCCGCCCCCCGTGAAACCCAGTGCCGAGGGAATCCCGGCCAGGTCGAGCGTATCGAGCTCGCTGGTCGCCTCTACGTTGACATCTTGCGTCGTTGATGAGGCGCCTTGGTTGACCTGAGCGCCCGGGGCGATGTACGCAGAGGACGTGTTGGTAACGCTCAAGAAGTTGACGGCGCCGCCGACGCCGGCGGTGCCGTTGGCCGTTACCGTCCCGCCCCCATCGACGAAACTGGTGCCGATTCCGTTTGGATTATTGAGGAGCGGGTTCAAGTAGGCCGCGATCGGTGCGAGGGCACTTTGCACATCGCTGCCGACCGCGCCGCCGTCGGCGTATTGCTCGGCGATCCGGCCCGTTCCCGTCGCCGAGTCGGTGTGCGACAAGTCCAATGCCGGAACGAAGGGGGCCGTCTGGTTGGGGACGTTTGCGTCGGAGACGACGTGCAGAAGGCCGCCGGCATTGACCGTGGCTGCATTCCCGATGAAGGAGCTCGCCTCATTGGTATAGTTCGAGACGGCGACCGCTCCCCCCACGCTCGTGACGTTGGCGGCGCCCGCACTTGCCGTGGCGCTGATGCTGATGTTGTCCTCGGCTTCGGACGACACGGTGACGTCGCCTGTCGCCGACACCAGACCGCCGGCGCCGACGGACGCGTTGGCCGAGTTCTGGCTGGCCACGATCACGACTGCGCCCCCGACGAGCACGTTTTGGCCGGCCCCCGCAGGGTCGATGGTTGAGCCATCGAACGACGTGGGGAATGGGAAACCAGCGAGATAATTCTGGACCGCGGAAAGCAAGGACGAACCCACAGTGGGGTTGAGCACGGAGGCGAACGAGCGGGTGATGTCACTGGTGTTGACCGAGCTCGCTGCAATACCGACATTTCCTGTCGCGGTGATGCTGCCGCTGGCATCCGTCGTGGCCGATGATTGATAGTCTCCGATGCTGATCGTCGCGCCCACACCTGTGCTGGAACTTTGATTGAAACCCGAGGCGATGGCCTGCGTGCTGAAGGAGTTGGTATTCACCGCGCCAATGGAGGCGTTGGCGGCTGTGACTGTGGAACCGCTCTCCAGGTTCGCCGTGGAGTTCGTTCGAGCATGGCCGTAGGCGAATGAAACGTTTCCGCTGTCGCCTCCGTTGGGGACGATCGTGGTAACCGCGAGCGTGTTATTTGCCGCCGCTTGCATGTTGAAATCGCCACCAGCCCTGACCGAAGCACCGCTTGGACCGCCCGCCAACGTCACGCTCGCCGTCGGCTCAGAGCTCCCATAAGTCACGCCCAGGTACTCGGCCGAGGTCGTGATTTGAGAGTCCGAGGTTGCATCCGCCGTCAACGTGACGTCGTCATCTGCGGTGATCTGCGAGCCCGACCCGATCATGATCGACGAGTCGGCGCTGGAGGTACTTGCCGCAGCACTAACCTGGAATGGCAGGATGGCGTTCTCGATGATGTTCTGGAGCGGACCGAGGTCAGGATTCGAAGGAGTGACGGTCAGGTCGACCGTCTTACTGGTGTCCGCGTCGGTCGTGATCGAAACATCATTGCCACGAATCGTCGCCGCGCCCATGGCGATCGACGAATTCGCATTCAGAGTCGCGAAATTGGCGAGCCCCAGAATCCAGGTCAGGTTGACTGAGTTGGTTCCCGTAAGCGCCACGTCGCCCGAGGTGAAACCGCTATCGGCATTTGCCAGCAACTCGGCATTATCCCCTACCGTGATGGCGGGTGCCGTAAAGGTCAGGTCTCCCGAGTCGCCCGTCGAGTGGGCCGTCAGGGGATCGCCACCGGCAGCAATCTGGCGGCTCGAGACAATGGCGCCAGGGGCAATCGTGAGGGTTCCATCAGCCGTCAGGTTGGCTGAGCCGACTGTGTAGTTGCCGGTCACCGTGGCCGTCGTCACGTGGGAGACCATTAGCGCGCTGCTCAACGTGATGGCGCTGTCGAGCGCGACCGATTGGTTCGCGAGGTCGTTACCCTGCGCGTCAATGCTCTGGACGGCCGAGGCGGCGAACTCCGTGTGCATCGTGCCATCAAACACATCAATATTGGATGAAACCTGAGACACGATCGCCGAGTCGTTGGAGGCGTCCAGAGTGATATCCAGGACGTTGCCGTTCAGCGTCGCCGTGACCGTGAGGAGGGTGCGATACTCCAACAATTCGATGGTAAGCGCCCGCCGTCGCGCCCGCCGGTGTTGGCTCGCGGTGCGAGCCTTTTTCGTCGCCTTATACCTCCATCTCATCCCCGACTGGTCTCGCCTGTTCAGAGACATGATGCACTCCTCATATGGAGTAGGTGAAGGGGACGATAGATCGTTGACGAGGTTGCTCCCAGCCTCGAACGCATCGCCAGGATCCTGAAGGAAACACCCTCTTGCGAGCGGACGCCGACTATGGCGAGCAGGGAAAGAACGAGAGCACACGACAACGTGGCCAGCACATTTGACTTTCACAGTGTTCTGTATCGCTTGCCTGAGCGGATTGCAAGAAATATCTTTTTTTCGGAAGAATACTATCGCGAAGAGTTGCCGCCAGCCTGTTTCGGCGATTGAATCCTCTTGGAAGAATGAGGATACGAAATGATGAAACCAAGCAACCGAACCAAATTGCTTAGAACGTACGAAGCGGAAGCGAACATCTGCGCGAGCGATGGAGAGGACCCGGGGATGGACTTCTACTCCCCGTTAGGCCCGATGATCGCGAAGGCGACGGTGCCGAGCACGTTACTCAACCACATTAACAAATATGCCGATGAGGTCGTGGCGGGGCATCAAGGCATGGAGTTCGTCCTGCCGCGGAGCCTTGTCTTCGCCGGTGGCGAAGAGTCGCTGGCACAGCAGACCGCACGCCTCATCGGTCGTTGTCTCCAGCGGGTCACCAATGCGGGGATTGAGGAAGTCAAGTTCCAGAGCTTCTGGGTCGTGAGTCAATTCGCGGGAGCGCCCAGCCCGGTCCACTTTCACTCGGGCGACATCTCCGGGGTGCTTTACCTCAAGGTCCCTGAAATCAGCGACCAAGAGGCGGAAGAGGCAAAAACGTACATCTCCGGGAGACAGGCCGGCTATATCAACTTCCTCATGGGGGGAAAACAGCAATACTCGAAATCGCTCATCAGTTTCAAACCTCGGGTTGGCGATTTTTACATTTTCCCCGGCTGGCTCTTGCATGGGGCCGAACCGTTCCGCGGGAAGGGCGAACGGAGATCCATGGCCTTCAACGCTTTTGTACCTTATTCAGACCATTGACTCATGAAACGTCATTGGCAGCGGGGAGCCGAGTTCCTGCTCCTGGACATCAGAACCCTGTACGCGCTCGTTCAGCCCGCGTTCCCTGGTCGACAGGTCGAGGACGCTCGGCCCGTCGAAGGGGGCCTTTCCAACACCAATTACCGCCTGATCATCTCTGGTCGGGAGTCACCGGTCCGATTGCGAATCTTCGTCACCCGACCCGAGTCCTCACGGCTGGAGGCCGTGCTCGGTGGGCGGGTGCGGCCTCGGGTCCCGGTCCCACTTTTCCTCTACTACGCGGTGTCCAATCCGTTCACCGGGCATCCGTACGCGATCCTGGAGTGGCTTGAAGGGATCGCGCTCGATGACCTGCCCGCGATGGCCAGCCGGCAGGAGGTCGTCGAGGTCGGACGGCAGGTCGGAGCGGTCCTGGCGGAGATCGGCTCCTTCAAGTTCCCGTCGGCCGGGTTCCTCGACGATGCACTCGAGGTTTCGAAGCCGATGCATCTGGATGGCGCGGTCTTCCGGTCTTACATTCATCAGGACCTCGTCGGAGGTCAGGCCGGCGAACGCCTTGGTGGGGAGCTCAGTCGAGAGCTGTGGAGATTCGTGACGGCCGCGAGCCCGCTCCTCGATGACCTCGACGACGTGCCCTGCCTGGTTCACGGCGATTTCGACGGGTCGAACATCCTTGTCCTCAGGGTGGGCGGCCAGTGGAAGGTCTCCGGCGTCGTGGACTGGGAATACGCGATCAGCGCGACGCCGCTGGTCGATCTCGGTCATATCCTCAGGCCGCCGTTTGGCGACATCGAGCCGTTCGAACGCAGCCTGATCGAGGGGTTTGTCAGCCACGGAGGCATCCTCGCCCCCCAGTGGAGGCGCGCGTGCCGGTTGCTCGACCTCATCAATTGGGTCAGCTTCCTGAACCGGCCCGCTCCCGGGCGGGAAGTCATCGAGTCGTCGCGGGAGATGATTCTCCGGACGATCAGCTCGTGGTGATTGTGAATCGCCGCGCAGACTCTTGATAATCGGCTCGGGTCATCCGTATGTTACAGACGTGCTCGATCGGTGAGTCCGTCCGGGGCCGCGTGGGCCGCGGCCGGAGCCTCCCGACTGGGGGAAGGGCAAGCGCCATGGCCTTGTCAGAGGTGCCGCAGTGCCAGCCGGGCGAGGACTTCGATTTCCTCTGCGTCAACGATTTCCTCACGAACATGGTCGCGGCGCAGGCCCTGAAAAGTGCGCTGGCGCTGCGGCTCATCGACCAACTGGGGGCGGAGCAGCCCAGTACGTTGGCTCGCCTCGAGCCGACCTGGCGGGGGGATCGCCGGGGGCTGCGGCTCCTGCTCGATCTTCTCGCCGCCAACCAGGTCGTCGAGCGGATCGGCGACGAGATCCGGCTGACGCCCCGATTCCGGGGCGCGTTGCGCTTTCGCGACCTGCTGGAAGCCAAGCTTGACTTCGCCAATCTCGTCGCCCCCGACTTGATCCAGTTCTTTCCCTGGTTGTTCGTCGACCCCGACCGGTTCATGCAGAAGGCGCGCATCTTCAACCTGTTCGATTACAGTCGCTGCCTCGAGCCGAGCCCTGAGAACTACGAAGCGACCAAGCGGTGGATGCGGTTCACGACCTGCCTGACGCGATACGAGGCTCCAGCCTGCATGCGATTTCATGACTTCTCGCGGTACGCGAGGATGCTCGACGTCGGGGGGGAACAGCGGCGAGTTCATCCTGCGGGTCTGCAAGAAGCACCCCGGTCTCCGCGGCACGGTCTTCGACCTTCCCGTGGTTTGCGACATCGGACGGGAACACGTCCGCCGAGAGCCGGAGGCCCCCAGGATCGACTTCGTCAAGGGGAGCGCGCTGGTCGATCCCCTGCCAACGGGCTTTGATCTGATCACGTTTAAATCGATGCTCCACGATTGGTCGAACGACGACGCGACGCGGATTCTCACCCGGGCGAGTCAATTCCGGGATGCCGGCGGGACCCTGCTGATCTTCGAACGCGCCCCCATCGAGGTTGGGACCGCCTCGGTACCGTACTCGATGATCCCGATGTTGCTCTTCTTCCGCAACTTCCGCTCCCCTTTGTTTTATCAAGAGCGACTGAAGGAGCTCGGGTTCGAGGGTGTCGAGATCCAGACCATCCACCTGGAGATGCCGTTCTTCCTGGTCACGGCCCGATGGGGTGGATGACCCATCGTGTGCGATCCACCGGACGCTCAAGATGCGGTCCTGCCTCGGCTGGTCCGAGGCGGACCTCCAAGCCGAGCACGAGCACATCACAAAACGGGCAGCCGCCGAGCACGGCCGGACCGGCGAGTTCTTCTGGGTCTTTCCCCCACCCCAGTAGGAAGAAGGGGACGGTCCTGGTCGCCGTCTCATTCATGCGCCCACGGGTCACCCGTCGGGCCCGGGACCGGGCCTCATGACGATCCGTGGATCGCGCATCACTTTCAGCGCGCGGCCCGGCTCGAAAGCATTCAGCGCCAGAGCCCGGTTCTCCAGCCGGATCGACGCCAATTCGCGCAGCTCGTCATCCGACGGCTCGTACGTCTTCCGATGCGGCACCCGCTGTCCCAGGAGCAGGGTGTAAGAGGCGTCGGCCGTAAACCCGAGCCACGAGTGCGTCGGGGGGAGGATAATCGCGCCCCTCTCGTTCGGCCCTTCCTCCTGGTAGTACGACACCAGCTCGGAGGCCCCGCAGAGGTCGACGTCCGAGCGGCAGGCCCGCCAGAACGGTGTATCCAGCCGCGTGTTGAAGCGGTAATGCAAGGCGAGGAAGTCCCGGATCGCGTCCCAGCTTGCCGCGGACCTCACGTTGTACACTCGCGCCGCCGGGCCCGGGTTCAGCTTGGCGTCGAGCAAGATCTCCGTGAGCCGCGACGCGTCGTGAGCGATCACCTGCAGCGAGGTCGCCGCCAACGGCTCGAGGAAGCCCGCAGCGTCGCCGACCCCCACCACGTTCTGGACCCAAGCGTGCCGGCGCCGGCCCGAGACGAATTTCACAATCCCGGCGGCCTGCACGCGCGGGTTTTTCGCCCGGAACTCGTGCTCGGCCTCCTCGTCGGTGAGGAAGTCCGACGAATAAACATAACCTCGCGCCACTCGCTCTTCATGCTCGACCTGCCAGCACCACCCCGCGTTCATGGTTTCCGCGGTCGTGTACGGGCGGATCGGCTCGCGGGGGTCGCGTTTTCGGGTACCGACCACGGCCCGGTCGCAGAACAGGGACGCCTTGTAGCTGACCAGCGGCTCACCCAACGTCTGGCCCAAAAGCAGCGAGCGGAACCCCGAGCTGTCCACATAGAGGTCCGCCTCATACGTCACCCCCGAGGCGGCGACCAGGCCGTCCACGCCCTGCTCGCCCCGCTTCACGTCCTGGACCGTCTCGTCGAGGCGCTCGATCCCCAGCCTCGTCGCGTGGAGCTCCAGGAAGGCGACGAGCCGCTCGTTGTCGAGGTGATAGGCCATGTCCTCCACGATCACCAGGGATCCGTTGTCGGCGACGGGGAAGGCGCGGCAGGCCGACATCAGCGAGGAGGACGGGCACAAGTCTTCCATGTCCTCATCGCAATAGAACCCCAACGGCCGCGCCAGGCCCTCGGGCTGACGAAGCACGTGGGACCCGAACGGCAAGTTGAATGAGGCCCTCGGTCCCCACACGAACCGGGTCCCCAGCTTTGGCGTCGGTGCCGCCCCGCGGTAGAATTCCGGCAGTCCGATCCCGAGGTATCGGTGCACCAGCTCCCGGAAGTGGGGCGTCGTCCCCTCGCCAACCGCGATGAGGCCCGGGTCATCGGACCGCAAGAGCGTGACTCGAAGCCGCGGTATCTTCGTCTTGAGGGCGATGGCGGTGAGCAACCCCGCGGTCCCCCCGCCCAGAACAAGCACGCGCTCCACCATCG
>Ga0116224_10002146_pt1 | contig 11698 bp, 8 predicted proteins | sample Sb_taG_9_FD_89699 | JGI IMG/M metagenome (GOLD analysis project Ga0116224, IMG submission 89699) | Peat soil microbial communities from Weissenstadt, Germany - Sb_50d_b_LC metaG | ecosystem: Environmental > Terrestrial > Soil > Wetlands > Peat | place: Germany: Weissenstadt | collected 2010-09-21
TGGCGTGCAGGAGGTAGCCGACCACCCGCGCGAGGTGGCGCCGGTACAGCGAGGCGAACGCGTCCGCGTCTCCACGCGAGGTGGCGGCGATCAGCTCGTCGTCGTCCATTGCCCATATATGACACCGGCGGCTTGTTTGTGACAAGCGCCGGCGCTGGACCTAGAGAGGGAGAAGCGATTCGAACCTGCGGCCCACGGCTTAGACGGCCGCAGCAGATCGAGATCCGTGCTTGCCCAGCAGGCAGTGCTGACGGCGATGCTTGGCGTCGGTCGCCTTCGTGACCCTGACCGCTTCGGAGCGTGGCTGATCGGGATCGGACTGAACGTCTGCCGGTCGCTGATCGCTCCGGGCCGCCGATCAGTCGCTTCGTTTGATGCGCTGATCGATCGGAGCGGCGCCGTAGGGCCCGCCGCTTCAGAGCCCTCAGGCGACCAGATCAGCAGCCCCAAAGCACGCTTGATCGCCTCGGGTTCGGGCACGACCAAACCGCGGTTTCGGGGCGGAGCGACCGAGCCAGGCCGAAGGTCCCGCGCGGCGGGCGCGGGAGGATCCGCAGGACGCAGCTCGGTGCATCGACGAGGCTAGAGGTCACCGAAAGTGCTGGAACCCGATCTTTGCGTCAGCGCCGGCGGTAGACGTCCCGTCGGTGGCTGATCGGAAGGACCCGCACGGTGAGGGGGAAGGACGCGGCTGTCGCGCCGCGGTGACAGTCACGTCACAGCAACCGTGACGTGACTGTCACCGCCGGTTCCGTACAACTGCGCAGACACCTGTCCCTAACCCTTTCGAGGAGGGTGCGATGACCACCATCAACGCCGCCGTGCGGCGAGCCCCGTGGCGCGTGCTCCGGCCAGTCATGGCGACCGTGGCCGTGGCCGGTGCCGCGCTGGCGTTGGCAGGCTGCGGCGCAGGCTCTCCGGTCGCGCCGAGCGTTTCCTCGGCCCAGGCGTTCACCGCGGCCACGTACGCGTTTGCCGCCTGCATGCGCGATCACGGACTGCCGACCTTCCCCGACCCCTCCATGACCGACCACAATGGGCAACAGGTGGCTTACTTGGCGCCGACCGACGCGATGGTCGCGTCACCCTCGTATGAGCAAGCCAACAGAGCGTGCCAGGCGATCCTGCCGATCGCGGCCATGACGCGGAACAACCAATCCCTGTCCGATCGAGAAGAACACATGCTCGCGTTCGCTCGGTGCATGCGCAACCGAGACGTGCCCAACTTCCCCGACCCCACCGCCCAGGGTCAGCTCACCCTCCAGATGCTCGGCAGCGCGGGCGTGAACTTGCACGCTCCTGCCGTCATCTCCGCGGCGAAGTCCTGCCTCCCGAGTGCCGACGGTGCGATCACTGCCCAACAACTACAGCAGGCCCTGCTCGGCGAACAATGAACCCGCTGGTGGCCGGCCATAAGGAGCTTCCTACGGCGAGCAACTAGCGAGACGATGACCGTGATCAGTGTGACACCAGGCGGCCTGGTGTCACGCGGCTCGCGACTCGGCGGCCTCTTCGAGCCGCTGGGCGGTCGCGACGAGCCAGGTCTTGATGGTCGCGATCTCGTCCGAGCTCCAGTCCCGCTCCGTCGCCCGTTCGAGCGCTCGAATTGACGGGTTGGCAGCCTCAAGCCGTCGTCGGCCCTCGCTTGTCAGTGTCGCTTGAAGGATTCGACCATGCGTCGGGTGCGGACGGCGCTCGATTAGGGCCTCGCGTTCGAGCGTCGCCAGTACCCCATTCACCGCCTGGGGGGTTGTGTGAACGGCTCGGGCGAGATCCGCGCCCGATGCGCCGGGCTCGCGCGCAAGCACGGTCAGCACCCCGTACTGCGGCGGGCTTAGCCCGTGCGGGCGCAGAGCGATCTCCATGGCGCCCTCAAGCGCGCGCCAGGCCTGGCGCAGGAGGTAGCCGCTGCGTCCCTCGACGCCGCGGTAACTCTGCCCGATCGCCGGAACGCTCACAGGGACATGATATCAAGTCCTTGACAAGGTATACGGGTCTTGTCATAATCTCAAGGGCTTGATATCTGACTCGTCTCGAGAGCAGGCATCAGCATGCCTAGCCATCAAGTAGCGGACCAGCCGATGACCGAACCGACCTCGAGAGTCGGTGCGACACGCTTCGGTCGCTGCACGTGCCCGGCACCCCTCTCGTGCTTCCGAACGCCTGGGACGCCGCCTCGGCGCGGGCCGTGGGAGCGGCCGGGTTCCCCGTGGTTGCGACCACGAGCCGCGGCGTGGCCGCGTCGCTCGGCTATGAGGATCACGAGCGGGCGCCCACCGACGAGATGCTCGCTGCCGCGGCGCGGATCGCCACAGCTGTGAACGTCCCTGTGACCGTCGACGCCGAGGCCGGCTATGGGATGAAGCCCAGCGATCTGGTGACCAGGCTGAAGGCGATGGGGGCGGCCGGCTGCAACCTCGAGGACACCAACCACGCCACCGGCGAGTTGCGCGAACCGGTCGAACAGGCCGACTGGCTGCGCGCGGTTCGCGGAGCGGCGTCCGACCAAGGCTATGGACTCGTGATCAACGCCCGGATCGACGTTTTCCTCTCCGCTATCGCCTCCGGGAAGGGACAGGCCGAACTGGTAAGCGAAGCGCTGCGGCGAGCGCATGCCTATGTAGAGGCCGGCGCCGACTGCGTATTCCCGATCGTCCTCTGGGAGCCGGACGCGCTAGAGAGCTTCGTCTCCGACGCTCCGGGCCCGGTCAACGTCCTCCAGATCCCGCCGGCCCCTTCGCACGCCGCGCTCGCCGAGCTCGGAGTGGCACGAATCAGCTACGGAGGCCTGCTGCACCACGACGCGATGGAACAGTTCGGCCGCCTTCTCGAGTCGCTTCCTTGTGCTCCGGCAGATGGCTGAGCACCACGTCGTCGTCATCGGAGCTGGTCTCGACGATCTCCTCGCGGTCGCTCATGCCGCTCCTGTCGCGTCTGTCTAGGTGGTCCAGCCCGGTCGCACGAGGCCGGTCTCGTAGGCGAGCACGACGAGCTGCGCGCGATGGTGGGCCTCGAGCTTGGCGAACAGGCGGCCGACGTGGGTGCGGGCGGTCGCGGGGCTGAGGACGAGCCGCTCCGCGATCTCTTCGTTGGTGAGCCCCTCGGCGACGAGCGCGAGCACCTCGCGCTCACGATCGGTGAGCGCGTCGAGCCGACCAACGGCCTTGACCCCGAGGGGGTTCGCTGGCTGCGACGCCTGTTGCGCGAGCTCGCCGCCGACGGTCGCACGATCCTCGTCTCAAGCCACATCCTCGCCGAGGTCGCCCCGATCTCCACCGTCAAGGGCCTATCGACCGTGAGCACCGCGACCGGCGTGGCGATGATCCTCGCCGCCATCCTCGGGGTGATGCTGGCAAGCGGCGAGCACCGCCACACGACCGCGACTCTCACCTACCTCGCCACCCCCCGGCGCGGCCGCGCGCTGATCGCCAAGTCGCTCGCCGCCGCGCTCGTCGGCTACGTCTACGGGATCCTCGCCGCGCTCGCCGCGACCGCCACCGCGCCCGTTTTCCTCGCGGCCCACCACGATCACGTCACCCTCGGCACCGGAACGCTCGTCGGACACGTCGCGGGCGCGGGGCTCGGAGCCGCGCTCCTCGCCGTCGTCGGGGTCGCGATCGGCTCGCTCATCCGCGCCCAGATCCCCGGCATCGTCGGCACGCTCGTCTGGTGTCTGGTCATCGAGTCGATCCTCGGCGGCGCCGTCACCGCGACTCGCCCCTACCTCCCCTACACCGCCGCGACCACACTGGGCGGCGCCAAACTGGGCGCGGGCGCGTTCGGCCCCGGCTACTCCGTCACCGATCAGCACGCCCTCCCGTTCCTCGCCGTCGGCGGCCTCCTCGCCGCGCTCGGAGCGCTCCTCGCAGTGCTCGCGGCGCGCACCACCGTCCCGCACGACATCACCTGACCACCCGCACCTGGCGCGCCCCGCTGACCAGGCGCTGAGGCGCCCTCAGGCCATCGCAATGGCCCAAGGGACTCGAAGCTTGCCGGCAAGGGCTATCTCATTCCGCGGGCGAGCCGGACATTGCATCCCGGGATTGATCGCGGCCGACGACGGGACGCAGACTGGTTCGGCGTCCCGTCGACGGACGTCGTGCGGATTCCTGGACGCGCAGGCCGGCGCTTGCGGGGATCATCGGCGCGCGTCTGGCGTGGATCGTGCCGGATGGTCTCGGTGGTGTCGATGTCCTCGAGGCAGGTGCTGCTCACTCCGAGATGGGCGTAACCGAGCTGGCGCTGGATGACCGGCAGGGGCACCCCTTCGCGGGCCATCTCGACCGCATATGCGTGGTGAAGTTGATGCGGGGCGAAGCGTCGGCGCATGCCCGCGACGACGGCTAGGCGCCGCAGTTCGGCGCGCACCCCTGTCTGAGACCACGCGCGGCCGCGGGTGGGGCCGTTGAGCACACACAGAAATGGTCCGATCGGCAGCGTCGGCCGGTGCCGGCGCCGTGTTTCGATCTGCTCCCATCCCACTCGTCCATCCCGACCTCGCGGCGCTTGTCGCCCCTGCCGCAGCGCTCCGGATCGAGCCGCACGGTGCTCAAGATCGGTCTCCGCCAACGACAGCACCTCGTCGACCCGCAACCCGGCCCGCCACAGGATCACTATCAGCGCCCGGATCCGCTGCCGATGGATCCCTGAGCCCGCGGTCCGCGTCACCGCGATGATTCCTCCACCCGCGGGGATCGGCGGGATACCGCCGCCCCCGATTGCGCGGGCTGCACCGGCGCCGGTACCCAGGTATGGTCGCCGGCGACCGCCGCCGACCCGCCGCGTCAAGCAACTCGACAGACGTACATCCCTCCAAGAACCGCGGTGCCGCACCACGCGGCCCGCCGCCTCAGGCGCCGTCAGCGGTCAACAGCGCGATTGTTGGAACGATCGAAACGCGGAAGGACCCGTTCCACCGGAACCATTGAGAGCTCAAACGTTCCCGCGGAAACGCGTACATGCTTTCGCGGTCGATCGAGGCAGCAGCCGGAGCGGGGCTAAACCGTAAGGGGGGGGCTGCTCCGTGTGCGTGACAGCGGAAGCTCGCGTGACGGCGCCCGCTCCCCGGTCGTCGACTCAGAGCGCGAAACGCATCCTGAAATTCGTTATCGCGACCCTGCGGACAACGGGAGTGCGCTGCTCGACGATGACGAACCCGAACCGCTCGATCAGCGGACGCGCCGTGAGACGTGAGTAGGTCTCGAGTCGAGCAGTGAGCCCTGCACCAGATCGCTAACAGTTGTGCAGCATCTCCCTAGAGCGCCCCCGGCAGGACTCGAACCTGCGACCCACGGCTTAGAAGGCCGTCGCTCTATCCAGCTGAGCTACGGGGGCGGGTCCTGGAAACAGTACGGGGGCCTAGAACATGCTGTTGACCAGGTCCTCGCCGAGCCCGATGCCGGCGCCCATCTCCATCGCCCGGCCGAAGCCGCTGTTGAGGAAGCCGCCGCGCATGCGGTTCTGCACGGCGGGCGACGATCGCCACGCGATACCCGCGCTCCGATAGCTGGCAGGCGTATTGCTCCGCGATGCCCGAGGACGCTCCGGTCACGAGCGCGATCGAGCCCGGCGCAGGCGGGAGAAGGCTCATCTATCGCACGCTCCAATCGTGACGCTGGTCCAGTCCCGCGGCGGCGGCAATGGTAGATTCCGTTTACCGCGGTGGGCGTAGCTCAGCTGGTAGAGCTCCTGGTTGTGGTCCAGGCGGTCGTGGGTTCGAGTCCCATCGCTCACCTCTCGGAAAAAGCAGCGATCAGCAGGAAGTTTAGGTCCGTCGCTTGGGTCGGCTCGGTAAGGCAGTCGGCCGGTTGTACCACTTCGTTGTACCACTCGGGCCCAGGCTTGAGAACCTCCCAGCTCGGCGACTGGTAGCACGAAGCCCTGCAAGCACTCGAGAATGCTCTGTCTTCGTCCGACGGGAAGTGATCAGGACCGGCTTTGACCGAGCTGTGGTGAAGCGGCTGGGCGGCTGCTGGCCGGTAGCCCTGCTGGACTGTGATGGATCGTTCGGTGAGCGCTGGGGTGTAGCGTGGGATTGCGGGTTGGTGTGTTGGAGCACGAGCTGGTCCGGCTTGAGCCGCTCTCGCGCGAGCATGTCTCTGGTTTGGAGCGTGCGTCATCTGGCGAGAGGGAGTCGCTCGGGCCTTCGTGGAGCCAGAACTGAAATTTCCTCGCCTCCGCGACGCTCGCTAGTCCCGCAAGGCAGCCACCAGGCCGACACTGCCCGTTCCCGCCGGAGGCGGCCGCGCCGACCACCCAGGCGCCGCGAAGTGCGTGGCGAGACGTATTCAGGTCGTGGACGCTCGCACGACCCGCTCTCAGTAGGGTGGCAACCGTCTTAGATGGGATCCCTTCTAGCTGGACGGCTACTCGGTGGATCCCTGAGCCAGTTCGGCCACCGGCTGCCATTCGCGCCAGGTCGCCAGGCGGCTCTCGTGATCCGCCTCGGCGATACCCAACGGCGTTGTGCCGAAGAACACCCGCAGAGGCGGGGGTTGGCGTCGACGACACGCATGATTGCCGCGGCTGAGGCAGTGGGGTCACCCGGCACGTTGCTGGCGCGCCATTGCTGCTGACGCTCGCGCAGTCCGTCGTAGGCGGGGTTGGGGTCTGAGCGTTTGGCCGACGGTCCGCTCCAGTCCGTCGAGAAGCCGCCGGGCTCGACCAGCGTGACGTTGATCCCGAACTCCTTGACCTCCTGGGCGAGTGCCTGACTGATCCCCTCGAGGCCCCACTTGGAAGCGTGATAGATGCCGACGCTCGGGAATGCCGAGATCCCCCCGATCGAGGACACCTGGACGATGTGGCCGCTGCCCTGCTCACGGAGGAACGGCAATGCGGCCTGCGTCACCCATAGCGCGCCGAAGAGGTTGGTCTCGATCTGAGCGCGGGCTTCCTGCTCGGAGATCTCCTCGACCATCCCGAAGTGGCCGTAGCCCGCGTTGTTGACGACGATGTCTAGCCGCCCGAAATGCTCGTGCGCCTGTTTGACGGCGCCGAACGCCGCTTCGCGGTTGGTGACATCCAGGGCCAGTGCGAGCAGCGCGTCGCCGTGTTCGGCTTTGAGGTCGTCGAGCGTGCTGGTGTCCCGCGCGGTGGCGGCGACGCGGTCGCCACGCTCCAGAGCCGCCTTCGTCCACTCGCGACCGAAGCCGCGTGACGTTCCGGTGATAAACCACGTCTTGCTAGTCATGCGCCGATCCTAGTAGCCCACTTGGCGGCGGCACCGGGGGCCGTCAAAGGTGAGCATGGCTCGGCTCAGCCTTTGCCACCCGTTGGGCGTGTCGATCGAGTGCCCGGAGCGCTATCACGGTGCCAAAAGGATGTGACCGCAACGCGTCCCGAGAAACGCCATGGAGTGCGGAACCTCGGTCCGCGGATGGTGGCGTGCGTGCTCGCTGCATTCCAAGAAACCGACGGGGCAGGCGCCCCCGTCCGAGCACCGCCGTGGCCGCGGTCGCACCAGGATGCGAGGAGCCGTTTGGTCGTCCTTCGTCAGACCGGGAGGCGCTCAGCGGCCACTCCTCATGAGGCGCTTCCTGTCGGATGGTGGGGGGTGGATCGGGAATGCGACACAAGGCGAGCAAACATGTCGAGGATGGCCGCGCCCGCGCGTAGGGTTGCCGCTGGGGGAGGAGCCATCCCCCAGCGCGCCGCAAGCTCGGCGTCGACCTCCACCTGAAACGGTAGTCCGTAGGCACGGCGAAACCGAAACGCCCGCGTAGGATTCGCGTGGTTGTAGGCGAGCACGGTTGCGCCGTCGGGCAGATCAAATCCCTCGCGGTGGCGGTGAACGACGCTCACCGGGCTCGGCGCCTCACCGAGAACGCGGTCAACGCACCGGTGCGCCCAGAACGTGACGGCGCGGTGCTCGCGTGTCTACGGGTAGCCGGCGGGCGACCGAGGCTTGAGCGCCATCTTGCGCCCGGTCGCGCCGGCCTACCCGGCCGCCCGGGTCAGAGGCTGATCGTCAGTTGTTGGACGATGAAGGTGAGGCCGACGATGGCGATCGTGGCGGTGACGACCCCTCCTGCGATCAGCCAAGGGCGCGGGACGGGTCGGTCACCCATGAGCTGGTGGTTGGCGGCGACCGCCAGAAGCAGGATCAGTCCGACCGGCGTAGCGATCCCGGCGATGATGCCTGCGAGGAACAGCAGTCGGATCGGGGCTATTCCGCTGAGCGCGACACCGGTGCCGAGCAGGGCCGAGGTTACGAGTGCACCGTAGAACAACGGCGCGTCGCGGACCTTCGCTGACAGGCCGCGTCGCCAGCGCATCTGAGCTCCGGTGGCATAAGCGGTCGTGGCCATCAGCACGGGCAGCGCCACGACAGCAGACGCGAGCAGTCCAACGGCGAACAGGCCTCCGGCGAGCGCCCCGGCGACCGGGCGCAGGGCTTGGGCGGCTTCGCCAGCTGTGTTCGCGTGCAGGTGGTGCACGCCAAGCGTGGCGCCCATGGCGACGAGAATGAACCAGAACACCGCGACCGCGAAGAAGCTTCCGAGGATCGCGTCGGTCTTGCCGGCGCGGAGAGCGGCTCGGGACGGCCGTCGCTCGGCCTGCGCGATCGTCTGCCACACGTAGACATAGCTGGTCACGGTGGTTCCGAGCAGGGATAGCGCGTCGGCCGCGTACCTGCCCGTCCATTCGATGTGCGGCACGAGGCTGTCCCGGGCGACCGTGGCCCAGTCCGGGCGGGCGAGAACCGCTGCCGCTGCGTAGGCGAGCAGGCAGAGCAAGACGTACTTCAACGCCCGCTCCACCTGGCCGAAGCCGCCTAGCATGAGCGCCGCTAGGAGCGCCAGCGAGAGTGGTAGCACGAACCAGCGCCAGTCCAGGTGCGTGATGAGCCCGATCGCCGCGGCCCCGCCTTCCAGGTCAGCGCCGATGGTGACGACATTCACCGCCAGGATTGAGATGAGCAGGAGCCACCGTGCCCGCGATCCGTAGGTGTGGGCGACGGCCGTTTGCAGGTCCTGGCGGCCGACGAGTCCCACATGGGTGCTGATCACCTGTACGACCGCGATCATGGGAAATAACAGCAGGGTGAGCCAGGCGAGTCCGTAGATCGTGCCGGCGCCGATCACCGCCAGGGTCGCAACGGTCGTCGGATCAACGTCCGCCGCACCGGATACCACGCCAGGGCCTAGGGCTCCGAGATAGCGTCTGCGCGACCTCGGCGCGGCATCGCCATGCGTCGGTAACGCTCCTGCGGGCGGCTCAAGCTCGGACCGTCTGCGAATCCGCTCGGTCATATCCATCTACCTGACCAGTGTCTGACTAGGTCAGGGCCAACTAAGCAGGTACACCCAGCGAGTTCTGACCGCGGGCGTGATCTGAAGCAGCTGGTGAGAGCGTCGCTCCCAAGCCGAAGCTGCGCTTCGGCGAGGCGGGGGAGTGCTGGCTCAGCGGTCCGGTCGTTGACCTGCGGAAGACGACGCAAGCCAAGTATCGGTACATGTTGACCGAGCATCTTTGGCCGCGGTTCGAGGACCGTCGGCTCGACGCGGTGACCGCTGACGACCTCGCACATCTCGTCCGTGAGCTACGCGCCTAGGGCAAGAGCGAGGCAACGATCGCCGTCGTCCTGCGAGTCGTGGATCGGAGGTACAAGTTCGCCGCCAGATGGCTGGGATGGACCGGCACGATTCCGACGACGTTGATGCTCGCGGCGAGCGTCTCGCGATCGCGGGCCCTCAGTGATGGAGACGGTTCCTGTTGTGCTCCGGAGAGGCGGGAGCGAAGTGGTCATAGGAAATGGTCGAACATCGAGAGCGGTATCAGTCGACCGGGGTGTGGCCCAAACCTTCGCGCGTTTCACGGCGCGAGCCGGCACCATCGCCGGAAGCGGATGCGTTGGGTTCGGATCCGGCTGCGATCACGGCAGGACGCGGGCGCTGATCCTCGCGGGCTTTGCGGAGTGTCGCCTCTCGCGCCTGTGCGAGGGAACGCTGCGGTGCGTTGATCACCACGGTGCGGGCAAGCCAGTCCGGGAATCCACGGCGCCCGAACAAGATCGGGGCGAAACCGGCGAACAGCGGCAACATGGCCAGATTCATTCCAACCCACCGCACCACAGCCCGCGCCGGCTTGACCCTCCCAACATTCGTCGTCACCACCCTAATTTGCATCGTTCGAGCGCCCAGCGTTTGCCCGGTCCACGACCAAAACAGCACGAAGCAGAGCCCGCACCAGACGATGTAAACAATTCCGGCGATCGGTTTGAGCACTGAGGCGAAATTCGGCGAAACGGGAAAGATCGACAAGACCAATTCAGCGCCAAGCCCCGTGCCAATCGCCACCACGTTGATGGCCACCGCGTCCAGGACCCAGGAAACCGTGCGCGTGACAACGCCGACAAAATGCGGATCCTCCTCCGGAACGGTCCGGACCGTCGATCCGCCTTCGAGCGGCCCGGCGGCGCTGCTCATGGTGCTGGTGCGCCAGTGTCTGGGTCCGTGGCGTCGGTCCGGCTACGCGCGAGCCGCCTACCCGCGCGCTGGAGGCAATCGTCAGCCTCGCATGAGTGGTGCTCGACAGATCCGACGCGCTGGTCAGCAAACCCGAGAAACCGCTGCGAGAGCGCTGCCCGCGCCGGCGGACTCTGCGCGGCCTCATCCGCAAGCCACAACAATGCGTCGCTCGCCGACAGTCGTGTCATGAAGCCGTCGAACGACCTGCTCACGAACGCGACGTCTATCAGTCGCTCCGCCCAGTCGGCTCTCGAGTGCTGACGGCAATGGCGCATGCATGGGAGCGTCGCTTAATCCAGTGTTTCGAACGCGCTGCAGGGTCCGGCTCTCGCGCACGCGATCGGCGGCCACGCCCGTCGGGCTATCCGCCGTCGCCGAGGCCCGTCCCGCGCCTCGACCCCGTACCCCAACGAGCGGCCCGGAGACCGGAGGTTGGACGCTATGTGGTTGACGGGCGTAACCATCCACGGTGATCTTGCCAACGCTCAACCTTTCGGCCGTCACCCGAATCGGGTGACGGGACTCTGCCGCCCACGCGCCGGCGTGCCTCGCACGTCAACGGTCGGCTTGCGTGAAGTCGGCACGAGGATCCCGCGTTCCTGCAGCCCGACCTCGAACTCGAGGAGTGTTGTCTCGCCGCTCATGCGGTCGGCACCGGCAGCGTCGCAAGCACCACAACCCACCTGGCGAACCGGGACATCAAGAGGTTCGAGCCAGCTCTCCCGGAAAGGCCGTCCGCGTTCGTGCACAACCGGCCCATCCCGAGCCGATAGACCACGAGCCCCCCGACTCGTTTTCCGCCCCGACCGCCGGCGGCTGCCTGAGGCAACGCCGGGCCAGAAACACGCGCTCGATGTGTCGCGGTTATCCGTCCCTCCAGGCGCGACGAATGGCGCAATCGGACGATTCTTGGCACGACTCTGGCCCAAGGGGGAAATCGCCCGATCTGGGTGAAGGCAGAACGATCTCAAGATCCGAACATAGAGCCGCTAGCCATGGCCACCGGTCACACTGGCAACTCCCGATCACGAGTTCACAGGCCCCGTCAAAGGTCGTCGGCGCTCATCGACGAGATCCTGTCGAGTCCGGCGATGACCGTCGGCGGCTCGCAGACGTCCTCAGCGCGCCTCTCATTGGCCCGAGACACAACACCGCAACACAGCTCCCGCCGACCAGGGCGCTCAGCGCGAGATGAGTAGCCCGGCGGAGTCTACGAACGCCACAAA
>Ga0116224_10002147_pt1 | contig 11695 bp, 9 predicted proteins | sample Sb_taG_9_FD_89699 | JGI IMG/M metagenome (GOLD analysis project Ga0116224, IMG submission 89699) | Peat soil microbial communities from Weissenstadt, Germany - Sb_50d_b_LC metaG | ecosystem: Environmental > Terrestrial > Soil > Wetlands > Peat | place: Germany: Weissenstadt | collected 2010-09-21
CGAGGAAGCCGATAGTGTCCTCGTCCTCGTCCCCGCGTCCGAAATAGGTGCGGTCGCGGTCGTCCACGAGTGCAAAGATGCTGCGGCTGACCGATACCCGCGGCTCGCGCGCATGACCGGCCGCTTTCCACGCCTCACGGAATATCCGGATCTGTTCCGCCTGTTGGACGTGGAACGGACGTCCGCTCTCGTCAATCTTAAGTGTTGAACTCTGGAGATTCATCCCGAGCTTGGCCGCCCACTCTCCGGTGGCATTCGTGGCGGCGCCCCACCAGATCCGCTCACGCAGACCCTGCGAGTACGGCTCGACGCGCAGGAGGCCGGGAGGGTTTGGGAACATCGGTTGCGGGTTTGGCTGCGCAAAGCCCTCGCCCCGCAGCACCTCAAGCAATACTTCCGTGTGGCATCTGGCCATGTCGGCATCGGTCATCCCCTCGGGCGGAGCGTAACCGAAGTAGCGCCATCCATCGATCACCTGCTCGGGCGACCCGCGGCTGATGCCGAGTTGCAGGCGTCCGCCGGCGATAACGTCGGCCGCACCTGCGTCCTCTGCCATGTACAAAGGATTTTCGTACCGCATATCGATGACCGCTGTGCCAATCTCAATCCGCTTGGTCTTCGCGCCGACAGCCGCGAGCAGTGGGAACGGGGAGCCGAGCTGCCGGGCGAAGTGATGCACGCGGAAGTAAGCCCCGTCGGCGCCGAGTTCCTCAGCCGCGACTGCCAGGTCGATCGATTGCAAGAGCGCATCGGATGCCGATCGCGTCCGCGATTGGGGCGAAGCAGTCCAATGGCCAAATGACAGGAATCCGATCTTTTTCATGGACCTGCGTCGTTGGGGCTGCGCCTAGGCGCTCGGTCTGAATGCCGTCTATTGGCCAGGAGCGGAAGCCGCATTTTCCGGCAGGGGAGCAGAACTAACAATACGGCCAACGGGCTTATGTCCTACGTCGAACGTCGAAATCGGCTGAATTGGGCTGACTGAGGATGCAGTCCATCGCGAACCTGTCTCAACCCCAAATTTCCTTTAACAGGGAAATAAAAGTAACTCGCGGCTGCAGTGTCAGTTTTGGTTTCTGCGGGAGCGTCGACAACGGCCGGTGTGCCCTATTGCTGCATTACTTGCTCTTCATGCGCTCCTTCACGGGATCCTTGACGTTCTCGACCTTGTCGAACTCGACGTTGACCAGTTCACCGCCGACCTTCTCGACGCGGCGGATGTAGACCGTCTGGATGATGTCGCGCGTTTCCGGATCGATGCTGATCGGGCCGCGCGGGCTCATCCAGCTCATGCCTTTGGCGGCCGCGATCAGCGCATCGCCATCAGTATTGCCGCCGGTCTTTTTCAGCGTCTCATAGATGAGGTGCATGCCGTCGTAGCCGCCGATGGAGAAGAAGTCGGGATTGCGCTTGAAGTTGTCATTATAGGCCTTCACGAATTCATGGTTGAGCGGCAAATTGAGATTGTAGTCATACTCCCCGCAGGTGATGATCCCGAGAGCGGTATCACCCATGCTCTTGACCGCGCTCTCACCGGCGAGAGCATCCTGGCCCAAGATTTTGACCTTGGACGCGTCGATCCCGCGCTCGGCCAAGGCCTTGCCGATGGCGCCCGGCTGCGCCCCGCCGGGAATCCAGATGTAGATCGCGTCGGGGCTCATGTCCTTGGCGCGCTGGACGAAGGCGGAGAAATCCGGATTGGCGACCGGGAAGCGAACCGAGCCGACAATCTCGCCCCCCGCCTCCTTGAAGCCGGTTTGGAACGCGGTTTCGGCGTCGATGCCCGGACCATAGTCGGAGACCATCGTGTAGATGCGCTTGATCCCGTGCTTCGCCGCCCAGGTGCCGAGCGTCTGATTGAGTTGTGGCGTGGTCGTCGACGTGCGCGCAAGGTACGGGGATTTTAAGGTGATGATCGAGGTGGCCGCATTCATCACCACCATGAATTTCTTCGCTTCCGCGGAGACGTCGGCGGCGGCGAGCGCATTTGGCGTGAGGACGAACCCGGCGAGAATGTCGGCGTGATCGCGCACGATGAGTTCCTGCGCGAGCCGCTTGGCGATATCCGGCGCAATGCCGCCGGTGTCCTTGCGAATAAACTCGATCTTCTTGCCGGCGACCACGTCGCCATACTGCTTCACGTAGAGCTTGATGGCGTTGTCCATTTGCGCGGCCGTATCGGCGAATTGGCCGGAATACGGCATGATGACGCCGATCTTGATCGTGTCTTCAGCGTTGGCCGGAGCGACGCTGAACAGCGCCAGCGCCAGCGCCAATCTGGCAAAGCCCAAGGAAAACATGTGTACCCCTCCCGTGCCGCCGAGCGGTCTCATAATCGCCGCTTCCGGAAATGATGATAGCCGAATTTTTCGCGTTTTGCGAAGGTCGTTCCGCTCGCTTTGTCATATTCTCTGATAAAGTTCGAGCACGTAAGGTTCCAGGCGGAGCTGCGTTGAAGATGAAGCAAAACCTGCGAAGCAATTTCGAGCGCGGCTCGTCCCGCTGGGCGGTGCGCCGGGCGCAGTGGAAGGCGCTCGGCATTTCTGATGCTGACATGGAGAAGCCGAAGATCGCGATAGTCAACAGCTCTTCCGACCTGGCGATCTGCTTCAGCCATCTCGACGGCATCGCTGCCGGCGCCAAAAAGGCCATCCGCGCCGCCGGAGGCTTGCCCTTCGAAGTGCGCACGGCCGCCCCGAGCGACTTCATCACCAGCGCCGGTCATCGCGGCGGCTACATCCTGCCGAGTCGCGATCTGATCGTGAATGACATCGAAGTGGCGGTCGAAGGCGCGTTGCTTGACGGCATGGTCTGCCTTGCTTCCTGTGACAAAACGACCCCGGGACAACTCATGGCCGCTGCCCGGCTCAATATCCCAAGCCTCGTGGTCATCTGCGGCTACCAGCCGAGCGGCGAGTACCAGGGACACCACGTCGATATCGAAGAGGTGTTCCTGAGCGCCGGACACGTCGCCAGCGGCCAGGTGACGGTCGAGCAGCTCACCGGGATGAGCGATAACGCCATTCGCGGGCCCGGGGTCTGCGCCGGTATGGGTACCGCGAACTCGATGCACATCGTCTGCGAGGCGCTCGGCATGACGCTTCCGGGCAGCGCTCCGGTCTTGGCGAATGGCGGCAAAATGTGGGATCTCGTTCACGCCGCCGGTGCGCGCATTGTGCAAATGGTCTGGGAAGATCTTAAGCCGCGCGATATTCTCACGCACGACGCATTCGCCAATGCCGTGAGGGTTGCGCTCAGCCTGGGCTGCTCGCTCAACACCGTGAAGCATCTGCAAGCTATTGCCGTCGAGGCCCAATGCGATGCCGACATCTATGGCATGTTCGAAAAGTTCGCTGATCACGTTCCGATCGTTGCCGCGATCCGGCCAAACGGCGAGCATTCCATCGAGCAACTCGAGGCGGCCGGCGGCGCGCGCGCGGTGATGAAGCGGCTCGACGACATGCTGCACCAAGAGCCGATGACCGTCAACGGAAGAACCGTCGGCGAAAATCTTCACGATGTCTCCATCGTCGATGACGAAGTGATTCGGGCGCTTGACCGGCCCTTCTCCAATAAGCCGCTGATCGTAATTGTTAGAGGATCGCTCGCGCCCGACGGCGCGATCATCAAGCTCGCCGTCGCCGACGACCGGAAAATGCAGTTTTCGGGGCCGGCCAACATCTATTATTCGCGCGAGGAGGCGATCGAGGGGCTCAACAAGGGCGAGATCGTCAAGGGCCAGGTCGTGGTGTTGCGAGGTATGGGCGTTAAAGGGGGACCCGGCATGGCGATGACGTCGGCCTTCATCTTCGCCCTCGACGGCGCCGGTCTGGGCGAGCATGTCGCGGTCGCCACCGACGGCCAGCTTTCCGGCCTGATGAACAAAGGCCTCGTCGTTGGCGAAATCTCCCCGGAAGCGGCGGCCGGCGGCCCCTTGGCTTTAGTCGAAAACGGCGATCGGATTTCGATCGATGTCGACAGGCGCAAGATCGATCTCGATGTTCCCGATGCCGAGCTCGCCGCGCGGCGACAGCGGCTGCGGCAACGCGCCGGTCGGGGTGAGCGCGGCTGGCTCTCGATCTACGAGCGCAATGTCCAGCCTTTGACCAAGGGTGCCGTCCTGACCAAATGACCGCTTCCTGCGGCGCTCTGGCGAAGCCGGAAAATCGCCTTTCCGGTTTCGCGTATTAATCCGAAGCGAAACCGGGCGGGGCTGGGACGAAAGAACAAGCAGGCAAAACAAGAGAAGAGACGATGAAGACGTTGCGGTTGTTAGCGCTGTGCGCCGCCGGACTGATGTGGGCGATGGCTACTGTCGCATCGGCGGAGACGGTTAAGGTCGGCGTGATCGCTACCTTTTCCGGACCCTTTGCGCGCTGGGGCGAGCAATTCCAACAAGCGATCAAGGTTTATCAGAAGCAGCACGGCGAAAGCGTCAACGGCAACACCATCGAGGTCGTCTATCGCGATGACGGCGGACCGGATCCTGCGCGCGCGAAGCAGTTGGCCGAAGAACTAATCCTGCGCGAGAAGGTTCAGTTCCTTGGTGGCTTCGTGTTCACGCCGAACGCGCTATCGGTGGCGGACATCGTCACCGAAGCGAAGATGCCGACGGTCATTTTTAACGCTTCGACGGCAATAGTGGTCCGCAAGTCGCCCTATTTCGTGCGGGTCAGTCAGACCATTCCGCAGGTGACGGTTGAGATCGCCAAGTGGGCCGCCAAGAATGACTTCAAGCGGATCATCACCGCGGTCACCGACTACGCGCCCGGCTATGACGCGGAGACATACTTCGTCAAGACGTTCAAGGCCGGCGGCGGCGAAATACTGGAATCCATACGCATTCCGTTGGCCACGACGGATTTCTCGCCCTTCTACGAGCGCGTGCTGCAGCAGAAGCCGGATGCGCTGTTCATCTTCGGACCTGGCGGGCCGCCCACCGTTGGTATGATCAACACCTGGGCGTCCCGGCTCAAACCGGCGGGGATCAAGCTTCTTGGCACCGCCGAGACCCAGGAGATTGATCTACCCAAGGTCGGTCCGGCCGCTTTGGGCGTCGTCACTGCGTTCCATTACACCGAGACGGTCGACAATCCTCTCAACAAAACCCTTTGGGCCGATCTCACCACCATGTTCGGCAAGAACACGGTGCCGGACCTTTCATCGGTTGCCGCCTATGACGGAATGGAGCTGATCTACCGGGCGGTAGCGAAATTCGGACCGCGGCCGACCGGCGATCAGGCAATCGGTTTCTGGCGCGGCATGGCATTCGACAGCCCGCGCGGCCCGATCAAGATCGACGAGAAGACCCGCGACATCATCCAGAATGTCTATCTCCGCAAGGTGGAGGAGCGCGACGGCAAGCTGGTGAACATAAACTTCGAGACCATTCCGATGGTGCGCGATCCGTGGAAGGACGAGCATCCGGGATAATGGCGCGCGCTCCACGCGGGGGATCTGCTGCCGATGCTCGATGTCACCATTCTCCTCGATGGCCTTGCCTATGGCATGGTGCTGTTCATCATCTCCGTCGGTTTGACGGTTACGATGGGCCTCATGCGCATCGTGAACCTCGCGCATGGCGCTTTCGCCATGATCGGCGGCTATTTCGCGACCATGTTGCTTGGCGCCGGGCTTCCGTTCTTTGCCGCCGCCCTCCTCGCCGCGGTGGCAGTGGGGATCGTGGGTGCAGCCGTCGAGCTTACGATCTACCGCCCGCTCTATCGCAAGGGCGAGCTGGCGCAGGCGTTGATGACCTTCGGCTTAACCTTCGTGGTCATCGCCGCGCTGACGACCGTGTTCGGCACCGGCATCAAGCCACTGCCGATTCCGCCGGCTTTGAATGGCGTGATCGATATCGGCTTTCGCACGTATCCCACTTATCGTCTTTTCTTGGTGGCGGTGGGGCTCGTGCTGGCGCTGCTGCTGTGGCTTTTGATCGACCGCACGTCCTTTGGAGCCCGGCTGCGCGCGGCGGTCGATAATCCGCGCATGGCAAGAGCCGTGGGCATCGATGTCAATCTCCTCTTCACCGTCACTTTCGCTGGAGGATGCGCTCTCGCCGCGTTCGGCAGCGTGATCGGCGCGGCCCTGCTGCCGCTCGAGCCCTATTATGCGCTGCGCTATCTCGTGCTGTTCCTGGTCATCGTCGGTGTCGGCGGCATCGGCAACTTCAAGGGGTCGTTTGTTGCCGCCATCCTGCTCGGCATCATCGACACTGGCGGCAAGTTTCTGCTGCCGCAGGCCTCGGCCTACCTGTTCTATGGCGCGGTGATTATTCTTCTGCTGTTGTGCCCGCACGGGCTACTGCCGGCGAAGTCCGCGGCATGAGCGTGCCGCTGGCCACGAAAGGCCTCGCCGCGGCGACGCCGAGTTTCCAGATCGCAAACGCCTGGCATGTGGTGCCCTGGGCGCTCGCGCTTGTCTTCTACTTCACCGCCGGCGGCTATCTCAGCCTCGGCACCCACGTCTTGATTATGATCCTGTTCACACTCTCGCTCGACCTCGCGCTCGGCGTAGCCGGGATCATCACTTTGGGCCATGCCGCGTTCTTCGGCTTCGGCGCCTACGCCGCCGGTATCTTGGCGGCTCGTCTCTCCAATGACCCGCTGCTTGGCCTGGCCGTTGCCACCCTCTTGACCGGCCTGTTCGGCGCTCTCGTCGGCATGCTCATCCTGCACACGGCCGGCGTGACACTTATGATGCTGACGCTGGCGATCAGCGCGCTGCTTGCCGAGTTCGCCAACCAGGCGCATTGGCTGACCGGCGGCGACGATGGGCTGCAGGTCGGTCGAATGGCGCCCCTGTTCGGCTTGTTCCGCTTCGACCTCTGGGGCCATACCGCCTACCTCTACGCGTTGGCTGTACTCTTCCTTTGGTCGCTTGCGGCGTGGCGGATCATGCGCTCGCCCTTCGGCCGCTCGCTCGACGGCATTCGGCAGAACCCGCGCCGCATGCGGGCCATTGGCACACCGGTATGGCGGCGGCTCGTCGTCGCCTATGGCTTGTCCGCGGCAATGGCGGGAACCGCCGGCGCTCTCGAAGCGCAGACCACGCGCGCGGTGGGCCTCGGCGCGCTCGGCGTGCTGGCCTCCGGCACGGTGCTGGTAATGCTCATCCTTGGCGGCACGCGCCGGACCTATGGCGCCTTTGTCGGCGCTACCGTTTATGTCGTCGTGCAAGATGTCGCCGCCCAGATCGACCCCTTCCGCTGGATGTTCGTCGTCGGCATCCTGCTCGTGGCGGTCGTGTTGTTTCTGGAGAACGGGCTCATGGGGTTACCAGAGGCCGCGCGTCGTGTGCTGCGGGGTTCGCGGTCGCGATCGGGCGGACGGTGACTGCCATGGCGGATACGGCGCTGTCAGTCCGCGGGCTGTGTAAGAGCTTCGGTGCGCTGCCGGTGGCACAGGACATCAATATTGACTTGGCGCTTGGTTCGCGTGTCGGCCTTATCGGCCCAAATGGCGCTGGCAAGACCACGCTGGTCAATCTGCTCACCGGGACGCTTGCAGCCGATGCCGGCTCCATCTTGCTCAACGGCGACGCGATTGACGGGCTTACGCCGGAAGCGCGGGTACGGCGCGGTCTTGCGCGCACCCATCAGATCAACACGCTGCTGAATGAGAGCACGGTCCGCGACAATGTCGCCATCGCCATTGCCGAGCGCGACCGCATTGCCTGGCGTCTCCTGCGCTTCCGTCAAGACTGGCGCCGCTGCCTCGAGGAGGCGCAGGCGCGCTTGCACGAGCTCGGCATTGCGCATGCGGCGGAGCGGACCGTCGCCGAACTGCCCTATGGAGAGCAGCGCTTGCTGGAGATCGCCATTGCGCTTTCGCTGCGGCCCAGTGTTCTGCTGCTCGACGAACCTGCCGCCGGGGTGCCATCGCTCGAAGCGCACGTCATTCATGACGCGCTCGACCGTCTGTCCGCCGACATCGCGGTCCTGATGATTGAGCATGACATGGATCTGGTTTTTCGCTTTGCCCGCGAGATCGTCGTGCTGGTTCAAGGACGCGTTCTCACGCGTGGCGCACCGGCCGACATCGCCGCCGACCCGCAGGTGCGCGCGGTCTATCTCGGCCGGAGAGCGGCATGAGCGCCAGCCTCGCGGTCGACAATCTCGTGGCCGGCTACGGCGCCACGGTCGTGCTACAGGATGTGTCGTTCGACGTCGCTGCCGGCGGCACGCTCGCGATTTTAGGCCGCAATGGCGTCGGCAAGAGCACCTTGCTAAGCACGCTAATGGGCTTCACCACGCGCCATGGCGGCAGCATACGGTTCAACGGAACGCCGATCGAATCCGTGGCCTCGCATCGGCGCAATCGATTGGGCCTTGGCTACGTGCCGCAAGAACGCGAAATTTTCCCCTCGCTCACGGTCGAGGAGAATCTGTCGGTGGCGCAGCGAGCGGAAGGCGGCTGGTCGCCTGCCGAGGTCTTTAGATTCTTTCCCGCCCTCAAGGAGCGGCGGCGCAGCGCCGGCAACCGCTTGTCCGGCGGCGAGCAGCAAATGCTGGCAATCGGCCGCGCTCTGGTCGGGGCGCCCAAGGTGCTGTTGCTCGACGAGCCGATGGAGGGCCTGGCGCCGATCATCGTCGAGTCGCTTTATGACGCCTTGGCGCGCATCCGCGACGAGGCCGCGCTCACCATCGTTCTGGTGGAGCAGAAGGCGGACCTCGCCTTGTCCTTTGCCCGCGACACCATCGTGCTCGACCGCGGCCGCATCGTCTATCGTGGTGCGAGCGCCGAGCTTGCGCAGGATGAGCCGGCCAAGGCGCGCCTTCTTGGCGTTGGCGCGGCGCAGGCGACATGAAGGAGAATGCCGGTATGAACGCGGCTGCGTTGTTTGATGTGAGCGGCCTGGCAACGGTGGTAACCGGCGGGGCGAGCGGCATCGGGCTCGCTTATGCCGGCGTCATGGCCGACAACGATGCCCGGGTCACCATCATGGACGCCGACAAAAGGGCCCTCGGCGAGGTCGTCGAGCGCTGCCGCAGCGCCGGCCAGGACGTCCGCGGCGAAGTCGTCGACGTCACCGACCGCACAGCGCTCGAGCGAAGCTTCGACGCCACGGCGCGGCACTATGGTCGCCTCGATGTCGTCTTTGCCAATGCCGGTATCGGCGGCGGCCCCGGCTTTCTCAAGCTCGACGGCGAGCGCAATCCCGACCGGGCGCTCGAGAACATTCCGAGCGATTTATGGGACAAAGTCATCGCCATCGATCTCACTTCCGTGTTCTCCACCCTACAGGCTGCGGCACGGCACATGAAGGCCCGGGGTGGACGCATCATCGTGACCACATCGATTTCCGCGATGAGGACGGAAACCTTCGTAGCTGCACCCTACGTCGCCGCTAAAGCGGGAGCCGCGCAGCTCGTACGGCAAGCGGCCCATGAGTTGGCGCGCTACAACATCACAGTGAACGCCATCGCCCCGGGACCTTTCGTCACCAACATCTCGGGCGGCCGGCTGAAAGATCCCGCGGTGCGCGCACCGTTCGAGAGATTTTCCCCGATGCGCCGGATCGGTGAGCCCGATGACATCAAGGGCCTCGCTCTGTTCCTGGCCTCACCGGCAGCGGCGCTCATCACCGGTGCTCAAATTGTGATTGATGGCGGTATGACGCTCGGTATCGCTGACTGACGTTCGGCCGCGTTTATCATTGGCCAATAACGCGTTATCTTCATATACGCCTTGCACGCAGAGCGAATAAGGGAGCGAAACGACCGATGAATGCTCCGCTATCAGCCGACACGAAGATCGTCAGGCGCCAAGCCGACGCTGCTCCATGGCGGGTCACCGCGGATATCTGTGTCGTGGGTGCGGGGATCGCCGGCACATCGGCCGCGCTCACCGCCGCCCGGGCTGGACGCAAAGTCGTGCTGGTCGACGGTCTGCCAGTACTCGGCGGTCAGGCGGTGAATTCGATCATCGGCACCTTCTGCGGCCTGTTCGCCAATGGAACTCACGGCCACCAATTCACCCACGGTATCGCCGACGACATCTTGCGTGAGCTCGGCGCCAAGGAGCAGGCGCTCTATTACCGGCATGGGCCGCTGACGACGGTGGTCTACTACGATGAGGTCGCGCTTGCCCGCTGGATCGAGGAAGCTATCCGCCAGGCGGGCATTACCGTCGTGCTCGGCGCCGTGATGCGGCGGGTTCAGGTCGAAGGCCGCCGGATCCGCCGCATCGAGCTCGCGACCCGCTACGGCGACGTGCATGTCGAAGCCACCGGATTTGTCGAAGCCAGCGGCGACGCCGCGCTGGTCTGGCAAGCCGGCTTCGCCTGCCGGGAGCCGGCGAACGGTCCGGTGTTCGGCACCCAAATGGTTGTTCTGGAAAACATCGATGAAGCCAAGCAGCCGACGCGCGATCAGATCGGCGCGCGCATGAAAGAGAAGGGTGACGAGTACGGGCTGGTCAGGCGCGAGGGGCTGGCCTTCATCATCCCTGGACGCGGGGTCGCGGCCATGAACATGACCCATGTCGAGACGCCGCTCGATCCGCTGGAAGCTTCTACCCGCACGCTCGACGGTCGCGACCAGGCGGATCGGGCCGTCGCCTTCCTGCGCCACGAGTTTCCCGACTGCTTCGGCAAGTGCCGGGTGCGCGCCTACGGTTTTCCCGGCATCCGCCAAACTCGCTGGATTGTCGGGCGGCAGCAGCTTTCGGTGAACGATGTGCGGGCCGGTACCCGCTTTCCCGACGCGATCGGGCGCACCGCGTGGCCGATCGAATTGCACGATCACGGCACCGGGCACCAGTGGCACACCTTCCCGGAAGATCACGTGCATTACATTCCGCTCGCCAGCCTCACGCCGGCGGACGCCGACAACGTGGTGGCCGCCGGGCGTTGCATCGATGCTGACACCGCGGCGCTGTCAAGCGTGCGGGTGATGGGTCCGTGCATTGCAATGGGCGCCGCCGCAGCACATGCCCTGGACCTAGCCGGCACCGGCAGCGTTCATCAAATCGACCTCGCGGCGCTGGCGACGCGCGTTTACGACAACGTGGAGCGGACGGACTGACATGCGTCTGACCGATCACGAAAAGGCGATGCTGGACGGGTCGCACGGCGCCGCCAAGGCGCGGGCGATGGACCTGTTGTTGCGCTACGGCGAAGCGCTCGGCGCCGAGCGTCTCGTTGAGACCAACAACGTCGCCGGCGCTTTCAATGCCTCGACGCCGTCGGTGCGGGCATTGGTGGCGAAGGGCTTCGATGCGGTCTATTCCGAGTTGAATCTCGACAGCACTGAAGTGGTCGAGGTGCCAAGAATGGCGGTGAACACATGCCAATTGATCACCGGCATCGACAACGCCAAGTGGCGCATCCAGGGAATCTCTGACGATTTGGCCGAACAACAAAAGCGCGGCGAGGCGTTCTTTGGCCGCCGCGGTGTCAATATGCACGCGACCTGCACGCCCTACCAAGTCGGCAACGTGCCGGTGAAGGGCGAGCATTGCGCCTGGATGGAATCGTCGGCCGTCGTCTATTGCAATTCCGTACTTGGTGCGCGCACCAACACCGAGGGCAAAGAGAGCACCGGCGCCGCGGCATTGACCGGCCGCATCCCCTACTGGGGTTTCCATCTCGACTTAAACCGGCGCGCTACGCACCTCGTCGAGGTCGGCATCCCGGTCGAGGATATTATGGATTGGGGATTGCTGGGCTATTGGCTCGGCGAAATCGTGCA
>Ga0116224_10002152_pt1 | contig 11684 bp, 9 predicted proteins | sample Sb_taG_9_FD_89699 | JGI IMG/M metagenome (GOLD analysis project Ga0116224, IMG submission 89699) | Peat soil microbial communities from Weissenstadt, Germany - Sb_50d_b_LC metaG | ecosystem: Environmental > Terrestrial > Soil > Wetlands > Peat | place: Germany: Weissenstadt | collected 2010-09-21
CGTCGTCTTCGCCTGGGTCGGGCCGCGTCCGGTGGTACTCGCCAGCTCACGAACCACCGTGGTCGAGACCGCGAGCGCCAGCTTCCCGGCAGGCAAAACGTCCTCGTCACTCACCGAAACCACCGCTCTCTTTCCCCGCTCTAACACCGCCGGCGGTAAGGATCGCCGGGCCGTGACGAGGCTCAGCGGATCGTTAGCGATCAACCCAGTACTCGCGCGTCCGCTCCCATTCGGCGGGTAAACCTCCGTCTACAACCTCCACCACCCGCAGCCACTCAATCGCGTTGAAGAAGTCGCCGTTCGCAGCCGCCTCCTGCGCAAAACCGAACGACTGGACCACCGCGCGATCATGCCGCCCCGCGTCACTCATCGCGCGCCCCCCCATCAACCTTGACCTCAGCGCGGCATTCTCCCGTTTGAGCAACGCGGCGGGCGGCCGCAAGCTCCTGCGCCAACCCTGCCAACGCCACCCCAAGCCGCGCCGCACGCGCCCCAGGCCCACCATCATCCTCGGCGGCCGCTAGCTGCGCCGCCACGCCAGGCCTACTGGCCCGATATCCCCGAATCTGGGAGTTGTCTGGCCGCACAGACGGCCCGGCCTTTCCCTTCAACGACGTCGAACGCGCCAATGCGCCCAAAAGGCGTTTCGACCACATCCCTTCTACGCGCAGCCTACTCCGCTCAAGCGGGCCCAGTACCCAAAATAAGAAGAACCCCATGCAATGCCGAACGCCACCGGCAACGACCGCGGCGCCCTCACATACGGGATCGCAACCCCCTCGAGCACCTACCCGGTGCTCACCCACGCCCCTGCTGTCCGGGGTGGAGCTTCCAAACGCCCCCGTCGAGACCTCCGGCGGTTCGCTGATCGAGGCGTTCACCGTTCCTAGGGCGCCTCGCGCCGTGCCGATCCTCAGCGAAGCAGACGCCCCGCTGCAGCCCGGTGGCTCCGGCAGCCACCCAAGAGCCACCTCATCAAAGCCGGCTCTGCTCGTGCCGCGGTATTTCACGACGCTCGTGATCGCGTCCGTGCTTGGCGCGGCTAGCAGGAGCCCCGGGCGCCGCACCAACGGTCAGGGGGCCTGCCGCTCTAGAACAGCAACAGAAGCACGGCCCGCCGATCGACGCAGTGCTCGATTCGCTGGGCGGAGCAGCAGCCGTCCCATTGGTCCGCGGCCCTGTCGAGTTGGACGACCTCAGCAGCGAGCCGCGCACGACGGCGCGCTCCTGCTCGGCCAGCGGAAGCAGTCGCCAGCGTGCCGAACGGTGGACGACTTCTCCCGCGCAGCTCGCAGCGTCTGCTGCCGGGAGCCGGCGCGACTGCTTTGGCTCTCGCGTCGGCGCGGGCCGGACGATCCCAATGACGACCGCTCGCTCACTATGTGGACGGCAGCTGGCGTGATCGCAACGCCACGGACGCGGTCGCGCGGCGCCGGCCGGCCCGGACGAGCCCAACGGCGGCCGAGGAATCGCGCGGTTTGGTGCCGTTGGGAACTCCGCCGCGCCGGCGCCGGCTGGGCAATTGCCGCTACGCTGGCGCGAGATGAGCAGATCGGGCGATGGACTGCGTGCTCGCCTTGTGGCCCGTGCGCGCGGGGTGCCGACGGAGCGCCACTGGGAGCGGTCCGCCCTGCTCGAGCCGCGTTACGCTCCACGAATTCCAGAGCTGATCAGCGACGCGGGTGGACTCGCGTTCCATCCAGGCGCTCTGGACGGGCCATTCAAGCCGCTGGACCCGAGAGACCCTGCCGCGGACATGCTGGCGGCGTGGCTGGAAGGCCGCGCCGGATCGAGTCCCCTGCGCAAGACCGAGCAACAGTTCGAGCCGCGCCCGTCGTCATCCGCTTTGGACGGGTGGTGGCTGATTGCGCGAACCGGGAAGGAGGCTCTGTTCGGACTCGGGATGCCGCCCGACCTGGTGATGGTCGCGGTGCGGAGGGATGCCCGCCGCGGCACCTGGTCGCGCGCCGATAAGACGGCGGGGCGACCGCTGCGCGTGACCCGCGATGGGATCCGTGCCTCCTCCTGGCGGCTGGACCCCACCTACGAGGTGCGGGCAGATGACACGGTCCTACGAATACTGGTGACCGAGCAGACGTACGCGGGCGGCAAACGCGCCGACGGACGGGTGCTGGACCCAGACCTCTACGAGGATGAGCACGAGCTGATCCTGACCATGTTCGTCACGCCGCTCGAGGGCTTCCTAATGCGCACACCGAACCCGGAGACGCCAGTGCGGGTCGCGCTTTCGCAACCCGTCGGCAGCCGGGAGCTGATCGACGGCGCGGTGTACGAGCACTCGCGATAGCTCACCACGGCGCCGTGCTCGCATCTCTGCTATTCAGGGGTACGATCCGAACCGCTTCTCCAGTGGGCCGTGCCCGAGCAGTTGCGGTCAGGGGGATACCGGCTCGGGAAGCGGGAGCGCGGCCAGCAGCTCCTCGGTGGGAGCCTCGGCGATTGCACCGTGATCCGTCTCGCTGGCCTCCGAGGCCCTGACAATGTCGATCGCGATCGACCGGACCTGGCCGGCGATGTCGTTGAGAGCGATGATCGGTTCGTGTGTCGCAGCGGCGGTCGCGCGCCCGGCGGACTGCAGCGCGATGCGGAGCACATCACCGCCGCGCCAAGGCTCTTCGAACTGGGCTGGCAGCTCCCATGCCGCAAGGCCGAGATCCCGGATCGCGTCCGCGAGCTCGGGTTGCGGGGGACCCCCGCTGCGGACGTACTGCCGGACGTTACGCACGAGCACCCGCGCGCTGCGAGCCGCGAGGTCTGCGTGGTCCACGATCCGCGCGTAGCGATCGAGCTCGATCCGTGCACCGCGCCGCAGCGGAGCCCACCGAGCCGTGTCGCTGCCCACGAGGACCGCGTTCCTGAGCTCGGTGACATGGATCTCAACACTCTCGGCTGCCTGCGCCGCTGCCTCGCCGCGGAGTACGTCGCCGCCGGTCAGCACCCCCGCGGCATCGCGCAGCACGGCGCCCAACTCGCCAAAGACACCGTTCGTGGCGCGCACGACACCGACCACGGGATCGGGCGGGAACACCAGCGTGTGGACCGCGAGCGCTACCCCACCACCGATTAAAACATCGAGCAGCCGCACCTCCGGCGTCGAGGACAGCGTCGCGACGAGGATCGCCGACACGGCGGCCTCGCTTACCAGCAGCTCTCCTCCTCCGAGGATGACCGCGACCAGCATCGCCAGCACCACCAGCAGTCCAATCTGGGGCAGCCCAGCTCCGATCGCCCGTACCAGCAGGTCGGCGAGCACGATGCCCAGCATCACCCCCGCGATCAACTGCACCGCTCGCTGTCTGCGCTCCCCGAACGCCGCGCCCAACGAGATCACGGCCGCGATCGACGCGAACGCCGGCCGATGCTCGACCCCCAACAACGCCGCGCAATACCACGCCCCGACCGCGGCCACGCCGGTCTGCAGAATCGGCCACAGATGGCCATGAACCCGTCGACGAGCCAATGGGATAAACCGCTGCACGCCTAAAACAACCCTCGGTTGAGAAACCGTTACATCCGCGGGAACGTGTTCACCGGGTGCTAACACCGGCACTAGGTCAACTCTCGACCGCCCGCCTCCTCGAGCGGCGAACTTGTGCTTGATGCGACATCATCATGCCCGTCGCCACGCTTCATTCTCGGGCCTAGTCGCCGCTGTCTCGAGGCGCAAGCACATGGCGGCCCGCACGTGGTCCACACCTCCTCAAGATCAGGCTCCGCCTGAGCCACCGAGATGAACGCTCGTAGGCGATCGGCCCCGTCGCGAATCGGCGTCGGTCGACTCGCGTCGACGCAGCTTCCTTCTGACACCGCGATCGCTGCCTGATCTAGACCCGGGACCAAACCCGACCAAGTCCGTGACTGCTGCAGGGCGTGTGCGACCGAGGAGCACTGAAGAAGCTCGGTGAGCCGTACGTCGGTATCGGTATCCCGGCGCCTCGTTCACTTTGAAGGCAGTGCCAGCGTCCACTTTAGTGCCAGGGACCGCCCCACGGAGATGGAGCTACCAGCTGGGTGGTGCGGCCGGCACATGCGGGGTAGACCTACGGATAGAGTCGTCGGATGGCGGTCAAACGCGGTGTCTTCGTAGCCCCTTTTCGATGAGCTCATGGAGCCTCGCCTCCTCGCCGAGCTTGCGCAGAGTGCGGAGCGCAATGGATGGGACGGCTCCTTTCTCTGGGACCATCTGTCACACCGGCCGCCGGTGCGGGCCGTGGCCGATCCGTGGGTGGCACTCGCCGCTATTGCTTATGCAACTGAACGGATCCGGCTGGGACCATTGGTCACGCCGCTGTCGCGGCGGCGCGTCCACAAGCTCGCCCGTGAGACGGTCACGCTCGACCATTTGAGCGCCGGTCGTCTGACGCTCGGGGTGGGACTAGGCAGCAGCGGAAGCGGCGAGATCGAGCGATTCGGGGAGGTGGCCGACCCGCGCGAGCGGGCGCGCCTGCTCGATGACGGGCTCAGGCTGCTGAGCGAATACTGGAACGGTGGGCTCGAACCGCCGCCGGTTCAGACGCCTCGTATTCCGATCTGGGTGGCGGGGCGATGGCCGAGCCGAAGGCCCGTGCGTCGCGCAGCGCGGTGGGACGGCATGTTCCCGATCGAGCTGCCCGATCCGGAAGTTCTAGCGACCCTGGCTGCCGAGGTGCGCGAACTACGTCCAGACGACGCGGGCGAGTTTGACCTGGTCGCCGAGATACCGCCAGGCGGCGATCCATCCCCGTGGAGCGCGGCCGGCGCTACCTGGGTTCTCACGTCCTTCGACTCGCAGCCGCATGAGGAACAAGTGCGCGCAGTGATCGACTCGGGTCCGCGGGCATAGAGCGCCAGCGCCGGCAAGATTCAACGCGGTCCGAGGCGGAAGAAGATCGCCTCCTCGTTCTAGTCCTGGGGCTGTCGCGCTCTGTGCCCAGCTCTGCGCTACGCAGTGTCAACCTTCGGTCCGGACCGCGGCGAGCCCGGACCGAGCGGACTACCTAAACGGCGCTCGGCAGAGGCGCAGTACACCGCGGTGGGCTTCGTCGATGAGCTGCTTGTGGGTGTACGGAAGACACGAGCGCCGACGAGTTTGGAGCTCTCCTGCTTCGCCTGAGAGCGGCGGTGACGCTAGTGCTGGTCCTCGGGGCATGAAAATCCTCACCCAGCAGGAATCGCCGGCCCGGCCGCGTAGTCGCGGTTCACCGGGCACAGGGGATTCTTGTTGTGGAGAACGCAGTCGGGCGCGCCGTTTTGGACGATGGGCTTCGAGCCCGTGCTTACTCGGTGGCGGCCCCTGCGACTTGCCCGGGTGCGCTGCGAGCGCGTATCGGTCTGTGTCGTTCGCTCACTCGTTCTCCGTTCCATCAACCCGAAGTACTACATGGTATAGGAGGTGAAGGGTGAGCAAGAAGCTGCTGTCGCGGCCGTTGGGCCAGTGCGTCGGGCTGGATGTGCATCTTGAGTTCATCGAGATCGCGATCTGTGAGGAGGGCCGAGTGTGGTCGGCCGGTCGGGTGCCGGCCACGCCTGAGGGGATCAAGACGCTGGCCGACAGCCTGTTGCCGACCGATCGGGTCGCGCTGGAGGTAACCGGGAGCTCGCGGGAGATCGCTAGGTTGCTCGAGCCCCATGTGAGCAGGGTGATCGTGGTCTCTCCAAGCGATACGGGCATCAGTCAGGCGCGCGCGAAGACGGACCGCCTGGATGCGCGCACGCTGGCCAGGTTGTTGTGGACCGGCGAGCTTGAGGCGGTGTGGATGCCGCCTGAGTGGACCTGCAGGATGCGCCGGCGCTTAGCCCGCCGCGAGCAGCTGGTCAGGACGCGCTCCCGGGTCAAGAACGAGCTCCACGCCGTGCTGATGCGCTGTCTCAAAGGCCGCCCGCCCGCCTCTGACCTGTTCGGGGTCAAGGGGCGTGGGTGGCTGCGGGGGCTGGAGCTGCCAGAGGAGGAGTCAGAGACCGTGCAGGCCGGCCTGCGCCACATCGAGTTCCTCGACTGTGAGATCGAGCAGGTCGAGCGGCTGATCGCCACCGAGGCGCTCAAGTCCCCACAGGTCAAGCGGCTGATGACCGTCCCCGGTGTCAACGTCATCTGCGCAGCGATCTTTCTGGCCACGGTTGGCGACATCCGCCGCTTCAAGGGCCAACGCCAGGTCGTCGCCTACCTGGGCCTCGACCCGCGCGTCTACCAGTCAGGCTCAGCCCCCGCGCGGTCAGGGCGGATCTCAAAGCAGGGCTCGCCCCGGGCGCGCTGGGCGCTGGTCGAGGCCGCCCGCTCGGTCGCGCAGCAGCCCGGACCGCTCCACGCCTTCTCCGAGCGCATCAGGGCCCGCCGCGGCCACAACCTTGCCGTCGTAGCCGTCGCGCGCAAGCTCGCCGTGCTGTTCTACTGCATGCTCACCCGCGAGGAGGACTACGCCCACCAGCAGCCTTCGCTGACCGCCCGCAAGCTCCGGATGCTCGAGGTCAAAGCCGGCCAGCCGACCCTCAAGGGCAAGCCGACCGGGGTGTTCGCCACCCGCGAGCGGATGCGCCAGGCCGAGAAGCAGCTCGCCGCGCAGGCCGAGGCCTCCTACAAGCGCTCGGTCGCCGACTGGCAAGCGGCCAGCCCCAGTACCAAGAAGGCGGGCGCGAGCGTGACAGCGGGGCGCGCATAGTAAAGGCCCTCGAAGGGCAAGTCGCGCGGCAGGCCCTGTGAGCCCCAGACGCCTGCACCTCGACACGTCATCGGCTCGCGCCCACCACACAACCTAACGCCACAGGCCGACGTCGACAACCTCGACGAAGACCCCACCATGCGCATCCAAGTCAACGACCACGCCCACCGAGGGGCACACAAGGCGATCTAAAGACACCCAACGACCCCCTCCGCGACATACCTCGCCCAAAATCGGGCGCAAATTCCGTCAAGTAGTCGCAGGGCCACCGTTGATTTTCATCGGTCGTCCTTTTCGAAACTCTGCGACCGCCTCACCGGCGTGCTCGCGTTCGTGGCGGAGCAGAAGCGCTGCGGTTAGCTCGTCAGGGCGGATCGAGCAAGCGACGACATCGTGGCGCATATGGAGCTCCGAGCCAGCGACGGACGTGCCCGCGATCTCCCGGCTCGCTTCGCCAGTCCGCCCCGCTTGGCAGGAGCCGCCGGGTGAGCGATCATGTCCGCAACAAGATGGGCAGCACAGCGCGGGAGGGGACCGCCACTGGGCTCGTTGGTCGCGACCACGAGTGCGCGGTGATTGATGGCCTCCTCGACGGCGCTTCGGAGGGCAACAGCGGCGCACTCGTCCTGCGCGGCGAGGCGGGGACGGGCAAGACTTCGCTGCTGCAGTGTGCGGCGGAGCGCGCCGACGAGCTGACGGTCCTGAAGGTGACCGGAGTGCAGGGCGAGTCGGATCTCGACTTCGCCGGCCTCCATAGCTTGGTGCGGCCGATCGTCGGGTATCTGGCGAAGTTGCCCGAGCCGCAGCGCGACGCGGTCGAAGGCGCTCTCGGTCTGGCTCCGAGCCGCGGCGCGGACCGCTTCCTCGTCTCGGCCGGTGTGTTGTCTCTGCTCGCGGCGGCAGCAGAGGAGTGCCCCGTCCTGTGTCTGGTCGATGACGCCCAGTGGCTCGACGTCCCCTCTGCCGCTTCGCTCGTGTTCACCGCGCGGCGGCTCGGCGCGGAGGGTCTCGTGATCATGTTCGCGGCGCGCGAGGGCGAGCGTCGCCGGTTCGACGCCCCCGGACTCGGGGAGCTGGTCCTCGGCGGGCTCGATCACGAATCGGCGTCGGTGCTGCTCGGCCGGTCCGCGCCGGACGCGACGACGTGGGTTCGCGAGCGGCTTCTGGCTGAGGCCGCGGGTAACCCGCTGGCGCTGCTCGAGCTTCCGGCGGCGTTGTCGGACGGGCAGCTTGCCGGCCGCGAGCTGCTGCCCGACGCGCTGCCGTTGACCGCCCGGCTACGGGCAGCGTTCCTGCAACGCATCAAGCGGCTGCCCGAGTCGACCCAGGCCGCATTGCTGGTCGCGGCCGCCGAGAACGCCGGCGAGCTCAGGGTGGTTCACCGCGCCGCCGCGCAGCTCTCGCTTCCGCCCGACGCGCTCGATCCGGCGGAGGACGTTGGGATGGTCCAGGTCCGCGGCGACGCGCTCACGTTTCGACATCAGCTGGTGGGCTCGGCGGTGTACGAATCGGCCCCGCTCGGGCGGCGGCAGCAGATCCACGCGGCGCTGGCCGAGGCGCTCGCGGATCTCCATCGCGCGGACCGCGCGCTCTGGCACCGGGTGATGGCCGCGCGGAGCACCGACGAGGAGATCGCCGCGGCACTCGAGGCGTCGGCTTGGCCGTCCCAGCGCCGCGGCGGCCACGCCTCGGCCGCGAGCGCGTTCGAGCGGGCCGCGCAGCTGAGCGAAGACGAGCCCACGCGCGGGGCTCGCCTGATCGCGGCAGCGGAGGCAGCCTGGGAAGCTGGACAGGCGGACCGTGCCCGTGCGCTGATGAAACGCTCGCCGCCACCGGCGGACGATCGGCAACGCGTGCAGCGGCTATACCTGAGCGGCGTGATCGAGGGGCGAAGCGGGTGGCTCGAGAACGGAGCCAGAACGCTGGAGCGAGCCGTCGAGCTGAACGAGGACCCGTCGCTGAGCCTCGAGATGCTACGCGAGGCCGGCGTGATGGCCATCTACGGCAGCGACTACGAGCAGGTCATCGCGCTCGGCGACCGCGCCGCCGAGCTTCCGTGCGCGACGGACGCGGACTGTTTCAATCGGGCGGCGCTCGCCGCCTACGGCGCGGATGTGTCGGGGGACCACGCTCGCGCCGCGGTCCTGTCGAACGAGGCGATCGCGATCGCCGAGCGCCTCGACGATCCGACCTGCCTGACCTGGGCGGCGCACACCGCCGGGCGGATGACCATCCCTGGCGACGGGCTGGGGCACGCTAGCCGGGCGGTCGACCTCGCCCGCGAGCGTGGGCTCGTCACGACGCTGCCGCTCGCACTCCAGGAGCAGGCGGCGCAGCTGATCGGGCGCAGTCAGTTCGATCTCGCGTACGCCGCGGCGGAGGAAGGCCGGCATCTGGCGCTCGACGTTGGACAATCGGTGCTGGCGGGCTGGAGCCTCTGGTACCTGGCGGAGGTCGACGCGTTGCGCGGCGAGAAAGACCGGGTGCGGGCACACGTCTCAGGGCTGCAGGCGCTGACCGGGTCCAGGAGCGCGAACGTGGTCGCCAAGTTCGTCGGCCGGGCGCTCGGGCTGCTCGAGCTCGGCCTCGGCCAACCCTCCGAGGCGCTCGATCACCTGCTGGTTCCGGTCGCCACCGTCCGTCCCGAATCCCACCCGCTGGTCGTGCTCGGAATGGCCGACGCAGTCGAGGCCGCGGCTCGTGCCGATCGGCTCGGCGATCGATCCGTTCGCCTGCACCGCTACGAGGAATGGGTGAGGGCGTTCCCCAACCGCGCGCGCCTGGCCTTGCTCGCTCGTTGCCGCGCAATGGTCAACGACGCAAAAGCCGAGCCGCACCACGCGCAGGCGATCGAGCTCGCCGACGCGCTGCCCCGTTCGAACGGGCGCGAACGGAGCTGCTGTAAGGCGAATGGCTTCGCCGACAACACCGGCGGGTCGACGCCCGCCCCCACCTGCGGAGCGCGCTCGAGACGTTCGACCGGCTCGCCGTCCGGCCGTGGGCGGCGCGCGCCGGCTCGGAGCTGCGCGCCAGCGGAGAGACCGCGCGAAAGCGCGACCCATCGACGCGCGGCCACCTCACCCCTCAGGAGCTCCAGATCGCGCGCCTGGTGTCGACCGGCAAGACCAATCCCCAAGTGGCCGCCCAGCTGTTCCTGAGCCCCCGGACGATCGACTACCACATGCGCAAGGTGTTCGCGAAGCTCGAGATCACCTCACGCGCGGAGCTCACCCACGTCGATCTCGGTGAGCCGGTCGCCGCCTGACCCAGCCAGCCGGGCCTGTGGGCCAGGTCCGCGCTTCGCACGAGATCAACGAGCCAGGGAGCGTGGCCTCCGGGCACTTCGCGGAGGGTTCGCCGCCCGCATCCGATCGATCGACGGCTGCGCGCGTCCCGCGGACAGGTACGGGGCATCTGATCCCCGGACGAACATCGTCGGAGCCGCGATCGCGGCGAGCTCGGCGTCGGTGAGAACGCTCTCGCTTCGCGGTCGGCGGAAGTGGTTGATCGCGTACATGAGCGAGCCGACGGTCCTCGCGTTCTGCGGGCCGGTAGCCGGCGCGAAGCTCATTTGCGCCACGATGCCGTCGCTTGCTCGATCGGCAACGACGAGCTAACGCAGCGCCTCTGCTCCGCCACGAACGCGAGCACGCCGGTCTGTCGGTCGCAGAGTTGTGAAAAGGACGACAAAGGGCGCTCTGTTCCGGCCTTTCCTCGCCGATTCTGCGCGGGGTAGAGCCGTCCGTGCGCGAGCGCCGCAGCGCTCCCGCAGAACGGGCGCTTCAGAGCTCGAGCCCGGCGTTAGCGTGCATCATCGGTGCCTGCCAGGCGTGGACCGCGCCGATGATCTCCTCAGAGGAGATCCCTTCCAGGTAGGTACCGGCGGTCGAGACGTATGCGTGCCCGAGCTGGCGCTGGATCAGCGGCAACAGGATCCCCTCGCGCAGCAACTCGACGGCGTGCCCATGCCGGAGTTGGTGTGGCGCGAACCGTCGGCGGACCCCAGCGTGGAGGGCGAGATGGCGCAGCTCTGCGCGTACCGCCGTGGCTGACCAGGCGCGACCGCGGTTGGCCCGTCGATCATGCACAACAGCGGTCCGGGCGGCACGGCTGCATGGTTCGCCGTCCAGCCGTTCAAGACCGACCATGCCCAGGGGGTCCATTCCGTTCTCGCGACGTCGGTCACCCTTCCCACGAACACGAGCAACACCACCACCGCGAGCACGAGCAGGCCGGCGCCGACGCCGATCGTGACCATCGACCATCGACGGAAACCCCGCCAAGACGAACCGCCGACTCGGGTTCCCGTTGCGATGGCATGTTCTCTGACTCCAGGTGAGCAGCCGGCAGGCGCTCCGAGGCCGTCGGCGCGCCTGCCGATGAGTGGAAGATCAGCTGGACCCGGCGGTCAGCTGCGCGAGGCTCGGAATGGCCTCCTTGATCGATTGACCGCTGGCCGAGGCGGTGCTCCCGATCTGTCCCAACTGCGAGTTGACGCTCTCGATGTCGGCCTCGTTCACGGAACCGTGCGTGATCGACGTTTTCAACGAGCTCAGCTTGTCCCCGGCAGCGGTCAGCGGAGCGACGAGCGGGCTCAAGAGCTTGCTGCTCTTCGCGTCGTCGGCGGCGATCTTGAGCTCGTGGTACACGAACACCGAGGCCAGTCCTGCCTTCACCAACGCGAGCTTGTGTGCCGTCGGATGACGTAGGACGCCGGCCTTGATCGGCTTGTAGATCCAGTGGTGAAACGCGCCGAACGCGAGCCCGGCATGGATCGCGAAGCTGGTCGTCGCGAAAGACTTCGTTGGTGAGCTGGTCCCGACGGGCGATGCGCTCGAAGCCAGTGTGGCTGCGGTCGGCACGGACAACGACGAGCTGCTGCCACAGCCCGTGATCGCCAGAACCCCGACGCAGCAGACAAGTGCCAGTAGGGGGTGAGTCGTTTCATGCTTGCTTACCTCCAAAATGTCTGGGAGCGAGGTGTCTTGAGATGGATGCTGAGTTGCTGATTGGTTGCTCGGCCGGGGC
>Ga0116224_10002153_pt1 | contig 11684 bp, 10 predicted proteins | sample Sb_taG_9_FD_89699 | JGI IMG/M metagenome (GOLD analysis project Ga0116224, IMG submission 89699) | Peat soil microbial communities from Weissenstadt, Germany - Sb_50d_b_LC metaG | ecosystem: Environmental > Terrestrial > Soil > Wetlands > Peat | place: Germany: Weissenstadt | collected 2010-09-21
ACTCCACGTCTGCAGGCTAGCGGAGCCGACCGCAGCCTGACGCTTTCGCAGTCCATGTGTTCGGCCGATGCCTGAGTCCGTACGGTCGGCGTTGCTGCCCGGCGTGCGCGGGCCTCTTCGTCCCGAACTAGCGGCAGTGCTGGACGTTCGGCACTGGTTTCCCGCTTGCTCGTGCAGGCGAGCGGTTGTTGCAGCCAGACCGTGACAATCCGAGTACATAGGCAGGACCCCGGCGCCCGAAGAGCCAGCGGGCCGGGCAGCCCGCGGTCTCGCGCACATCCGCGCGGAGATCGATCCCTGGGCCCGCCGGGCAAGGGGCCGGGCCCCCGTCCCGGCCAGCTCCGTCTCCCCGCGACAGGGTGGGATCGACCTTGATCCGAGCGGATCCGCATGGGATCGTCCACATCTGTTTGATATGGAGGTGATCGTGAGGCCAGGGGCTGGCGCTTGCGCCATCACAGAGGTTCGCGACGGCGCTAGGACGCGGGTCGCTTCGAAGGGCAACGACGGCGAGGCTGCGGCTATGCGACAGCTACGGGCAGAACGTGCCTGGGGCCAGGCATCCGCCTAGTTGAGGTCCGGACCGGCCGCGCCGAGGGCGCCACCACGCTCCGCGCCGCAGTCGCCCAAGCCTGCGCAGCCGTCGTCTCTGGCCAGATACGAACGGAAGCTGCCTACGACGAATCGCCTGGCCACAGGCCGTGGTCATGCAGGACTGTGGCTAGTCGTTGAGCATGGGGGGATCTGGTCCGCTGATAGATGGAAAATGCCTGAAATAGCCATCGGCCGCCCTCGTCGGTCCGGCCATCCTGGAGATGGCAGCGGCCAATACCTTCCTGCGCGCGTGCTTCTTCGATAGGCGAGGCGATGGCGGCGGCAACAGCGAGGGCCTGCTCGTGATAGGCAGCCGCTCTCGCAGCGGTAGCTGATGCAAGTTCCAGCTCGCCCATGCTGTTGAGGACCATAGCCTCTCCGAACCGGTTACCGAGCGTGCGGTATAGCTCTAGAGCTTTGGTGTGGCTGGCGGCCGCTGAAACGTAGTCACCGGTCAGGTACTGCACGATGCCCATGTTGTTCAGCGCATTGGCTTCCCCAAGCTGGTTGCCGAGGTTGCGGTAGAGCTCCAGGGCCTGGCCATGGCTGGCAGCGGCAGCTAGGTAGTCGCCTGTCATGCGCTGCACCGCGCCGATATTGTTCAGCGCATTGGCTTCCCATAGCCGGTCCCCAAGGCTTCGGTGCAGTTCCAGCGCCTGAGTAAAGCCGACCGCCGCCGCCCGGACATCGCCTGATTCCATCTGCGCAATTCCCAGATCGTTGAGTGCTGCGCCTTCGCTGGACCGGTCGCCAAGGGCGCGGTACGCATCTACAGCGCGGCTGAGGCTGGCGACCGATGCCGGATCTCCGGTCACGTACTGCGTTACGCCTAGCTCGTTGAGCGCATCGGCTTCTCCTGGCCGATCACCGAGATCGCGGCACAGATCCAGCGCGGCCGCAAAGCTGGAAAGCGCCGACGAAGTGGCCCCTGTCAGGCGCTGGACGACACCCAGATCCGTCAGGACAGACGGTTCCGCACATCGGTCGCCCGCCTGGCGGGCGGCGTCGAGGGCGGTACGGTGCAGAGCGAGGGCCTGGTCCCAGTGCCCGTAGCTGCAAAGGTAGCCGTGGATCACGCCCGAGATGGCGATGGCATGGCCCGGGCGACCGCAGGATGCGGCCTGATCTGCGGCGGCATGCAGGTTGAGGCGCTCCGCACTCAGCCAGGCAACCGCAGTCTCGCGGTCGGCCAGGTCGGGCGCAGCCGTGGGCGGCTTGACGCTGGCGACGGGCTGACGGCGCGCCACGTGACGGATAGCGGTCGATGCCGTGTGGACGTAAAAGTCCAGTATGCGGTCGGTCGCGGCATCACGTTCGGAGAGTGGGTCCGTTGCGGCAAGGGCACGGGCGTGCTCACGGATGAGATCGTGGAGGTGATAGCGGCCGTGCGCAGGTTCGCTGAGCAGGTGCTGATCATAGAGGGCTTCCAAATTGCGGCGGGAAGTAGCCAGGTCGGTGCCTGTGAGAGCAGCAGCAGCGTAGGCATCGATGTCGTTACCTGAATGCAGGCCCAGATATCGGAACAGCCGCTGCTGGTCTGCGCTGAGATCCTGGTAGGACAGGTCAAAGGCGGCAGCGACCGAAGCGTTCTCGGCGTGCATCAGCTCGAGCCGGTGGTCGCGCGACCTAGCCAGGTCAGTGGCCAGGTCGGCTACTGACCACGCGGGGTGATGGTGCAGTTGGCGACCTAGCATCGCTACCGCCAGCGGAAGGTGGCCGCATAGCCGGGTGATGTCACTCACTGCCGGGTCATCTGGACTCAGGTCAGGGCGGGAGGCAAGCTGCACGAGCAGCCCGGAGGCCTCACCGGCCGTCAGGGTATCGAGGCTGATTGCGCTGCCATCCTCCAGCGCAGTCAGATTCCTTCGGCTTGTGACCAGGACCAGGCTTCCCGCACTGCCTGGTAGCAGCGGGCGGACTTGCTCGTGCCCGACCGCGTCATCCAGCAGCAGCAGCAGGCGCTTGCCGGCAACGTAATCACGCCACATTCCTATCCGTGGCTCTAGGTGAGGCGGGATATGAGAGACACTTACTCCTACCGTCAGCAGCAGGCTGGCCAGGGCGTCTACCGGATCGACAGGCCGCTGCCCAGGCGTATGCCCGTGCAGTGGGAGGAAGATCTGCCCATCCGGAAACCGAGTCGCGAGCCGGTGTCCAGCGTGTACCGCGAGGGCCGTCTTTCCGATCCCTGCCATCCCGACGATCACGTGGATTCCGACCACCCCGTCGGGGAACTCCGCGCCCTCCAGTTGCCGCAGCTCGGCCACCCGGCCGGTAAACGACGCTATATCACGCGGCAATGTCCGCGTCGCCGCCGCAGCACCGTTAGTCCGGGCGCCACGGATCGACCGCTCGCTCACCGGGACACGATCCTGAGCAGCCGCCTCCGCCGGTTCCTGCTGTCCCACACCACCCGCCGACTGGCTCCGAGATGCAGAGAAGGACGTCGCTCGTGAGTCGGCAGTCGTCCTGACCGCGGCGGGCTGTCGGCGACGTTCATCAATCCGATCGCGCACGGTCGCAAACGCCCTCTGCTCTTCACCCGTCGCGCCGAGCAAGGCAACAAGGACGTCGAGCCTGTCAGTAGACGGCAGGATCTTTCCGGTGAAGTAATCGCCGATCACGCCGTGCGCATAGCCGCTTCGCGCGGCAAGCTCGCGGTAGGTCAACTCGGTATATCCGTGCCGCCGAGCATGTCGTCGGCGCAGCTGCCGCAACGCACGCGCCAGATCCTCCTGGCTGCCGACATCGACGGCCAGCGGAACATCACCGACCTCTCGGTCCAAATGATCCCTCCCAAGAAGGATATTGCGAATCCTTCGCCAGCTTAGCCACGACGCCCGTCGGGAGGACCAGACGACCAATGTTCCTGGGACTCCTGTGACCGCTGGGAACCCGTTTCTACTGATCATTTTCTATGGCGCATCCGCTTGCGGAAGCGCTGAAATTTCAGCAGACACTTCATGAAGCCTGATCACTCCAGCCACGCATTGCGTCTTGCCGCACGGGTTCAAGATCATGCCCTCAGTGCGATCACTGCCCTGCAGGCCGTCCGACGGCGTCCGGGCCTGTCCGGGATTTCCGAGGCCCCGGCGCCGAGCCGGCCATTCTGAGTAACAGCTCAGATCGGCGAAGGACCCTCCGGCGCAGTCTCGGCAACGAGATACCGGCCTGGCGGTGCTGCCCTGGTCAGGGATTGAGCCCTGGTGGAGGGGAGATCAGGGCCTGCGAAGGCCCGGCGCCTGATGGGGCGACCACGGAAAGGAAACCAGCAGTCATGAACCTCACAGACCATCTCGGGAACCTTCCCAGGAACCCGCTGCAACGTCGCCTCCGAATGCGATCCCGACTCGTCGCGGGTAGGATCAGCCGCGCCAGTGCCCTCGCCGCTACGGGCGTACTCGCTGCCGGGGGCAGTCTGGCTCTGGCCCCGGCGGCCCAGGCGTCGACGACGGTCAGCGGCTACGTGACGTGCGTGGATGAACTGAATGTCGAAGGAGTCTGGATTCAGGCCAGCGGCGGTTCCGGCTTCGCCAGTTGGTCTGCTGCAGGAGTCGGTTATTACGCTCACTACTCCCGCGCAGGAATCTCAGGTTCGTGGACGGTCCATGTAGGGTGCGGTGGATCTCCGAGTAACTGGAAGTACACCCCAGACGGCTTCCAGAAGGTCACGGGATCAAGCGCGTCATGGACCTGCTACACCCCTGACGACGGAACTTCGACTTACGGTTGTCAGCTGACATAAACCAGGAGCGGTCACTGTTGAGCTGGCGCGGCATAAGGCCGCGCCAGTCTCGCAGATCGCTGTACCATCATCCGCTCATGCCGCGAGGAGAACATAGGCCGCGGCTCATGGATGCAAGACTGGGGCCGCTCGTGTGTGCGACCTCGGATCACCCTAGGCGACCTCGGATCCCCTACACGTTGCGTTGACGTCCAGCGAGGCGGTCGCGGTTCGGCAACGAAGGTAGCCCGCTCAGCGAAATCCCGCTGCGTTGCGGCTCTGGCAAGGTAGGGACTTTCTCCGCCGGTACTCCAGCCTCCAAGAGGGCCTGTTCGGCCAGGTCCTCGACGAACTGAATGAAACCTTCGACTTGAGTAGATCCTTGCGCGAGAGTTGTTAAATCGGTGGACGTCCACGATGTCGCAAGGAATGCGGAGACGAAGGGCGAGTTCGTCCGCCGCGGACTCGGCGAGGTTGACGAGTGACCGCTCAGTCATGGTCGCATTCTGCTCTCCCCACCGTCGAGGCGCGGGCAGGGCGTAGCGAGATGCGATCGCACTCTTCTGCGTGAGAGGTCGACGCCGCCGGCGAAGCGGGTCGACGCCTGGTCCATGTCGCTGACGTCGGCTCGGTGGCATTCTTGTTTCGTCACGAGCAGCGCTGCCTTCACGGCGGGATCGCGGTGTGGCGGTATGAGCGCTAGGCTCTGGCGTCGATGAGGATCGGCGTGACGGTGCCGTTCGGGGCGTCGGATGGGCCGGGTCGGCTGCCCACCTGGCGCGAGATGCACGCGTTCGCGGCCCACGCCGAGGCGGTCGGGCTGGATTCGCTGTGGGTCTGCGACCATTTCCTGTCCGGCCCGGCGGGCAGGCCCGCCGAGGCCATCCACGAGGGCTGGACCATCGTGGCCGCGCTCGCTGCATCGACCAGCATGATCGAGCTGGGCCAGTTGGTGATGTGCGTGTCGTTCCGCAGTCCGGCGCTGCTGGCGAAGATGGCGGTCACCGCCGACGGCGTCAGCGGCGGTCGTCTCGTCCTGGGCTGCCGGTCAGCGTGATCACGCGGCTGTCCAGCCTGGCCGCGTCGGCTTCTGCGACCGCAGCCAGGGCGCCAGCCGCGTCGTCGGGGACGTTCATCAAGGGTTACGCCCCCTCGTCAACGGGTCGCAGCCCGACCTGACCCCCGCCGACGTGCAGCCAACCTCGGACGGCCAGTGCATCGCGCTGTCGCTGACCCAGTCGCCGAGCGGGCTGGGGTGGACTGGCTGGTCAAGCTCGGTGTCCAGCCGCTGGGGCGTCGCCGCCGTGGCTGCGAGCCGGTTGGCTGCGGCCCGCTGGGGATGGTCAACGGGTTGGTGCCGGTCCAGGGGGGCGCCCACCCCGTTTCGATGGGGTAGGTGTCGCGGAGGTGCAGCAGCGTCCCGTCCGGCAGGCCGCGCACCTCCGGGACGCCGGCCGGGCGCAGGGCGGCGAAGGCCTCGTGCCAGGCGGCGCGCTTGTCCGGGGTGTCGACGGCGGGCTCGGGCCCGATCGGCTCGGCCGGGTGGTGGTAGCCGTACAGCTGGCGGTACGCGCCGATCACGCTGGCCCGGCGCTGCCAGTCCAGCCGGTCCAGCGGATCGCCCGGAACCGGGGCCCAGCGCGGCCACGGCCCACGGCAGGGCGTGCTCGGCGGCGTGCTCCACGATCAGGTCGCAGGACAGCGCCAGCACCGACCCGAATGCGGCCCGGAACACCAGCCGCTGAGCCATCAGCTCCGCATCGCTCATCCGGGCCCGTTCCTTCAGATCAGCACCTACGCAGAACGCACGCTCTCCCGCGGCTGCCAGGACGACGACGCGGACCTGGAGATCGGCAGCTACTCCCCGCCGACCTGCGCCAGCCGGAGCGCCATGGCCGTGTCCAGCGCGTTCATCGCCTCGGGCCGGTCGCTGCCCGGCGCCTTGACCGGTGTTCGCTTGCTCACTCGACGCTGAACCGGGAGGACTCCTCATGGACCGACCGCGCATGCGGGTCTCGTCAGTGGTGCTCGGAGCCGCGGATCCCCGAGCACTGGCTGCCTTCTACCACCGGCTCCTCGGCTGGACCGTGACGCAGGAGTACCCAGCCAGACCAGGGTTTCCGGCGGAGGATGGCTGGGCGATGCTGCGACCACCGGCTGGTGGGACCGGGCTGCGCGGGCTGTCCATTCAGTGGGAACCGGACTTCGTGCCGCCGGTCTGGCCCCCGGTACCCGGTGCGCAGCAGATGATGCTGCACCTGGACATCGCCGTCGCGGATCTGCCGGAGAGCGTCGCCTGGGCACTGCAGGCCGGCGCCACCTTGGGCCGAACATCAGCCGCAGCGACACGTCCGGGTCCTGCTCGACCCGGCGGGCCACCCGTTCTGCCTCTTCACCGGTCCCGTGGACTGAGCCGGCCAGCGCTGTTCGCCCCGTGCAGGCAGATCGGCTGCCGGATGCCGGCTTGCTTGAGCAGCCGTCGCCAGGGACCAAGGATGAGTGGGGCTAGCCTTCTGGGCGTTCAGGTCTGCCTAGCCGGGCATGCTCATCCTCGACCAGCTGAAACAGCGTTCCCTGCACCATCTTGACCGAAGGGATCGCATCGAGGATGAGCTGCCCGTGCTCGCCCGCCGACTCCACGATCAGCCTGCCGCAGCCGAGCAACCGGTCGACCGGCCCCTGCGAGAACGACACGTCGCTGATCCTGGTCAGCGGGAAATCGCGGCCCACCCTGGTCACGACACCCTCGCGCAGACTGAGCCGCCGGGTCGTCAGCTCGTAGCTGATCGACCGCCAGCGCAGGAACGGCACACCGAACCAGACCAGCGCAGCGAGCAGGGCCGCGACCCCGACCGCGAGCCTGACCAGCGCCACGTCGGTCGCGCTTGCCGGAAGGACCAGGATCACCGCGACGGCCACCGCCAGGATCAGCACGAGGATGGCGGCCGGCCGCAACATGGTCTTGCCGTGCGGATGCAGCCGCAGCACGGACTGCTCGCCCTCGGCCAGGCCATCCGGAATCGCCATAGGCCACATGGTGGCACGTAACTGGCAACCGGGGCAGCTTGCCGGACCTAGTGCCGGACCTAAGGCCACGTCAGCGGGCGCGGATCGGGCGATCCGCATCACCGGACGTGGATCACGTCCCCGGCGCTGACCGGCACCAGGCCGTCCTCGGTGGCCACCATCAGCCGGCCGGTAGCATCCACGTCACGTGCCGTTCCGGACAGCAGCTGGCCTCCTGGCAGGGATACCTGGACCTGGCGGCCGACCGTGGCGGACAGCTGCAGGTACCGCTGCCGCAGACCGCAGGATTCGGCGTCCCCTGCTCCAGTTCCGCGCCAGCGCAGGTACCAGCGCTCAAGCTCGCCCAGCACCGCGGCGAGCAGGTCAGTCCGGTTGATCTCCCCGGCTCCGTGCAGCTCAAGTGAGGTTGCCGTGGCCACCGGCAGATCCTGCTCGCCACCAAGCACATTGATCCCGATGCCGACCACGATCGCGTCGCCGGTCTGTTCAGCCAGGATTCCGGCCAGCTTGCCGCCGGCCACCAGCACGTCATTTGGCCACTTCAGGATGGCTTCGATGCCGGTCGCGGTGCGCACCGCGGTGGCGACCGCGACGCCGGCCAGCAGCGGTACCCAGCCGCGGGCGGCCGGCCGGACCGACCGCGGCCGGAGCAGGACGGAGAACGTGAGCGCCGCCCCTGGCAGGCTCAGCCAGTCGCGGCCCAGCCTGCCGCGGCCGGCCGTCTGGGATTCAGCGGCGAGCACCGCGCCCTCCAGGGCGCCGTCCGCCACCGCTGCCAGCAGGTCGGCATTGGTCGAGCCGGTCGTCTCAAGCACCCGAACATCGGTCCACAGACCGCCTGGGGTGACGACGGCTGCCCGCAGCCGCGTCTCGCTCAGCCGAGCCGCGGCAGCGGCAGCGGCGCGATGCCCAGCGTTCGACATGCCGCCCATTGTGCTGCCCGTCGGCCACCTGGCCGCACCTGGGGCATCCGAACCCCGACCGGGACCGCCGGCGCTGCCCAGCGGCTGCTCCTGGCCTACCCTGTCCGGCATGGCCACCGAAGCGGTCCAGCCCGCAGCCAACGCCGACCAGTCCCACCTGGCATCCGACGGCACGCCCGCACCCGACGGCACCCCAGCACCCGACGGCACCCCGGCACCCGCCGCCACCCCGGCAGCCGACGGCGCCCCGCCGATCGACGTGCACACCACCGCCGGCAAGATCGCGGATCTGGAACAGCGGCGGCACGAAGCGGTCCACGGTTCTGCGCGCGCGGTCGAGCGCCAGCACGCCAAGGGCAAGATGACCGCGCGCGAGCGGATCGACGGCCTGCTGGACCCGGGGTCCTTCGTGGAGTTCGACGAGCTGGCCAGGCACCGGGCCACCGACTTCGGGATGGCGGCCAACCGGTCTTACGGCGACGGTGTGGTCACCGGCTGCGGCACGATCGACGGCCGCCCGGTCTGCGTGTTCAGCCAGGACTTCACCATCTTCGGCGGGTCGCTCGGCGAGGTCTACGGCACCAAGATCGTCAAGGTGATGGACCACGCGCTCAAGACCGGCTGCCCGGTGATCGGCATCAACGATGGCGGCGGGGCCAGGATCCAGGAGGGCGTCGTAGCGCTCGGCCTGTTCGGCGAGATCTTCTACCGGAACGTGATCAGTTCCGGGGTGATCCCGCAGATCTCGCTGATCATGGGCCCTTGCGCGGGCGGCGCGGTCTACTCCCCCGCCATCACCGACTTCACCTTGATGGTGGATCAGACCTCGCACATGTTCATCACCGGGCCCGATGTGATCAAGACGGTGACCGGCGAGGAGGTCAGCTTCGAGGACCTCGGCGGAGCGCACGCGCACAACGTCAAGTCCGGTGTCGCGCACTACCAGGCCGCCGACGAGCAGGACTGCCTCGACTTCGCCCGCGAGCTGCTTTCCTACCTGCCTTCGAACAACCTGGATGATCCGCCGGTGTATCCCACCGGCGCCGACCCGGAGGCGATCTGCGAGCTGACCGACTCCGACGCCGAGCTCGACACGCTGATCCCCGACTCGCCGAATCAGCCGTACGACATGCACACCGTGATCGAGCACGTGCTCGATCACGGCGAGTTCTGCGAGGTGCATGCCGACTTCGCGCGGAACATCGTGGTCGGCTTCGGCCGGGTCGAAGGCGCGTCGGTCGGGGTGGTGGCGAATCAGCCGATGCACTTCGCCGGCTGTCTCGACATCGACGCGTCGGACAAGGCCGCCAGGTTCGTCCGCACCTGCGACGCGTTCGGGATCCCGGTCCTGACCTTCGTGGACGTGCCCGGCTTCCTGCCAGGCACCGACCAGGAGTGGGGCGGGATCATCAGGCATGGGGCGAAGGTGATCTACGCCTACGCCGAGGCCACGGTACCCAAGATCACTGTGATCACCCGGAAGGGCTATGGCGGCGCCTATGTCGTGATGGGTTCCAAGCATCTGGGCGGCGACGTCAACCTGGCCTGGCCGACCGCGCAGATCGCGGTTATGGGCGCCCAGGGTGCGGTGAACATCCTGTACCGGCGCGAGCTCGCGGCCGCGGCCAGTCCGCAGGAGCAGGCTTCGATCCGGGCAGCGCGGGCGACCGAGTACGAGGACACCCTGACGAATCCATACGTCGCGGCCGAACGCGGTTACGTGGACGCGGTGATCAGGCCAGCCGAAACCCGCCCCGCGGTGATCAGGGCGCTGCGCACACTGCGGACCAAGCGCCAGACGTTGCCGCCGCGCAAACACGGGAACATACCGTTGTAAGCCGGTCTTGCGCGCTTCACGGCATGCCAGAGCCGGCCCGGCCCAGGCAAGCGCGGGCGATTGCCGCTCGCACCACGACACCCTCCCCAGCGCCGACTAGAGTCAGAGCACAATGACGGACTCCGAGGTACCACTGCCGCTGCTGTCCCGATACGCGATCATGGTCGATGTCGGGTATATCTACGCGTCCGCAGGCGAGCTGCTGTTCAGCGCGTCATCTCGGCGGGAGTACCGGGTCGACGCTGACAAGCTGATCCAGGGCCTGATCAAGCATGCGGACGAGCAGGTCAGAGGAGAACTGCTGCGGGTCTACTGGTACGACGCCGCACGGGACCGGGTGCCCACGTTCGACCAGCGGGTGATCGCCCAGATGCCGCTGGTGAAGCTGCGCCTTGGCAATCTGAACGCGCGCGGTCAGCAAAAGGGGGTAGACGCCCAGATCCGCGCCGACGTGGAGGCGCTGGCCAGGCACCGGGCGATCACCGACGCGATGCTCGTGGCCGGCGACGAGGACATGGTCCCGGCGGTGGAGGCGGCGCAGGCGTTCGGCGTCCGGGTGCACCTGTGGGGAGTCGAGCCGCCGTACGGCACGAACCAGGCCGAGCGCCTGGTCTGGGAATCCGACACGGTGGACGTGCTCGAGCGGGCCTTCATCGAGCCGTACTTCGCACCTCAGCTTGGCGCCGACGCTGCCCAGGCAGGTCAGGTGCCGGGATCCGCCGCGGCCCGGTCAGAGGCGTCAGGGTCTGGACCTGGCCTCCAGGCAGGCAGCGGTGTCACCGCGCCCTCGCCCGCTCAGTTGTTCGGCGATCGGCATTCGTTCCGCTCGCACGGCAAGGTCGGCGCCGCTGCCCAAAGCGGCGCCATGCACGGCAGCGCCGCGCATCTCGCGGCCGCCAGACTGGGTCCGTCCCGCGAGCGGGTCGAGGAGGCTGGCGAGCACGTCGCACAGAAGTGGATCCTGACCCGCGGCGAGGACAACATCCGCGACCTGCTGCCCGGACCGATCCTGCCACCCGTGATCGACAAGGAACTGCTGGTCGACGCCGAGAAGGAACTCGGCCTCTCGCTGCGCTCCTACCAGGAGGCGCGGGAGTGGCTGCGGGACGCGTTCTGGGCCCGGGTGCACCGCCAGTTCGGCGTCGGCGTCGGCAAGTCGAAGGGCTGACATCCCCGTGACCGCCGGAACGTCAAGGTCTTTCCATGCATAACGGCTCGCCCGGGGCAGCCGCCGGCCCGCCGCCCAGTCCCGCCCCGGGCTCACCGGCTCCTACCGCACCGCCCGGGCCAGGCATGGCACCTGCTCTGGCCGCGCCATCCGGCCAAGCCGCGCCGCTCAGCGCAGCCGCCGGCAGCACGCCCGACCCGGCCGCGGGCTCACCCGACCCCGCCGCGCCGCCCAGCGCAGCCGCCGGCAGCACGCCCGACCCGGCCGCGGGCTCACCCGACCCCGCCGCGCCGCCCAGCGCAGCCGCCGGCACCACGCCCAGTCCGGCCCCGACCTCGCCAGACCCCGCCGCGCTGCCGGGTCAGCTGGCGCCGCCCGTCTTGTCCGTGGTCCGGGGTCAACCGACGGCAG
>Ga0116224_10002155_pt1 | contig 11680 bp, 10 predicted proteins | sample Sb_taG_9_FD_89699 | JGI IMG/M metagenome (GOLD analysis project Ga0116224, IMG submission 89699) | Peat soil microbial communities from Weissenstadt, Germany - Sb_50d_b_LC metaG | ecosystem: Environmental > Terrestrial > Soil > Wetlands > Peat | place: Germany: Weissenstadt | collected 2010-09-21
CGATCTTCTCGATGGCAGTCATCTGTTGTCCCTGTTGTAAGTGTTGTAGAAGTTACTCGCTGACCCCGGTCCGAAGGCGGAGGCGCGCCGGGGTGGCCCGGTAGCGCGCCTGGTGGTGGGGCGGGTGTGCGGCCCGCCGGCATGAGGCCGTCGGGCGCCCGTGTTGGCCTGCGCTTTCAGCCTGATCGTGCCTCGGAGGCCTCGATGTGTCTCCGGAACGCGCCGGCGAAGCCCCGCAACGCCGTCTCGGGGTCGACGCCCAGGCGCCGTGCCGCGTCGGCCAGGGCGAAGAGCATCTCCCCGAGCGCGTCGACCGTGGCGACCGGGGCCTCCAGGGTCTCGCCCGAGGACTCCGGGGCGGCCCGGGCGGGACCGCCCTGGACCGGGGCGGGGTCGGCCAACGCGTCCAGGCCGGCCACGATCTGGCGCCGGCGGTCGTCGAGCGATCCGGTGTCGATCCCGAGGGACTCCGCCTTGCGCTGGAGCTTGGCCGCCAGCGCCAGGGCGGGCAGCGCCCGGGGGATGCCGTCGGTGACGCTGGTGCGGCCCTTCTCGGCCTTCTTCAGCACCTCCCACCGGGCGGCCACCTCCTCGGGCGTCTCCGCCACGGCGTCGCCGAAGACGTGCGGGTGGCGGCTGACGAGCTTGTCGTGCAGGGTCCGGGCCACGTCGGCCAGGGGGAAGTGGCCCTCCTCGGTCGCCAGCAGGGCGTGGAAGTACACCTGGAACAGCAGGTCACCGAGCTCCTCTTCGAGGTGGGCGACGTCGACGGGGGCCACGTCGGGCTCGGTGGCGGCGACCACCTCGATGGCGTCGAGCGCCTCGTAGGCCTCTTCGAGGAGGTGGCGCGCCAGGGACCCGTGGGTCTGGCGGCGGTCCCAGGGACAGCGCGCCCGCAGCGTGCGGACGAGCTCCTCCAGCGCCATGAGCTCGGCGGCCACCGGTGGAGCCAGGCGCGGCACCCACAGCGCGGTGAGGTGGTCGGGCTCCAGGGTGCGGTCGAGGTCGGCCCAGGACACCTCCACGACCTGCTCGTCGGGGAGCCCCAGATGATGGAGGAGCACGGCGCTGCGCTCGGGGTCCTCCCCCGCCACGTCGTCGGCGGCCAGCTTGACCTGGCCGAGCACGGCACGGCTGTGGCACTGCGCCACCAGGAGCGGGCCGCGCTCGCCGGCGGCCTCGGTGGCGAAGACGGTCCCGTCCACGAGCCGCACTCCGGCGTCCACGGGGTCCACCGCCAGGCGCTCCCAGGCGAGGTCGAGGAACGACGGCGCCACCACGACCTCGACCGAGACACGGGGGTCGGCGCGCAGCAGCACCACCGAGCGCTCGGCCACGAGGGGCGAACCGGGAACGGCGTAGGCGACGTACCCGGTCGCAGCCACAGCATGCGCCGAGGCGACGACCTCTTCGACGATCGCCGCGTAGACGTCGTCGAAGGCGGCGGCCGTGTCATAGAGGCGGTCGAGGACCTCGACGGGCCCGGTGGCGACCTGCCCCACCACCGGCGCGGAAGGATGGCGCGCCGTGCGGAGGAGACAGCGGGCCGCGCCCCGCAGGGCGTCGAGGGCGGCGGCGGGCACGAGCTCGGGACCGGCCGGTCCGAGCCCGACCACTATCACCCGCGGGCGACCGACCCCCCCGGGTGCGGACGGGCCCACCGCGGCGTCAGCCGCCGGCCTGACCGCTCGGGCCCAGGATCGACGTGCCCGGGGCCTGGTCGACGGCCGGGTTGAGCACGAAGACAGGCTTGGGCGGCGTCGGGGGGGACACGCCGTGTCCCGTGCTCCACGTTCCGTAGCGGGGGTCGAGCTCCACCCGGGCGCTGTGCACCACGCGGGTGAGCGCGGCGGTCAGTTTCGCCCCGCCCATGCCCAGCAGCCCCTGGCGCAACCCGGACTCGGAGTCGGCGAACGACACCAGATGACGCTGGCGGAGCCCGATGACCACCCACACCGTGGTGGTCCCCGTGCTGCCGGCGACGGGGATGCCCTGGGGCGCCGCCAACTGGCCGTCCCCCAGCGCCTCGACGGCGGCGGCAGCGGCCGAGCCGAGCTGGGCGACGACGTCGGAGGGGTACACGCACGGACCCTCCCCCCCGACAGGGCTGTTGGCGTTCACGCCCGCCCCCTGCGAGGCCGTCGAGAAACTCGATCCCGCCGCGATCTTGTCGTGGATGGCCTGCGCCGAAGCCTGGTCGGTGGCGATGATGAGGTTCAGGCACAGCTGGGTGACGTCGGTGAGATGGGAGTCGTAGTAGGCGCGCAGGGCGGTCGGGCTCACGTCGACATGTCCCACGACCTCCTCGAGCTTCTCCTGGTAGGCGAGGGAGAGGGCCTGCTGGTCGACGAACTTCGCGGGCAACGCGCTCACGAGGGTGGGGCCGGTCAGGCCGCACGGCGAGCCCGTCTGGGACGAGGCGGCCTCGAGCTGGCTCTCGTAGTCCTGGCGGGCGGTGGCGATGTCGGACGAGCTCACCGTCACGTGGCGCTGGGCGAGGGCGCCCTGCTCGAGGGCCTGCTCGACGAGGCCGTTGAGTGCGAAGGCGGCGAACGGCGTCGACACCGTGGCGTCGCCGGTGCCCGCCACGGTCGGCAACGTGCCCCCGCTCTGGGTCTCCTCGATGGACAACGCACACTGCGCGACGGAGCTGCCCGACACGACGGTCAGCTGGTCCTGGAGGTCGGACTGGCTGATGGTGCGGCCGTCGACGGTGGCCGCGGTGGGGCCCAGGTCGCATCCCGCCGCCCCCGCGCACAGCGCTCCCAGGACCACCACTGCCAGGAGGCGCTTCACGGAACGGGCACTCTACCGGCGCGCCCCCGCACCAGACGATTCGGCTCCGGCCAGGGGGCCGGACACGGGCACGAGCTCACCGATCAGCTGCGTCAACGCGTCCACCGGCCACTCGTCGGGGTCCAGGGGCACCACCAGCTGGTGCGTCTCCTCCTTGACGACGGCCTCGGGACGCAGGCGCCGCAGGCGCACCCGGGCCGAGGCCGGCAGCTCGAGGGGAGCGATGCGGGCCACGAGGCCGCGCCGTCCGGGACGGCCCGCCCCCTGGCCCGGGCGCGCCGGGATCGCCGACACCTCGCGCACCCCCGTGCGCAGGCACTCGACCCGCAGCCGGGCCACGGCGAGGAGCCCTTCGGCGGGCGAGGGCAGAGGGCCGAAGCGGTCCAGCCATTCGGCGCGGATGTCGTCGACCTCGGCCTCGGCGGTGACCGAGGCCAGGCGCCGGTACGCCTCGAGGCGCAGGTCCTCCCGGGACACGTAGTCGGAGGGGAGGTGGGCGTCGGAGGGGACGTCGATGGTGACCTCGACGGGGGGCCGCAGCGGCTCGCCCTTCATCTCCGCCACCGCCTCGGCCACGAGCTGCACGTACAGGTCGTATCCCACCGCGGCGATGTGGCCCGACTGGTCGCGCCCGAGCAGGTTGCCCGCCCCCCGGATCTCGAGGTCGCGCATGGCGATCTTGAACCCGGCACCGAGCTCGGTCTGCTCGCCGATGGTCCGCAGCCGTTCGTAAGCCGCTTCCGAGAGCACGCGGTCGGCGGGATGGAGGAGGTACGCGTAGGCGCGTTGCCCGGCGCGCCCCACCCGCCCTCGGAGCTGATGGAGCTGGCCCAGCCCGAGACGGTCGGCGCGGTCGACCACGAGCGTGTTGACCGTGGGCATGTCGATGCCCGACTCGATGATGGTGGTGCACACCAGGACGTCGAAGCGCTTCTCCCAGAAGTCGAGCACGACCTGCTCGAGCGTGCCCTCGTCCATCTGCCCGTGGGCCACCGCCACGCGCGCCTCGGGGACGAGCTCGCGCAGGCGCGCCGCCACGGCCTCGATGTTCTGCACCCAGTTGTGCACGAAGAACGCCTGTCCCTCGCGCAGGAGCTCCCGGCGCAACGCCTCGACCACGGCGGCCTCCTCGAACTCACCCACGTAGGTGAGGATGGGCTGGCGCGCCGCAGGGGGCGTGTTGATGAGGGAGAGGTCGCGGATGCCGGTGAGGGCCATCTCGAGGGTGCGGGGGATGGGGTTGGCCGTCAAGGTGAGCACGTCCACACCCGACGCCATCTGCTTCATGGTCTCCTTGTGGCTGACACCGAAGCGCTGCTCCTCGTCCACGACGAGCAGCCCCAGGTTCTTGAAGCTGACATCGCCGGCCAGCATCCGATGGGTACCCACCACCACGTCGACCGCGCCCGAGGCCAGTCCGGCCACGACGTCGCGGGCCTGGGCCGGAGTGAGAAAGCGCGACAGCATCTCCACACGCACGGGGAACCCGGCGTAGCGCTCGGCGAAGGTCTGAGCGTGCTGCTGGGCCAGGAGCGTGGTGGGGACGAGCACCGCCGCCTGCTTGCCGTCCTGCACCGCCTTGAACATGGCCCGCACCGCCACCTCGGTCTTGCCGAATCCGACGTCCCCGCACACCAGGCGGTCCATGGGCACGTCCGCCTCCATGTCGGCCTTGACCTCCTCGACGGCGTGGAGCTGGTCGACGGTCTCGGTGAAGGGAAAGGAGTCCTCGAGCTCACGCTGCCACGGCGTGTCGGGTGCGAAGGCGTGGCCCTTCACGTGCAGGCGCCGCCGGTACAGCTCGACGAGCTCCTGGGCGATCTCGTGGACCGCGGCGCGCGCCTTGGCCCGTGTGCGCTGCCACTCCGAGCCGCCCAGGCGGTTGAGCGTCGGTGACTCGCCCCCGCTGTAGGGGGTGAGCGCGTCGATCTGATCCGACGGCAGGTACAGCTTGTCGTCGCCGCGGTACTCGAGCAGCAGGTAGTCGCGCGAGGCGCCGTTGACGACGCGCGTGACCATCCCCGCGTAGCGGGCCACGCCGTGCTGGCGGTGCACGACGTAGTCGCCCGGTGCCAGGTCGTCGAAGAACCCGTCGGTGGGTCGCGCCCTCGCCCGGGCGGGACGATGGGCGCGGCGGCGTCCCGTGAAGTCGGCCTCGGCGAGGATGGCCACCCTGGCCCCGGGCACCACCACACCACGCTCGAGGGGGGCGACCACGATCCGGATGCCGGGGCGGGTCAGCTCGAGCCCGTCGGACGAGCCGGCGCCGTCCCCCCGGTCGCGGCCCGCGCCCGCCACGACGGGGACGACCATGCCCTCCTCGGCCAGCACGGCGGCCAGACGCGACGCCGAGCCCTCGCCTTCGGCGCACACCGTCACCGAGTAGCCCGCCGCCACCAGCTCCGACAGCCGCGCCGCGAGCAGGGCACGGTCGCCGTGCACGGGCTCGATGCCGCGCGCCACGACGGAGGGTGTGGCGGGCGAGTCGGCCACCGGCACCATCGACAGCACGGGGGCCGCCGAGCCCTCGAGAAGGCGCTCGTAGGGGACGTTCAGGCGGGGGAACCGCTCCGAGGGGACACTGCCGTCGGGCGTGCCACCGGCGTCGGCACTCTGTACGACGCCCCACGTGACGGCGAGGGCCCCCGCCAGGGCCGCCTCCTCGTCGTTGAGCTCGGCGGCGCGGTCACGGATGCGACGGGGATCGACGAGCACGATGCGCCCGCCGGCGCCGACGAGGTCGGGCAGGACGCGCTCGGTGTCCACGAGCCACGGGAGCCACGACTCCATGCCGTCGAAGATCTGGCCCTCTGCCAGCCGCTCCCACTGCGAGCGTCCCCACGGCTCGGCACCGACGAGGGCGGCCGCCCGGGCACGCACGTCCTCGGTGGGGAGCACCTCGCGACACCCGAAGAGCTCGATGTCACCGAGGTCCCCCACCGAGCGCTGGTCCCCGGGGTCGAACTCGGTGAGACGGTCGACCTCGTCGCCCCACAGGTCGATCCGCACCGGCAGCTCGGCGGTCGACGGGTACACGTCGACGATCCCGCCCCGCACGGCGAGCTCACCCCGGTGCTCGACCTGGTACTCGCGCCGGTAGCCGAGGGCGACGAGCCGGGCCACGAGCTCGTGCATCTCGAGACGATCGCCGCGTGCCACGTGCACGGGGACGGCGGACTGCTCGAAGGGGCCCAGGCGTTGCAGCAGGGCGCGCACCGGGGCCACGATCACTGCCGGGGCGCGCTCGGGGTCCTGGACGCGCCACAGCAGTCGCAGGCGCCGCCCCATGGTCGACACCTCGGGACTGACGCGTTCGAAGGGCAGGGTGTCCCACGCCGGGAACAGCGCCACGGCGTCGTCGCCGAGGAAGGCGCCGAGGTCGTGGCCCAGGCGCTGCGCGTCGACGACGGTGGCCGTCACCACCAGCAGAGGGCGGCGCTCGCCCAGCGAGCACATCCCCGCCACCACGAAGGCGACCGCGGCGTCGGGCACCGCCAGCGCGCCGCTGCGCGCCGCCATGGCGTCGACCATGGCGGGCTCGGTACGGAGCAGGGAGGGGAGCGAGCGAAGGCTCACCCCTGCAGGTTAACGGTCGCCGTTGAACCGCAGCATGGCGGCGTCCGCACCTTCGAGGGCGATCACCTCGACGGCATCCGCAGCTTGCGCCACGGCCACGTCCAGCGCGTCGCGCTGGGCACGGGTGGGGCGGCGCAGCACGTAGTCGGCCCCGCCTTCGCGCCCGGGGGGCTTGTCGATGCCGATGCGGACGCGCACGTATCCCGGGTCGTGGAGATGGGAGTGGATGGACTTGAGCCCGTTGTTTCCGGCCGTGCCGCCCCCGACCTTGACCCTGACCCTGCCCGTGGGCAGATCGAGCTCGTCGTGGACCACCACCAGCCGATCCGTCGCCGGGAGGCGGAACCGGCGCATCAAGGCCGACACGGCCTGGCCCGACTCGTTCATGTACGTCTGGGGCACGGCCAGCACCACGAGCCGGTCGTCGAGGTGCGTCGACGCGGCCAGGGCCCGCGTGCCCTTCTCGGGCCGCAGCCGGAGTCCCAGGCGCGAGGCGAGGAGCTCGACGACCTCGGCACCGAGGTTGTGGCGGGTGCGCTCGAATTCGGCTCCCGGATTGCCGAGGCCCACCACCAGCAGGTCGGCCGCCGCTCCCCGGGCTCCTCTGCCGGACGCGGGCAGCAGGCGCCGCAGGGGTTAGCTCTCCCCGCCCGACTCGCCCCCGGCCTCCGCGGCGGCTTCCCCGGTGGCAGCCGCCGCGCCCTCGGCGGCCGCGCCCTCGGCCGCCTCGCCCTCGGCCGCGCCCTCCTCGAGCACCTGCACGCGCGGCGGCTGGCCGGCGGCGACGATCGACTCGGGGTCGACCTCGGTGATCACGTCGGGGGGGAGGACGATGTCCGAGACGCGCACCGCGGAGCCGATCACGAGATCGCTGATGTCCACGTCGAGGTGGGCGGGGATGTCGGCCGGGCGCGACTTGATGGTGAGCGAGAACATCTGCTGCTCGAGCACCCCGTCGGCCCGGTGCAGCTCGAGCGCCTCGCCGGTGAGGGTGATGGTCACCTCGGCGGTGACCTCGCGGTTGGGGTCGACCACCTGGAAGTCGACGTGCGTCACGCTCCCCCGCACCGGATGGCGCTGGAGCTCGCGGGCCATGGTGAGGAACTTCTTGCCGTCGACCTGGAGCGACAGCACGGCGTTGAGGCCCGCGTCGGTGCTGAGCGCGGTCCGCAGGTCCCGCGCCGCCACCGAGACCGGCATGGGCGCGACCCCGGGCCCGTACACGACCGCCGGGATCCGGCCGTCGTGGCGCAACCGGCGCGCCGCGCTGGAGCCCGAGGGACGACCGGCTGCGGCGACCAGGGTGATTTCAGCCATGGGGGTGAAGAGCTCCTCGGGTGCGGCGAACGGGCGACCCAGCATAGAAGGCGCGGGGGCGGGGGCGGAAGCCGGCGCCCACCAGCGCCTTTCGGTGAGCCCTTCAGCGGGGCCCTTCAGCGGCCCTTCAGCCGGGCCCTTGCGCCCGGCCCGCTAGCCGGGCCCGCTAGGTGAGGTTGTCGCCCCCGAAGATCTCCGACACGGAGGTGTCCTCGAACACGGCGTCGATGGCATCGGCAATGAGCTTGGCCACGGAGAGGACCCTCAGCTTCTCAATGCGGCGCTCCTCGGCGATGGGCAACGTGTTGGTCACCACCACCTGCGACAGTGGGGACTTCTCGAGGCGCTGGATGGCCGGGTCTGACAGCACCCCGTGGGTGGCCATGGCCGAGACGTCGGCCGCGCCCCGTTCGGCGAGGAGCTCGGCCGCCGCACAGATGGTGCCGGCGGTGTCGATCATGTCGTCGATCAGGACGCAGTGGCGCCCCTCGACCTCACCCACGACGTCGAGGGCCTCGACCTGGTTCTGGGTGCCCCGGGGCCGGCGTTTGTGCACGAAGGCGAGGTCCGCACCCAGATGCTGGCTGAAGCGCTCGGCCACGCGCACCCGGCCGGCGTCGGGGGCGACGATGACGAGATCGCTCGTGCCCAGCCGGCGGATCTCCTCGACGAGCACCGGCGTCGCCGTCAGGTGGTCGAAGGGGACGTCGAAGAAGCCCTGAATCTGACCCGAGTGCAGGTCGACGCTCACGACACGGTCCGCCCCCGCAACCTGGAACATGTCAGCGACGAGCTTGGCGGTGATCGGCTCTCGTCCCGTGGCCTTGCGGTCCTGGCGTGAGTACCCGTAGTAGGGGCACACCGCGGTGATGCGCTTGGCGGACGCCCGCTTGGCGGCGTCGATCATGATCAGCTGCTCCATGATCGAGTCGTTCACGGGGCCCGAGTGCGTCTGCACGATGAAGACGTCGCTGCCCCGCAGCGAGCCGTCGTAGCGGCAGTGGATCTCGCCGTTGGCGAACTCGCGCAGGTTGGCGCCGCCGAGGTCGACACCCAGATTGGCGGCGATCTCGTGCGCCAGGGCGGGGTGCGACCTCCCGGACACGAGCTCGAGACGTCGACGGGGGACCAGCTCCATACGCGCACGCTACATCGCTGCCGGGGTGGCGCGTGATGGGGTCCCGGAGCCGGTGACCGGCCCGCCGCTCGCCACGGAAGACCTCGCCCAGCGCCGGGAGGTCGTGCTCGGAAAAGCGTGGCGCGGCCCGGGTGAAGATCCGGCAGCCACCTCCACGTGGACCTCGGGGCTGACCGTGGTGATGTCCACGTACACCCTGTCCCCGCTGGCCTCGAGGGCGCCGTGCTCGCCGAGATAGACCTGCCGCACCGCCTCGGTGCCGGTCAGGACACTGAGCACGACCTGGGCCGCGCCCGCCGCTTGGGCCGGGGTGGCGTGGGTCGTGCCGATCCCGATCGGCCCGGTCCGGGGTCTGGTTCCACAGATGCACGGTGTGTCCTCGCTCGTGCAGGCGCCGGGTGACGGCCGCTCCCGTCTTGCCCGTTCCCAGAATCGCCACGTCCATGGCGTCACTCACTTCGCAACGTGTTGGGCTGGCAGGAGAACCCGGTTCCATCATCCCCCCATGGGGCGACGTCCATTCCGACGCCACGGTGCGGGGTCAGGCCGGATCCCGCACGCGCCGCGACGCTCAGGCCGGGTCCGGCCGCAGGGGGGACCCAAACCGGATGAGGTTGCCGTCGGGATCGGTGTGGGAACCCTCGCGCTTGCCGTAGTCGAATCCCTCGGGACCGGCTACGTCGAGACCCGCTCTGCGCCAGGCCTCCGCCACGTGATCGGCGTTCTCGACGTGCATGTAGATCGCCCCCGCCCTCCGAGGTCGCTTCGTGTCGGTCCGGGCGAGATGGACCGTGAGATTGTCCCGGTGAGCGAACGCGTACGTGTCGTCGTGCTCCGTGGTGGTGAACCCGAGCTTCTGATAGTGAGCACGCGAGCGGGGCGCGTCGGTGACGGTGAAGATCGGCTCGACGGCCACGACCCTGGCCGGCCCGCTGTGGGCCTGGTCGAATTTGCGTCGTCTATGTCCTCCAGTCCAGGCACCGGCAACAGATCGAGATGTCGCGATGCGAGAGCACTCGACAGATTCCGGGGCCGCGGCCTCTCCGCGACAGGCACAGATCGTCGGCACCACTCGAAAACTAGCCCCGGGGAACAAGGACGAGGGGATAAGGTGCGCCCGGAATACAGGCGGGGGGTCGATGCCATGTTCTCTTCCGTGGTGGTGGGCACAGACGGTTCGGACACGGCCGGCGAGGCGGTGCGCCGGGCCATCGAGATCGCCAAGCTCTACGGGGCGACGCTGCACATCGTCACGGCCTACAAGCCCAAGCCGGTGCGAGCGGCCACGGTCCCCGAGGAATTCCGGGAGCGGCTCGGGCCCGGCGCCGTGGCCGACGCCGTGCTCGACGAACAATGCGCCCGGGCCCGCCTGGCTGGGATCGAAGTGCAGGGCCACACCGGCACCGGTGACCCGGCTGAGTCGATCGTGGAGGTCGCCGAGCGCGAGAAGGGTGACCTCATCGTGGTGGGCAACAAGGGCATGGCCGGCGTGCGCAGGGTGCTCGGCAGCGTCCCCAACTCGGTGGCGCACCAGGCGCCGTGCTCGGTGATGATCGTCCAGACCACCTGACTCCGGAGCCGCCGGTCTCGCCGCGAGTCCTCCGGCGTGAGCCGGTGGGAGCCGTCGGGTCAGTCGAGTGCGGCGAAGTCCGCCCCCAGACGGGTGAAGGGTCCCACGACTTCGCCGCCGGCCACGTGGGCACCGGGCCCGAGGACGGCGAAGGGCCCCACCCGCGCCTCCTCCCCGATCTCGGCGCGCAGCACCGTGCTCTTGGTCACCTTGGCGCCCGCCCCGACGGCGCTGTCGACGATGTGGCAGTCGGGCCCGACCTCGGCGCCGGCGCCGAGCGTGCACTCCCCTTGCAGGACGACGCCGGGGAGGAGCACGACATCAGGCTCGATGCGGGTACTGGCGTCGATGTAGGTGTTCTCGGGGTCCCACATCGTCACGCCGCGCCGCATCCACCGCTCGTTGATGCGGTTGCGCAGCTCGGCGTCGGCCACGGCCAGCTGGGCCCGGTCGTTGACCCCGGCCGCCTCCATGGGGTCGCCCACCACGAGCGACTCGACGCCGTACCCGGCGTCGTGCAGCACCTCGTAGATGCCGGTGAGGCAGTGCTCCCCGGTGCGGACCACGGGCCGCAGCCGGCGCAGCGCCGGCGCCAGCACGGCATGGCGGAAGCAGTGGATGGTGGTGGCCACTTCGTCGACGAAGGCGTCGTCCTCGCGTACGTCGGCGGCCTCGACGACGCGCACCACGGCGTCGTCCTTGCCCCGCACCACGCGGTCGTAGCCGGTGGGGTCGGGCAGCACGGCGGTGAGCAGCGTGGCCGCCGCGCCCGCGTTTCGGTGGTGGCGGACCAGGGCGGCGAGCGTGGGCGGGCGCACGAGCGGCGTGTCGCCGGGAAGCACCACGACGTCGCCGTCCGCGTCGAGGAGCCCGTCGGGCAGGGCGGTGAGGCCGACGGCCAGGGCGTCACCGGTGCCGAGCTGCGCGGTCTGCTCGACGAACTCGATGGCGAGCGAGGGTGGCGCGTGGTCGACGAGCGTCTTGGTCACCCAGTCCCCGCGATGTCCCACCACCACGACGACCTTGTGCACGGGAAGCTCGGCCAGCGCGTCGAGGACGTGCAGGATCATGGGGCGCCCGCACAACCGGTGGAGGGGCTTGGGGCGCGTCGAGCGCATCCTCGTCCCCTCGCCGGCGGCGAGCACCACGGCAGACAGCGGCCTCGTCTCCATGAGGTTTAGTCTGTCACCCGATGACGGGGGGGACAGTGCAGTCCACGACCACCTCGGGCGCCCCCGATGCGCCTCGGAGCAGGCCCTCCCCCGCCCGATGCCCCTCCTGAC
>Ga0116224_10002159_pt1 | contig 11669 bp, 7 predicted proteins | sample Sb_taG_9_FD_89699 | JGI IMG/M metagenome (GOLD analysis project Ga0116224, IMG submission 89699) | Peat soil microbial communities from Weissenstadt, Germany - Sb_50d_b_LC metaG | ecosystem: Environmental > Terrestrial > Soil > Wetlands > Peat | place: Germany: Weissenstadt | collected 2010-09-21
AGGGCGAAGGCCTATCTCGAAGAGATGAGACAGGTGCTCGGTCTCTGGTCCGCCTCTCACGAACAACTCCTCCGAGGCGATGCGCGAACGTTGCGGGTCGGCCGGAACAGCGAGGCCGTACGCGAGGGGCTGCAGGGCCTCGAGCCACACTTCGTAAAGATGAGAGACGCGGCGCGGCAGGTGATCCAAGTCAGGGAGGCCGATCGACCCGAGGCAGCCGTGGTCCGGGAAGGACTGGCGATTATCCTCGACAACGAGGCGGAATACCTCCGTCGGATGGACCGGGTTGTCGGGTGTTACGAGCGTGAAGCGCGGGACCGAATCGACACGCTTCGATGGATCAGCCTGGCGGTCACGGGCCTGACACTGACAACCCTCGCGGCGATCGGTCGATTCATCCTCCGCCCGGCCGCCGGCTTGATCCGACGCCAGATCTCCGAGCTGGGGCAGGCTCGCGACGAGCTAGAAGACCGGGTCCTGGAGCGAACACGGGAGCTGGAAGTCGCCAATGATCGGCACAGGACGCTCCTCGAACAGTTCAGCCACGTCGGGCGCGTCAGTGCGATCGGCGAAACGGCGTCGGCGCTCGCCCACGAGCTCAAACAGCCACTCGGGGCGATCGCCAACTACGCCGAAGGCTGCCTGATCGTGTTGAAATCGCCGGAGCCGGCGCTCGGGGAAGTTCAGTCGGCGCTCGAGCGACTACTCGCCGCGACGATGCGGTCGGGACGGATCATCGAACAGGTACGACGGTTCGTCACCCGCCACGAGCCGACCCGCGAGTCGTTCGACCCAAACCTCGTCGTGAACGAGGTCGTGGAGATCCTCGGCGTCGAGGCGGAGCAACGCGGAGTCGAACTCTCGCTCGACACGGCACCGGGGTTGCATTTGCTCTGGGGGGACCTCGTCCAGGTCCAGCAGGTTCTAGTGAACCTGGTCCGGAACGCCTTCGAAGCGCTCGCTCAGTCACAAGCGCAGAATCCAACAGTGGTTATAACGACCAAGTTGGCCGAGCGCGGCGACGTTTCCTTCGCGGTGAGCGACAACGGAGAAGGCATCCCACCCGACCAGCTCGGCCGGATTTTTGACGCGTACTTCAGCACGCGTGCCGGAGGGATGGGCATGGGGCTGGCGATCAGTCGCACGATTGTGGAGGCCCACAACGGTCGGTTTGTCGTGGAGTCAGACCCCGGGGTCAAGACGACGTTTCGGTTTCTGCTTCCTGTCGAACAGAGTGACAATGCCAGACCCGACGGTCTACATCGTGGATGACGACCCGGATATGCGGGACTCGCTCCGCTGGCTATTGAAGACCGTGGGACTTCGAAGCGTCACCTTTTCATCCGCCGGGGAGTTTCTCCAGAGGTTCAGCGGGGAAGGGCCCGCCTGCCTGGTCCTCGACGTGCGAATGCCGGGGACCAGCGGGCTCGACCTCTTCGAGGAGATGAACGCCCGAGGCTTGCGAATGCCGGTATTGTTCATTACTGCGTATGCCGACGTCCCAATGGCCGTCCGGGCGATGAAGTCGGGTGCCGTGGAGTTCCTCGAAAAACCGTTCAACGGTCAAGTCCTGCTAGAGAAGATCCAGCGGGCGGTCGAGGACGACGCCGTCCGCATCTCGCGAGAGTCCGGTCTTGATGAGGTCCGCGCGAGGCTGGAAAAACTGACCGGCAAGGAGCGCGAAGTCCTGGGAATGATCCGCGACGGACGGCCGAACAAGGAGATTGCCGCACGCCTGGAAGTCACACCGCGGGCCGTCGAGCTACGACGCGCCAGCTTGATGAAGAAACTGGGGGTCAGCTCGCTGCCGGAACTACTGCGGTTGACGATCGGTCGAGAAGCGGCTTCGGACGGTCGTCGGCTCTCGCCCTGATTCCGATCGAGGCGGACCGCGCCTGCCTTGAATTCCGGCATCCACTCCCAGGTTTCACACACTCGTGAATGGGTTCTGGGTGCGAGACCCTTCGGTTTTCGAAGGAACGATCCGCCGCACCCTTCGCTCTTCCGTAAAAGAAAGCCTTCAGGCAGGCTTTGGCACAACCGCTGCTTTTTACAAGCTCCGCATAAGTGGCTGCGGCACCTCTCCTGCCCGGTTGCGAAGCTTTCGGCCCTGTGGGTCGAGCGAAACCGGTCGACGACGCCTGGGGAACCTGGCGTGTTCTTTGAGAGGCATGCCGATGAACTTCGACGTGGAAATCGGTTCCACGGCAGTCGCACGTCCCTGGGTTCCTTCGTGGGACCCTGGACAGGACGACTCCCTGATCGCCTCGCTCCTGACCGAACAGGGCGACCTGAGCGCCGTTGAACGGTTCGCGCAGTTTCATGAGCATTCCGACGAGCCTCTTCAAGGGCGTTACTATTCCGCCTTGATTCCGGCAAGTCCCCCCGGCCCCGGCCAGCAACTCGCCTTCGAGGTGGATCTCAACCGCTGTTCGGGCTGCAAGGCGTGCGTCGCGGCCTGCCACGCGTTGAACGGCTTGGACGACGGCGAGTCCTGGCGCGACGTCGGCCTGCTCGTCGGCGGGACGGCGACGTTGCCGGTCCTGCAGCACGTGACCTCAGCGTGTCATCACTGCCTCGACCCCGCCTGTCTGAGCGCCTGCCCGGTCGATGCTTATGAGAAAGATCCGATTACGGGGATCGTCAAGCACCTCGACGACCAGTGCTTCGGCTGCCAGTACTGCACGCTCGCCTGCCCGTACGACGTCCCCAAGTTTCATGCGGCCAAGGGGATCGTCCGCAAGTGCGACATGTGCGGCGACAGGCTCAAGGCCGGCGAGGCCCCAGCGTGCGTCCAGGCATGCCCCCATGAAGCGATTCGCATCCGTGTCGTGGACATTGAGGAGGTCACCGGACGCGCCGAGGCGGGCGCATTTTTGCCGGGGACCTTCGACCAGTCCTACACGAACCCGACGACCCGCTACCACTCGCTCCGCCCCGGCGACCTCCGCCCGGCCGACGAATATCAGGTCAAGCCCGAGCACGGCCACGCACCGCTGGTGGTCATGCTCGTGCTTACGCAGCTCTCGGTCGGCGGGTTCCTGATCGAATTGATCATCCGGCTGGGTGGGTTCGGCGGTGGATCGACTTTGCATCTCTGGTTGAGTCTTGGCCTGGGGTATGTCGGCTTGGCGGCGAGCCTTCTGCATCTTGGGCGACCGCATCTGGCCTACCGAGCGATTTTGGGACTGCGGCACTCGTGGCTGAGCCGCGAGATCCTGGCGTTCGGGCTCTTCGCCAAGCTGGCGACGGCTTTCGTCGCGGCTGAGTTGCTCGCTCCCAGTTGGCTCTCTGACCACTCCTCGTTGCGGGCCGTCGCGCTGTCGACAGTGGTCGTCTCCGGCCTGTGCGGGGTGGGCTGCTCGGTGATGGTCTATCACGTTGTCCGCCGACCCTTCTGGCGGGCTTCATTGAGCGGCGTCAAGTTCGCGGGGACAACCATTCTGCTTGGGCTCGCCACGGCCCTCGCGAGCCTGGCTGTTTTAAGGCCCACCGCGACACTCGTTACGCTCATCGCCGGGGCGTTGATCGTCGTGACAGTGGCCAAGCTCTGGTTCGAGTCGCGCGACCGCCTCGAGCGAGACGAGGACGGGCCTTTGCGACGCACGGCCTGGTTACTCCGCAGAGCTTTGAAGCGACCGGCCGGTCTCAGGAGGTTCCTCGGTATCGCGGGGGGCGTGATCCTCCCCGCGCTAGCGATCGTTGGGGCGGTTTCGGGCGACAGCGGGGCGGTCACGTCTTCGGCGGTTCTCTCATTGGCCGCTACGACCGGAGGGGAGTTGATCGAGCGGTATTTATTCTTTCGTGCGGTCACGCGACCGAAGATGCCGGGGGGGCTGCCCTCATGAAGAGATCTCTCCCCGAGTCGATGTTCCGTCGCTTCCGGTCGCTTCTCCGCGCAAAGGACGGAAGGCTGACCCGAGAGCTATTGCGAGCGCCCGGTCGGTTCGGGCTGGGGCAGGTCCCCGCCGCCAAAACCCCTGATGCAACGACGGGGATGGTCTGCGGCTTTTGCTCGACGGGTTGCGGGTTGACCGTGCATCTTCACGAAGGCCAGGCGATCAACCTGAGCCCGACGACCGACTACCCGGTGAACCGGGGGATGGCCTGCCCCAAGGGGTGGGAGGCCCTGACCGTGCTCGACGCTCCCGACCGCGCGACCGCCCCGTTGCTCCGAGGCGAGGACGGCCGGCGCCGACCGGTCGACTGGCACGAGGCGATGGCGACAATGACCGCGCGGTTCCGCGCGATCCAGGCCGAGCACGGCGACGACGCAGTCGCCTTCCTGAGCACAGGGCAGATCGCGACCGAGGAGATGGCCTTACTTGGGGCAGTCGCGAAGTTCGGCATGGGGATGGTCCACGGCGACGGCAACACCCGGCAGTGCATGGCCTCGGCGGTCGTGGCCTACAAGCAGGCGTTCGGATTCGACGCCCCACCATACACGTACAAAGATCTTGAAGAGTCCGACTGTATCATCCTGATCGGGGCGAACCCCTGCATCGCCCACCCGGTGCTCTGGGAGCGGGTCACGCGGAATCCGCACAACCCGGAGATCATCGTCATCGACCCGCGCCGGACCGAGACGGCGATGGCGTCCACGCTTCATCTCCCGGTCCGCCCCAAGTCCGACCTGACCCTCCTGTACGGCCTCGCGCACCTCTTGATCGAGCAAGGCGCGATCGACCGGTCCTTCATCGACGCCCACACCCAAGGCTTTGACGAATTCACGGCGTTCATCCGCCGGTTCGACCCGGAGTTCGTGGCGAGCGAGACCGGCCTGGACGCCGAAACGATCGTCGACACCGCCGGGCGGATCGCTAGGGGCGAGCGGGTCTCGTTCTGGTGGACGATGGGGGTAAACCAGAGCCATCAGGGCGTCAAGACTGCTCAGGCCGCGATCAACCTGGCCTTGATGACCGGCAACATCGGCAGGCCGGGGACCGGGGCCAACTCGATCACCGGCCAGTGCAACGCGATGGGCTCGCGGCTCTTCTCGAACACGACGAACCTGCTCGGAGGGCGCGACTTCACCGACCCCGCCCATCGCGCCGAGGTCGCCGCGCTGCTCGACATCCCCGAGGATCGCATCCCCCGACGCCCAAGCCTGTCGTACGACGGCATCATTGAGGGCGTCCGCGCGGGGAAGATCCGCGGCCTATGGGTGGTCGCCACCAACCCGGCCCATTCCTGGGTCGACCAGGCGGAATTGCGCGAGACCCTGGGCAAGCTCGACTTCCTGGTCGTGCAGGACATGTACCACTCGACCGAGACCGCCGAGGTCGCCGACTTACTGCTGCCAGCGGCGGGCTGGGGCGAGAAGGAGGGGACGTTCATCAATTCGGAGCGCCGGGTCGGTCTGATCAAGAAGGTTTGCCGCGCTCCCGGGCAAGCACTTTCGGACTTCCATATTTTCACGCTCGCGATGCATTATTACGGCTGTGGAGAGTTGTTCGCCGAATGGGAGTCTCCCGAGGCGGTCTTTCAGATCCTCAAACGGCTCTCGAAGGGCCGGCCTTGCGACATCACCGGGATCGACGACTACCGCGCGCTCGACGAGTCGCGCGGCGTGCAGTGGCCCTACCCGTCGGAAAACCCCGACCCGACCCCGGAAAGGCGGCTCTTTACCGACGGCCGGTTCTATCACCAAGACGGCCGCGCCCGGTTCCTGTTCGAGGAGCCGCGGCCGCTCCCCGAGCCGACGGGAGGCGGGTTTCCCTTTCAACTCCTCACCGGACGCGGCAGCGCGGCGCAGTGGCACACGCAGACGCGGACGGCCAAGTCGGACGTCCTCCGCAAGCTCTACCCGCGCGACCCTTACGTCGAGATCAACCCCGCCGACGCCGAGAATCTCGGCGTGAGCACCGGCCGATGGGCGGTCGTCGAATCGAGGCGAGGTTCGGCCCGCGCCCGGGCATTTGTTACCCCAACCGTGCCCGCCGGGCAACTCTTCCTTCCCATGCACGACGGCGCGACCAACCAGTTGACCCTCTCTTCGTTCGACCCCGAGTCGCGACAGCCGGCTTACAAGGCCTGCGCGGCGCGGGTTCGCCCGGCCGTTGATGGTGAAATCCCCAACGATCACGACACATTGCCCACTCACTGACCGCCTGGACATAGGACCCGACGATGATCGCGAGAGGACAGCAGCGAAAGACCGTGGTGGTGATCGGCAACGGCATGGTCGGCCACCGGTTCTGCGAACGCCTGGCTGGCTTCGACGTTGATCGCCATTTCCAGCTCGTCACGTTCTGCGAGGAACGGCGACCGGCCTACGATCGCGTTAACCTCTCGAAATACTTTGAAAAGCGTGACGCCGAACACCTCAAAATTGCCTGCGAGTCGTGGTACGCCGAGAACGGGATCACCCTGCACGTGGGCGATCGCGCGTCGATCATCGACCGCGCGCGCCGGGTGGTCGTTTCCGAGAAAGGCCGTGAGGTCGGCTACGACATCGTGGTCTTGGCGACCGGCTCGGCGCCCTTCGTTCCGTCGGTCCCGGGCGTCGACAAGAAAGGGGTGTTCGTTTATCGGACCATCGAGGATCTCGAGGCGATCCTCGCTTACGCCGGGAACTCGGCGTCGGTGGCGGTGATCGGCGGCGGGTTGCTCGGCCTGGAGGCCGCGAAGGCGGTCCGCGACCTCGGGCTGGAGACGCACGTCGTCGAGTTCGCCCCTCGGCTGATGCCTCGCCAGGTCGACGATACGGGCTCAAAGACATTGCTCGACAAGATCGAGGGGATGAACGTCCGGGTCCACCTGGGCAAGAGCACGCGGGAATTTCTTGGCAACGGCAAAGTCGAAGGCTTGGCGTTCGCCGACGGCGGGCAACTTGACGTCGACATGGTCGTCATCTCGGCGGGAATCCGACCCCGGGACGAACTGGCCCGCGCCTGTGGAATTGAGGTCGGCCCTCGTGGTGGGGTCGTCGTGGACGACGCGCTAAGGAGCTCAGACCCGGACATCTTCGCCATCGGCGAGGTCGCCACGCACCGTGGGTTGGTCTACGGCCTGGTCGCCCCCGGCTACGAAATGGCCGAAGTCGCCGCGGCAAACCTTACAGGGGCGACGCGGACGTTCTCCGGCTTTGATATGTCCACGAAGTTGAAGCTCATGGGAGTGGACGTCGCCAGCTTCGGCGACCCGTTCGCGGAGGCCAGCGGCGCGAAGGCGTTGACCTACGAAGACCCGTTCGGGGGCGTTTACAAGAAGCTTGTCTTCAACCCCGAGGGGACCCGCCTACTGGGAGGCGTTCTGGTCGGCGACGCTTCCGACTTCGGCAGCCTTCTCGGGCTGTTCAAGAGCGGGAAGCCGATCACTGTACCTCCCGGTGAGTTGCTGTCGGCGGGGCATCGCGCGGCCTGCAGCGGCGACCTTGATGCCCAGATCTGTTCATGCAACAATGTGAGTGCGCGACAGATCCGAGCGGCCGTCCGCGACCAGAAGCTCGCGACGGTCGCGCAGGTCAAAACCTGCACCCAGGCCGGAACCGGCTGCGGTGGCTGTTTACCTCGCGTCACCGATCTGCTCAAGGCGGAACTCCAGGCAATGGGTGCCCAGGTCGACAACCGGCTCTGCGAGCACTTCCCACTAAGCCGGCAGGAGCTTTATCAGGTCGCGATGATTCAAGAGATCAAGACGTTTGACGCCTTGATCGCTTCGCACGGCCGCGGGCAAGGGTGCGAGGTCTGCAAGCCGGCCGTCGCCTCGATCCTGGCGAGCCTCTGGAATGAGAACGTCCTCGACCCGTTCCACGCGACCTTGCAGGACACCAACGACCGCTTCCTCGCGAACATCCAGCGCGGGGGTACCTATTCCGTGGTCCCTCGCGTTCCAGGCGGTGAGATCACTCCGGAGAAGCTGATCGTTCTGGGTGAGGTCGCCCGCAAGTACGGCCTTTATACGAAGATCACCGGCGGTCAGCGCGTCGACCTCCTTGGTGCGCCAGTGCACCTCCTCCCCGATATCTGGTCCGAGTTGATAGCGGCGGGGTTCGAGAGCGGCCACGCTTACGGCAAGGCCTTGCGGACGGTGAAGAGTTGCGTTGGCTCGGCATGGTGCCGGTTCGGCGTTCAGGACTCGGTCGGGTTCGCCATCCGGGTCGAGCTGCGATACCGAGGGCTCCGTTCTCCTCACAAGTTGAAGGGAGCCGTCTCAGGGTGCGTCCGCGAGTGCGCCGAGGCCCAGAGCAAGGACTTCGGACTGATCGCCACCGAGAAGGGGTACAACCTCTACGTCTGCGGAAACGGCGGCGCAAGGCCTCGGCACGCCGATCTCCTCGCCGCCGACCTCGACGAGGACACCGCGCTCCGCTATCTCGACCGTTTCCTCATGTACTACATCCGCACGGCCGACCGCTTGACCCGGACTTCGGTCTGGCTCGAGAACATGAAAGGCGGGATCGAGTACCTTACCGACGTGATTGTCCGCGACCGCCTCGGCATCGCGGCCGAGCTCGAACGACAGATGCAGTCACTCGTTGATTCTTATCAATGCGAATGGAAAGCGGTGGTCGACGACCCCGAAAAACGTCGGTTCTTCCAGCAATTCGCCAACACCGACGAGACGGAGCCGGGCATCGAGTTCGTGACGGAGCGTGGCCAGCAGAGGCCCGCCGACTGGCCCTCCGAATTCGTTTCGCTCGAAAAACTCAGCGGACGTCCGCCGATTACAGAGCCGGACGCTTCCGGACCCCAGTGGGTTCACGTCGGGTCGGTCAGCGATTTTCCCCTCGACGGCGGGCGCGCGATCAAGCACGGCGCGGCGGAGATCGCCGTCTACCGGTTCGATTCGCGGGGAGAGTGGTACGCCTGCCAGAACACCTGTCCGCACAAGCGCGAGGCGGTCCTCTCCCGCGGCATTCTTGGCGATCAACAGGGCGTACCCAAGGTCGCCTGCCCCCTGCACAAGAAGACGTTTTCACTCGAATCGGGTGCGTGCCTCAGCGGCGATCCGTACCGGGTCGAGGTTTTCCCCGTGCGTGTCGAGGGGGACGACGTGTACGTCGAACTGCCGTCCGATAGCGAGATGGAGCGCCTTGCCCGAGTTCCCAAATCCTGCGCCGTTGCCTGTGTGTGAACGAACCCACCCCGTCACTCCGAATTTCGGAGCCTCGAATCGATGAAGCTACGAGACTTCCGCCGCGCTGGCCACGTGCCGACCTTGCTCAGTGCTTTCTTGTATTTTGATGTGAGTTTCATGATCTGGCTTCTCCCCGGCGCATTGGCGAACTCGATCGTGCCGGCGTTCGGCCTGTCGGACTCGCAGAAAGGCTTGATGGTGGCAGTGCCGCTGCTGGGAGGTGCGGTGCTTCGGCTGGCGCTGGGGCTCTTGACCGACCGGGTTGGCGCGCGTCGGGCAGGCCTTCTGGGGATGTCGCTGACGATTCTACCCCTCATGATGGGATGGCTCTGGGCGGACAGCTTCAACAAGATGCTCCTGGTCGGCCTGCTCTTAGGCGTGTCAGGGGCGAGCTTCGCCGCCGCGCTTCCCCTGGCGAGCCGATGGTACCCGCCTCGTTACCAGGGGCTGGCAATGGGGATCGCCGGCGCGGGCAATAGTGGCACGGCCCTGGCCACGTTCTTCGGCCCTCGGCTTGCCTTGGTCTGGGGCTGGCACGCCGTGTTCGGCCTGGCCTTGATTGCGCTGCTGGCGACGCTCGCCTTCTTCCTGATCTTCGCCAAGGACAGCCCCGAACAACCCGCGCCTCGGCCCCTGACGACTTATGCGGACGTGCTCAAGCTCGCGGACACCTGGTGGTTCTGCCTGCTCTACTCGATCACCTTCGGTGGGTTCGTCGGCCTCGCGAGCTTCCTCAACGTCTTCTTCCTGAGCCAGTACGGGCTCTCGAAAGTCCAGGCGGGTAACTTCGCGACTTTCTGCGTGATCGCCGGCTCGGCGTTACGGCCGCTAGGCGGGTATCTCGCAGACCGGTTCGGAGGCGTTCGGTTGCTGACCGGGCTTTTTCTGATCGCTGGGACGACGATGCTCGGCCTGGCGACGCTTCCGCCGCTGTTCGCTGGGACGGTGCTACTGTTCGCGACCATGGCGACCCTGGGCATGGGCAACGGCGCGGTGTTCCAACTCGTGCCGCAGCGGTTCCCCAAGGAGATTGGTGTGACGACCGGGGTCGTCGGGTCCGCGGGAGGGTTCGGCGGATTCTTGCTGCCGACCGTTCTGGGCTCGATGAAGCAGGCCACCGGCAGCTTCAGTGGGGGCTTCCTTGCCTTCGCGCTGGTCGGAGGGATCGGTGGTGCGCTGGCATTGGCTTACGCGAGCCGGGGCTGGCACGGTACATTCATCGGAGCGGGCGGAAGGGCCGCGGAGGCCGCTCCCGCCTCGCTCTCCATTCTGGCCGAGGCGTAGGCCGTCGCTTAGCCTCGATCCTCAGCGCCGAACCTTGTCGAGCGAAAACGTCATGCACACCCCTTCTCCGACCCCGTTCGACGGCCTTCGCGTGGCGATCTTCGAGGGTCGCATGGCAGGTGTTTTGGCCGACCTCGTGGCCAAACAGGGGGGGATTCCCGTCTCAGCCCCGTCGCTCAGGGAAGTCCCCCTCGAGGAGAACCCCGACGCGCAAGCGTTCGCCGACGGCCTTCTCGACGGGGCCTTCGACGTCGTGATCTTCGAGACCGGCGTGGGCGTGCGGTACCTCGTCGAATCGCTAGGGCCTCGCCTCTCCGGCTCGACATGGGCCGAGGCGCTGGGCAAGACGAAGGTGGTCGCCCGAGGTCCCAAGCCTGCGGCTGCGCTCCGCGAACTGGGCGCGACGATCGACTTCCAAGTTCCCGAGCCCAACACCTGGCGAGAGACGCTCGCGTTGCTCGACGCGAAACTGCCCGTCGAGGGTCTGAAGGTCGCCGTCCAGGAATACGGCAAGCCGGTCCCCGAGCTGACCGAAGGATTGGAACAGCGTGGCGCGGTGGTGACACGAGTCCCGGTTTACCGCTGGGTGTTACCTGAGGACACCGGCCCTCTTCGCGATGCCTTGAAGGCGATCACCGAACACCAGATCGGAGCCGTCCTCTTCACGGCGGCGCAGCAGGTCGTGCACGTCCTCCAAATCGCGGCCGACACGGGGATTGAAAACGACGTGCGCGCCGCACTCGCGGAGAATGTCGTCGTGGGCTCGATCGGGCCGACAACCTCGGCCGCCCTCCGCGCACACGGCTTGCCGGTCGACATCGAACCAGCCCACCCCAAGACAGGCCATCTCATCGCCGTGGTCGCAACGTCCTGGCGGAGCGTCAGCAAGGCAGGACCCGGGAAACCACTTGGCGGGCGATAATTGCCGAAGCCGCCCAGTGAGGTTGAACCCTCCGGTATGGGAAGCGACCGCATGGAAGGCAAAGGATGGTCGATAAAACGCAGCTCCATGCAAAGATGGGTGCAACCCAACAAAGGTACGAAAACGTTCATAGGATTTTTGCTAACCTATTCGATTGACCGGGCTTTCACCCGGTTTGGACTTCCCAAAATTAGGTGACGTCAATGGCCAGAATCCTGGGAAGATCAAATCCGACTGAGTCGCGTAGTTTCAGCTCGGAAAAGTCGAACTCGCCGTGCATGTTCAGATAGCCCCAGATGGCCATGGAGCCGGCCTTGAGAGCCTTGATAATTGCGTGCCTGCGGTCTGCGCTTTCCTCGTGAGCCAGGAGCTGGGACACATA
>Ga0116224_10002160_pt1 | contig 11669 bp, 8 predicted proteins | sample Sb_taG_9_FD_89699 | JGI IMG/M metagenome (GOLD analysis project Ga0116224, IMG submission 89699) | Peat soil microbial communities from Weissenstadt, Germany - Sb_50d_b_LC metaG | ecosystem: Environmental > Terrestrial > Soil > Wetlands > Peat | place: Germany: Weissenstadt | collected 2010-09-21
CCATGCTGATCACCTCCGGTGGAAAGCGATGGCGGCGATAGCGGGGATCGGATCTTGTCGTCATCCGCCCTTTCTATCGACGGGCGCCTTCCAGCCCAGTTAACGTGACGATGCCTGAAGCCGTACTGGTGCAAAGCAATAAAAACCAAATCTTGGCGCGGCGCCCCTGACCTACGATCCCGATGAAGCAACCCATAGCAACGGAAAAGAATGCGGTGAAAAATAACATCACCGTCTCGCTCTAGACGAAGGCTAAACTAAGGATAATTTAATAATTCTACGAACAAATCCCTGATTGCATTCTTATAAGTGCTATCGCGATTTACGCGGGTCCTAACAGGAAGCAGCCCGCGTGCCAACTCCTTATCGTTGCCGAGACTGCGACAAAAGTGTGACCGGCCTCAAATGCCGTTGAAACCGTACTATGACTTGTAGAACGCGGATCAACAGCGGAGCCAACGCAAAATACGCGCGCCCTGAGCCATCCCTGCGCATGATCAGAGACCGACTCGACCGCTGCAAGCACTTTTGCCGTTACATGGCCGCGGCAACTCTATCGAGGTCGTCGAACCAAAGCAGCGCTCTCTCTCGAACGAGTTGTTGTCCGCAAGGGGCAATCGACCGCCCGCGGCTGCGCGACGCCCCGTCATCCGGCGCCATAGCCCGTCGAGAGACGGGCGTCTTTCGACGCCCTGTGGCGCCACCTTCTCCCAAAGGAAGAAGGTTAGGGCGCCAATCACAATCCCTCGCGCCGCCGAGCGCTAAAAAAAGGAAGACGCGGCCGAGAGGGGGCTGGCCGCGTCTTCTCTTCGCCGAGGCTGATGGGCGCCCCGGCACTACTCGTCGCCGTCGCCCTCGCCCATGTGACCGCCCATATGACCGCCCATGTGATGCATCATCATCTCGGCGTGCTCCGGCATCAGCATGCGTCCGAGCATGCCGAACTTATGTTTCTGCGAATCGTCGAGGCCGGCGTAGAGCGGCTTGGCAACGTCGGCGATTTTCTTGATGTCCTCCGCGGCTCGCGACATGTGGTCGGCCATGGCCTCAAGATGGTCGACAGGCGACATGCGCTCGCCCTGCTCATGCGCCTGCATCATCTGACCCATGGCCTCCATCCGCGCCTTGGCGGCGTCCTTGACCGCGGATTCAAACGGGGCCCACAGCTTCTCCTGATCGGGCGTCAATTGCAGGCCAGCCTTCATGCCGGCGAGCTTGGCGTCGAGCATGGTCTGGCGATCTTCCATCATTTGACGCATGCGCTCCGCGCGCGAAGGCTGCTGATCGCTCTCGGCCGCCGCCGCGGTCAACGAAAAGGCGGAGGCGGAGATCGTGAGCGCCGCCAGCGCCACAAGGAGTGTGCGTTTCATGACCATACTCCTCCAATGATTGAGCGCCCGGACCCTGCTCGCTTGCGAGGCGAATTTCAAATTAACTCCCCGTGATCAGGTCTTTTCGCCCGAGCCGTGGATTTCGTGGTTAGCGCAGGGTAAACGCGCGGGGGGCTTCGCCTGCGCGCTTCGTCAAGGCGCGAGAGCCGCCAATGAGAGAGGCAATGAACGAACCTGTACTGGGAGAGCTGGCCGCCCGGCTGGCGGGGGACGGCCAGGCTTTGTGCGCCTGGGTCAGCGTGAACGAACCGGCGGTCGCCGAATGGCTGGCCCGCGAGGCCTTCGACGCGGTTGTGCTCGACATGCAGCATGGGGCGATTGATTTCACCGGCGCCGCGCGCGCGATTCTGAGCGTCGCCCTTGCTGGCAAGCCGGCCATCGCGCGGGTGCCGATCGGGGAGTTTGCGCTGGCGAGCCGGCTCCTGGACGTCGGCGCTAGCGGAATCCTGGCGCCGATGATCAACAGCGGCGACGACGCCCGGCGCCTGGTCGAGTTCGTCAAATTCCCCCCGCTCGGCCAGCGCTCCTGGGGCCCGCGCGTGGCGCTCTCGCTCAGCGGCCTCGAGGCCCCCGCCTATTTCAAGGCCGCCAATGCGATGACCCAGGCGATCGCGATGATCGAGACCCGTGACGCCCTGGACGCGCTCGACGACATTCTCCGCGTCCAGGGGATCGATGGCGTGTTCGTCGGCCCGTCCGACCTTTCGATCGCGCTGAGCGACGGGCGCGGCGTCGAGCCGCGCGGCGCGGCGGTCATGAGCGAGGCGCGGCGGGTCGCCGAGCGCGCCAAGGCGCACGGAAAATACGCGGCCATGTTCTGCTTCGACGGCGCTGACGCGCGCGCGATGCAGGCGCTCGGCTATCGGCTGTGCACCATCTCCAGCGACCAGAACCTGCTGCGCGCCGCGGCGCGGAGCGAACTCGCCGCCGCGCGGCCCCGATAAGCTCGAGAAGCGCCGCCGGCGACTGGAAAAATCGCTTTGAAACCCAATATATTGTAAGCGCTGACGAGCGCCGCGGCGGGGTGGTCGAATTGGCGGCGCCGAGCCCGGTAAAACGTGCATTTGCAGGCCCGACAGAGTAGGGTGGCGACGGTGCGAGTCGCGCTTGGGGGCAGCGTGAGCCAATCGCAAAAAAAGGCTTTGATTTTGGACGAAGAAGGCAAGGACCTGGTCGACAACGGCGAGGCCGCCAGCGAAAGCTATGGCGCGGATTCGATCAAGGTGCTGCGCGGCCTGGACGCGGTGCGCAAGCGGCCGGGGATGTATATCGGCGACACCGATGACGGCTCCGGCCTCCACCACATGATCTACGAGGTGGTCGACAACGCCATCGACGAGGCCCTGGCCGGGTATGCGAAGCTCGTCACCGTGACCCTCAACGCCGACGGCTCGTGCACGGTCACCGACGACGGGCGCGGCATCCCGACCGGCATCCACGAGGAAGAAGGCGTGTCGGCCGCCGAAGTCATCATGACCCAGCTGCATGCGGGCGGCAAATTCGACCAAAACTCCTACAAGGTCTCGGGCGGACTGCACGGGGTTGGCGTTTCCGTTGTCAATGCGCTGTCGAGGCGGCTCGTGCTGCGCGTCTGGCGCGACGGACTCGAGCACATAATCGAATTCGCGGGCGGCGACGCGGTCGCCCCGCTCAAGGTGGTCGGACCTGCGCCGATCGTCGACGGACGCCCGAAGCGCGGCACCGAGGTCACGTTCACGCCCTCGACCGAAACGTTCACCATGGTCGAGTTCGATTATGCGACCATCGAGCACCGCCTGCGCGAGCTCGCCTTCCTCAATTCGGGCGTCCGGATCGTACTGACCGACTTGCGCCACGCCGAGCCCAAGCGCGAGGAGCTGCACTACGAAGGCGGGCTCGAGGCGTTCGTGCGCTATCTCGACCGCGCCAAGACCGCGCTGATCGAGAAGCCGATCCTCATCAAAGGCGAGCGCGACAACATCGGGGTCGAAGTCGCGCTGTGGTGGAACGACAGCTACCACGAGAACGTGCTGCCGTTCACCAACAACATCCCCCAGCGCGACGGCGGCACGCATCTTGTCGGCTTGCGCAGCGCCCTCACCCGCCAGGTCGTCGGCTATGCCGAAAGCTCGGGACTGCTCAAAAAGGAGAGAGTCGATCTCTCCGGCGACGACACGCGCGAGGGCTTGACCTGCGTGCTCAGCGTCAAATGCCCCGATCCGAAATTCTCCTCCCAGACCAAGGACAAGCTGGTCTCCTCCGAGGTGCGGCCGGTCGTCGAGGGCCTGGTCAACGACCTCCTGTCGCAATGGTTCGAGGAGCATCCGCAGGAGGCGCGGGTGATCGTCGGCAAGGTGGTGGAGGCGGCGCAGGCGCGCGAAGCGGCGCGCAAGGCGCGCGAGCTCACCCGCCGCAAGGGCGCGCTCGACATTGCAAACCTCCCCGGCAAGCTCGCCGACTGCCAGGAGCGCGACCCGGCCAAGTCCGAGATCTTCCTCGTCGAGGGCGATTCGGCCGGCGGCACCGCCAAGCAGGGCCGCAACCGCGAATTCCAGGCGGTGCTGCCGTTGCGCGGCAAGATCCTCAACGTCGAGCGCGCCCGCTTCGACAAACTGCTGTCGTCCGAGCAGATCGGCACGCTCATCACCGCGCTTGGGGCCGGCATCGGGCGCGACGACTTCAACCTGGAGAAGCTGCGCTACCACAAGATCATCATCATGACCGACGCGGACGTCGACGGCTCGCATATCCGCACCCTTCTGCTCACCTTCTTCTTCCGACAGATGCGCCCGATCATCGAGAACGGGCATCTGTTCATTGCGCAACCGCCGCTGTTCAAGGTCAAGCGCGGCCAGTCGGAGCAGTATCTCAAGGACGAGCGGGCGCTCGAGGACTATCTGGTGGAGGCGGGGCTCGACGGCGCCACGCTGACGCTCGCCAACGGCGAGGTACGCGCCGGCCCCGACCTGCGCGCGCTCATCGAGGAGGCGCGGGCGCTACGCCGGCTGCTCGACGGCCTGCACTCGCGCTACAACCGCGCTCTCGTCGAGCAGGCGGCCCTCGGCGGGGCGTTAAAGCCGCTCGCCGACCCTGTCGATCCGGAGGCCGAGCCGCGCGCGCAACGCTTGGCCTCCCGCATGAACGCCATCGCCGAGGAGACCGAGCGCGGCTGGAGCGCCCGGGTCGAAGCGGGCGGCTACGCGCTGACGCGTGCGGTTCGCGGCGTCCGGCAGGCCGCGATCCTCGATGCGGGCCTGCTCGCTTCAGCCGACGCGCGCCATCTCGACGAGCACGCGCAACCGCTCAGCGAAGCCTTCGCGCAACCGGCCGCGTTCGCGCGCCGCGGCGACACGACGACCGTCTCCGGCCCCTCCGAGCTTCTCGAGGCGATCAACGCCGCTGGCCGCAAGGGCCTTACCTTCCAGCGCTACAAGGGCCTTGGAGAGATGAACAAGGACCAGCTCTGGGAGACGACCCTCGACCGCGAGGCCCGCACGCTTCTGCAGGTCAAGATCCGCGAGGTCGACGAGGCCGACGACATCTTCGTCAAGCTGATGGGCGACATCGTCGAGCCCCGCCGCGAGTTCATCCAGGACAATGCGCTGAGCGTGTCGAACCTGGACGTGTGAGCTACCGTTTCGCTAAGCCCCGCAAATCGAACGCCGGATCGGCCGCTTCCTCCGGCGTCAGCGTCTTCGTCGTCCCGATGATGCGCTTGGCGGCCGCATGATCGCCGGCGCGGTTGACCGATTCGACCACCGCGAGCTTGCCGTCGCGGAAGCCGAAGGTCGAAAACGCCCGCGTCGCGGGATCGCCGCGCACGACCCACTCCTCGACGCCATGCGCGAGGCCCGCGATCATCAGCTTCAAGTCGCCCTGGTCGCTCCAGAACCAGGCGAGATCATTGTAAGGCTTGGGCTTGCCGGCAAGCCGGGCGGCGACCGAGCGCCCCTGATCGACCGCGTTCTGCACCGATTCGAGCCGTGTGCGGAACCCAAGGCTCGCATGGGGAAAGTGGGCGCAGTCGCCGATCGCCGAAATCGCCGGATCCGAGGTCTGCAAGAACTCATCGACCACGATTCCGTTGTCGCATTCGAGGCCGGCCGCCCGCGCCAGCGCGTCCTCCGCGACGACGCCGATCCCGACGACGACCATGTCGGCGCTCAGCGCCTCGCCGTCGGTGAGAACGACCGCTTCCGCGCGCTCGCGGCCCTTGATCTCCGCAACGCCGACGCCGAGGCGGAAGCGCGCGCCGAGCGCGCCGTGCTCTTTGAGGAAAAAATCCGACATGATCGGCGAGACCGCCCGGCCCATCGGGCGCGCGAGCTCGACGATCGTCGCCTCCGCCCCGACGCTTAAGGCGGTCGCGGCGATTTCGAGCCCGATGAATCCGGCGCCGATGATCACGACCTTGGGCTTGGCGTTGAGACGTTCGCGGATCGCGGTCGCGTCGGCGATGTCGCGCAGCGCGAACACGCCCGGCAGATCGACCCCCGGCGCGTCGAGCCGCCGTTGCCTCGCGCCGGTGGCGAGGATGAGGTGTCCGTAGCCGAGTGTCGCGCCATCGCTGAGCTCCACCCGCCGCGCATCGCGATCGATCCGCGTTGCGCTGACGCCGAGCCTCAAGTCGATGCGCTGGTCGCGGAAGTGTGCTTCGGCCCTTAAGGGAAGCCCATGGATGTCCATTTCGCCCTTGAGAAACGCCTTGGACAGCGGCGGGCGCTGATAGGGCGGATCCTTCTCGGCGGAGAGAAGAATGATCTCGCCCTGAAACCCCTCTTCGCGTAAGGACGCCGCGGCCTGAACTCCGGCGTGGCCGGCGCCGACGATGACAACCGAGGTCAGGGACATGCCTTCTCATTCATTGGCGTAGAGCCGGAAGCCGCGCCGTTTGGATTCATGCTCCTCAGGACCCGGGTCGTCGGGCGCCATCGACGCAGGATCGATGATCACGCCCGTTCGCGGCGCGGGGACGAGGGTGGGCGCTTGCGCGGGCGCGGCGGGGCGCTCCGGCTCGGCCGCGTGCGGCGCCGGCGCGAGCGCGGCCGCTGGAGCGGCGATCGCCTCGGCCGGGCGGGCGGCGACGGCGGCCTCCGCCGGAGCAGCAATGCGCTCGTCGGGCGTGCGCCAGACGAACGCGTCGAGCGTTCCAGACGGCGAGACCGGCGCCCAGCGGTCGCTGATGACCCCATCCGCCACCCAGGCCTTGTCGTGCGGCGCCCGAGCAGCGCGACCGAGCCATTCGCGCACCGCGCCGTGATTCGCGTCCGCCTCCTCGATATCGGCCATAAGCAGACAGACGCGCCGGGTCGGGCGTCCGTGCGGCGAATCCGAGGCGATGAGCGGGGCGATCACCGCGCGGGCGGCGGCGAGGTCATGCGCTTCCAACGCCGCGCGTCCTACGGTTAAGAGCGATTCGGGATCGTTGGGCGCGACGCGGGCGAGCGCGCGGGCGCGGGCAAGCCGGTCGGCGGACGAATCGCCGTGGCGGACGCGCAGATAAGCGGCGGCGAGATCCGGGTGGGGCGTTTGCGCATAAGCGGCCTCGAGGGTCCAGGTGGCGCGGCGATAGTCGCCCGCTTGCGCGCTCAGCCGGCCGCAGATCGCGGCCGCGGGGACAAGCGTCGGGGCGAGCCGACAAGCCTCCTGCGCGAGCGCGAGCGCAGCCTTCGGGTCGCGCTCCATCGCCGCTTCCGCCATTGCCGTCTTGATGACCGCCCGCCAGCGGTTCGCGGTCGGCTTGTCGATGAGCCGGGCGGCGGCGTTTGAGTCGACGGTCGCAAGCGCCCCCGCCCAGTCGCCGCGTCGCGTGCGGTCGTCGAGGACCGCCTGGCCAGCCCAGGCCGCGGGGGCGCGCGCATTGGCGCGCATCGCATATTGCAGCGCCGCATCATGGTCGCTGGCGCGCCGCGCCTCGATATGCAGGCCGCGCAGGCCAAGGCCATGGGTCTCGTAATGGTCGAGCATCGCATTGTAGGCGGCGACGGCGCCCGCGGTGTCGCCAGAGAGCTGCGCCGATTGCGCTTGCAGGAGCTTGGTCAAGGGCTCGTGGCCGATCAGACGGTTCGCCTCGGAGGCGTGCTTCGCGGCGGCTCGGGCGTCGCCCGCGCCGACGGCGATCATGCCGCGCGACAGAGCTTGAAAACCCTTCGCGCGTCTGCGCACCCGCGAGGCGACAGAAACGAGCGAAGGGACGCGGAAAACGAACCGCAGCACACCCCACACGATCGCCAGCACGACCGCCAGCGCCAGGACGGCGCCGAGCGCGAACATCAACGAGACCTCGTATTCCTCGCCCCGCCAGGTCAGGTCCACGACGCCAGGATTGTTCGCAAGCCAGGTCAGACCCCCAGCGGCCAGCGCCAGCGCCGCGAGAAAGATCAGCAGGCGAATCATGGTGACTCCGCTTCAAAACGCCACGCGCGCGCCGCAAGCCGCCAGAGTCGCCGCCGTAATCTCACTGTTTTGGGCCGGCCGCGAGCTGCGCGATCGCCGCCTCGCGGATCGACTGCAGCGCCGCGTCCGCCGCCTGCCTCGCGCGCGCCAGCGTCGGCCAATCACCCGCCGCCTGACGCGCGGCCTCGGGGAGCTTGTCGAACGAAGCGAGCGCGCCGCGGATATCGCCGCGTCGGCTTTCGGCCTCGATCTGGGACGCCAAAGCTTGCGGATCGTCGCCGGCGGTCTCGTTCAAATCGCGCACGCGCACGAGATTGTGCAGATGGGCGAGAAACCGATCGGTCACGCTGCCCTTCGCTTCTTGAGCCGTCGCGGCCAGCACATGCGGCGCGACCGCGCTGAACGAGGCGGCCAGCGCGGCGTTGGTCGGCGCTCCGTTCACCACAGCTTGCAACGGCGCCAGCGTCGCTGCACCGACGCCCAGATGCTGCAGGGCTGCGAGGTCGGGACCAAGGGGCTCGCCCGCGCGGAGCCTATCTTCCGCGGCTTCGGCGATGATGGCGACCGCGGCGGCGTTATCGGCAGCGGACCGCGTTTCAGCCTTGGGCGCGGCGAGCGCCGCCTCGATCTTGTCGACGCGGGCGGCGAGGGCGGCAAGATCGGCGCTGGCGGCGTTGGTCTTCTGCGTGTCGCTCTCCAGCTTCGCGACGCGCGCCGAGAGATCCGGAATCTCGCCGCGCGCGGCGTCGAGCTCGGCTCGCAAGTCCTTCTCCTGGGCGGCCAAACGCTGGGTTGCGTCGCTGGCGGCGTTGTTCCCGGCATTGGCCGCCTCCAACGCCGCCACCCGCTTCTCGATATCCGCTGTATTTGACGCCCCGGCGCCGGCCTCGAGCGCGCCGATCCGCTTCTCGAGGCTGGCCACGGCGGCGCGGTCGCGGTTGGTGTCGGCGGAAAGCGCGGAATTACCCCGCCGAACTTGCGCCTCGATCTCGCTCAATCGACTCGCGTCCTGCGACACGTCCGCTTTGGAGGCCAGGAGCGTATAGCCGGCGCCGACGCCCACGGCGGAAACGATAAGCCCGGCGAGCGCGCCGCCCAGGAAACCACGAGCCCCGGTGCGCGGAGCGGCTGCGCGGGCAGGCTCGGCTCCCGGGCGAGCCACGCCCTCGGGAGGAGGCGAGTCGCGCGGCGGCTGGTTTTGACCGGTTTCGCGCGCCGCGACTTCGCCTTCGATGACTTCTGGTTCGCGCCGCGAGTCGCGGTTGACCGGGGCGCCCGCCGATTCGGCCGAATCGTCCTGAGTCTCTTGGTCGATCATCGCCTTGCGCTCTCGATTTCTCGCGGGCCCTATATACGGGACGAGTCGAGGGAAGCAAACCTGCCGAGGGCTCGGCATAACGTTCGAAAAAGCCCCGCTTCGTCGGGCGTTTCGGCAATCGCGACGCGGGTTGCGCCAATCGCCTGCAAGGGCTCGGCGACATCGCGCGACAGGCAGGCGTGCTCAAGCTTAAGGAAAGCCGCCTCCGCGCCTGCGGCCTTCGCCAAGGCCGCCGCGAGGCTGGCCGACCGACGCGAATAATGCAGGGCTGCCACGCAAGAAGCGAGGGCCCCTGCCTCTCGCGGACGCCAGGCCTCGCGCGCCTCAGCCGCATAGGCTTCGATGACTTCGAGCGCGAACGCGCCGGAGAGCGCCGCCTCGATCACCCCCTTGCGGTCGCGCCCGGCAAGATAGAGCACGCTGGCCTCAGGTTTCAGCGCGCCGGCGAGCGCCTTGATCAGTTGGTCAGCGTCGCGCGCCGGCGGCAAGGCGAGCCGCCAGCCGCGCGCCTCAGCCGCATGGCCAGTGCGGGCGCCGACAGCATAGAGCGGCGACGACGCGTCGGACGGCCCGTCGGCGTGGAACGCCTTGTCGCTGGTCGCAATGACGGCGTCGTAATGCGATCGCTGCGGCCGGACGGGTTTGGTTCGGATCTCGATCGCCGGCAGGCAAGCGACGGAAAAGCCGAGCCGGCGCAGCCGCGCCGCGCTTGCGCTCGCGTCCTTGCGCTCGCGGAACAGCGCGACTCGGGAGCACGCGACTCGCATGCGCGGCAATATGGGCCCGGCCTACGGAAGGGCCAAGCAGGAAGCCCCCGCTTGCCGATTGTCGTCAGGCGATTTACCCCCTCGCGGCGAACGGTCGGGCTTTGCCGGCCGCCGACAGGACCCGTTGTTGGACAAAGCCCTCGAAACGCCTGACCTCACTGCGGCGCGAGCCGGGGCCAAGCTCGATTTCAGAGACGACATCAATGGATTGCGCGCGCTCGCGGTCCTCGGCGTGGTCATCTTCCACGCCGATCGCGCCTGGCTCCCCGGCGGCTTCGCCGGGGTCGACATCTTTTTTGTCATCTCGGGCTTTCTGATTTCACGAATCATTCTGGCCCAGTGCGCGGCCGGACGTTTCTCGCTCACGATGTTTTACGCCCGGCGCGCCAAACGCATTCTCCCCGCGCTGCTCGTGGCGGTGAGCTTCGTTTGGATCGTCGGGTGGTTCATGGCGGCGCCGACGCAATTTCGCGACATCGGCGGCGGCCTGCTCGGCAACTCGTACTTCACCGTGAATTTCTGGCTCATGCGGCTCGCAGGCGTCGGCGGCTATTTCGGCGCCGACGCGACGACCAAGCCGCTTCTGCATCTGTGGTCACTCAGCATCGAAGAGCAATTCTATCTCGCCTGGTCGGTTCTTCTGCTTGCGCTGTTCAAGCTTGAGCGGCGGCTCGTCCTTATCGTCATCTTAAGCGTGTTCGTCGTCTCGTTCGCGTTCAGCGTCATCCTCACTCCGATTGATCCGATCGCCGCCTTCTACCTGCCCTGGACCCGCGCATGGGAGCTCGCGCTCGGCGCGCTGATCGCCTATCGCGAGGTCTTCTGGCTCAAGACGCTGCCCTATCCGTCGCGGAGGATCGCCAACATCGGTGCGGGGCTCGGGGTCGCGCTGATGCTCGGCGCCTTCCTGTTCCTGAACGAGACGCGGCCCTTTCCCGGCTGGCTTGCGGCGATTCCGACCGCCGGATGCGCGCTGGTCATCGCCAATCCGCGTTCGCTTCCCGGCGAGATCGCGCTGGGCAATCGCGTGGCTGGCTTCTTCGGCGTGATCTCCTATCCGCTCTATTTATGGCACTGGCCGCTGTTCGCATTCGCCCGCATCTGGCCAGGCGTGCTCCCGACCACGCCAGTCCTGTTCGCGCTCGCGGGCGTCGCCGTGGCGCTCGCCGCGCTCACCTACCGGCTGATCGAGCAGCCGGTCGCGGCTCCCTTTCGCCGCTGGCCGTTCGCGACTGCGCTAATCCTCGTGGCCTTGCTCGGGTTCACGGGAATTGCCGGCAAGCTGACTTACGACGCCAAGGGCTTTCCGTCCCGCTTTCCCCCGCTGGTGGACCGCATTTTCGACTATGACGCCAATGGCGCCGAAATCCAACCGCTCATGAGCTGCTTCTATCAGCGCGACGATCAGCGCTATTCGCTCGACGAGGAGCGCAAGCGGGCGGCGCGCTTCTTCGAGGCTCATCATTGCGCGGCGATCGCAGACCCGCGAAAGCCGACGATTCTCATTGTCGGCGACTCGCACGCCGCCCATCTCTTCGCCGGATTGCAGGAGGTCTATGGCGCGAAAGCCAATCTCCTGACGCTCTCCTCCGTCTTTTGCGTACCCCTGGTCGAGAACGTCGCCATGGATCAGGGCGTGGCGGGCACGCCGCGCTGCCGCGCGATCAACGACTACGTGTTCGACGCGATCCGAACCATCAAGCCCGACATTCTCATGGTCGGCGGCTACTTCGCCCAATACGACCACGAGGCCAACTGGCGCTATCCCGGCTATCTGGACGCGCTCGTCGCCGGCGCGCGGCGCCTGCACGCGGACGG
>Ga0116224_10002165_pt1 | contig 11661 bp, 11 predicted proteins | sample Sb_taG_9_FD_89699 | JGI IMG/M metagenome (GOLD analysis project Ga0116224, IMG submission 89699) | Peat soil microbial communities from Weissenstadt, Germany - Sb_50d_b_LC metaG | ecosystem: Environmental > Terrestrial > Soil > Wetlands > Peat | place: Germany: Weissenstadt | collected 2010-09-21
CCACGACACGTGGATGTTCGAGCTCGACGACCTCGAGCCGCTGCTGAACTGGATCGACGAGCTCCTCCCGTCCCTCGACCGCGTGGTCGAGGCGGTGATCGCGGCGACTCGCCTACCTCGTCCGGAGGGGCCACCAGTGCTGCTGCTCCACACCACCGCGATGTGCGACTCCGAGGCCGAGGCCGAGCGTGTGCTGGCGCCGCTGCGGGCGTGCCCGATCGCGGACCGCGCTGTTGCCCACGAGCACGGACCGACGACGGTCGAGCAGGAGAACGAGGCCCAAGCCGCCCAGAATCCGGAGAACTATCGCTACGGCGTCGACTGCACCTGGACCGACGCCCGGGCAACTGAGCTGGTTCCCCATTTGCGAGCCCTGTGGTCCGAGCTCCCGACCGAGCACTCGTTCTCGATCTGGTACGGGTGGGCGCCGAGCCGGCCGCTGCCGGATATGGCGTTCTCGGTCGAGGGCCACGCCTACATCGCCACTTACGCGATCTGGCCCGATGCGGCCGACGACGAGCGCCACCGCAGTTGGGTCGTCGACCACACGACCCGGCTGGCGGCGCTCGGGAAGGGCGTGTACCTCGGCGACACCGACTTCACACGCCGGTCGGACCGATTCCTGAGCCAGGAGAACTTCCGCCGACTGCAGGAGATCCGGGAGCGCCGGGATCCGGACGGCCTGTTCTGCTCCTACCTGATCGCGGACGGCGCCGCGCTCAACGCAGAACCAGACCGCCGTCGACGCACAGCGTCTGCCCGGTGACCGCGCCGGCCGCGTCGCCCGCGAGGAATGCGACGGTCGCGGCGACGTCCTCGGGGGCGAGGCTCCGGTTGATCGCCTGCCGTGCCTGCACCTGAGCGAACGCCTCCGGGGCGGTGTCGGCGACCGCGGCCGGCGTCGGCGTCAGGCCCGGCGCCACGCAGTTGACCGTGATCCCGTCGCGCCCAAGCGCGCGGGCCAGCGTGCGGGCGATTCCGATCAGGGCGGCCTTGCTGGCGACGTACGCGAGCAGGTCGGGCGCCGGCGGATCCCACACCGTGTCCGAGACGACGAGCACGATCCGGCCGAAGCCGCGCTCGGCCATCCCGGGGGCGAACGACTGGGCCAGCCACAGCGCCGACTCGACGTTGACCGACTGGACGCGGCGCCACCCCTCGAGGTCGAGCTCGGACAGTGGTGCGCGGTCGAAGGCGGCCGCGGCGTGTACAAGCACGTCGCACCGGCCCTGCGCCTCGAGCACGCGCGCAGCCGCGGACTTCACGTCGTCGCGGTCGGCAAGGTCGACCGGCGGATCGCCGGCGCTGTCGAGCACGACGACGGTGTGGCCGGATGCGCCCAGAGCGGCGGCGATCGAGCCGCCGATCGCGCCCGCGCCACCGGTGACGACCGCGATCGGGGTCATGACCGGGACCCCTGTTCTTCACAGCGTACTGCACGCATTTGACACAAGTGTATACAATCACCCGAGCATCCGGAATCGAGTCGAGCTGAGGAGACCCATGTCCTACCAGGTCCATTCGCCGGCCCCCGTGCGGGAGTTGCCGGGCGAGCCCGTGCCCTACTACCTCGCCGACGGCGACGGACGCGCGCACCTGCTGCTCGGCCAGGTTGGCCGCGCGCTGGCCGGGACCGAGGAGACCGCCGGCGCGATGTCGGTGATGACCGCAGTCGGCCCGGCCGGAGGGCCGATCCCGATGCACCGCCACGAGCAGGAGCACGACTACTTCTTCTGCGTGCGCGGCGCCGTCCAGGTGTGGGCGGACGGCGAGAGCCGGATCCTGCATCCCGGCGACGTGGCCAGCGTGCCGGCCGGGGTGCTCCACGCCTACCAGTTTCACGGGCACTACAGCCAGTTCATGGGACCGATCGCGCCGGCCGGGTGGGACCGCTTCTTCGACTTCACCGGCACTCCCTACGCCGGCCCCGCATATCCCCAGGTCGACGACAGCCCGCCGCCGTTCGCCAAGTTCGGCGCGGCCGAGGCGAAGTTCGCGATGAAGTACTTCCCCGAGGAGCCCTACGCCGAGGCGACCACGGGTCCGGACGACGAACTTCCCGGCGCGGCGACGCCGTACTTCGTGCGCGCCGGCGAGGGACCGCGCCACGTCCTGTTCGGCCAGGTCGCGTACCAGCTCATGACCGGCGCCGAGTCGAGCGGCCGGCTCGGGATGACTGTCACCGAGGGTCCGAGGAGCCCGGCCATCCCGGCCCACGTGCACGAGCGCACGTACGAGGCGATCTATTGCCTGGAAGGCAGGCTGCTCGTGACCGTCGAGGGCGAGGAGCACCTCCTGACCAGGGGAGACTTCGTGAGCATCCCGGCCGGCGCCGAGCACACGTACGCGATGGATGCACACCTGACGCGGTTCGCGAGCATGTACGGGCCGGCCGGGCTCGAGCGCTTTCACGAAGTGGCGGGTCAGGTGGCCGAGCAGCGCATCTTCCCCGAGCGCGCCGAGCCGGTGGACCGCGACCGCCTGACCGAAGCCGCCGCGGCCGCCGAGCTCGACATCACGTTCGCGGGCTGAGGGAGCCGGGCATGAAGGTCGGACTTGCCATGACCGCGCGGGTGCTCCCCGACAGCCCGCGCCCCCTGACGGACGTGTACAGGCAACTGCTCGACGAGGCGGTGCTCGGCGAAGAGCTCGGATTCTCGAGCTGGCTTCTCGCCGAGCACCACTTCGCCGAGGATCGCCACAACCCGTCGCAGTTCCCGCTGCTCGCGGCGGCCGCGGTGCGGACGGAGCGGATCCGGCTGGGGACGTATGTGCTGCTGCTGGCGTTGCACAACCCGATCCGGGTCGCGGAGGACGCCGCCACCGTCGACATCCTGTCGAACGGCCGACTGCTCCTGGCGATCGGCGCGGGGCCGATGGAGGGCGAGTGCGCCGTATTCGGGATCGCGCCCAAGGAGCGCTTCGGCCGCACCTACGAGGCGCTCGAGATCATCGGGCGGTGCTTCAGCGGGGAGCGGTTCAGCCACGAGGGGCGCTACTACACCTACGCCGACGTCGAGATGACGACCACGCCGGCACAGCTTGGAGGCCCGCCGATCTACATGGCGGCGATGGGACCCCAGAGCCTGGCCAAGGCGGGCGAGCGCGGCTACAACCTTGCGTCGGTTCTGCACACTCCGCTCGTGCACGTCTACGCCGACGCTCAGACTGAGGCGGGGCGCACCCGCGATGACTACCGCCTGATGTCGGGCCCGGTGACCGTCCACATCGCACCGACGAGAGACCAGGCCTGGGACGAGGCCGAGCGCGCGCTGCACTGGTGGGTGACGTTCTACCGCCGTCGAGGATTCGAGATGCCGTTGCCGGCGGTCGAGGAGATGCGGAACACGCCGGGCGTCGGGATCTTCGGTCAGCCGTTCGCGGTCGGCACTCCGGACGATGTCCTGTCGGTGCTCGAGCGACACAAGGACGTCGACCTCGACGAGATGGTGATCCAGTTCAACCACCCGGGAATGGGCGCCGAGGCGGTGGCGCGGTCGATGCGCATGTTCGCCGACGAGCTGATGCCCGAGGTCAAGCGCTGGGGCCGCGCCGGCAGCGAGGCAGTCGCCGCGATCTCGTGAGCGGTGACCGACCCGACCTCCTGAGTAGTGACCCACCCCACCGACATCCCGCTGGCCGACGCGCAGAGGCTGATCGCGCGCGCGATCGACAAGGCCGCCCAGATGGGCGTGCGCGGGGCGTTCGCAGTCGTCGGAGGGAGCGGGATGCTCGTGTCGGCGTCGCGAATGGATCGCGGTGGCGCCGGCGGGATGGCGCGGGCGCGGTCGAAGGCCTGGATCTCGGCCACCCAGCAGATCCCGAGCACCGAGCACCACCTGCGGATGGCGACGCTGCCGGCGCCGATCGCCGCCGGGTTCGTCGCGTGCTCGCCGGAGGCGAACTTCCCGGGAGCCGGTGGCATGCCGATCTTTGATGACAAGGATTCCGCCCACCCCGTCGTCGGCGGCTTCAGCGCCTCGGGCGCGACCATCGGACCGTTCGTCGAGATCCCGGGGATCGACCGGCGGATGCTGATCGCCGAAGGCAAGCCCGCCAACTCCGAGGACCTGGTCGTGCTGTGGACGCTCGGACTGCCCTATCAGGGGCAGCACGGCGATGACGAGAAGCGCTGGCTCGACGCGTTCCGGGCGCTGCCCGACGAGCCGGGCCTCGGGTACAGCGATCCGCCCCGGGCCGATCAGCCCGAGCACGAATGGGCGATCGGGCTCGCCGACTCCGCGATCGCCGAGGCGAGCCGGCGAGGCGAGCGTATCTCCGTGGCGATCGTCGACTCGCGAGGCGATCCGATCCAGCAGGACACGATGGACGGAGCGCCGAGCGCGGCGCCGTTCGTGGCCGAGGCGGTGGCCGCCGGCGCCGCCACCTTCCAGCGCTCAAGCGCCGAGATCGACCCGGCGATGACGACGGTGCTCCCGCACCGCGTGCTGACCGTCGCCGGCGGTGTGCCGGTGCGCGAGGGCGACCGGGTCGTGGCGGGCCTCGGGATCGCCGGCCCAGACGCCGCCGTATGCGAGGAGATCGCGGCGGCGGCGGTGAAGTGACAACGGTGCCGGAGCGAGTCTGCATCGTCGGCGCCGGCGCGATCGGCGGCCTGTTCGCCGCCCACCTCGCCCAGCTCCCCGACGTCGAGGTGTGGGCGTTCGATGCGTCCGCCGAGCATGTCGCGGCGATCAACGCCGACGGGCTGCGGGTCACGGGACACGTCGAGCTGACCGCGCGCGTGGAGGCTCGCACCGACGCGTCGGAGATCCCGGCCTGCTCGCTGGGGATCATCGCGACCAAGGGGACGGTCACCGAAGCGGCGATCTCGGCCGCCGCGCCGATCTTCGCCGACGGCGCGGTCTGCAGCGTCCAGAACGGGATCGGCAACGAGGAGGTGATCGCCGAACACGTGCCGCGCGTGATCCGCGGCGTGACGCTCCCGGCCGGTCACGTGGTGGCGCCCGGGGTGATCCACATGGTCGGACCAGGGCCGACCTGGGTCGGTCCGTTCGAGCCTCAGCCGGCGACGGACGAGGAGATCGAGTGGCTGGCCGCGTTATTGAACGAGTGTGGCCTCGAGACGCGGGCACGAGCCGATGCGCGCGGCGCGCAGTGGACGAAGCTGCTGTTCAACGCGTGCACCAACCCGCTGTGCGCGCTGACCGGCCTGACCCACGGCCAGCTGTGCGACTACCCCCCGACAGTCCACCTCGTCGACGAGCTGCTCCGCGAGGGACGTGCGGTGGCCGACGCGCTCGGCATCGAGCTCGAGGACGACCCGGCGGAGCTCGTCTACAGCGCGGCCAAGGCCAACTACCGCCACCGCCCGAGCATGCTCCAGGACGTCGCGGCGCACCGCCCCACCGAGATCGAGACGCTCAACGGCGGCATCGTCCGCGCGGCCGCCTCGGCCGCCTCGGCCAGCGTCCCGGTCCCGCTCCACCACGCGATGGTCGACCTGATCAGGGGAATCGAACGGAGCTGGAACGAGTAGCCACGCCCGGACTTTGGCGATCGCGTTGACATATGCGCGACTTCAGAGCCAAGGTTCCCAGAACAGTTAGGCCGACTGTAGACGGATCTTCAAACTGTATGCAATAATCCACACGCGATGGATACGCCGCAGAAGATCGATTGGAGCGAGCAGGAGTTCGCGGAGGTCAGGCCCGGGATCTTCGGCGCCACCGTGCACACCCCGCAGCTCACCGCCACGCTGTACCGCTACGGGGCGGGCTCGAGCTGGGAGGAGCACGATCACCCCCAGGACCAGATCACGACCGTGCTCGAGGGAGCGATCGACTTCTTGGTCGCCGGCGAGCCAGTCCACCTCGAGACCGGCCAGCTCGCGACGCTGCCCGGCAACACTCCCCACTCCGCCACCGTCCCGGAAAGCGGGGCCGGCGCAGTCACGCTGAACGTGTTCACGCACCGGGAGTCGACGCCGGGTGTCTGACTGGCTCGGGCTAACCGGCCAGCGCGTGCTGATCGCCGGCGGTGGGGGCACCATCGGCCGCGCGCTCGTCGACGGGTTCGCGACCGCCGGTGAGTCGGTCGCGGTCGTCGACGTAAGCGACGATGCGATGGCAGGATTGGACGATCAGACGGTCGCGCGCCACGCCGCGGACCTGAGCGACGCCGGCGCCGCGCGCGCCGCGGTGGCGGCCGTCCGCGAGCGGCTCGGCGGCCTCGACGTGTTCGTGCACTGCGTCGGCATCAACGACCGCAGGCCGATCGAGGACTACGGCGCGAGCGACTGGGAGCGGATCGTCCGGGTCAACCTGACAAGCGCGTTCCACACCGCGACCGAAGCGGCGGTCGGGATGCGCGAACAACAGAACGGCCGGATCCTGTTCTTCTCCTCGGTGGCGGGCCGCAGCGGCCACAAGCACCACGGGCCTTACGCCGCCACCAAGGGCGCGATCAACCAGCTGATGCGGGTGATCGCGCATGAGTACGCCGCGCACGGGGTGACGGCAAACGCCGTGGCGCCGGGATACATGGACACCAGCCTCACGCGCAGTTATCTGGCCGCCAACCCGGACAAGCGGGCCGCGCTCGTGGAGCTGATCCCGGCCGGCCGATTTGGGACGCTGCCGGAGGTGGTCGACCCCGTGCTGTTTCTGTGCTCGCCGCGCGCGAGCTTCATCACGGGTCAGGTTCTGTACATCGACGGCGGTCGGACGATCGTCTGATGAGCGCTGGGAGCGAGATGCAACGTAGATTCGAGGGACGCAGCTTCCTGGTCACCGGCGCCGGGACCGGCTTCGGGGCGGCGTTGGCGACCCGTGCCGCCAACGAGGGAGCGGCCAAGGTGCTGATCCATTACCGCAGCTCCGCCGAGGGCGCCGAGCGCACCGCTGCCCGGGTCCGCGATGCCGGCGCCGAGGCGGAGATCGTGCAGGGCGACATCACCTCGTGGGCGGACATCCAGCGGATGGCCGCGTGGGCGTTCGAGGACCAGGGCGGGATCGACGTGCTCGTCAACAACGTCGGCGACATGGCATCAGGGCAGGCCTCGTGGAAGGAGGTCACCGAGGAGGCGATCGACCACGTGCTCGCGGTCGACATCAAGGGGACGATGCTGATGGTGCACGAGTTCGGCCAGAGAATGGTTTCGCGCTCTGGCGGCGCGATCGTCAACGTCGGCTCGACCGTGATCGTCCGCGGCAGCCCCCGGGCGCCACAGTACGCAGCGGGCAAGTACGGCTTGCTCGGGATCACGAAGTCCTACGCGAAGGCGCTGGCCCCCGAGGTCCGCGTCAACACGTTCGCGCCGGGCTTCATGGAGACCGAGGCGCTGCTCGCTCGCCCCGAGTGGAAGGCGGGACGCCGCGAGGACGTGCTCTCCGGCACGCCTGCTGGGAAGATTCCCAAGCCGGAGGATATGACCGGCGCGGCGCTGTTTCTCGCCAGCGACGACGCACATCACATCACCGGCTCCTACATGGTCGCCGACGGCGGTTACAGCATGCTCGGCGCCTGACGCCAGGAGGCAACGGATGGCAGACAACGGTCAGAACACTGAGGACGTCTACGAGCGGGTTCGCAACGCGATCCTCGACGGGCAACTGGCGCCCGGAGCCGTGATGTCGCAGGTGGCGCTGGCCCAGGACCTCGGGATCAGCCGGACCCCGCTGCGCGAGGCGCTTCGGATGCTTCAGAGCGAGGGGCTCGTCGAGGGAGAGCCGAATCGCCGCGTTCGGGTGGCTCCGATGACCGCGTCCGACCTCGAGGAGCTGTACGTCATGCGTATCACCCTCGAGGCGGAGGCGTTGCGGCTGTCGGTGCCGCGAATGACCTCCGAGGATCTAGCGCGGCTCGAGGGGCACATGGCCGAGATGGCCCATTACGCCGCCGAGAAGGACTACCGCCGCTGGAACCTCCCGCACGAGCAGTTTCACCGCGGCTTGACCGCGCACGCCGGCGAGCGGGTCAACTTCGTGCTCGGGCAGATGTTCGACCATGCCGAGCGCTACCGGCGGCTCCACATCGGCCACGGCCCGAGCGCTTGGGCGACGGGCGATCACCGCGAGATCCTTGATGCCTGCAAGGCCGGGGACCGGGACGGGAGCGCCGGCCTGCTGGCCTCGCATCTGGCGAGGACCGGGTTCGAGGTCTCGAAGCTGCTCGACCCGGACTACCATCCGAAGCTGCTCGAGCTGGCGCTGGCCGATGCCGGCGGCGCTCCGCCGAGCAAGGGTGGGCGCCGCAGGGCGCGCTGACTCTGTCAGGATCCGCGGCAGACACCGATCGGCGGCGGGCGCCCGACCGAGCGCAACGCCGCAGCGACTCCCGGAGGCTTGATGAGCACGCGTGTAATGCCGAGCGTTCGCACCCTGAGAGACCGGCCCGCGTGGAGGGCGCTCGAGAAGCACCACGAGGAGCTGCGCGACACGCACCTGCGGGAGCTGTTTGCCGCGGATGAGACTCGCGGCGAGCGGCTCGTGGCCGAGGGCGCCGGCCTCTACCTGGACTACTCGAAGAACCGGATCACCGACGACACGCTCGGCCTGCTGGCGGCGCTGGCCGAGCAGTCGGGGCTGGCCGACCGGATCGAGGCGATGTTCACCGGCGAGCGGATCAACGTCTCCGAGAACCGGTCGGTGCTCCACGTCGCGCTGCGGATGCCGAGGAGCGCCTCGCTGATCGTCGACGGGGTCGACGTGGTCAAGGAGGTGCACGAGGTCCTCGACCGGATGGCGGCGTTCTCCGACCGGGTGCGCTCGGGAGAGTGGCGAGGCCACACCGACCGCCCGATCCGGAACATCGTCAACATCGGGATCGGCGGATCCGACCTCGGGCCGGTGATGGCCTACGAGGCGCTGCGCCACTACACCGACCGCGAGATGACGTTCCGGTTCGTGTCGAACGTCGACTCGACCGACATCGTCGAGGCGACGCGCGACCTCGACCCGGCGGAGACGCTGTTCATCATCTCATCGAAGACGTTCACGACGCTCGAAACGATGACCAACGCGCGGTCCGCCCGCGAGTGGCTGCTGGCCGCACTGGAGGACGAGGACGCGATCGCCAAGCATTTCGTCGCGGTCTCGACCAACGCCGAGAAGGTATCCGAGTTCGGCATCGACACCGACAACATGTTCGGGTTCTGGGAGTGGGTGGGCGGCCGCTATTCGATGGACTCGGCGATCGGCCTGTCGACGATGCTGGCGGTGGGCCCCGACGGGTTCGAAGAGATGCTGGCGGGCTTCCACGACATCGACGAGCACTTCCGCAGCACTCCGTTCGCCCAGAACCTGCCGATGCTGATGGGACTGCTCGCGGTCTGGTACGGCGACTTCTTTGGCGCCCAAACCGCCGGGGTGATGCCCTACAGCCAGTACCTGAAGCGGTTCCCGGCGTACCTCCAGCAGCTGACGATGGAATCGAACGGCAAGCACGTCACGCTCGACGGGCGCCACGTCGATTACGAGACCGGGGCGGTCTACTGGGGCGAGCCGGGCACCAACGGCCAACACAGCTTCTACCAGCTGATCCACCAGGGGACGAAGCTGATCCCGGTCGACCTGATCGGGTTCGCCAAGAACCTGAACCCGTTGCGCGACCACCACGACCTCCTGATGTCGAACGTGTTCGCGCAGTCCGAAGCGCTCGCGTTCGGCAAGACCGAGGACGAGGTCCGCGCCGAGGGCGGGGTGGGTGGGGATCCAAATCTCGTGCCGCACAAGGTGATGGAGGGCAACCGCCCGACGAACACGATCCTGGCCGAGCAGCTCACGCCGCGCACGCTCGGCAGCCTCGTCGCGCTGTACGAGCACAGCGTGTTCACGCAGGGCGTCGTTTGGGAGATCGACTCGTTCGATCAGTGGGGCGTCGAGCTCGGCAAGGTCCTGGCGGCCAGCATCATCCCCGAGCTCGAGAGCGACACCGACCCCGATCTTCAACACGACAGCTCGACCAACGCGCTGATCCGCCGCTACCGCGCGATGCGCTAAATCTGACAAGCACCGACAGCCAGGAGAGCGAATCACATGCCGACGGACAAGCCGATGCAACTGGGTATGGTCGGACTGGGGCGGATGGGCTCCGGCCTCGTTCGGCGATTGACGCGCGACGGTCACCACTGCGTCGGGTATGACCAGAATGCCGACGTCGTCAAGGCGCTCGGGGGCGAGGGGATCGCCGGGGCGAGCTCGCTCGAGGACTTCGCGTCCAAGCTGGATAAGCCGCGCACGGCCTGGGTGATGGTGCCCGCGGGGGAGATCACCACGCAGACGATCCGCGCCGTCGCAGAGGTCTTCGAGCCGGGCGACGCGATCATCGACGGGGGAAACACCCACTATCACGACGACCTCCGTCACGCGGCCGAGCTCCGCGAGAAGGGAATCCATCACATCGACGTGGGCACCAGCGGGGGCGTCTACGGGCTCGAGCGCGGGTTCTGCCTCATGATCGGCGGCGAGGACGACGTCGTGGAGCGGCTCTATCCGCTGTTCGGCTCGATCGCCCCCGGCGTCGGCGCCGCGCCGCGCACGCCGGGACGGACCGGCGACCCGAGCCCATCCGAGACAGGCTTCCTGCACTGCGGCCCGAACGGCGCCGGCCACTTCGTGAAGATGGTCCACAACGGGATCGAGTACGGGATCATGGCCGCGTACGCGGAGGGGCTGAACATCATCCAGAACGCGAACGCCGGCAAGCGCGTCCAGGAGGCGGACGCCGAGACCACGCCGATGGAGAATCCCGAGTACTACCAGTACGACATCGACACCGCCGAGGTAACCGAGGTCTGGCGCCGCGGGAGCGTGATCGCCTCGTGGCTGCTCGACCTCACCGCGGAGGCGCTGCTCGAGTCACCGTCGCTCGACGGCTTCTCCGGCCGGGTGTCGGACTCGGGCGAGGGCCGCTGGACATCGCTCGCGGCGATCGACGAGGGCGTGCCGGCGCCGGTGCTCACCACCGCGCTGTACTCGCGGTTCGCCTCGCGCGGACTCGATGACTACGCCAACAAGGTGCTGTCCGCGATGCGCATGATGTTCGGCGGGCATCGCGAGAAGGCGTCGAGCTGACGGCCACCGATCAGATCGAGCGGGAGAAGCAGCTCGCGGCCGAGGCGGCGGCGCAGCTCGTCGAAAACGGCATGATGGTCGGGCTTGGGACGGGCTCGACGGCCGCGTACCTGCTGCCGCCGCTGGCCGCCCGCAAGCTCGACATCACGTGCGTGGCGACGTCGCCGGCGACGTCACAGGCGGCACGGGCGCTCGGGATTGAGGTCGTGTCGTTCGCCGGGCTCGAGGCGCCGACGCGGCTTGACGTGACGATCGACGGGGCCGATCAGGTTGACCCGGCGGGCTGGCTGGTCAAAGGCGGCGGGGCCGCCCACACCCGGGAGAAGGCGGTGGCGGCCGCGGCGGACCGGTTCATCGTGATCGTGTCGTCCAACAAGGTCGTCGAGCGGCTGACGCCGCCGATCCCGCTCGAGCTGGCCGAGTTCGGTCTCGCGGCGACATTCGAGCGCGTGCAGCCGGCGCGCCTTCGAGACGTGCCCCACAGCCCGGACGGAGGCGTGATCGCCGACTACCTGGCGGAGTTCGACGACCCCGAAGAGTTAGCCACCTGGCTCTCGACGCAACCCGGCGTCGTCGAGCACGGCCTGTTTCCAGCCTCGATGGTCGCCGAGGTTCTGATCGGCCA
>Ga0116224_10002172_pt1 | contig 11636 bp, 10 predicted proteins | sample Sb_taG_9_FD_89699 | JGI IMG/M metagenome (GOLD analysis project Ga0116224, IMG submission 89699) | Peat soil microbial communities from Weissenstadt, Germany - Sb_50d_b_LC metaG | ecosystem: Environmental > Terrestrial > Soil > Wetlands > Peat | place: Germany: Weissenstadt | collected 2010-09-21
GCTTTGCCAAGCTGTCGGGCGGCAAGGGTATCCATTTGGTGGTGCCGATCGACGGCGCCGATTGGGACGCGGCGAAAAACTTCAGCCAACGCATTGCGCTCGGCATGGCCGCCGACAGTCCGCAGCGCTACGTCGGCAAGATGACCAAGGCGCTGCGCAAGGGCAAAATCTTCATCGATTATCTGCGCAATACCCGCGAGGCGACCTCGGTCGCGCCCTATTCGACCCGCGCCCGCCCCGGCGCTGCAGTCTCGGCGCCGCTGTCGTGGGAGCAGCTCGGCCGCACCACGAGCGCAGCCGAATTCACCGTGCTCAATCTGAAAAAGCGCTTCCGCAACGATCCCTGGGCCGGCATCGGCAAGGTGCGGCAGAAGCTGCCGGATAAATGACGCTCACCCCGTCAGTCTGAAGCGCTCCGCCTTCGGCTCGAATCGCGAGCGAAAGATTTCCGCGTCCAGCGGGTCGGCGAAGCAGTAGCGCACGAAGGCGGCGTAATCGTCCTCGACATACATGTCGAATTTCTCGACGTATTGGATGAGGAAATCCATGATCTCGCTGTCATCGGCGAGCTGCCGCCGCGGCAGCACCACCTGATAGGGGCATTCCTCATCGAGCTTGCGCAGCCAAGCGCTTTTCTTGTCCGAATCCATGGTCTTCAGCCCTTGTTCGAACCGTCTAATGTTCACTATTTGTTCTAGATTGTCAAGTAATTTTTAGGCAGCTTCTCCTGAAAGGTGGGGGATTTTCGAAGACGAGGAGGGCGCCGGCTCCAAAATTATTCGACGTCGAGCGGCTCAGTTCCGGTCGGCTTGCCTTGCGCATCGAGCGTAATCTTTTCGACGCGCGCCTCGGCTTGGCGCAGCAAATCCTCGCAACGGCGTTTGAGCGCCTCGCCGCGCTCGTAGATGGCGACCGATTCCTCAAGCGGCACCTTGCCTTCTTCGAGCCGCTTGACGATCGATTCCAATTCCTCGATCGCGCGCTCGAACGGCAGTTGTGCAATATCGCTGTTGGCTTTCTGCGCCATTCCCGGCTCTCCGACTCGCAATGTTCCGATACTAGCGTGTTTGCCGCAGCGGCGTCGCTACCCCTGCATCAGCGCTGTGACGTGGGCGGCAACCGAATTGCCCAGCGCGCGGAGATCATAGCCGCCCTCAAGGAGCGAGACGACGCGGCCCTCGGCGCAATGATCGGCGACGTCCATGATCTTTTGCGTCACCCAGACGAAATCGGCCTCGGTGAGATTGATGCTGGCGAGCGGGTCGCGCATGTGGGCGTCGAAGCCGGCGGAGATGATGACCAGCTCCGGCCGGAATTCGCGCAGCCGCGGCAGGATCCTATCTTCGAAAGCGGCGCGGAACGCCTCGCCGCCGTCGCCGGGGCGCAGCGGCGCGTTGACCACGGTGTTGTGCGTGCCGGACTCGATGACGGCGCCAGAGCCGGGAAACAGCGGCATCTGGTGGGTCGAGCAATACATCACCGATTTGTCGGCCCAGAAAATCTCCTGCGAGCCGTTGCCGTGATGGACGTCGAAATCGACGATCGCGGCACGCGCGATACCGTGCTGCTTTTGCGCGTGGCGCGCGGCGATGGCGGCGTTGTCGAACAGGCAAAAGCCCATCGGGCGTGCGGTCTCGGCGTGGTGGCCGGGCGGGCGCGTAGCGACGAAGGCGTTGGTCGTCTTCTTGGCCAGCACCTCGTCGACCGCGAGAACGGCGCCGCCGACCGCGCGCAACGCCGCTTCGAACGTGCCGGGCGACATCGAAGTATCGGCGTCGAGCCGCACCATGCCTTCCTTGGGCGAGGCTTCGCGCAGCTCGACGATGTAGTCCATCGGATGGCACAACGCGATGGTCTCGATCGCCGCCATCGGCGCCTGCTCGCGGGCGAGCGGCTGGAATTTTTCCGCTTCCAGCGCCTGCTCGATGGCGCGCAGCCGGTCGGGTCGCTCGGGGTGGCCGGCCGGAGTCAAATGTTCAAGGCAAGCGGGGTGGCTGATCAGGAGTGTGGACATCGGACGAATGTAGGATGGGTTGAGCGCCAGCGAAACCCATCATCTGTCGGCGCGCTTACGCCAGCGCCGCATCGGCGCCGATCAAGCCGGGCGCGCCTTCGACTACGGTGCGTTCGAGCCCGCCGGCCTGAACGGCAAAATTCTCGGCAAAAAACCGCGCCAGCGCGAGGCGCGCTTGCACCGCTTCACCGAGCCGCATCGCGGCGAGCGCCTGCTGCGCCAGGTAACAGCCGCCGGTGGTGATGCCGAACAGCCGCAGATAGGGGCTGGCGCCGGCCAGCGCCGCATCGGCGTCCTTGCCGTTTTGGCCGATCAGCCATTGCGTCGCGCGGGTGAGGCTCTCGAGCGCCTCGCCGAGCCGCAATGCTGACCAGCCGAATGCCGGATCGTTGCTGGCGCTTACGGCATCGACGATGCCGCGCAGCTCATTGAGATGCGCCGCGACGACGTCGCCGCCGCCGAGCGGCAGCTTGCGTGTCACCAAGTCGATCGCCTGGATGCCATTGGTGCCTTCATAGATCGCGGCGATCCGTGCGTCGCGAAACAGCTGCGCCGCGCCAGTTTCCTCGACAAATCCCATGCCGCCGTGCACCTGGATGCTAAGCGAGGTGACCTCGTTGGCGATATCGGTCGAGAACGCCTTGGCGACCGGCGTGAGCAACGATAAGCAGTCGTGCGCGGCTTTTCGCGCGGCCTCATCGTTTGAGCGCTCGGACCGATCGAGCGCCATCGCGGTCGAATAGCAGATGGCGCGTGCGGCGCCGGTGAGCGCGCGCATGGTGAGCAGCATGCGCTTGATGTCGGGATAGGCGATCAGGGCTGCGGATTCCGTCGCCTTCATGCCGAGCGTGCGACCTTGTTTGCGCTCGCGGGCATAAGCCAGCGCCTGCTGGGTGGCGGCTTCGGCGATGCCGACGCCTTGCACGCCGATCGCCAGCCGCGCGCGGTTCATCATGGTGAACATGCAGGCCATGCCGGCATTCTCTTCGCCGATCAGGAAGCCCACGGCGCCGCCTTCGTCGCCGAGAATCATGGTGCAGGTCGGCGAGCCGTGGATGCCGAGCTTGTGCTCGACCGAATGGGCGCGCACGTCATTGCGCTTGCCCGGCGAGCCGTCGGCATTGGGCAAGAATTTCGGCACCAGGAACAGCGAAATGCCCCGCGTGCCGGGCGGCGCATCGGGCAGCCGCGCCAGCACGAAGTGAATGATGTTGTCGGTGAGGTCGTGCTCGCCATAGGTGATGAAAATTTTCTGGCCTTTGATGCGGTAGGTGCCGTCGACGGCGCGCTCGGCGCGGGTGCGCAGCGCGCCGACGTCGGAGCCGGCCTGCGGCTCGGTGAGCTGCATGGTGCCGGTCCATTCGCCGGTCACCATTTTCTCCAGGTAGATGCGCTTGAGCTCTTCGCTGCCGTGGGCGTGCAGGGCATCGATCGCCGCGATCGTCAGCAACGGGCCGACGGCAAACGCCATGGCTGCGGCATTCCACATTTCGATGCAGGCGATATTGATCGACTGCGGCAACGCCTGGCCGCCCCATTCCACCGGCGCCGCAAGGCCGTTCCAGCCGCCACTGCGCCAAGTTTTGTAGGCCTGCTTCCAGCCCGGCGCGGTGGTGACGACGCCGTCCTTGAATGGCGTGCCGAACGTGTCGCCGACCCGATTGAGCGGCGCGATGACTTCGCCGGCGAGGCGGCCGGCTTCGGCCAGAACCGCTTCGACCACGTCCATGGTGAGGTCGCCGAACAGCCCTTCGTCGAGGGCGGCAGACAGCGCGGCGCCGTGTTTGAGCGCAAAGCCGATGTCGGCGAGCGGGGCCCGATAGGTCACCGGCGGTCTCCATAGGTTTCAACGGTTGTTACGCCTGGCGGCGGCGGGATGTCGTCCGGCAAAAAGAAGTCTTGCGCCAGAGGCTCTCGCGGGTCGACGCGATAGCGGTCGAAGTCAGTAACGCCGCGCTCGGCGAGAAAATTGTCGTCGATGAGAAAGCGGCCGGTCAGTTCGCGCGACGGGCTTGTAAAAATCGTATGAGCCGCGTCCGCCATGATGTCCGGCTTGCGCGCCTGGCGCATCCGCGTCTCGCCGCCGAGCAAATTCTGGATCGCCGCGGTGGCGATGATGGTGCGTGGCCATAACGCGTTCACGGCGATGCCTTTCGGCCGCAGCTCGCCGGCCAGGCCCAGCACCACCAGGCTCATGCCGAACTTCGCCATGCTGTAGGCGGTGTGCGGCGCGAACCATTTCTCCTTCATGTCGAGCGGCGGCGAGATCATGAGAATGTGCGGGTTGGCCGCCTTCGCCAGATGGGGGATAGCCCATTTCGAAACGACGAAAGTGCCGCGCGCGTTGATCTGGTGCATGAGATCGAACCGCTTCATGTCGGTGTCGACCACCGGCGTGAGCTGTATCGCGCTGGCATTATTGACCACGATATCGATGCCGCCAAAGTGCGCCGCCGTTTGGTCGAGCGCATCTCGCACGACCGCTTCGTCGCGCACATCGACGACGAGCGGCAGCGCCTTGCCACCGGCGCGCTCGATCTCGTCGGCCGCGGTATAAATCGTGCCGGCGAGCTTTGGATGCGGCTCGGCGGTTTTCGCCGCGATAGCGATATTGGCGCCGTCGCTCGCGGCGCGCAGCGCGATCGCCAGCCCAATGCCGCGCGAGGCGCCGGTGATGAACAGGGTTTTGCCGGCAAGCGACATCGCCGCCTCACTTCTTGCGCGACAGAAACGCGGAAAACGCGGCGCGCGCTTCGTCCGACTGCAGACGGTCCTTGAAATGCATCACTTCGGTATCGATCTGCCGGATCACAGCGTCAAGGTGGCCGCGCAACAGCCGGCGCGACACCGCGACGGCGCCGGCAGGAAGGGCTGCGATCTCGCGCGCCGCCTGCAACGCAACCGTATCGACCGCGGCGGCTTCGACCACCTTATTGACGATGCCGGCTTCTCTCGCCTGTTCGGCCGAAAGCGGGTGCCCCATCACCAGCATCTCGAAGGCGCGCGCATAGCCCATGCGCATCGGCGCCAACAGGCTCGACGCCGCTTCCGGAATCAGCGCCAGCTTCAAGAATGGCGTGGTGAACGTGGCATCGGCCGCGGCGACGACGTGATCGCAGTGGAACAGCAGGGTGGTGCCGATGCCGACGGCAAGCCCGCCGACCGCGGCGACCAGCGGCTTCTGGTTGTTAGCCAGCGCCTTGAGAAAGTCCAGCGTGTGCGGGCGCAAGCCGCCGCTTTGCGCGGATTCGAGAAACTCGCCGATATCGGCGCCGGCGCAGAACGCGCCCCGGCCGCCGGCGAGCACGAGGCAGCGGATCGCCTCGTTCGCCTCCGCCTCGCGCATGGCGTGGGTCATCGCCGCGTACATCGGCTGGGTCAGCGCGTTCTTCTTTTCCGGGCGGTTCATCCGGATGACGCGAACGGCGCCGTCGTCGGTGACGTCGATAGAATCGGACATTGGGGTCGCCCTCAATTCGCTATTCCAACCGGCTACCGAACGCGCCGGCGGCCAAGCCGGACATTATTATTATATGGCGCTTGGCGGACTAGGATAGCGGCCCCATTCGGGCTGAAGATTGCTTGGCGCAGGCCCCATCGCTATGTTGCGGCGGCCGGCCCATACGGCCGGCGCCAATCCGACGGTATTGGGGCGTAGCCAAGTGGTAAGGCAGCGGATTTTGATTCCGCCATTCCCAGGTTCGAATCCTGGCGCCCCAGCCAGCCAGTGCGGTCTCAGGGTGGTTGTTCCCGCTCACAAGGATTCGCGCGGCATTACGGGAGTTTAGCGGGATGTAGCGCGCTCTCCGCAGCTCAGTTTCACAGATTTTAACCCACCACCGCTCAACTTCACGCGTCAGTCTCCGGACAAAGATTTTCAATATCCGTTTTCTACGGCAGAGACTTGGTTCGATGTCGCGTGAGACCGGTTCGATATTGGTTGACCGGAAACACATCCGGTGAGAACGGAAACCATTTGCCCATAATCAGCACTGCGACGCAACCAGGGGACGGGTAACATGAAATTCTGCTACGCGCTTTACCGGTGCCTGTGGCGACTGCTGTTGGCTCAAAGCTGTTTTTCTTTTTAACAGGAAGGAACCACGCAGAAGGATGGACGTGATTCGCATTATGCCCAATACGGAATATCGACGGGCAGGCGAATCTGCACGGCATTTCAGCCGAAGCGCTTCGCGAAAAGGCTTCTTACCATCCTGCTGGGGTGCCGATCTTCTCGGAGGTCTCGCGCTGAAGGCGGTCCGCATCCCACCCCTTTGCAATAATCCTACGACCGCTCACGCCGTCTGTCCGCGCCGACATCAGCCACACGATCGGCGCCATCATCACTTCGGGTTGGAACACAGTGGATCGGTCGCCAACCTCCGACTTGGGAATCATTCGCGTGTTGGCTGGGCCACTGGGCGCCAGCGCGTTCACCGTGACGCCGGTGCCGACAAGATCTCTCGCCCAGATGACCATTGCGGATTCAAGTGCCGCCTTAGAAGGCCCGTAGGGCGCGCCGGGCTCGCTTTTCTGAACCGAAAATTCGTCGAACCGTTCCGTGACAAGGTGCGGGATTTGCCCAGTGCTCCCGGGTCGCGGTGCTGAATTCCGTGGCGACGCAACAAAGGCTATCCTATTGGATACACCCGCAAAAAAGGCATCGACAACTGCGTCGCCGGCAAAGCGATAGCGAATGCCACCGCTGCGCAGATCAAGGCCGGGCGTCCGCCACCTTTTCGATCCGGCACAATAGTGCGCGCAATTGATAGGTGCCCATCGCCGGATCGTAGGGCGGCTCGATATTGGTCAGGACGTTGGCGTTGCTTTCCCAGGCGCCGCGCTGGCCATCCTGGCGCTCGGGGAACCACCATCCGAACTCGACGTTGATCACGCGCGGATCGATGCCGTCGGTGATCTTGGCGCGTTGCTTGATCTTGCCGCGCTTTGTTTCGATAAAGACCCAGTCACCGGCGCGAATGCCGCACTGGCGCGCGGTTTCGGGATGCATTTCCACCAGCGGGTCGCGATAGATCCGCCGCAGTTTCGGCAACTGCCGGTGTTCCGACGTGAAGAAGTTCGGGATCCGGGCGCCCGTGGTCAGCACGTAGGGAAATTCCTTCGCCACGTCCGGCGCGCTTACCGGTGACTCCGGAGGCTCGGCGTAATATGGCAGCGGCGCATAGCCGAGCTTTTCAAGCGCCAGCGAATAGAGCTCGATCTTGCCGGATTCGGTCTTGAAGCCGCGCGTTTCGTGCTTGCGATAGGTCATCGGCCGCCAAATCGAGCCGCGTTCGCGAAGTTCGTCATAGGTGATACCAAAATTGGCGGCGAGCTGCCCGGTATAGATGTCCTTGGGATCCTCAGTGCCGACTGGCAGCTTCATTCGCCGCGCGATCTCGGCAAACACGACTTCGTCCTGCTTGCATTCGCCGACTTGCACGATCTTTTGCTGGACCAGCACTGCATTCTCCGCGAAATAGGGGAACGCCGGCATCGCATCGACCTCGAACCAACTGGCAGCCGGCAGCGCCAGATCCGCGAGATCGGCGCTCGGGGTCATGAACAAGTCCATGACCACGAAGAATTCAAGCTTTTGCAGCGATTCGAGAACGACTTTCGAATTGGCGTAACTCAGCAGCGGATTATTGCCAAAGACGAGGAAGGCGCGCACCGGATAGGGCTTGCCGGTGCGCATCGCCTTGAACACCGCCGGGACGTGCGCCGAGGGCTGTACATTAGCCTGGCCGAGCACGCGAAATTCCTGCGATCCGAGCCGTTTGGCTCGCGCTGCTGCGGTCAGGTTCTCGTCGAGCGAAGGCACCGGCGTGACGGTGGGCGTGCCGAACACCCAACCTCCGGGAACGTCGATATTGCCGGTGATGGCTGGAAGTATCGAAATCGCCCGCGCGGTCTGAATCGAGTTGGGTGTGTGTTCGATCGCGCAACCCCATTCAAGAGTGGCCGGCTTGGTAGCAGCGAAGATCCGCGCCGCGGCACGGATTTTTTCCGCCGGGACCCAGGTGATCGATTCGGCCCATTCCGGCGTGAACGGGCGGACATGCTGCGACAGCTGCTCGAAACCGTAAGTCCATTTCTCCACAAATTGTCGATCTTGAAGCTGTTCCGTGATGATGACGTGGATCATGGCAAGCGCCAGCGCGTCGTCGGTACCCGGCCGCACCTGCAGCCATACGGCGGCTTGCTCGGCGATCCTGGTGCGGCGCGGATCGACGACGATGTATTTGGTCCTGCCTTCATACATCAGCCGGCGCGGGTGGAACGGAAGCTCGCCGTCAGGACCGGAGTTGAGCGGATTGTGACCCCAGACCAACACGCAGGCCGGCTCGACGTCGCCGTAGTAATCGCACACCGGAAGGCCGCCGAACGTCAGATGACAAACATTCACCCGCGGAAAAAAACACTGCGCGTGGCCGGGCTCGCACCAATTCGGCGTGCCGAGCGCATTGGCGAATCTGGGGACGAAATTGCAGTGATGCCGCCCGGTGCCGGTGCCGATGACAATGCTCTCCGGGCCATTCTCGTCGATGATGCGTTCGAGCTTTTCGGCGATAATATCGTAGGCCTCGTCCCAACCGATGCGAGCCCAGCGGCCTTCGCCGCGCGCGCCGAGCCGCTTCATCGGATGCGTCAGGCGATCCGGGTGATGAACGATATCGACGCTGGCGGGACCCTTCAGGCAAAGCCGCCCGTCGTTGAGCGGTGAATCCGGATCGCCCTCGACGCTCTGGATCGCCCCGTCCACCACATGCACCAGAACGCCGCAGCCGCCATGGCACATACGGCAGGCGCTCTTGTAAACTTGCGTCGTTCTGGCGTTCATTGAGCCCTCCTGCGCGAAGGATGCGGCGTCGCATTCGCCCGCGTTGGAGCGCGCCGCGCCGCCGCCCTGCTCCGGTAACAATGCACAAATTAGCAACGCACAATTGTGGTCGGCCTCACTTGATCTGGATCAATGCGTCAGGACCATTTTGGCAGAAGGAGTAATTTTGCAGAGAGGATTCGCTGCTGATGTCTTCTCGTTTAACGCAAACACGGTTTGGTTCTGTCCTGAGCGCGATCGTGCAGGGATGGCGGCGCGCGATCGGGGTTCAGGCCGCAGAGCTCGCCCGCTCGCACGCCGAGAAGGTGGGGCGTTGGAGGTCTGATTCGGCTTCGTGCGGTCCCGACGCTTACCAAGCCCTGACGCGCGCTCCAAATGACGCCACCCTTCTGGCATGCCGCATGGCAGCACTCGATCTGGATTCCTATGAGCTGGCCATTACTGAGGCTGCGCTAATCCATCATCTGCAAAGCCGTTGTTTGTCATGCGAGGCTTGGCGTTGCTGCCTGCAAGATCTCACACGCGATCGTGTCAGCACAGCTTGGCGGGATCGCCAAGACTGGACGAACTATTGCCCAAACGCGTCGGCGCTCAAGATGCTGAGCGCGCTGCAAAACCGGACCAAAAACGCGTCTCCGAATACATTTCCGTATCTTGGTTGATGGTTAGAGCTGTCGCCAACGAAAAATCGGAAAGGGTCGCCATGCCTCCGGACCTTTTGCAATTTTCTGACAGACAAGTTCCACGCTACACCAGCTATCCCACGGCGGTGCAATTCGTCGATGACGTGGGCGGTTTGACCTACGCCCAATGGCTATCCGAACTGGCGGCGGACACCTTGGTATCGATCTATCTGCATGTGCCGTTTTGCACCGAGCTCTGTCTCTACTGCGGCTGCCATACCACCGTAGTCCACAAATATACCCCGGTGGCGGCCTATGCCGATTTGCTCGAACACGAGATCTCTCTCGTCGGCGGACATTTGGGCAGTCGCCGCCGCGTGGTGCACATCCATTGGGGCGGGGGCACCCCGACGATACTGCTGCCCCGGGATTTCGCCCGAGTGATGGACGCGTTGCGGCGGGCATTTTCCGTCGCAAGCGACTGTGAAATTGCCATCGAGATCGATCCGCGCACGCTCACAGCCGAGGCGGTCTTTGCCTTGAAGGATGCTGGGGTCACGCGGGCCAGTGTCGGCGTGCAAGACTTCGAGCCGCGGGTGCAAAGGGCAGTCGGCCGCGTGCAAAGCTTCGAGCAGACCGCCCGGGCAGTGGACTGGTTGCACGATGCTGGGATCTTCAACGTCAACCTCGATTTGATGTATGGTCTACCTTATCAGACGGCCGAAACCGTCGCCGCGACCGCGCGGCGCTCGCTCGCGCTCCAACCCAATCGCATTGCTTTGTTCGGTTATGCCCACGTCCCGTGGATGAAGCGGCATCAGAAGCTGCTGCCTGAAGCGGCGTTGCCCGGCGCGATCGAGCGCTTTGCGCAGAGTCAGGCCGCGGCGGCCGTACTGCAGCAGGCCGATTTTCAGCCGATTGGACTCGACCATTTTGCCAGGCCGGACGATCTCTTGGCGCGGCGGCAGGGGGAAAAACGGCTGCACCGGAATTTTCAAGGCTATACCACCGATGACGCGGCCGCCCTGATTGGCCTTGGCACATCAGCCATCGGGACGATGCCGCAAGGCTATGTTCAGAACGCATCGAGCACGGTCGCCTATCGCAATGCCATTCAGAGCGGCAACTTGGCAACGGTACGTGGGCGCACGCTGACCGACGAGGATCGCCTGCGCCGGGACATTATCGAGCAGCTTATGTGCAATCTGGAAGTCGACCTTGCCGGGACCGCGGCGGCGCGGAAAAGGAGCCTTGACGACTTCGCAACAGAGCTGTCCAAGATCGATGTGCTGGCGCAGCACGGATTGGTTCATCGTCACGACGGCACGATCACCGTTGCCGAGGATGCACGGCTACTGCTACGGACGATATGCGCCGTTTTCGATGCCTATTTGTCCAACCAAGAGGCGCGCTACTCGCGCGCAGTGTGAGCGCGAGGCACAAGATGCAAGAAGAACTCACCGCTGTCCTCAACGAGATCGAGTGTCCGGACCTTGGCATCGGCATCGTCGACATGGGTTTGGTTTATGTCGCCGAATGGAACGCAAAGGGTATCGAGGTGGCATTCACGACGACCTCACCATCATGCCCTTTCGGTGACGCGCTGTTGCGCCAGATCAACGACATCCTGCGTCATCACTTCCGCGAAGCCGCATCAATTCACGTGCAGCTCGTCCTTGATCCGCCCTGGACACTGGAGCGGCTGACCGACAACGCTCGCAATAAACTCGGTTGGACCGGAGCCGGGACCGCGACTGCGCCGCTAGCGCATTTTTGGTCGGGCTTAGCCTCCCGTTCTTGGAAAAACTAGGCTTTCAGCGCGGATGCTGTGGAGGCGCTGCGCCGCAGCACGCGCCTTTTCGATGAGGGATTGATTTATGTCAATTCACTCTTCCGGGTGGCTGTTATCAATGGCTTGGAGGGCCTCATGGCCAAGCGAGACAGTCAGCCGGATCCGATGTCGATGAAAATCGGCCGCGGAGGAGCGGTCGCATCGACCGTTGCAGGGTCCAATATTGCGCCGCATCTTGCTTACCACGATCTGCGCAAGTGGATCGAAGAGGCGCAGAAGCTCGGCGAAATCAAAGAGGTCAAGGGGCTGTCCTGGCAGCACGACATCGGCATGGTGTCGGAGATGGCGCTGCACGACGACAAC
>Ga0116224_10002174_pt1 | contig 11619 bp, 9 predicted proteins | sample Sb_taG_9_FD_89699 | JGI IMG/M metagenome (GOLD analysis project Ga0116224, IMG submission 89699) | Peat soil microbial communities from Weissenstadt, Germany - Sb_50d_b_LC metaG | ecosystem: Environmental > Terrestrial > Soil > Wetlands > Peat | place: Germany: Weissenstadt | collected 2010-09-21
CCGTCCATGTCGCCTGCGAGGTCGGTAGCGAGGAGTTGTAGGTATTGATGTGATCCGATGGATAGGCCTTCCGAACGATGCGTACACATCGTTGGGTTCCTGCGTCGTTCCAGACCGTCGCGCCGGTAGGGATCGGACTCGCCGCGACGACATTCTTGATGTAGATCGGGTTGTCGCTGCCCGCAGAGCCAGCGAGGCCGCCCTCAGCAGTCGCGATCCAGGGCGGGTTATAGCTGCTTTGGATCGAACTCAAGGCCTCGGGCCATATTGCCGAACCATTTCCCACCGCGACGACTTCGTTGACTCCAAAGGTCTGGAATCGCTGCACGATCACGGCAACCTGACCGTTTTCCGCTGGGAGGTCACCGAGCGGAGCTGAATTGACGGCTGTGACCACAACGGGCACCCCAAGCTTCTTGAGTTCCGCCTTGACGATGGCGATCTCGCTCTCGTCGACCAACCCGCCACCAAAGACACCGACTTTCTTGTTCTTGAACACGCCTTGCTTCGCGAATACCGAGAGCTGGACAGGATCGAACGCCGAGGCCGGCGGGCTGAGAGAGAAATTCTGCGCGATCCCCGACGTGGACGTAGTCGCTGGCTCGAGCGAATTGATCACTGAAACACCATGTTGCAGATAGCACGTTGGCTGGAGGGGTGCGATCGCCACGAACACCGGGTCATCTTCAGTCAACTGAGTGCAGGTCGTGGCCGCCGGGGCGGCGCTGGGGGCGACGCCGATGATGTCGGGAACTATTTTTCGCCCATTGATTCCGCCGTGGGCATTTATGTTCGCGATGATGGCCATGTAGGCATCGGGAAGGCTGCCCCAGTTGATGTCTACGCCCACCGATTTGAGGGCGGCGAGATTGATATACGGGATGCCCACCCGGATCGTGGTCGCTGTCACTGCTCGCGTGGCCGATGCCGCGAACGCCGAGCTGCTTGTTCCCACCAAATTGCTCAGTACTGCGACCATGGTCACAACAGCGACACGACAGATGAATCGGTGGCCGTCAAAACCCAAGCGTCCAGCTCGATTGCTGCGGTGCCAGAGAGCGCGTAGGGAGCGGGACTTCGGACCGTGAGCGACGAGATTTCCTACGAGCGTTGTCACGTGAATCGTGGCCGGAATCATGCTGACCCGCGCCGAACGTTGAGACGTAACTCCCGCTTCCCCGCGAAGTGTTGCAGCACTCCTCGCCGCCGCGATCGCCTCGCTCCGCTTCAGCATCGCTCCCCCTTGGCACTTGACTACGACCAGGTGGTCGCCGGTCCGCGCCACGGTAACAGGGTGAGCGTTCAGTTGTTAAGGGTCTGGGCCATACCTGGCGGACTGGTCAGCCCCGGACCCCCCTGACTGTGGGTTACTTGCCCCGATTCGTGCTGCACCCTGGGGTTTTGTCGCAACCCAAATCGCCGGCGCTCGGGCCGCGGAACTCATTACTCCTCGCCAAGCAGCCTTCCGCGCGGCTCAGGCGGTCACGAAGCACCGGCGACCGGTCATCGACGGGGATCCGACGCACGCCGAGGATCGTTGGACCACTGGGCCGAGACTGACTGGAAGACATCCTGACCGGCACCATTACTCCCAAGCAGCGGATTTCAGCGGGTCGCGCACGGAATCGGCATCCTCTGGCAACACGACGCCGGTCGCGACCAGGTCAACGACGGCGTTGGCAAAGCGCTTCTCATACTCCTCGAGAGTCCCGTAGAGCTTCCGTACTTTCTCCGGATCGAAGGCCGTGGTCGTGCCCATGAGATCGGCGCGTCCTTCCGAGGGCGGCTCGGCACGATGGGTGCCGAGTGGCACCACAACGTGCGGCCAGCGGATGCCACCAACGGCATTGCCGTGCTCGTCCCGGGCAACCCACGCGTCGAGCGCCCGTTCGAGCCGGGGTTGTGAGGGTGGGGTGACGCCTTCCTCAAGCCAGCGCCGCAGGTGGTACCAGACGGCGCGCTGCGCAGGGGCGAAGGAGCCCCGGCAGCGGGTCTCCGGAAGGCCGAAGCGGTTGTCGCCAGCGGTCGATCCGATGTGAGATGCGCCGGCGCTCTCCCAAATGACGAGGTGGTCGGAATCGGGTTGCTGATTCGACGTGAAGACCTGAGCCTCGGACTCGGAGTTCAAGATGAAGACCGGCACTCCAAGGTCCTCGCGGAGGCCGTGCGTGCCATGGCGGAGCATGTGCATCGGCCAGTTCGGAGACCCGCCAGGAACCGCCGCCTCCCCGGCCGTGGAATCCACGACGGTGCCGGTCCCGAAGTAGACCGGGAGGTGATATGCGTCGATCACCCCTACGGGATGCAGCGCATTGTGGACGGTTGCGAGCCGAGCCGCTGATTGCGAAGCGCCGCTCGCGACGACATGGCGCACCCCGAGGCCGCCCAGTACGTCGTCAGAACCGTCACGACCGGAAACGCCCCGCACCGCCTGGGTGAAGATGTCGTAGGAGTAGTCGTCGCCCGGATGGCTCAAGGTGCCGTATCGCTTGGGGTCGCTCGAGACCAGCCCGCGCTCGCCATGAACTCCGATGTGCTGGGCGCTCACCCCGACAACGGCGTAACCGTCCTGCAACATGGCAGCCATGGGCGGGCCAGCGAACATGCCGTCGAACCCCGCCGACACGTTGTTCCAGACGAACACGACAAACCCATTGAAGACAGAGGCGGGCGGGCGCTCGACGAGGATCCGGGTGATGTACGGCGCAGTCTCCGCCGGCTCCACCCTCCAGCGACCATCATGGCCGTACTCGCCGATGAGACGGTACCGAGTCGCCTCGCCCTCGAGAATCCACTCCTGCTCGGTCGCGCCCTTAGGGAGCGTGTCGGCGATGGAGCCCCACGGACCGCGCTCCGATTCAGGATCGATTGCGTTCAGCTTCGCCATGTTTCGTGAGGATATTCGATCGACGGTCTACCTGAAGCTCCGACCTGTCCGACGGTTTCATCGCGTGGCCTAGAAGCCATTGAGAAAGCCGCGGCTCGCGGATGATACGGCTCGTCGTAGATCGAAATCTTCGGTGTAATAGTGCTCCAGGGCAAGCATTAGTGCCGTTCCCATCACCGCCTTGGCGGTGATGTCTGGGGAGTTGAGGGCGCGACCTTGACGCTCCTCCACCGCCTTCCACGCCTGGCCGAGGCGATCCATCGCCACCACGAAATTCTCCCAGTAGAAGCGGCCCGCCACTCGCGGGTCGCCGAAAAGCACAAGCCCGAGCAGCGGAATCACTTCCTCGAGGGTGGAGACCAGTTGCCGAAAGAGACCGCTCAAGGTTGAGAGGCGGCGCTCTGGGGTGAGGGCTTGGTCGCGGTCGACGACCTCGGCCGCTGAAACAAGGTCCTCCACCGCGTCTCGAAGCGGTTCCACGACCGCCTCGAAGAAGAGTTGTTCCTTGTTCTCGAACAGTTCGTAAATCATCGCCGGGCTGATCTGACCGTATTGTGCGATGACTTTCATGGTCGTGCCGCTCATGTCGCCGGTCTCACTGAAGGCGCGACGAGCGGCTTCAAGAATCGACCTCCGGCGAACTGCGGCACTCATGCGGCGACCGCGCGGGGTGCCGTTTACCGTCGCACGTGAGCCGCTCACTGGGCGCTGCACACCGCAAACAATACGAGGCTCGATGCCAGGTCTTGCGCCTGTCGGTACGGAGCGCTTGTTAACTTAACCCTGGGTAGCTGCTCGACCCCAGGATCGGAGCGGGATGGACCTGCTGTTGCGTGACGCGACCGTCGTGGACGGGAGCGGCGCGCCGGGCCGCCCCGCCGACGTCGGCGTGGCCGGGGACCGGATTCGGGCCGTGGCCCCCCCGGGCCAGCTGGAAGTGCCGGCGGGTGGGATCGAGGTGCACCTCGACGGCCTCGTGCTCGCCCCCGGCTTCATCGACGTCCACACCCACTACGACGCCCAGATCCTCTGGGACCCCGACCTCACCCCTTCCAGCTGGCACGGAGTCACAAGCGTGATCATGGGGAACTGCGGCTTCGGGGTCGCCCCCACCCGGCCCGAGCACCGGGACCTGGTGGTCCGGACCCTGGAGAACGTCGAGGGCATGTCCATGGACGCCCTCAACGCCGGCATCGACTGGTGCTTCGAGTCGTTCCCCGGATACCTGTCTGCCATCGAGCACCGTCCCAAGCGGATCAACGTCGGGGGCTTCGTCGGCCACTCGCCCCTGCGCCTGTTCGTCATGGGCCCCGAGGAGCGACCCGCCCGACCCGACGAACTCGAGTTCATGCGCGAGCTGGTCCGGGAGGCGGTCGAGGCGGGCGCGATCGGGCTTTCCACCTCCCGGGCCCCGCAACACCAAGGCGCGTTCGGCCGGCCGGTGCCCAGCCGGTTCGCGGACGTCAATGAGGTCTTCGCCCTGTCCAGCGTGCTCGGCGAGCTGGGCAAGGGCGTCGTGCAGGTTGCCGTCGGTCCGGGAGTGTTCATCGAGGAGCTGTCCGAGCTCGCGGTTGCGAACGAGAGACCGGTGACGTGGACGGCGCTGTTAGCCCGGGCCGAACGTCCCGGCGCGGCCCTGCGGACCCTCGCCCGCGCCTCGGCCCTCCCGGGCGAGGTGTACCCGCAGCTCGCGTGCCGGGAGATCGTGATGCAGATCAATCTCGCCGACCCCACCCCGCTGGCAGAGATCGACGAGTGGAAGGAGGTGCTGGCCCGGCCGCGCGAGGCAAGAGCAGAGGTCTACCGCGACGCCGAGTGGCGCGATCGCGCCCGTAAGCCGACCCTCGAGCGCTGGCGCCACCGGTGGGCCCGTATGGCCGTCCAGGAAACTGCAGTGCACCGGGACGTGGTCGGAACCCCGCTCGAGCAGATCGCCGCCGAGCGCGACACGAACCCGTTCGACCTGATGCTCGACCTGGCGCTCACAGATGAGATGGCGACACGCTTTCGTATCGTCATGGACAACGACGGCTACGACGAGCTGGGCGACCTTCTGGCCGACAAGCGCACCCTCCTCGGCCTGTCCGATGCCGGGGCCCACGCCAGCCAACTCTGCGACGCGTGCTTCTCGACCCATCTGCTGTCCCACTGGGTGCGCGATCGCCGCTCCCTCTCCATCGAGGACGCGGTGTGGCGGCTGACCGGTCACCCTCACCAGGCGTTTCGCCTGGTCGACCGCGGGCGCGTGCGCGAGGGGTACTTTGCCGACCTGGTCGCGTTCGATCCCACGACCGTCGGGATCACCGCCCCCGAGCGGGTCCATGACCAGCCCGGCGGCGCCGACCGCCTCGTCGTGCGGAGCACCGGGATCGAGCACGTCTGGGTCAACGGGCAGGCGATCTGGCGGGACGGCGAGGCCCTGCCGGGTGTCGCGCCCGGCCGGTTGCTCCGCTCCTGAGCAACACCCGGCGCCCTTTCGGCCCGGGACCACAGGCCTCGAACCCCCGGTACGAACCGAGTTGCTCCGCCGGCCCGAGCGGCAGTGCGACGAGGACGCCGCTCGTTTGCGATCCCCAGCCCCAAGAAGACCTCAACCGGCCGCCTCGGCCTGATCGGCCATCGATGAGCCCGAGACCCTCCCCCACCGGCGATCCGAGCCGGTGGTGCCAGCTTCAGCCAGGCGCTACTCGGCAGCGATGGCCGCTGCTCCTAGAGGCGCGTCGTAAGAAACACCGACGTCCCCACCGACGTCGTGCCGGTGCAGTTCGGGGAGCACCTCGGCGGCGAAGAGCTCGAAGTTGGCCCGGGTCTCGTCGGGCGGCAGGCTGCCGAAGGAGAGCGGCACCACGAGAGCCCCGGCGTTGGTCCGGCGGGCGTAGACGAGGAGCTTTTCGGTCACCTCGTCGGGGGTGCCCCACACCTGCAGATCGGCCAGGAAGCCGCAGAACTTGTCCAGCCCGTGACGCTCGATGTTCTTGGCCAGCGCGCCGTAGTACTCGTAGCCCTTGATCTCAGCAAAGCCGGGGTTCGCGAATTGATAATGCTCGACGGTTGAGCGCGCCCACCGCTGCAGGTGCACCTCCCGGACCCGTTGCGCCTCCGCCTTGGTCTTGGTCACCCCGGCCACCACGACAAGGATCGGCTTCGGCGCCTCGAAGCCGTTGAGTTCGAGGAAGCGCTCACGGTAGTCGGCGAGCTCAGCCTCGGCCGTCTCCCACGGCTTCTGCGCGATGACCATGATCCCCACGCCGAGACGTGCCATCAACTCGATCGACTGGGGGGAGACGGCAGAGGCGAATGCGCGCCCCTTGAAGGTCTTGAACGGACGCGGCCGGATCTCGGTGCGAGGCTGCTTGTAGATCTCACCGTCCGACTCGATCCAACCCGTCTCGAGCGCGTTGAGGATCGCCGGCGTGTATTCGGTGAAGCGCCCACGCGATTCGCTCATCGGGGTCTGGAAGCCGTCGAACTCGACCCGGCCGAGTCCGCGTCCCATGCCGAGGATCGCCCGACCTCCTGAGAGGTGGTCCAGCACAGAGAAGCTCTCCACGACCCGGATGGGGTCGTGCCAGGGCAGGACCGTCACCATCGTGCCGAGCTTGATGCGCTTCGTCTGCCCGGCCACCCAGGCGAGGAACATGAGCATCTGGGCGGTCAGCTGGTAATCCGAAAAGTGATGCTCGGACGACCACACCGAGTCGAAGCCGGCGTCTTCGGCGCGCGCGGCCAACTGAAGGTCACGCTCATAGACCTCGAGATCGGTCAGCTGACCATCGAGGTTCTGAAAATTGGGCCCGAATCCAACGTGCACCAGGCAATATTAACACGTTTGTAGGTGGGCGCTCACTTACTTATGGGAACCGTCCACTGTCTTCGCGCGCCGCCGACTCGTAAGCCCGGCCTTCTCGTCCGCCGCGCGGCCCCGCGCGAGGAGAGACTGAGCCGGCGGATCTGAACTGGCACCTTGTCGACCGAAACGACGATATGACCGTCGTCCTGGTCGGCACCCATTTCCGGCCAACACCGGCGGTCCTTTGGTGCACGACGCTCCGCGGTGCGCTCTCGCCCGGGCGCCGGTGATCGTCAACCCCGAACCGATTCGAGCCTGCTCGGCCGGATCAACCGCCTTGGCGTTGGCGGGCCGCCGCATCGCGGCCCGCCGCGGTGAAGGCGGCCGAGTCCCACTCTGGTCCGTCGGCCACCCGCGTCGCTTCGAGAGCGAGGGATCCGCTCAAGGACAGGTCCTCTCCCTGCTCATAGAGGGACAGGACCTCTGCCACCGCCGACGAGTCGGAGATCTGGCCGACCAGCTGCCGGGTGAAGACCATGAGCTCGTCGTGGGGAACCACGTGGTTCACGAGCCCGATGCGCAGCGCCTCCTGGGCGTCGACGAAGTTGCCCGTGAGCGACAGCTCGCGGGCCTTTCGCAGCCCCACCGCCCTCGGCAGCAGGGCGGACAGTCCCCAAGCCGGCACCACGTTCAACCTGGCGTGCGTGTCGGCGAAACGGGCCCGGTCCGAGCCGACGATGAACGACGCACTGAGGGCGATCTCCAGGCCACCCGAGACACAGGGCCCGTTCACCGCGCAAACGACAGGTGTGTGCATCGCCCGGAGCGCCCGCCCGGGGTTCACTGTGAAGCGTCGCTGGCGGGGATCGAATGAGGGGTCTACCTCCTTGTAGTCCACGCCTGCGGTGAAAACCGGATCTGTGCCGGTCAGGATGACCGACCGCACTCGCGGATCGCGGTCGGCATCGTCGAGCAGCTGACAGAGCTCGCGCCGCATCGCGACCGTCAGGGCGTTCTTCGCCTCCGGACGGTTGAACGTGATGGTCCGGATCCCTTCGGAGTCATCGACCACCAAGTCGCTCATCGGGCTAGGCCAGGGAGATACGACTGTTGTCCCACGTGAGCACCCGCGGTTCGGGCACCAGCTGCAGAAAGGTCCGGCTGGCGTAGTGGTTCCTTGTCGCCTCGGGCATGTTCGCCTGGGCGGTGCGGAATGACGCGTACTTGTCGTCCAGGGCCTCCCGAATACGAACCATCGTCGCCTCGTCCTCGACGATCTCGATGCGCCCGCTCACGTGTACGGCTCGCAGTTCAGCCCACCGCAACCCCGATTCGACAAGAAACGACGCTCGGGGGTCGCGACGGATGCGTCGCACCTTCTTGGTCTGGCTGGGGGTGGACATGCAGATGGTCCGATCCAAAACAACAAACCACGTTGGCAGGGTCACCGGGGATCCGTCGGCGCGAAGGGTGGTGAGGATCCCGGTGTGCGATCCGTCGATGACCTCCCACGCCTCGTCTGGGCTCAGGCGGATCGTCATGGGTCAGCCGATCGTGCGGTCGGCCCAACCGTTGAGGATCGGGGCCAGTCGCTGCCACACGTCAAAGCGACGGCCGGGCGTGGTCTCAAGCCACACTCGGTCGCCCCACGGGGGCTCCACGAGCTCGGAATTGGGGAGAAGGCCGGCGACCGCCTCCGAGGTAGCCCGCGTGTGGAAGGGGTCGCTCCCCCCGCTGCGGAACACGATGGTCGGCATCGTCATGGCCTTGGCCGCCGCATCGGGTAGGCCGGGCACGACATCGTCACCGCATGGACAGTACGCGAGCAGCCACCTCTCCATGGTGGCGATGAACTCCTTGGGATCCTGATCCAAGATGCGCTGGCGGTTCGCCGGGTTGAGGCTCATCACCTCCTGCCAGTTGCCTTGGATCTTCTCGGGTATGGCGACGACGGCTTCCATGCCGCCGGTCCATGCGGCTCGAATCGACTCGGCGCAATAGCCGGTCCCGATGGTGAGGAGCCCGTACACCCCCCCGCTGATCCACCAGACCCCTAGTCCCGCAGTCACGTCGGGATGGCGCGAAGCCGCAAGTAGCGAGACCCGCGAGCCGCCAGAGCCACCGGTGATGACGGCGGGCGCCAAACCCAGCTCCCGGAGCAGGGCGGCCAACGTGTCGGCCTGCATGGCCGATTCAGTGGAACCCACGAAACAGACGTCCGACTCTCCGGTGTTCGGCCGGTCGTAGATGAGGACCCGATTGCCCAACTCCGCCAGCGCGGTCGCGTACTCCCGGACGCCGGGGTAATTGCGATCGAACCGACCCCCCGGCGTGACGACCCAGATCCGACCCCGGTCGCCGATCAACTCGTATCCGATGGAGAGTTCCTCGAGATGCGTTCCGTCGATCTTGACGGTCACCCTCGCGATCGCCACCGCGGCGAAACTAACTGAGCGCTCGCTTTCGGTCAAGGGCTCCTCGCGGCTCGTTCGCGTTGGTGCAACGACAGGAAGAAGCTCCGCCCGATGGCATCCTCAGGGCGAAGCGACCGAGGACTGCACCCGATAGGGGCGCCGGGCGCCCCAAGGTTGAGCCCGTTCACGTTCGGTGGCCGCGCCGACGAAGCTTCCCTGTCTCGTCCCGGTCCACGAGCGTCAGCTTGACGTGACAATCGCGACCCAGGCGGGCCCAGACCCCCATTCCGGCGGGAGGCCGGCATCGCGGGAGGTCGGTGCGCGACCTCTCACACAGCGACGCTAGGAACCTTCATCAGCCGGGCCATGTTCTCGCCCATGATCTTGCGCAGGCTCGGTTCTGGCACGTGAGCAAGTTCGTCCGCGAAATCGGCGGGTCGAGCAAGACCCTCAGGGTGGGGCCAGTCCGAACCGAACATGACCTGCGTGTCACCGAGCAAGCCGGCGAGGGCACCGAAGTCTTCCTCCCAAAACCCGCAGACGTGAATGTTGCGCTTCACCACGTCGATCGGATTCTCCTCGAAGTCCTGCGGCACCTTCTTGTAGATGTCCTTCAGACGGTCGATCAGCGGGAACATCCACGACATTCCCAACTCCACGATCGCGATCTTGAGGGTCGGGAACCGGGAGCAGAGGTTCTCGCAGAGGATCGAAGCGACCGCGTCCTCGGCCGGCCGAGTCGCGTTCATGAGTCGGAACGCAACTGGCACACCCGACTTGAATGGTTGCATCTCTGCATCCGTGCCGGTCCATTCGTTCGCCCAGCGGGCGTAGCCGCTGTCCGACCCGTGCATGACGACAAGCACGTCGGACTCGGCCACCTTGGCCCAGAACGGGTCGAACTCGGGCTTGGCGAACGAGCGCGTTCCCCGATAGCCGGGAACCGGGGCGGGACGAATCAGTACCGCGCGGGCGCCCCGTTCGAGCGACCATTCCAACTCCTCGATCGCCCGCTCGACGATCGGCAGTGTGATAACCGGGGTCGCGAAGATGCGGTCGTGGAAGTTAAATGTCCAGGTCTCGTACATCCACTCGTTGAGCGCGTGAATCGCCGCGTGCGTCAAGATCGGATCGTCCTTCATCCGTTCCTCGAGCAGGCTGGCAAGGGTCGGATACAGCATGGATCGGTCGACCCCTAGTTCGTCCATCATCTCCATGCGCGGCTCGGGCTCGCGAAACGCAGGGATGGCCCGAATCGGCTCCCCATAGAGTTCCCGGCGGCTCTTTCCATCCGGATTCCCCTTCCGGAAGTACTCCTCCTGCGCCCCCGGTCGCGCGACAACGTCGAACGTCGGGTTGGGTATGTAGTCGCTGATCTGCCCCCGCACCGCGATCTTGGTACGTCCCTCAACGTCGACGTACTGGATCGCCGACTTGTAGCGATCAGGTAAGAACTTGGTGAACGCGTCACGCGTCTCGTACATGTGATTGTCGGCGTCGAAGATCGGTACCCGCGACATGGCAGAGGCTCCTCGTCTATTGGGTGCGTTGAATCTCTTCGCAGGATAACAAAGTGAGCGATCACCCACTAGGGGTTGGTTCGGCGTCGCCCACTCACACGGGCCCCACCACCGATCACTGCCGGCGGTGAGTCATAAGACTGGTCCCAAGACTGGCGATGTGGCGTTCGAACCTCGGTCGCGACCCTGCTCGACGCGCCCTGTTCCGCGGACCGAAGATAGTGACGTGACCGATATCCCTGAGATTCGCGGAACCTGCGCCACCGGCTTTGAACCGATCCACGACGCTTTCGAGAGGAACTTCCGCGACCACGGAGAGGTGGGGGCCGCCTTTGCCCTCGTCCTCGACGGGGAAACCGTCGCTGACCTGTGGGCGGGCTGGGCCGATCGCGAACGAACCCGAACCTGGACGCGGGACACGCTCGTCAACGTGTACTCGACGACCAAAGGGATGACTGCCCTTTGTGCCCACATCCTCGCCGATCAAGGGAGGCTCGACCTCGACGCCCCTGTGACCGAGTACTGGCCCGAGTTCGCTGCGGTGGGCAAGTCGGCAATGCCCGTTCGGCACCTCCTCACGCACCAGGCCGGCCTTCCGGTGGTCGACGAGGACCTGCCCCCTGGGGCTGCCCTCGACTGGGAGAGAATGGTCGAAGCCCTCGAACGTCAGGCACCGGTCTGGGAGCCCGGCTCCAAGCAGGGCTACCACGCGGTCACCTTCGGCTGGCTCGTCGGCGAGGTGGTACGGCGAGCGGCGGGCACGGACCGATTCGGCGACTTCCTTGCCGCGGCGGTGGTTCGGCCCCTCGGACTGGACATGTATGTCGGCACTCCCCCTTCGGAGCACCACCGGGTGGCGGACCTGGTGCGGGATCCGCCAAGCGCGCCTGAATGCCATGAAGGGGGGCCTCCTCCGGTGAGAACTTGGGCTCTCATCGGAACCACACCAAAGGAGGCCCCTTCCCAATGTTGCACGCTGGACTGGATCTGAGCAGGTCGAGGCTGGAC
>Ga0116224_10002175_pt1 | contig 11619 bp, 11 predicted proteins | sample Sb_taG_9_FD_89699 | JGI IMG/M metagenome (GOLD analysis project Ga0116224, IMG submission 89699) | Peat soil microbial communities from Weissenstadt, Germany - Sb_50d_b_LC metaG | ecosystem: Environmental > Terrestrial > Soil > Wetlands > Peat | place: Germany: Weissenstadt | collected 2010-09-21
CATCTGCAGCAATGTCTTGATGACAGCTCACGGTGCGGGCCGTCTCCCGCAGATCGCCCTCGGCCAACAAGTACAGGTCCAGATCGTCGGGACAAAGAGCGGGCCGCCGCCACAGGAAAGTTGCCCGACATGCGGCCTGCATTGGTTCATGAACTGCCGGATCGCGCTCCAAGAAGTAGAGACCGGGGGACAGGCCGCGGACACGATGGATAAACAGTCCCGCGTGCAGGTGCGGCCGCCAGGGAAGTAGGTCCCAAGGGGGCACTCCAGGTCGCGGCAAGAGGTGCTCCAGCATGTGGTACAACGCGGCTGCGTCGAGGCTAGTTTGTCCATCGAAGTCCACGGCGCTGCGGCGCTGGCGGATGATGCTGGACGCAGGCGTCGGAGCTGTTTGAGTCGGCGGCAAGGTCGCTAGTGGAGTGAGGGGCTGTGGCGCAAAGACAGGCTCTGAGTCCGTCGCGGGCTTCCACGTCGCCGAGGCGGCAAGGTCGATTAGTTCCCAGGGGACATGTTCGCGACTAAGGACATTGGGCTTACCTGCCCAGTCCCCTCCTTGCACGGGAGGGAGGTTCAGGTCCCCCGCCGCAGAGGACAAGGGGCCGACGACCAGTAACGCATCGGGGTGCTCGCGGTCGAGGGCATGGACAGCGGCAAAATCCGCGTCGCGATCCAGGCCGAGGAGCGCGGCAACTTCGGCGTCGCCCGGAGCATCGAGCAGCCGTGCGGACCAACCCAGAGCCGCCGCAGCGTAGCGGCACGCCGCCATGGCATGGCCAGCATCGTGCTGGCAATACCGGAAAGCCCGGACCCCATACTTCCAAGCCTCCCGCCAGTGAATGGATGATAGGCCGATGAGGAACGACTGGGATGGCAGACACAAAGTCAAGGCTGCTGCCGTTGCGGCGGTGAACGTGCACCGGCGTTCAAGCCTGTGGTCGCGGCTGACGTAGTGGTAAACGCCGGCCTCTGATCCAGACAGCGGCGGCACGATCGCGTAACCCTCCGTCGGGTGCAGATTACCGCTCGACGGGTTGCAGCGTAGGGCCCAGCGTGAGCCCTGATGCTCCTTCCAGGCAGACAGCCCCAAGGACAATTCGAACAAGATCGCCAGCGTATCGAGCGCGGGCCGCCGCGCTGGGATGGCGCCGGGGACGTACAGATCGCTATAGGGGGCCACGATGGCGTCGGCGAGCAAAGGAAGGTCAATGGCTGGTGCGCCGACGTAAGTGCGAAAGGGAGCTGGCTGGTTGACCCAATCGAGGCGGCCTGGCCCATCGGCGTAGCGGTGGAGGTAGTGCTTGCTGCTGCTGTGGTAAAAGAGGATTTGGCGGACGCGGTCGTGTCGTATATCGTTCTCTCCAGCTTTGTCGCTAGGATGAGACACAAACGTATCCTATCAAAGGTTGCCAGGCGAAGTACATCTTTTACAGCCGGTCTTGGCACGTCCAAAAGGATTGGGAATGCCGCCGACTCGCGGAACTGCAGCTCGAACGCGGCTAAAGCCGTGTGGCTGCCGCGGCTGACCGAGGCGTTTCAGCGAGCGCGCCAGCGACGACAGGATTCGTGCGGAGCCAGCACTGCACGGCAAGGGAACGCAGGAGTCCGATGGCCTTTTGGTAGCGCGGAATCTTCCGCGCCCGGCGCGGAAAATCCGCAAATCCTCGCGTTTTTACGAGCGCGCTCGCACGCGCTTGCAAACTGCCCCGAGAACGAGTAAACTCCGATTTTGACGGGGTTTTCTGGGCTTTTTGGCGTTGGTTTGCGTCTGCTTCCTAAACCGAGGGTCGCAGGTTTGAATCCTGTCGGGAGCTGCTAAGACAACCTGCTTTGTTTCCAGGCCGTTTCGGATCCTAAGCGCGGCAAAGAAGGTTTTGAGGCTGGCCCGGTCGAGCAGTCCGCCACAAACAAGCCAAAGAATCGGCGTCAATCCCCCAAGACCTGTGCCAACTGCCTCAACTTATCCGCCCCAATCTTGTCAGCCACTTCTTTAACCGACTGGATCTCCTCAAGGCTGAATTCCCCAGCGATCTTCCGGGTAACTGACCGGCTAATCAGACGGCTCTTGCTCCCTTCAGACTTGATTGTGCTCTTGTAGTTCGCAATCATGCCAGGGCTCATGAGGATCCCAAATTCCTTCCTGAGATAATCGTCAATGGCCCCTGGCATGGCGTCATTCCCAAGAGCAGCTAGGGTTTTCCTCATCGCGTCCATTTTGCTGAGGTTGGCGTTGATTCTTGGTCGTCCCCGTGGCATCGAACTGTTCTCCGGTTGGAATCCGCGGGCGACGTTAGCCAGCATCTTACGTGGCACGAACCAAGTGGCCACAGGGTGTTTTCCCTTCGAGGCGATGAGCTCGCTGAAGGATCCAACGTATAATGAAGGCCTTCTGATGAGAAGGGACGGCATCCGGCCCGCCGTTTTTCTCTTGCAATTACAAAATGGTAACGTAGATTCGAACTCGCCTCGCTCGTCGAATCCGGTGGTTGGGCGACGCCGGAATGTGTCGATGTGCGAGGCATTTTTGCTCCCAGTCCCATCGGCCGGACGAACTTGAATCGGCATTCTTCTACCATTCTGAACCATATCGGCCACACGCCACTGGTGCTCTTGAAGCGCTTGGCCGTAAATGCGACCGTGCCGATTTTCGGCAAGTGCGAGTACCTTAACCCCGGTGGCAGCGTCAAGGATCGCATCGCTCTCGCCATTGTCGACGATGCCGAGCAGCGCGGCCTCCTTCGGCCCGGCGCTACTCTGATCGAGGCAACGGCCGGCAACACGGGCGTGGGCCTGGCGCTCGTAGCCGCCGTGCGCGGCTACTCGCTCGTTTGCGTAATGCCGGAGAAAATGTCTCAGGACAAGCGTGGTGCCCTGGCCGCGTTGGGGGCAGGCATTGTCATGGCTCCCAACGCTCCGCCGCAGGATCCAAATAACTTTCAGAACATGGCACGGCGACTGGCTACGGAGAACGGCTGGTTCTTGACCGATCAGTTCGCCAACCCCGCCAACGTGCGCGTGCATGAACTGACTACTGGGCCTGAAATCCTCGAACAGTGCGGCGGGCGCGTGGGCGCGTTCGTGGCCGGGGTTGGGACCGGCGGTACTATCACGGGCGTGGGTCGATACCTAAAGCGGCTGCTCCCAACCGTCAAGATCGTGCTTGCTGACCCAATTGGCTCGCGCCTGGCGCATCTGGTCTCCCCGGAGCAGCCGGATGTCGACTCCTCCTATCAGGTCGAAGGAATTGGAGGGAGTGCGATCCCGGCAATATTCGATCCATCCGTTGTCGACGCCGTGGTACGCGTGAGCGATGAAGAGAGCTTCGCTATGGTGAGGCGCCTCCTGCGCGAAGAAGGCCTGTTGGTTGGAGGGACTTCCGGTACAGCTGTCGTGGCGGCCTTGGGAGTCGCAGAAAACTTGCAGTTGAAAGGCCCGGTCGTGGTCATGCTGGCGGACTCCTGGGACCGCTATTACACCAAGCCATGGATGCGCGGTTTCGCCGAGACCTAATCGGGCGGCTGTAGAAAGGCATGAAGAGTATGCCCGAACCAATCTTCGGTGAGGGGCGCCAGGGCAAATCGACTCGACCAGGGGCATGATAATGTGGCGCTTCATCGCCACAACGGAGGGCAGCGACAAGCTGGGTCTGCGCGAGACTTGCGAGGTGTTGGCCAACGACCTATGGGTCCCCGATCACCTGACCGCTGAGCAGGCCGCGCTGTTCGTCGCCGATCACTTCAAGAGGACGATTCTGGCAGAGCTGGAGTTGCTGGACGTGCGGTGCATTGACGATTCGTCGTCTGCCGCCCAATGATTATTTCCCCCATTGCAAATCTTAAATCTGCTTCATCTCTTATACGATACTACCGCCTGTTGCATCGTCGGCGGCATGGCGTGAAAGTCGCTGCGCAGAAACCCGGCCTTCGCGAAAGTCTGTTGGTATTCCGCGAAGGTGTAAGCGTCCCCGTGAGCCGTGGTGGCGAGCATCGTCAGCGCGAAGCCTGCTGTAGACGGTGGCGTGATGCGGTCGGGCTCCGGGATGAAATCCAAAGTGAAAGCACGGCCGCCGGGTGCGAGAGATGAATATGCTTTTGCCGCCAACTTCTCGCAGGTGGGTATATCGAAGTGATGCAGAAAATTCGTCAGCAGCACGACATCGTATGGGCCGCCCCAATTGATGTCGAATGCGCTGCCCGGACGCAAGGCGTGACGCTCGGCAACGCCGGCGCGGCGTGCGTTCTCCGTCGCCACGGCCAGCACATTCGGCCAGTCCAGCGCCGTGATGTGGGCTTGGGGATAGCGTTTCGCGACAGTGATGCCGAACAGACCGTGTCCCGCAGCGACATCCAGGACGCGCAGCGGTTGCTGAGTATCTCCGCCGACCATGTCGGCCAGCAATCGGGCCGGGAGCTGGATCAGCGGGGCCATAGTTCGAGCGAACGCCACCCAGATCGGATTGTCGTACGAGATCGTACCTTCGTTGGAAATGGCCGTACCACCACGACGCACAGCCGCCGTCAGATGGTGAAAGCATTCCCGCAGCTCGGTCGTCAGCAGGAAGTCTACCGTGCCGCCCAGATAAGCAGGCGACTGGCGGACGAGAAAGACTTCGCTGTCGTGTGTGAGTTCGTATTGGTCGTCGCGCTTGCTGAGGAAGCCGAGGATGGTGAGGTAGTCCGCCAGAATACGAACGCCGCGCGGCGATGCCTGGCAGGCACTGGCAAGTTGTGTTGCCGTACGATGTCCGGCAGCCACCAACGTGAACAAATCCAGCTCGATGGCCGCCCGTAGCGCTTCGGTACGCTCGTAGGCGCTGATCGTGTCAAAAAACAAGACTGGTGACGGGCTCTGGGGATCCATGCCGTTTCTCCTAATGCAGGGTGCACTCCGAGAGAATTACCACGCGGGTACGCCGGCGGTTGCCCCGTCGCCCACGCCCATCTTGCCACGGCGTCATCTTACGCCGGTAACTGGACAGGGCAACGAGGTTGGTGCCACTCATATCCTGTCCGGCAGTGCCGTCTCACGACTTGAGTGAGCATCACTGATCCTTGACGTGGCCGCCCGGTGACAGCAGGGTCCAGCGTACCGGCTTAGGCGCCAGGGGCGTCCGAGCCGGCAGTTAGACGTGGCCTGCCACTATCGCCCAGGTTCAGATTATGGGCGCGCGGCTTCAGGGGAATTCATTGGAAGCAATATCACCATCAAATACAAAGGCAAGGTGAAGGGCGACAGCTTGCGTAGCCGCCAGAAGACCCAATTCGCTATTCTCGTCTTAGCGTTGTAGCTCAGGACATACTGCGGCCGGGAGATGAGAAAGGCTTCGCGGCTCGATTCCGGATCGGCCTTGGCGGGCGCCGGCATACCGAAACGCAGGTTTGGGCTCGGATCCTGGGCCGGGGGCCGTGCCTCGCCACGGGACGTGAAGCCAGCATCAAAAGGATCGACGGATGCGAGGCATGAAAATCCCCCCTGCGAAGTCCAGTGTGAACTATACCACTGGTCCAGCGCTCGGGGCCGCACCACAAACTGCCAGTTTGCGTCCCGTGTGCAACATAGCCTTCCCAGTCACTTCAAGTGCGGCTTAATCCCGGGAACGAGACGGAAGAATGCAGCTGGCAGATCATAGAACTTACTCTTGGCGTGTACCCAGGCAGCTCCGTAGCCAATCGAGTTGTGGTCGTAGGCCACCCAGGCGTACCCCTTAACGCCCCAAGAGGTTCCCCAAGAATTCTTGATGAGCCACGCTCCCTTGGAACCCTTCGAATCATCCCATCCAACTATGGCGACTGCATGATTGACCTTCACGCCGGGCTTCTCTTTAGGTGTGGCTTCCTCATCAAAGATCCCGCCTGTGTAGGCATTGAATAGACGCGTGGACTTCATTGCCACCGTTAAAGGGCCATGCTTGACGAGAGCATCTTTGAGATCGTCCGCGCTTGGGATTGTGTCTTTGAACTTGACGAAGTCCCAGGCCACAGCGCGATAGGGCAGCGGCGTCTTCTTGCACGCGCCTACTTTCGCCTTATAAGGGTAGGCTTGTTCCGTGGCCACCCCCTCTTTTAGCAGGAAGTCGAATGCCCACCATCCGCCGTCGCAAGTTCCGGCCTTGCTGCAATCGAGAATAGACTGCTCAGAGGCGTCAATCTCCTGGTTATTACGAATGCGATAGCTGCTCTCGTAGGCCGCTAGGGTTGCAAACGCCCAGCAACTTCCACAGTTTTTTTGGTCACGGACTGGAGTCATCTTTCCTTTGGTTCGCCAATCAAATGACCTGCTTGCTGCTACTAATTGCTTTTGTTCCACGTCATCGGGGAGCTTGATGTCGGGGTGCTCCCTCACGTATACGTCCCTGGCCTCGGCGTCAAACGTCAGTAACTTAACGGCTAAGTCGTGCTGCTCGGCGGCCTGAGCGAGCAAATCCTCTGGTGGCTTTGCGCCCACAAGCTCTTCGCTTCCGCGATCCAATGCCTCAGTGTAGCCGACCTTGAAGGAGAGCTTATTCGCGGCAATTTCTCGGCGAAGGGCTTCTAATTCCGTTCGGATTGCAGCCGGAGCTTTCGCTTCGCGGGCGAGATAAAGTTTCTGCGATTCTTCTTCGTCCCTATCGACCTCCGTTCCAGGCCTGTCCTGCCGCGCATACAGCAAAACCGCCCAGATTGAAACGGCAAGAATGGGGAGTAGACGTAACGTGGACCTCATGGCGATTCTCCGGCGTCCCGACGATTGCCTCGGGGGTATGCTGTGTGATACTACCGGAAGAACGCCAGACTGGCTAGATGACGACCTGCCGTTTTTACTTGATCGTGACCTTAATGTGAAAAGTCTTTAGCGGTTTCTCGTCTTTCTCGAATGGACGCTTGTAATCAAAGTCAAGTTTAGTGTCCCCAGAGCATTTTGCCTTGAAACGGAAAACCTCGTGCTCGATCTTTCCTGGCAGCCCATCTCCCTCTGACTCGACCTCGGGCTTGCCAGTCTCCTTGAGCTTCTTGGGATCGTTGCCGTGGAAGCTCCAATCGTAGCCGGTGCCCAATTGTGCCTCTAGTTTTACAGCGAGCACGTCGTTCTTAGCTAGGGAGATAGTCGTATTATTGTCTCGCTCGGTCACGGTGACCACGTGATCGGCAACCACCTTCGAAGAGGAAATCTCTTTGACGTTACAGTCCCCCCCCATCAGCATGAGACAACCGGCAAGCGGGAACGTGACGCACTTAAAACAGGAATATAGGTGCTCGATCACTGAAAACACCCTTTGGGAGATTTTTTCTCGCAGGAAATCGAACGGCTCAGCCGCTCCTGACCGAGGCCGCCAGATCTCCACCAACCAGGCCGCTGGGGTGGGCCTGCCGCAACACTGCACTTCTGGACACCGGGTAGAGGTCAGTGGAGCTGCTGACGGAACAACCGCAGAGGGGGAAAAGGGCGCCGCATCCTTGCAATCGCTCAGAAGGACGAGCATCATAGGGACCTCCCGCGCAAATCCACGCGATCTACCAACTCTGTCCCTTTGATCCGTCCACCGTAGCTTAGGCCGCAACGCAGGTTAACGCAAATTGTATACCGCCAACACACCGGCGGAAAGCCAAGCGAAAGCGGCGCGGCCATAAATCTCCTGCTGGGAATGACAACGGCTATACCTACTCGGGAGCCAGGCAATCCTTTCAATCCGCGGCCCGTATTAGCAGAAATGTACACACCGCGCTTAACATGTTAACAGAAGCTAACGTACGTTGCCATCTCGTCAAGGCCAAAGGCTCCAACTACAAGACGCAGATCGGCCGCAAAACCGGCCTGTCTGTTGGACTCGCGTCTCCATGTTCTCGCGCCTTTCCGTTACCACGTAACCAGTGCGTCACTTCCGCCCGTTCCTCGGCCTCCCTTCTTCCGTAGAGCTACTCATTCGGCCGGCCGTTGCTCCGAAGGTTTTCCGAAGCCTCCGAACGGACATGCCGCCAACCGCAACGGCGCCCTCTTTCTTCAACGTGTCAGGCCGGCAGCATCTGGGCTTTGATGATCCTCAGGATGTCTTCCTTCTTCGTCGCTCCCTTCACGTCGATCTGCTCCGCGGCCGCGAACGATTGCAGCTCCTTGGCCGTCATGTAGTTGAGGGTCGGGATGGCCTCTCATGCTTGCGTGTGACCAGCGTCCAAGGTTATAAACTGGCTGCGCGGACTTTTCCTCGCCCCGCGCGGAAAATCCGCAAACCTTCCCGTTGAAACGAGCGTGCTCGCCTGGTCCTACTCCCTGCGCACAAGTTCGGCGATTCTCTTCTCAACCGGGTCTTCATCCGGCGGGGGCACGCTTAGTGCTTCCATGCGCTGGCGCGTCCGAGATTCGAGCTGATCCAGGGGAACATAGCCGCCACAAAACCAATCCCAGACCTGCGGCTGCGTGCCAGGAGCACCGGCGTCATGCAGTTGGCGCTCCAGCCGTTTGAGGCGGGCTCGTAGATTCACCCTGCCTCCTGTGTTTGCCGATGCTGAAGGGCCACAAGCCTTCATCCAGTTGCCTTGATTCTAGTAGGGATGACGGGAAAACCGAGCGGTAGTATTTACTACCGGAACGGCACATTTTCGTACGTTATGGGACATTTCGGAAGAGTGCCAGGAAGTGCGAAAACACCGTGTTTTACGGGGTTTTCTTGCGATTTCGTGGGTAGGCGGGATTCGATCGAAAAGGGTTAGGAAACCGATGCTCTATCCCCTGAGCTACGGGGGCGCGCTTTGTCGAGATCAATCGTTGCGTCGCCTTTCGGGATCGAAAGGTCCTTGCTTCCCCCCTTCTGCATCCATCCAGGGCACGCGATATGGAAGGGTCTGAACGGTCGTCCTGACCGTTCGGAATTTTACAAGTTCGTCCAGCCGAAGCCAACACGGCAACCGGTATCTCACCATACACAGACCCAGGGTCTCACGGCTTGCTTTCCGCGGATGCGGTCGGCTTTTTCAGGTGGCCATCGAACCATTCCAGAAAGGGGCCAACATCCTTGATCAGTTCGGGCCAACCGTGGCCCTTGCCTTTCTTTACCAGGAGCTTGCCTTCGACACCGGTTTCCTTCAGTTTCGCGATGAAGGATTCCGATTGCTGCAACGGCACCAGGCCATCCTTGTCGCCGTGCGTGATCAACGTCGGCGGATCGTCCGGGCTGATGTAATAGATCGGCGAAACGTCGTGGGCAATCTGGCGAAGCTTGGAGTCATCAGTTATGCGATCCCAAAGGTTCGTGCTCTTATTGAGCTCGTGATAATCGAACGAGGGACGGAACGGCGACCTGTGGTCCGTGGCGTGGATCATCTCTCGGCCCGCGCTGCCGTAGTTGAGGAAGTCGGTGGGTGGGAAGAAACAAGCCACGGCCTGGACCCGGCTCGACTCGTGGTCTACCGGGTCCTGCGCGTTGGGGTCCCCCTGGGTGCCGGCCATTCCCACCATCAGCGATAGATGCCCCCCGGCCGACCCGCCCGTGATGCCAAGGCGATTCGGGTCGATGCCATAGTCCTTGGCGTTGTGGCGGATAAACCGGACGCTTCTGTTCATGTCCTGAATGATCTCGGGGATCTGAAACCGTGGCTGGCTGCCGTGCACCACGGCAAACACGGTGTAGCCGTGCGTGAGGAAGGGCTTGGCGAAGGCCGGATTGATCGCCTCATGTGATGAAAGGAATCCGCCGCTGACGACCAGGATGATCGCTGCGCCGTTGGCGTCACTCTTCGGCGTAAATATATCCATCGTCAGTGCCGTGCCGAATTTGCGGCCGTAGATGACGTCGGCCTGGCGCGTAAACGATGGCTCCGCCGCCACGACTGGGCCGGGCGTCAGCGAAATGAGAACGCCCGCGACCAGGGTCACGAATGCCAGCGACAGTCTTCTCGACATGCTAACTCCCGCAGAGAGGTTGAAACATCCCAGGAAGATTAAGATAACCGCGCGCAGCCGCCGCGGCTATCAATATTGCGTGCATTCCCTTGCATGCATCGAGCGCCTTTCCGACCGCAACCCGGCGGGAAGCGCGTGCACGGACAGGACGCAGCATCCGATCAGGTAAAGCGAATCGCGGCCAAGCGCGTGATCAGGAAGCAGCCCTCCTCCCCGTAGCTCGCACACTCTCCAGCGCAGACTCTTGCCGTAAACTATTGCGGCGTATGGGGCAATATGCTAAGGTTTGTCCGTGGTTAACCCTTCACTTTTTCAAGGAGGTCGGTAATGGCAGTAGCTAAGAAGAAGGCACCTGCAAAGAAGAAGGCACCTGCAAAGAAGAAGACAGCGAAAAAGAAGTAAGGCGTTAAGGACGCCAGCCGCTCTAGGCCCATCCGAAAAGACGGATGGGCTTTTTTTGTTTGCGGGCGGAATGACGGAGCGCTCGCCTGCGTGGCTATCCGAGCAATGCGTGAATGGGGTTCCCCGCGCTGACGATGAGAGGCCGGCCTTGCTGGTCGCGCACCTGAGCACGCGGGTCAATGCCCAGGGAATGAAAGATGCCTGCGGCCAAGTCGCCGGGACTGACCGGGTTGGTAGACGGGTATGCGGCATTGCGATCGGACGAGCCGTATACCTGGCCGCCTCGAATGCCCGCGCCGGCCATGACGACGGAATAACAGAACGACCAATGGTCGCGGCCAGCGTCTCGGTTGATGCGCGGCGTCCGGCCCATGTCGCCCATCCAGATTACCAGCGTGTCGTCCAGAAGTCCTCGACTGGTCAAATCCTGTAGGAGTGCGGACAGCCCTTGATCCAGCGGGGGAAGCAGGGTGTCTTTCAACAAGCGGAAATTGTGGCTGTGCGTATCCCAATCGCGATTGCCAACCGAGTACAGGGTGACCATGGGGACTCCTGCTTCCACGAGCCGGCGCGCCAAGAGGCAGTTCTGTCCAAAACGGCTGGGACCGTAGAGTTCGTGAATCTTTAGCGGCTCCTTTGCCAGGTCGAACGCCTCGCGCGTGGCCGACGAGGAGAGTAGCTGATAGGCCCGGCGCGAGAAGTCTTCCAGGCTGCGCATGTCGGCAGTGGCTTCCAGAGCGGGTGCGATGCGGTTCATGCAGTCGACGAGCTGCCGCCGGCCATTCATCTGCGGGCCATCGACCTTGGTAAGCACAGATGTGACGCCCCGAAGATCGAGACTGCCATCGATGGGCCGCACGAAGGGCAACGTGAACGGATCGTAGGCCCGCCCCAGGCAGCCCGCATTTTGGCCTAGGCTGTCGTTGTTGCCGAAGTGGCGCAGATCGCCGAGAGTGACGTAGGAAAAGATCGCTCTGTCCGCCGGGCGCAGCTTGCTGACCACGGAGCCGACCGAGGGCAGGTCTTGCGGTGTCGCCGGCGGTTCGATGCCGAGGATCGCATTCTTGGGATGCGAGTAGCCGGTCAAGGCGAGATAGGCGCCGATGGCATGATCGTTATCACGATGCGTGACGGAGCGGACGATGGCATACTCGTTTGCCAGCTTGGCCAGGCGCGGCAGATGCTCGGTGATCGAGATGCCGGGCACGCGCGTTGCGGCAGGTTTGAACTCCCCGCGAATTTCGCGGGGAGCATCGGGTTTCAGGTCCCAGGTGTCGAGATGAGAAGGTCCCCCATAATTGAAGATAACAATGCAGGCCTTGGCCTTGCCAAAGGTACCCGCTCCAG
>Ga0116224_10002177_pt1 | contig 11615 bp, 8 predicted proteins | sample Sb_taG_9_FD_89699 | JGI IMG/M metagenome (GOLD analysis project Ga0116224, IMG submission 89699) | Peat soil microbial communities from Weissenstadt, Germany - Sb_50d_b_LC metaG | ecosystem: Environmental > Terrestrial > Soil > Wetlands > Peat | place: Germany: Weissenstadt | collected 2010-09-21
AGGTGCGGCAGCAGCACCGGGAACTTCGCCGCCAGCGCCTCCTCGGTCTCCACGGCAACCGCCATACCACATCATGACCCGCGAATCACGAGAAGTCAAAGTTATTTATCGGCAATTACTTAGTCAGTGCCGTGCGTTAGGGCGGGGGGATGGTGTAGCAGATACCGGCGGCTGGAGCGGGCTTGCCGCCGTGGAGCGGGCTTGCCGCCGTGGTGTGGCCGTACTGCGTGCTGTCCGGGCTGTGCTTGGCCTCGGTACTGCCGCTGACTAACCGGCAGGGAGCGTGTGCCGGTCGCGGCCGGGTGGGGCGGTTGGCTCGGTCATGGCGCTGCGTTCCTCACGAGTGGGAACCGGATCGAAGTACCTTGGCCAGTTCCCCTATGCTCGCCCGAGCGTCTGGCCGTTGATCGGCCGCTGTCTCATGGCGTTACCCTTAACTTACACCTGAAGCAAAAAACTAGCAATTCTATTCTAGAAGTTGTGTTAGATTGTTATCAATGGAGAGCTGGAGCTTCCTGACCAATCACGCTCGGGTCCTGCTGCGCATCGCCGAGGATCCGGGCGCCCGACTGCGCGATATCGCCGCCACCGTGGGTATTACCGAGCGCAGTGCGTACGGCATCGTCACGGACCTGACCGCGGCCGGGTACGTGGTCAAGCACAAGGACGGCCGCCGTAACCGCTACCAGATTCAGACGCACCTCCCACTGCCGGAACCCACCAGCCAGGAACCCACCAGCCACGAACCCACCAGCCACGAACCCACCATCGGGGACGTCCTGGCTGTCTTGATGGGCGACCGCGGGAGGCAGAAACTGACGCTCGTCCAGCCCGCCGCCCTGCAACGTGATCACGACAATGTTGCGGCCGTCTCCGCACTGGAACTTCGCAGGGGCCAAGCAAGACCAGCGAACGACGGTTGATGCGACCGACTCTGTCGGCGTGAGCCGCTATCGTCGCGTGCATGCTCGACGAGCTTCCCCAGCCTGTGCTCGGGGATGGAATGGCGGCTGAGGCTGAGAGTGCTGTTGGTGCAACGGGTCTGGCAGCTGACGCGACTGGCCTCGGCCACGCTAAGCGCGTGCGGCTGGAGTCGCTGCGTTATGCCACCGTGCCGGAAGCCGCCGATTACCTCGCGATTATGCGGACCTTCACCAGTGACATCGCCGGCCTATTGTCCGACCAGTCGGCAGCCGAGGTGGCTGGGCGGCTGCGGGACCAGGGCATCGAGCTCGATAATGACACGGCCGACGCGCGGTTGTCGTACCTGGTCGACCACGGCAACCTGGCGCGCAGCCCCCGCGAGAACGAGGCGCACAGCGTCCGCGAGTACCTGCAGGCCAGGTCTCGTTACCAGCTCACCCAGATCGGCGAACTGGTGCACCGGCAGATCGAGGAGTTGCTTGGCACCGTTGAGCAAGCGCGCGAAGTCTCCAGCGAGATGCTCAACGGTATCCTCGCCGGGCTCACCAGGCTGGCGGGCTATCACGAGAGCAGCCTCGCCACAACCGATCCTGACCGGCTGGCCAGCGAGATCGGCACCGTGTTCGCCCAGTTCGAGCGGCTGGTAGAGAGCACGCGCGACTTCTACACCTACCTGTCTCAAGTGCTCGCGCGCTTCGACCTGGACCGGGCGGAGTTCCAGGCGTTCAAAACCGCCCTGCTTAACTACCTGCAGCGGTTCGTCGAGGACATTGCCCGGCATCTGCCGCAGCTCGCGGACCTGCTGGTCCAGCTCGTGCCCCGCGTTGACGCCCTATGCGCGCGCGCCAACGAGGGCCAACGCTTGCTTTCGGTCGATGGGAGCCTGGCCAGGCGGGCCAGGGGCTTGGCCGCGGGGGACTGGGAGAGCTTGCACGCCTGGTTCGTCGGCAGCGGCCACCGGGAGAGCGATGCCTCGGGCGTTCGGCGGCTGGCTACGGACGCGATGCGGGCGCTGCTTGTCAACCTGCGGCGCATCGCCTCGGCCGCCGAACGTGAGCAGAGCCGTTATGGCGACTTGCTCAAGCTTGCCCGCTGGTTCGATCAGGCAGACGATGACACCGCGCATGCGCTGTGGGCGACGGCGTTTGGTCTGTACTCATGTCGGCACCTCGGTGTCGTCGCTGATGAGGACGATGAACCGGTGCCGCCGACAACCTCCTGGTGGCACGGCCCGGTGGCTGACGTGCCGATCAGCCTCCGACAGTACGGACACCGGATGATCAGGGGCCGGACTGGGACTCGGGTGGACTTCTCCGAGGCCAAGCGCACGCGGGTCGCCGAGCGTGAGGCCGCCGAACGCCGCCATCGCGCCGCCGTAGCCGAGTTGGCCCGGCACAGCGGTCGGCTCGGCACCGTCCGGTTGTCCGATCAGGCCCGAACTGCCCTGCTTGAGCTGTACAGCCGGGCGCTGGCCGGCCACGGCCGTCCGCTCACCGAGGACGCCGAGGCGGCTGCGCAGACGGACGGCCTGCGGGTGACCGTCCGGCGTGCTCCCGGGCAGTCCACGGTCATCACCAGCCCAGCCGGGCGGATGGAGCTGTTCGGTCTGTCGATCGGGGTCGCCCCTGCCGCTGCGGCGTACCAGCATTCGGCAGCCGATCAAGGCCAGCCTGGAAAGGCGAGCGCGTGACCGCCGTCGAACGCCCGCAGCCGGCCGAAGACGTCTACGCCTCGGCCGAGCGCCGGCGGGCAGCCCGTGCGCTGCTACGAGAACCGCTGCTGCACGGCGAAGGCCCGAGCGCGGAGGAGTTCCGGCTGGTGCGCCGGCATCGCGCCGAGCTGATCAGGATGTTCGCCGACGGCCTCGGATACCGGCTGGTCGTCGATCCTCAGGCGGCGCGGCTGTACAAGCCGGGACTCGGACGCGACCCGTCCCGACGGCTGGAGAAGAACAGCGGCGCGCCGTTCACACCACGGGCCTATGCTCTGCTGTGCCTGACCGTGGCCGCGCTGACCACGGCCAGGCAGCAGCTGCTGGTCGACGAGTTGGTGGCCGCGATCCGGTCGGCCGCGGCCGAAGCTGGCCTGGATGTCGACCTCGACCAGATCGGCGACCGGCGAGCGCTGTACGCGGCGCTCGCCGCGCTGATCAGGTACGGCGTGCTACGCGAACGCGACGGGGATCTGGAGCGGTGGACACACGACGGCCGGACACTCACGCTGCTCGATGTGCGCCGGGACCGGCTGAACCTGTTGATCTCCGCGCCGCTGGCCGGCGCGGCTTCGCCAGGCCAGCTGCTGGAGACCGCCGCGCTACCATCAGCGGCTGGCGGAGCCCGGGTGGCGATCCGGCGGCGCCTGGTCGAGTCACCGATCCTGTCGGTCGCCGACCTTCCCGTGGAGCACGCGGAATGGTGGCGGCGCAATCGCAACCGGGAACGGGATTGGTTCCGCGACCGCCTAGGGCTCGAAGTAGAGCTGCGCGCCGAGGGAGCTATCGCGGTCGACCCAGATGACGAACTCAGCGATGTCAGTTTCCCGGCCGGTGGTTCGGCCAAGCACTTCGCATTGCTGCTACTCGGCGCGCTGACCGAGTGGGCGCGGGCCCGCGGCGAAAACGACGATGTCTTCGGCGGGACCTGGCTGGAGATCACCGGCGATGAGGCCGATGCCGTGTCGGCCGAGGTGTTCGCTGCATGGTCGAAGTGGCTGAAGCGCGAGCATCGGGAACGACCCGAGTTGGCGCACGAGGAGGCACTGGCTCTGTTGGACTCACTCGGCCTCATCGAGCGGGGCGAGAACGGAAAGCTGCGGCTGCATGCCGCCGCGGCGCGTTACGCGCTACGGCCCACCTTCGACGATGCGAAAGCGGACGCGGACGCCCCGCCTGCGCTCTTCCGTGCCGATCGGCAGCCGGTCGGCACGGAAGATCGGCCATGACGGCATACCGCACCGCCGACCCGACGGGGGTGCAGGCGAATCCCGACCGGTTCCGGCTCAGCCGCGCCGGACTGCTCAACGTCTGGCAGTACGACGCCCAGGTCTTCGAGTTCGCCGGAGGAAGGCTGCTGCTGCGTGGCGCCAACGGCGCGGGCAAGTCCAAGACGCTGGAGATGCTGCTGCCATTCGTCTTGGACGGCGACAAGCTCCGGATGACGGCCTCGGGGCGTCATCACACCAGCCTGCTGTGGCTGATGACCGACGGGTACGACGGGACCGGCCGGACTGGCTACCTTTGGGTCGAGTTCGTGCGCACCACCGACGGCGGTGAGCCGCAATGGTTCACATGCGGCGTCGGTATCCGCGCTTCCCAGTCCGCGCGCACGGTCACTACCTGGTATTTCACCAGCCGACGACGGATCGGCCAGGACCTGCTCTTGGAGGACGGCACGGGCCCGCTTTCCCGTGATCGATGCCGCGCCGCGATCGAGGGCGACGGACAGTTCTTCGAGAGCCCGCGGCAGTACAAGCAGCACGTCGGCGAGACCCTGTTCGGGCTTACCGGCGGGCGCTACGACGAGCTGCTCCGGCTGCTTTACTGGCTCCGCCAGCCGCAGGTCGGCGAGGACATCGAGCCTGGCAGGCTCGCCGAGATCCTCTCCATCGCACTCCCGGAGCTGGACGACGCGGCGGTCCGGGCGGCCGGGGGGACTCTCGACGAGCTGGCGGCATTTGGCGAGCAGTTGGCCCGGCGGCGGCAGGCGGCGGAGACGATGACCGCGTTCGGGCTGCTCTACGCCGAGTACGCGCGCGGCGTTGCCGCGAGCCGGGGCGGCGTGCTGGCCGAGGCATGCCGCGAGCAGAGCCGGCTGCAGCGGGAGATCAGCAAGCGCACCGCTGAGCTCTCCGACCTGGCCGGGAAGATCACCGCCAATGGGGACAGCCAGGCTGTGGTAACCGCCGCGATCGAGCAGGCCAGGCAGCGGCTGGCAGACCTTGAGACGAGTCCTGAGGCACGCAGTCACCAGCAAGTGCTCGCGCTCGGCAAGCGCGCCGAGGAACTTGCCTCCCATGCAGGGAAGACCCGCGACCACGCGTCGTCCGCACGCGACCGGGCGAGCACAGCGAAGGGGCGAGTCGACCGCGACGCCGCGACGCTACATCGGGACGCCAGGGATCTCGCTGCGGCCGGCCAGTCCCTCGCTTCCGAGGTGGCCGAACTCGGGCTGGTCGCGGCGATGACGGTCCCGGCCGCGCTGATGGCTGCGCTGCTGCCGGAGGACGCCGACAGGCTTGACGCGGCGATGGCGGAGCACGCCGAAGCAGTCAGTGCGGCCCGTCCGCTGGTCGGCGAACGGCAGGCCGCAGTGCATGTGGTCGAGGAGGCCAGGCGCGGCGCTGAGCTAGCCGAGGGCGAGCGGCGAGTAGCCGAGGGTGAGGCAGCCAGACTGGAGGGCATTGCCGAGACTGAAGGTAGCCGACTGGCTGAGGCTGAGCAGAGCGCGCACGCCGAGGAGGAGGCATTCACGACTGCGCTGGCAACCTGGCGGACTGACGAGCGTGCCATCCTGGTCGACATCCCAGCCGAGCTAACAGCCGACAATCTGCGGCGGTTCGGTGCCCTCGCCCGCGAGGCGGCACGTCCGCACCTGGCCAATTTCATGGCTGCCGAGACCGGGGCGGGGTTCCGGCGGGTGAGCGCCGAGCAGCTGCTGACCAAGCTGCGCGAACGGCGAGTGGTTATCGAAGCCGAGTCCGACCCCGCACCTGCGTCGCCGCCGCTCGGCAGGTCCGAGCGCGACGACAGCGACGGCGCACCGCTGTGGCGGCTGGTCGAGTTCGCCGACCACCTGGACGCCGAACAGCGCGCTGGCTTGGAGGCGGCGCTGGAATCCGCCGGCCTGCTCGATGCCTGGGTTCGCTCGGACGGGCAGGTACTCGGCGCGGACAGGCTAGATGTCGTACTGCCGTCCGGCCCGGCGGTCCGGGAACAGAGTCTGGGCGACGTGCTCGTCGTAAGTCGCCCCGACGACTGCCCGGTGACGGCCGAGACCGTCCGCGGTGTGCTCCGTCGAATCGCTATCGAGACATCCGCAGCGGCAACCTCGGTGGCCGGGCTCGACGGTTCTTGGCGGCTCGGCCCGCTGCTGGGACGGGCCGCTAAGCCGGCTGCGCAGTACGTCGGCGCGACCGCACGGGCAGCCGAACGTGCCCGGCGTCTGGCCGAGGTCGAGGTGCAGCTCACCGCTGCGGAGGAGTCCAGGCGGCTGGCTGCTGCCGCCGAGGACGCGGCGCGGGAACGGCGGGAATCCATGGAGGAATGGCTCGGCGCCGTGCCTCCATACGGGCCGTTGCTGGAGGCGTGGGCGGAGGCCAGGGCCCGTGCCGATGCGGTCACCCGCGCCGAGGAGGCGGCCAGTATCGCTGAACAGGCCGCCAAGCAGGCCAGAGCGGCGGCTGCTGCGGCCCGCCGCGAACTGGACGAGCTTGGCACTGTCCATGGCTTGCCAACGACCGAAGCTGGGCTGGCCGCGCATGGCGAGCGGCTCCGCACGCTGGAGACTGCCTTGGCCCGGCAGGTGGAGTCCGCCACCCGATCGCGGGACCAGCTACGCCGTTTCGGAGAAGATTTCGCTGCATGGGCCGATCTCGACTGTCAGGCCGCCGAGATGGAACGCGAGGCCGCTGAACTCCAAGCACAAGCGACGTCGCTGGAACGGCGGCATGAGGAAATGCGGCGCGCCGTCGAGGCGAGCGTTCGCGAACTTGAGGAGCGGATAAATGCGACCAGAGCGGAGATCCAATCAGGCCAGGCCAGTGAGAAGGCGCTGCGAACCGAGCACGATCGGCTGATCGCAGAGCATGGCTCGGCTCAGCAGGCGCTGACCGACACCGGGGAGCGCCACGCCGCGCAGCAGCCGGTCGTCGTCGAGGCGGCCCACAGGGTCGCCGCACTGGCCGACGTGCCTGGTCTGCTCGCCTCGGCAGGAGCACCGCGTGACGGAACGTACGAGCTGGCCCGCGGCGTCACGCCAGGCATCAAGGTTCCAACCGCCGTGGTCGAGCTGGCCCGTTCGCTGGCGGGGTCAGGACTTCCCGAGCGGCCAGTCACCGACGCCGCGGTATGGGGCCGGTACACCGAGGTTACGAGCGGTCCGGCGGCCGACTGCGAGCCGCGGGTGCTCGAATACCCCGGCGTGCTCGCCGTGGTTGCGCGAGACGAGGCCGGCGAGCGCCCGCTGGGTGAGCTGGCCAGCCGGCTTACAGTCGAGGTCGCGCGGGACGCGGAGTTGCTCACCGAGCGTGAGCGCCGGGTGTTCGAGGAACACATTCTCGGCGACCTGGGAGAAGCACTTCGGGCGCGCCGGCTTGAGGCAGAGGAGCTGGTCGCGGCGATGAATCGGCTACTCGACGGCGTGACCACGTCGCAAGGCGTCCGAGTGTCGCTGCACTGGCGGCTGCGCGACGACGTGCCCCCCGATTCCCGACAGGCGGTCGCCCTGCTCGGGCGGCCGCTCGGAGCGCTGCTGCCCGATGAGCGGCAGGCCCTCCGCGACTGTCTGCACCGCCTGATCGAGACGTCCCGAGCCGAACAGCCAGAGCTGTCCTACGCCGAGCATCTGGGACGCGCCCTGGATTACCGTCAGTGGTTCGCCTTCCGCGTCCGTTACACCAGGCCGGAACTCGATGGTCGGTGGCTGGACCTGCATCGCCGGTCCCCGTTGTCACAGGGCGAGCAGAAGGTCGTCTGCTACCTCCCCCTCTTCGCGGCGGCAGCGGCACATTTCAGTTCGGTGGCCGGCGCGGCTCCTTATGCGCCGCGTTTCGTCCTGCTCGACGACGCCTTTCCGAAGATCGACGTGCGCACCCATCCGCTGCTGTTCGGACTGCTCGTCGAGCTCGACCTTGACTTCCTGATCACCAGCGAGCGGCTATGGGGGGACCACGAGACCGTGCCGTCGCTAGCAATCTACGAGGCGCTCCGCGATCCGTCGGAGCGGGGGATCGCGCAATACGAGCACCGCTGGGATGGCCAACGGCTACACGCCGTAGGCGCCTGATGGGCGACGTCGGGCCGGTTAGCGGCGCGGCTCGGCCAGTCCCTGGGTGGCTGGCTGACCCGGCGCTCTCGCGGCTGTGGGAGGCTGTGCGCGGTCGGCTCGAGCGAAGCCACTTGGAGCCTGCGGGCCGGATTGTCCTGGTTGACCTTCGGCGTGCGGAGCGACACGCGGTAGGCGACCTGCTAGCCCGGCCTATCGTGGCCGACCGGGTCACGGTCGACCTCGCGGAGCTAGACCAGGTACTTGCGCGCCGTTCGCCTTATCGCGGACTGGCCGAGACCGTAGCGGCCGTTACCGAGCGGCCGCTGCGCGACCGGCGGGCCGAACGGTCGGCGGCCATGGCGGCCCGTGAGGCGCCGCTGGTGCTGGCGCGCGAGCTGCTGGCGGCCCAGCCCGCGTTCGCCGGCCTCCCCTGGGGCGAAGCCTGGCTGGCAGAAATGCGTCGTTCGGGCTTGCTGGCTAGGGCGGACGATGCTGCCCGAGCGGTGCAGAATGCCGTGATCGTCCTGGCCGAAGTGCTAGCGCCGAGCGTCGCGGCAAGATCGCGCTCCGAACTTTCGGCTCGCGTGACCGGTAGCGCCCACGGCCTCGACGACGGAACAGTCGTCTCCCAGCTCACGCTGCGGGCGCTGGCGCTTGACGCGGAAATTGAGCCGCCGGTGACTGCAGCAGCACGGCGAGATCTCTGGGAGCGGTACGCCGTGAGCGTCGACTCAGTCTCCAGTACTTGCCTGACCCTCGGCTTGCTCGGGCGCGGCGGCTCCGTGGCCGGCCGGCTCAGGCTGGCCGCCGAAGCCGGCGACCCAACGCACATCACGCCGCGCGACCTCCGCCACCTTGAGTTTGCTCCCCATCGGCATGTCCTCGTGTGCGAGAACCCGCGCGTGCTAGAGGCGATGGCAGACCGGTTCGGCGGCGACCTGCCGACGGTCTGCACGGCGGGCCAGCCGGCGCTGGTCGTGCTGGACGTGCTCCGCCGACTGGCGATGATCAACTCGACGCTGCACTATCACGGTGATTTCGACTGGCCGGGGATAGCGATCGCCAACCGACTAGTCGCTCAAGCCGGAGTGGCGCCATGGCAGATGGGAGCGCCGAACTACCAGGCCGCGGTTATGCGGGGCCCATCTGCGCTGGAACTCAGCGGCGCACCGGTCGTCACAACATGGGATCCGATGTTGAGCGCCGTCATGATCCGTCTCGGCGTCGTCGTGCACGAGGAGGCTATCCTCGATGATCTCCTGGCGGCCGCCGCGCAGCTGACGAGATGACGTCACCGCGGTCGCATTGTCGAATCAGTTGCCGATTCAGCGACGACGGCTGCCGCCGCGAGGGTAGCTGGGCTCGAAGCGCCGACTTCTCGAGTCCCCACCCGGCGGGAGCGGATCAGGAGGACTGCTCGGTTGGCAACCATCATCGCGAATCCCACGAAAATGATCGCGTCGGCTAGGGCAGTGACGCTGATCTGGTTGTTGATCAGAAAAGTCCCCAGGGCCCGGCCGAACGATATCGAGTGAGTGGACTCGTAGGTGAACATCAGCCGGGCAATGGCGACCACGATCCAGACTGCCGCATACGGCGCGCCGGCCACAGTGACCATGGACCCGGTGTCCGCATCCGGCTCGACTCGCATGAGCATCGCCGCGCCCGACCCGAGCAGCACACCGGCCCGATAGCGGCGAGTTCGAGCAGCAACCCGGCCCCGTGCAGATCTAACCCAGGCATCACGAACGGGACCACGACCGCAGTGATCACGAACGGCCGGAGCAGTCGCAGCAGGGTCAGCCGTCGGCGACCAACAATCGAGGCAGTGATCGAAATCCGGGAGATTGAGGCGTTTCTGTAGAGAGCGCTACCAATCCGCTGTACCCGGCAGTGACGCCGCAGGGCAGGGCCCTGTCCTACCGAGGCATCGCCAGAACCTTCGCCGAAGTGCTTTCCCTCGTCGCGGCGGGCGAGAACGTCTTTCCTACCGCCGAGTCGTTCCCGGCATACTACGGACACCCGGAGGTCCGCTTCGTGCTCATGCGCGGCTGGCCGCCGGCGACGCGCATCCTGCTGACGCGACGCGGGGCTGAGGGAAACGCCGCCGCGTTCACCGGGCTCGCGGCCGAACCCGGGCGCTCCGGTAACGGTCACCGGCGGGCTGCCGCAAGCGATGGCGCCCTGGACGCGTCCCGGGCCTGACTGGGTCAGTGCGCTCACCGGAGTTGCGAGGGAGTTGCGAGCTCGCCCGCGAAATGCTGTCGGCCTTGCCGTGATCCGGCAGCCCGGGTGGCGCAGCTAGCCGGAACCAGCGAACGGCGGGCCGGGCGGGTCACCCCACCAGGTGCGCAGGAACCCGGCGGCACGCTCGCAGGCCCCCACGAGCGGTCCGTCCGGATGGTTGAGCGCATCGGCGATCAGACCAGCGATCTTGTCCTCGACATCGGCGAGTACCTGTTGCGGCGTGGCCTCACGGGCTGACCGGTAGCCGATCACGGCGCCCGCGTTGCAGACGAAGTCGGGGAGCGCCGTGATGCCCCGGCGGTACAGGACGTCGGCTCCTTGCCTGGTATATGGAACGTTCGCAGCGGGCGCGACGACCCGGACGGCCGGCCGAAGCGACTCGGCGGTCCGGCCGCTGATCACTCCCGGCCGGGTCCCAGGGACGACGACATCGGCAGCCACAGTGAATAGCTGACCTGGCGGACCGGCAGGTTCGCCATAGCGAGCGACGCACTCATCGCCGTGCACACCGCGCAACGCGAGCAGTCGCTCGACGTCCAGCCCCGCAGAGTCGGTGACGCAGCCGGCGACCGTGGAGACGGCAACGACCCGGCCGCCACGTTTGATGACCTCGCACGCGACGCCACCGCCCACCTTGCCGAAACCCTCGATGGCGACCGACCGGCCCTCCCACCCTCCGCCCCACCCGGCGCGCAGCGCCGCCTCAGCGGCTACTGCGACGCCGTATCCGGTCAGGACATCCTCGAACGGCATCCCGCCGACGACGGCACGCATAGCCGCCGGCGCGGCACGGCGCTCGCGCAGCGGCGCGAAATCCTCCTCGAAGGTGCCCATGTCCGGCCCGGTCAGGAATCGGCCGGCATCGGCCAGCGGGCGGATCTCCGCGCAGTAGCGGGCCATCAACCCGGTCCTGGCGGCGCGGTCAGCCGGATCGCCCGCCAGGCCGGCCTTGGCGCCGCCGACCCGGTCGCCGAGCACCGCGAATTTGTAGGTCATCGCCCGGGCCAGCAGCGCAACCTCGGCGACGGTGACGTCCGGCGCCAGGCGCGTCCCCCCGGCGGAAACGGTGGCGCCGGGAAGGTCGAATACGACGAACCCGCGGACGGTGGTCAGTTCGATGATCTCTGGCTGGCCAGGATCGCGTACCGGTTCAGGCTCGCCTCGCATGACATCTCCGACAGTCCGACCGCAGCCATCTGATACCACCCAAGTCTGCCGCAGTCGGGCCCCGTGCCGGAGCGCGGCAGGGGCATCCGCGGGATGCGGGCCCGTGAATGCTCGCTGGCACAGCCGTCGTGCCGGATTGAGACTGGTCGGGCGCCGGGGTTCAAAAGGGCGCTTTCCGGGGTCACACTGATGTCTGTGTATGACTTCGACGTGCTGGTGATCGGCTCGGGGCCGGGTGGCCAGAAGGCAGCGATCGCCGCGGCGAAGCTGGGGCGCCGCGTGGCGATCGTCGAA
>Ga0116224_10002180_pt1 | contig 11607 bp, 6 predicted proteins | sample Sb_taG_9_FD_89699 | JGI IMG/M metagenome (GOLD analysis project Ga0116224, IMG submission 89699) | Peat soil microbial communities from Weissenstadt, Germany - Sb_50d_b_LC metaG | ecosystem: Environmental > Terrestrial > Soil > Wetlands > Peat | place: Germany: Weissenstadt | collected 2010-09-21
CCTCGGATTGCCCCTCGCCTTCAACTGGCAGTCGTCGGTGTTCAGTCTTCCGGCGTTGATCGGCTACCTGTTCCCGGTGCGCCTCGCCTACACCGTGGCCACCGTCGTCACCCTGGTCGTGGCGGGCACAGGTGTGTACGTATTGGGCCGAATGCTCCGGCTGGGGGTGCTCGGGTGCACGATGGCCGCGACCGTCTACGAGCTGAGCGGGCCCGTCACGGGATGGCTGGGTTGGCCGAACGCCTCGGCCATGTCCTGGGCGGGATGGGTGTTCGCGGCCGGACTGCTCGTCCTCCGAGGCCGGCACCGCGCCGGAGCCGTCGCCCTGTTCGCCTTGGTCCTGGCCTTGTGCGTCTACGCCGGACAGCCCGAGGCCGTGGTGCTCCTGGGCGGGGCCTTCGCCCTCTTCGTCGGCGTGGTGCTCGTACGCACCCGACGGCTCGACGGAGCCGCGCCGGTGCTGCGCCCACTGGTGGACCTGGTCCTGGCCACGGTGGCGGGGGCGGCGCTGTCCGCACCCCTCGTCCTGCCCGGTCTCCAGGTGGGATCGAGTTCGCAGGGCGCGGCTGTGCAGTCATACGGCGCCCTGCGCCCCCACGATCTCCTGCACCTGGTGTTCCAGGGATTCGACGGGCTTCCGGTCGCGGGCAACAGGTGGTTCGGGCCTTCCATCTATCCCGAGACCGCTGCCTACGTGGGCGTCATCGCCCTGGTGCTGGGGGCAACGGGACTGTTCGCCCGGCGCGCCCGGCCCGAGGTGCTGGGGCTCGCCGCCGTCGCCCTGGTCACCGGGGTCGTCGCCTTCGCCGCGCCGGTCGTGTCGGTGATCGACGACATCGCCGGCAACCGGAGCGTGGCGTGGCACCGGGCCGTCATCGTGACGGCCTTCGCACTGGCCGTGCTGGCCGGGGTAGGAACCGACGTGCTCGTACGCGCCTGGCGCGAGCGCCCCGTGCGCCTCTGGCTGGCGGGAGGGTTCGCCGCCGCCGCGGTGGTCCTCGGCGCGGTGTGGGTCTTCGGCCGGGGGCGGCTCCCCCACGCCGAGGCGGCTATCCGGTCGAGGAGCTTCGTGTGGCCGACCGTGGCGACGATCCTCGGGTTGGCGGGGGCGGGTGCCATCGCGCTGGCCGCCCGGAGCGGGCGGGGAAGGCACCGGCCGGTGGAGGGTCGCCGACCGGAGCCCGGCGTCTGGGTGGCGGCGATCCTGTTGGGGTGTGAGACGGCCTTCTTGGTGAGCGCGGGGGCACCGCTCGTGTCGTCGAGCCCGACCTTCCTGCCGACCACACCGGCCGAGGTCGCACTGCGCCGAGCCGTCGGCGTCGCCGTCGTCGGGTTCGGGAAGCAGGCCTGCCACGCCCCGCCCACCCTGGGCATCCTCCCCAACGCCAATGTCGCCTATGGCGTGCACGAGCTCGTCGCCTACGACCCCATGATCCCGCGCGTCTACTTCCGGTCGTGGCAGGCGCTCAACGGGCAGCGGGCCGCCACGACGGGAGCGCCGCTCGTCTTCTGCCCGGCCGTCAAGACGGCCACGGTGGCCCGACGCTACGGGGTGGGCTTTGTCCTCGAGCCGGCCGGGGCGCCCTCACCCCCCGGCACGATCTTCACCCGGCACGTCGGTGACGAGGACCTGTACCGCGTCCCGGGCGCGGGTGCGGCGGTGGAGAGCCCCGTCGGGCCCGACGGGGCTCTCCCCTCGACCGATGCGCCGGCCACGGTGCTCGCGGTCACTTCGCCCGACCCGGCCACGTGGAAGGTCGTCACCCACGCACCGGGCCCCGAGGTCGTGCGACTGCACCTCACGGACTCGCCGGGGTGGCACGCCACCATCGACGGTCGCCCCGTGCCGTTGACGGCCTATGCCGGGACGATGCTCCAGGCGCGCGTCCCGCCCGGGCGCCACGTCGTGGAGCTGCACTACCGCCCGGGGGTGTTCACCGCCGGTGTGGCCCTGGCGGGGGTGAGTGCCGTCGTCCTCGTGGGCGCGCTCATCGCCGGTCGACTGCGTCGTCGGCGCTGAGGGCGCCGACAACTGCGCCCTCGACTGCGATCGTCAACGACCGAGAAGCCACGCCAACGCTCGCCACGCGGCCTCGTGCCAGCGCCGCCGCGTCACCCTGTCGTTCGCCCCGTGTGGTTGGGTGGGCGCGGTTGTGACGAACCCGTCCCCGGGGGACCGTCGGACGGGCCCGCCCCGTCTGGTGTCGAGGGTGGCGAAGACCACGACGCCCGTCGGCCGCAAGCTCGCCCCGTGCCATTCGTGGCGCGCCGTGCCCGCAGCCCGTGACGAAGAACCGTCGACATCGATCCACCGGATCACGCGTTCCATCGCGGCCCCCTGCCCGACGACCGGTGCCGTCCCCAACGGTGCCCGGCGGTCTCGGTGGATATCGGTGTCCGTCCGCGCCTCCTCGCAACAATGCACGCACAACTGGCGCTACGGCCGGCGATGGCGAGAGGTCCACAGGACGAGGCGCGTTCCGCAGATACCTAGGCATTCCCGGAAGAAGCGTCCCGGACGCGACAACGCCGCGCCCGTGAGGGGCGCGGCGTTGTCAGCGAGCCGGTGTTCTCAGTGGTGCGTCAGCGCCCCAAGAGCCATTGTGCGGCGCGCATTGCGTGACGTGCCGTGGTCTGCGCGATCTCGCGACTGGCATCAGGAACCCGGGAGAACTTGTCGCCCATACCCCGCACCCGGGTCACGGCGAACCCCTTGGCGGCACCGCCATCGGGCTGCGCCGGTGGCACCATCGTCGTGTCCGGGACGCCCTCGTGGCGCGTCCTCTTCCAGCGCATCGGGTTGAGGATAGCCAATCTCTCCGCCATGTCACCGGCTCGTACCCGGCGCAGCGTGGACGGACCGAGGAAGACGAGCCGTGACATCGCCCGCCGAGGGGCGTCGACCAGGATCAGCAGCGCGAAGCCCAGCAGGATCAGCGCCCCGCCCAGCACACCCAGGACACCGATGCCGGGCCCGATACCGGTGAAGGCCAGTTTGGTCGAAGGTGCCGTGACCACGTTGGCGGCGGTGGTGCCGCCGCCACCGCCGCCGGCGGGGGCCTTGGTGGTGGTCGTGGTGGCGGGAGGGGCGGTGGTCGACGTCGACCCGCCCCCGGCCACCGCGATCACGGGGGCGATGGGGCTGGCACTGGGCGTCGAGGTGGTGATGCCCGAGGGCGTCACGGTGTCGTTGGGATAGGCCGTGCAGGTGAGCGACAGGGGAGCGCCCGACACCGTGAGGGTGAGACTGGCGGCGGAGTCCTCCTGGATGGTGATCTGGGAGCTCGTGGCCGTGAACCCGCTCACCGTGGCGGCCGTCGACGGCAGCGACAGGGCCACCCCCGCGTCGGGCACGGGGCTCGGGATGGGCACGTTGAAGTTGAGCGGGCCCTCGGGCGTGGTGGCCGGGGTGGCCCCGCTGGCGTCGATCTGGGCCGTGGCCGAGCCCTCCAGGTTGGGCTGCAACGACGCCGCCGCGCTGGCCAGGGAGCTGGGGAGGTTGACCACCGTCTGGTAGCCGGTGAGGGTGAAGGACTGCCCGACGGCGGGAGCCGCCGGCGACAGCGTGGCCGAGGTCACGGCGTCGTTGAGCACCACGTTGCCCACCGGGGTGCCCGGGCAGTACAGCTCATAGGCCCCCGTGACCTTGGTGGGGGTGCCCGGCGTCGAGGTCGTGGTGGACGTGGGCGTCGAGCTCGTGGTGGTGGTCGCCCCCGTGGTCGTGGTCGCCCCCGTGGTCGTGGTCGCCCCCGTGGTCGTGGTCGCCCCCGTGGTCGTGGTGGTGGGCGCCTCGGTCGTCGTGGTCGTCGCCCCCGTGGTCGTGGTCGTCGCCCCCGTGGTCGTGGTCGTCGCCCCCGTGGTCGTGGTCGTCGCCCCCGTGGTCGTGGTGGTGGCGCCCGTGGTCGTGGTGGTGGCGCCCGTGGTCGTGGTGGTGGCGCCCGTGGTCGTGGTGGTGGCGCCCGTGGTCGTGGTGCTGGCCCCTGTGGTCGAGGAGGTCGGCTGGACCTCGGTCCCGAACAGGACGGTGCCGATGCCTCGTTCGCCCTTGATGTCTCCGATGGCGAGCACGCAGTTGTCACCCTTGGTGATTTGCGCCGCCGTCGGCGGGCAGGGGTAGGCCGCTGCATCTGTCTGAGGATTCCCCGTGGTCGTGCAGCCGGGGGGGATGATCGTGGTCGGCGTGACGACGGGTGTGCAGGTCGGGACGCCCACCGAGTCCGGGGGTCCGGTCTGGCCCATCTTCAGCGTGAACGCCGACGGCCCGAAGGTCCCCGTCGCCGACGTGCTGACGATGGAGATCGGAGTGCAGCTGACCGGCACGGCGTTCCCGAGGAACACGATGACCGGCTGGGTAGGGTCGTCGTTGCACTCGAGCGTCGATGCTTCCTGGTTGGCGCTGAATCCGGCTCCCGACACGTTCACCACGTCGCCGCCCGCCAGGCCCTTGCACACGGATCCGCTGCACGTTCCGGCGGCCGAGGTCTTGATCGCCAGGGTGATCGTCGGTGTGGCTGCGGACGCGGACATGGCTGTGCCGAGCAGCACACCCCCTGACATCAGAGCGACGATCCCGACCAATCCGAGTCTCGAAGCCAGCTTTGTCCGTCGCGCTTCCACGTTCCCCCCATCGCCCTGCGGCTCTCGGGGCGGGGCCGAGAGCCCCTCCCCGATTCAGTCCAGCCCTGCCTCTCCAACGGGTGGCCTGCGCGCAACCATGGGACGGCGCGCGACCGATAACCGTGACAATACGACTCAGTAGGTGCCCAAACATCATCACGATTGGGGATATCGCCTAGGGGGTGGGCGTCTTGTGTGCCTGCGTGGACGGCCTCCGTGGGTACTCCTTCACTTTCGGCACCGACGACCTGGGACCACGTCGAGACCGTAAACTGGGACACCGTGAGGGGGGCCCAGGTGCTCAAACGCGTGGCGCTGACCCTGATCGCGGTGGGCTTGCTGTGCCTTTCCTTCGTCGCGTACCAGCTGTGGGGGACGGCGCTCTACGAGCACAATGCCCAGAACCAGCTCCGCCACGAGCTCGCCGGGAAGCTGCACTCCCCTGTGACGACCACCCCGCCCACCACCACCCCCGGGGAGACGACGACGACCGGGTCACCGGCCGCGTTGGTGAACGAGGTGGCTCCGCCGGAGCCCGACCCCAAGCTCGGAACACCCATCGGCCTGCTCTCGATCCCACGTCTGGGCATGCAAGGCGTGGCGATCGTCGAGGGCACCGCCGAGGCCCAGCTCCAACAGGGGCCCGGACACTACGTGGGCACGCCCCTGCCCGGCGAAGCGGGCAACGCCGCCATCGCGGGACACCGCACGACCTACGGCGCTCCGTTCTATGACCTCAACACACTGCAGCCAGGCGACTCGATCAACATCCAGACGGCCCAGGGGCTCTTCGACTACCAAGTCGTGACCTCCCACGTCGTGCTGCCCAGCAACGTCACGGTCCTGGCACAGACGTCCATCCCCGAGCTCACCCTGACGACGTGCAACCCCCGCTACAGCGCGGCGACGCGCCTGGTGGTGGTGGCCGCGCTCAAGACCAGCATCACCTCGGCCAGCTTCCCCACCACCACGACGCTCCCCGGAACATCCACGTCTGGTCCCTCGTCGGCCACTACTACCCCGGTCCTGGCCGGGGGAGCCGAAGGCGGCGGACTAGAAGGTGGCGGACTGGGCGGGGTGAGCACCCGCGGTGAGGTCGGCGAAGCGGGCGTGTGGGGGGCGTTGACCCTCGTATCGGCGATCCTGGGGATCGTGGGCTGGCGCCGGGGCCGACGCCCGTGGTCGTGGGTCGTGCTCAGCATGGGGGTACCGCTCACCGTGGCCGCTCTGCTCGTTTGTTACCAGCACATCAGCCTGGCCCTCCCCCAATCCTTCTGAATGGGCCCGGAAATTTCGTCACATTTTGCTTGCATAGCGCAATACACTTGGCCAACGACCTCACAACCGGTTAACTTGAGCACAGAGGGCCACGCTCCGTGGTGTGGCCTAGGGGGGTGCGGGGTGCCGCAATGGCAAGGTGACGGCGTTCGTTGAACGCTTAGGGGAGGACGGCCGTCCGAGGCGTTTGAACGCTACGCCGGCCGTGCCCGATGCCCCCGCCTGGCCGGAGCACGACCGGCGGGCGTCTGACAAGGACAGAAACGGCCACCGGACGACGTCCGCGACGGCCATCGCCGAACGGCGCACGTGGGCGCCCGGAACGGGTCACACCATCATCGCCTGCGTGGACGTCCAGGCCGCGACCCTCTCGGAGGTGCATCCGGAGCGCAACGACCTGTTGTGGCGGCTGGCGCTGCGGCGCATGGAGCGCTGCGTCCGCTCGGGCGACCAGGTGTGCATGCTCGGCGGCCCTCGGGTCGCCATCGTCCTCGGCAACGGCTCCAATCGAGTCGCTCCGAGTGCGCTCGGGAAGCGGCTGGCCCGTGCCATCGGCGATCACCTCGCGGTGGGCGCGACCGGTCTCGACCTGCGTGTCGCCATCGGCATCGGTGCCGGCGCGAGTGACGTGGAACCCGAGGTTCTCGCCACGGCGGCCTTGCACTCGCTTCGTCTCAATCGCAACCGCGCCGGCACCAACGGGCACGTAGAGCCGTCCTCGTTCCTCGCCGTCACCCACGTCCCCGGCCACCAAGCGCTGACCTCGGCCTGGCCCCATCACTCCGATGATGGGTCGAGGGAGGTCTACGGACCAGACTTCGCGCGCAAGCCGAGGAGACTCGACTGTCGGGTCCTCGTCCCGTTGTCCAACGATTTCGAGCTCCCCACCTCCTCGTCGGTCGTGCCCGCGGGATGGAACGCGACGGGCGACGAGGAAGAAGGCGCATCCCTGGCGGAGCCGGGACTGCGAGTGCTCCTGGTCGACCCAGACGTCGAAGCCGGCCACAACCCGCGACCAATGATGGAGGCCGTGGCGGCGGTCGCCCGGCAGTGCGGCGCCCTGCCGGTTCTCTCCCCCGCCATCGACACGGACTCGGTCCTGCTCGACCTCTATCTCTCCAAGCCCGACGTCGTCGTCGTGGTCGTTCAAGCCGAGATGCCCCGCTACGGTGCCGGGCAAGGCTCGTACTGTGCCTGGGACCGCCCGGCACGCATCACCCGCGCCCTACGGGCGGCCGGCACTCCGGTGATCGCCCTCAGTGTGGGGGCGAGCGTGGCGGCGCTGGCGGTGTGTGTCGAGCAGGGGGCCGTAGGACTGTTCCACACCGACCTGCTCTCCCAGGAGCTCGCTCGCCAAGCCGCCCGAAGGCTCAACACCAATGGCGGCTCGACACCGGGCGGGTATGACGAGCCCCGGGGACCCGGCCAGCTCCCCGCCCCGTACGACGCGCTGGTGCACCTCACTCCGAGCGAGCGACGGGTGCTCTTCCACATGATGGAGGGCCGGTCCGCGGCCGAGATCGCCACCACGCTCGTGGTCTCGCTCACCACCGTGCGCTCACACATCCGGTCGATCCTGCGCAAGCTCAACGTGAACTCTCAGCTTGCCGCGGTCGCCCTGGCTTTCGGGACGCTCCCCGACCAGGTCTTGGCGGAGTGAGTTCGAGCCCCACCGAGCCAGTCAGAGACGCGCGCGCGCCCGGTTCGCTAAAGTAACCGAAATGACCCCGCTGAAATGGCTCTCCGTGGTGCTTGGCGTCCTGGGCCTTCTTTCCCTGGTCGTCGCTGTCATCTACTTCTCGGTGCCCGCGCATTCCCTGCCGTCGTTCCTCGGGCCGCTCAACCGGGTGCAGGCCCATCGCAAGCGCCGTGGCGAGGCGGCCATCGCCCTCACCGTCGTGCTCGCGGTGATCGTCGGCATCCTCGTCTACGTGGACCGGCGCTCGTCGGTCCCCAAAGCCACCTCGAGCAATCCCACCTCCAACAACCCCGCCTCCAACAACCCCGCCTCCGACAACCCGGCCGCCAGCTGACCGACGCGGGTTGCTCGGATCGCCGATCAGCACCTGGTCCGACATAGGCAGCGGGCGCGACCGCGTTGGTCGAACCCCCGACATCCTGGGTGGGGCGCTAGGCCCCAGTGACGGTTGGATCTCGATCGCCCCGCGTGCGCTCGATTCGCCGCCGTGTGGCTGACCACGCCAGCGCCACCGACAACCCGACCGCGCTGCAGATGGCCACGGTCAGACCGATCGAAAAGACACCGGGCCAGTACCTGAGCTCCACCGTGTGTCGTCCCGCTGGAACCCGCGCCTGGAGCATGGTCTCCGAGAACGGCTCCAACCGCAGGGGCCGGCCATCGATGGTGGCGTGCCACCCCGGAACGTCGGTGAGGTGCAGGCGCAGCACCTGCGGGCTGGTGCCGTGGGTGACGATCTTCCACGACGCCGGACCGGGGTGGTCCACGTCGACCGGTGTCCCCGACACCCCGGGGCCCGGCGTCGAACCTTGCGGGGCCGATGTCAGGGTCGCCGCGGCTGCATGGGGGATCCGGTAGAGGGACTCGCCATCCACGTGGCGGTCGAACACCGCTCCTTCGGGGCCGCCGACACCAGGCGGTTCGAGCACGAATGCCACCCCGTAACGCCGGGCATCGGTCGCCGACGTCACGGCCGGACAGAAGACGGAGATCGGGTTCCCCAGACCCCCCGGCGTGCCGGTGGCGTCCTCCCAAGAACGGAAGAGAGCCTTGGGTGTGATGGGGTCGTAGACGTCGAGCTCGTGGACGCCATAGGCGACGTTGACGTTCTGGGGAATCCCGAGCTGGCCGGGGACCGCGCAGGAATGGACGCCGAAGCCCACGATCGAGGACCCGACGGAGTCTTGGAGAGCTACCTCTGCCGGCGTGGGCACCAGGGAGGTCGGACTCGACGACCACAAGGGGCCCCCGGCGGCCACGAGGAACGCAGTTTCACAGGCCAGGAGCACCAAGCCGACCCCTCCTCCGAGACCGACGTGGAACCGACTCGAGGCCCTCGAATGCGCAGGCCCGCGTCGGTGCGCCCCCACCAAGAGCCCCACCACGGCGAGGCCTACGACCGTCTGCACGGCCGGCCACAAAAAGCTTGAGTCTCGGATCGACGCGTCAGCGGGGGGAAGATGTCCGCGGCCGAACAGCCACAGCACCGCCAAGAAGAGGGCCACGCAGACGAAGCCGCCCCCCACCCACCGTCGAACGGCGCGTTCGCGATGGGAGCGGACCAGGACGTCGGCCCCGATCCCGGCCAGCACGGCGACGGCAAAGGCCAGCACGATGGCACCTCGATGCCAACGGATCCCGTCCGGCCCCGTGTCCAGCACTCCTACCACGGGCGAGAAGAAGACGACGGCGCCCATCACGACGACGGCGCTCATGGCGAGGACCTCCGGATCCCGGTGGCGGGCCGCGATGGCAAGAACGGCGAGCACCACCGCGATCACTCCCACGTAGGTGGCCGACTCCAGGTAACTCGTGTCCCCGAACAGGTGACCGAAGAAGTGACTCCCCGCCACGGGAAGCCCGTCGAAGCCCTGAAAGAGGGCGGAGCCGATGTCGTGGAGTGGCAGTGCCGAGGTACTGGTCTTGGCGGTTCGGATGGCTCCGGCGGTGAGCTGGAGCCCCGGCAGCATCAAGGGGGCACCGAGAGCCGCGCCGGCCACGACGGCGAGCACCAGGTCCAAGGCGGGGCGAGCGATAAGGCCCGACCCCCCCAGCCACGGAGCCCGCAAGGCCAGAAGGACGACTGTGAACACCGTGAGCCCGATGGCGAGGAGGACGAAGGCGTCGGGTTGCCCGGCGTAGAGCGCGCACGCCAGCACAACCGCGAAGAAGGCGACGGCGCGAGCCCGCCGTCGCCCCCGCGCGACGAGGAGGGCCGCGGCGAACAGCCAACCCGCCCACGCCATCACCGACGCCACGGGCCAACCCAGCCACCCGAAGAACGGTCCACTGAGCTCGTACACCGTCGCCGCCATCACGCAACCGGGCACGCCCAGCCGCAACACCCGACCGAGCACGTACACGCCGGTCCCGGCGATCACGAGTGTGGTGAGCACCTGCACCGTGTAGGCGAGACGCAGCGGGAAGAGGTAGCCGAGGAGCGACGGCACGCTGAAGGTCGCCGACTGCCAGTTGAACGCCAAGGGCATGCCCAGGGCGCTGTAGGGATTCCACAGCGGGAGGTGCCCGTGGTGCACCTGGGTCCATGCCAGTGTCGTCCACGGGATCATCTCGGTGATGAGCTCCGCGGTCTGCGGGTTGTGCACCGTGGCCCCGGCCTGCCGTGAGAGACCGAGGCGCGCCACGATGTCGAAGGGTCCCAGTGAGGAGCCGTGCGCCAGCGCCGGAGCCATGACGGCAGCGGCGGCGGCCAGCACCCACGCCACGCCCAGAGCGTCTTTGACCCAGGACCCCGGGGGCGGCCGACGGTCAGCCACGGACGGGGCGGGCATCCCTCACGGTACCGTCTGGCCCTCGAGACTCGAGATGATGATCGACAGTGCTCCGTGCTCGACCGGACGGAAACGAGGCCGCACCGCCGTCGGTTTGCATCGATCGTGTGAGTGGAGTGAGGTCCCTGCCACCCCGCGGAGTCATGCGGTCGAATCTGGTTTCCAATCCTCAAAATTGGGGGCGCAACGCAAAGGGCACGGTGGCAGACTCCACTGACAGGATATGGGGGATGTGTCGCGGGCCCGACGGGCTTGGCGCGCCCAACAAGCAGACGGAGGGCAAATGCGGATGAGAAAGTACGCAATGGTCTTGGCGGCGGTGGTGCTGCCGATTTCCACTGTGGTGTTGCTGGAGGGCACAGCGTTCGCCGGGAAGGTGACCGGAAGCGGTACGACCTCGTGCCACTTCGGGGGAACTATCAGCTTCAACCCGCCTCTGACCTCGGCCGGCAGCCCGACGACAAAGAAGGAAGTCACGACGGTGAGCGCGACTCTGAGCGGGTGCACGGGCGGAACACCGGTTGGCCCGTCCACCACCGCCACGATCAAGGCGATCAAAACGAAGACGCCGAAGGGAACCAACGGCGGTACCTGCGCCAGCTTTACGTCCAATTCGTCGAAGACCACCCTCAAGGTCACGGTGAAGTGGGCTGGCGAGAAGCCGTCGAAGTTCAGCGTCGTCGGCCTGAACCCGGGAGCCAACGAGGAGGGCGAACTCGGTTTCACGGGTAGCTTCCCGGTCAGCGGTTCCTACGCCGGAACGGGGAGCGTCGCGGCATACCTCACCACGGCGAGCTCGAACGCGATCGCGACGTGCAGCGGGAGCATTTCGTCTCTATCGCTTGACTCGACGACCAGCACCGGCACGATATAGCAGAACACAAGCGTGCTCTCCGGACGTTGCGGGGAGCCGCAAGCAGGAAGTGCAAGAGGGTGGGCTTCGGCCCACCCTCTTGCGCGCCAGGACTCAGGCGTTGAGGCGTGAGCTGGCGAACCGGCACTTCGTTGACGGAACCGGGACCCAGCCCTATGGTCACCTGGGGGGACCGAACACGGGGGGTCGTGATGGGGCTGTCGGCTGATCAAGGCGAGAACAGCGGGACGGGACCGCGCTACACCCGGAGGCAGGTGCTGGCCGGCGGGATGGGAGCAGCGGTCGCCCTCAGCATGCCCAGTGCCAAGCGGCTGCATCACGGACGCCGGCTCGCCAGGGCGGCGGCG
>Ga0116224_10002186_pt1 | contig 11577 bp, 9 predicted proteins | sample Sb_taG_9_FD_89699 | JGI IMG/M metagenome (GOLD analysis project Ga0116224, IMG submission 89699) | Peat soil microbial communities from Weissenstadt, Germany - Sb_50d_b_LC metaG | ecosystem: Environmental > Terrestrial > Soil > Wetlands > Peat | place: Germany: Weissenstadt | collected 2010-09-21
GCCGGGGCGGTCAGGTAGATCACCAGGGAGTACTGCATGGAGGTGAGGAGCTCGCCCATGATCCGGGAAGTGCGGGCGATGGGCTTGGGCGTGAGCTCGACTTCGACCGCCCAGACCTGCCCCGCGTACCGGCTGCCGGGGATGCTGGGCCAGTGGATCTCCGCGTCCGCGACGTGCCCGCCCCGGCCGGCTGTGGGCTGGCCAGCGCGCAGGCGGCGTTCGGAATGCCACCAGGCGTGCCCGCTGGCCCAGCCCGGGCTGGCCTCCAGCCACAGCCGGGCCGCCAGGACGGCGCGGATGTGCGCCAGCCGCCCCAGCGCGGGCCGCACGGCAGGGAACCCGAGCCCGGTGGCGGTCATCCCGTCCCGGGTCAGCCAGCACCACCCTGGCCCGGGGCCCAGCCGGCCGGTGGCGGCGTACCCGGTCCGCCGCCACCGCCGCAGGATCGCCGGCAGGCGCCCCGGTGGCACCCGCAGCGCGGCCGCGAGCAGGTCATAAGGGGCGCCGTAGTGCTCTCCGCACAACAGCAGCCCGTCAATGTCCCGCCGGGTCAGATGGATCACGTCCGCGACGGCGCGCCGCGTCGGCCGGGAGGCGGTGACTGGTGTGATGGTGTCGTGGGCCTGTGCCGTCATGCCGATCCCAGCCTTCCCAGCGGTAACAGCAGCCATCAATGCCCCCCGTGCTCACATATGCACGGGATGTGACGATTGTTCCGCTGAGGCGCCTGTCCGGAAGGCCAGCCGGATATCCGTAAGCGCATCGTCATGATTACTTTCCGTAGCAAAGGGCCAGAAACCCTGCGGACTTCCAGTGGTGGCGTGGTCTGGCCCAGCCGGCCGCCGGTTCGGGCCCCCGTGACGGCGCTCGTACACTCCTTATGCGTGAAGCCACCCGACGTACTGGTCTTGGCCGTGGGCGGAACGCTTGGGGAAGCGTGGCTGTCGGGCTTCCTGGCCGGCGCCGGCCAGCAGGGCGGTATCGACTTCCGGCAGAGCGCGCATTTCGTCGGCACCTCCGCGGGCTCGGTCGTCGCGGCCAGGCTTGCGGCAGGCCGCCCGCCGCGGGGGCCAGGTGAGGTGGCCGGCCTGGCCCAGCAGGCACCGCCAGTCTCGGTGGGCCCCACTCGCACCGCGTTTGAGGGGCTGGCCTGGGTTCCGTTTGACAGTTCCATGCCGGCGGTGGGCGCCGCGCTGCGGGCGGCGCGGCCGGGCCGCGCGCTGGCGCGCGCCGCCTTTCTCGCTCAGCTGCCGCGGGGCCGGATACCCCTTGATGACCTGCGTGCGCGCGTGGCCGCGCTCGGCCCGCGGTTCGATGGCCGCCTGCGAGTGGTGGCGGTGGACGCCAGCACGGGGCACCGGGTGGTGTTCGGAGCGCCAGGCGCGCCGGACGCGGATGTCGCCGACGCGGTAGCTGCCTCGTGCGCGGTACCCGGGCTGTTCCGCCCGGTGCGGATCGGGGGCAGGGATTACGTGGACGGCGGCGTGTGGAGCCCGGCCAATCTGGACATCGCACCGGTACGGCCGGGCACCCACGTGCTGTGCCTGGTGCCCACGGCCGGGTACCGGGCGGGCAGCCGCATCGCTGCCCGGGTGCTGGCGCGGAGCTGGCAGACGGCCATCGCCGTGGAGGCGGCGGGAGCGCGCAGGCGGGGCGCGCGAGTTACGATCATCGGCCCGGACGCGGGCTCGAGCGCAGCCATGGGCGCTGACCTGATGGACGCCAGCCGCCGCGATCAGGTCGCCAGCGCCGGTTTCGCGCAGGGCATGGCGGCAGCAGCATCAACGGGTGAAGCAGACCCCCGCCAGGACACCTTACTTCGCGTCCGGCGGGATCGTTTCGACGGTTCCGTTCAGGCGCGCTCGTTCCGCGGCGAAGACGGCGAGATGACTTGCCAGCGATTCGCGTGGCCCGGAGCTGATCAGCGCACGGTTCCCGGTGGCGACAGCGGCGGTGAACGCGTCCATCAGGCCCGCGTCGCCGCCGCCGTGGCCGTCGGCGGCGGTCATCGCGCCTGCTGACGGGGGAGTGATCAGCTGCTCGGCACGGGTGAGGAAATCGTAGACCCGGATGATCTGGCCGTCGCCGGTCAGCTCGCCGCGGGTGCCGAACAGCCGGGTGCTGCGGTCGGCGGCCTGGCTGAACGCGGTCATGGTGAACGTGGCCGTGGTCGCCCCGGGAAATTCCAGCGCGACGACCTGATGGTCGACGACGTCGTTGTCACAGGCGTAGACGCACCTGCCGTAGGGCCCGTCCCTGAGCGCCTCGTCCAGGGCGCCGGGAGAGGAATCCTCGATGACGGCGCTCAGCGGCCAGCGATGTTCGCCGCGGTCAAGCAGCCCCCGGTAGAGCCGCGGCGCCGAATAGGGGCAGCTCGGCTCGACAGAGCAGGCCACGCACCGGTCCGCCGCGCCTGCCGGGCGGTTCGCGGCGGTGAAGTGGGTCAGGCTGCCGAAGCTCGCGACCCGCAGCGGTGCCCGGCCCAGGATGTACTGCAGCCAGTCCAGGTCATGGCACGACTTTGCCATCAGCATGGAGGCCGCCAGGTCGGCGCGCCGCCAGTTGCCGCGGACGTAGGAGTGGGCCTGGTGCCAGAATCCCAGCGGCTCCAGGTGCTGGACGCTCATGATGTCGCCGAGCTGCCCGGAGTCAACGATCTGTTTGACAGCGCGCGTGTACGGCGTGTACCGCATGACGTGCCCGACGGCGAGCATGACCCCGGCTTCCTCCACGGCTGTCACGATTCGCCGGCACGCCGCCTCATCCGGCGCCATCGGCTTTTCGAGCAGGATGTGATAACCCAGCGCGGCGAACGCCTCGGCGGGACCGGCGTGCATGCGATCCTGCGTGCAGATCAGGACGGCGTCGGCGAGCCTGCCCCGGCCGGCCAGTTGCCTCCAGTCCCCGGCCACGTTCTGCGCGGCGATGCCGTGTTCGGCGGCCAAGCGGGCACGGCGCACCTCGTGGGGCTCGGCTACCCCGATGACCACCGCGCGATCCGGGTGGCGCCTGGCCCACCGGGCATACCCAGTACCCCGCTGACCTGCCCCGATGACGACCATGGAGACCGGTGCCATACGCGTGACCTTACCTGGCAGACGGACCCGCCTGATGATCCATAAGGATGCCGGCGACTACCGTCGCGACGGGCGAAACGTGGGTCCGGCACCAGCAGGTGCCGGACCCACGCCTGGCTGTTATCCCTCGGCAGGCCTGGCCTGCCGCGGCTCAGGCGGCGCGAACGCGGGTGGCCTGCAGGCCCTTCGGGCCTTGGGCTACCTCGAACTCCACGTGCTGGTTCTCCTCGAGGCTGCGGAAGCCGTAGCCGTCAATCTCGGAGTAGTGCACGAAGACGTCCGGCCCGTCGTCGCGGGAGATGAAGCCGTAACCCTTCTCCGCGTTGAACCACTTGACGGTTCCCTGTGACATGTCGCTCCTTGCAGGGGCTGGATACGGGTCCGCACGGTGCGGTACCCGGGCCGGTTCTCGACGCGACTTCCCCAGATCCCTGAAGCGGCGCGCCCGCAACATCGTTCTCCGCGAGCGTGCAGGTGACACGAACACACAAGACAACTACGACCACCGACCACAACCGGTCCAGTGCCCGGTTCATTCCCGCCCGCCCGCGACGGCAAAGCCGCGGCGTTTAAGCGACCAACTGGCCAGATGCATCGCACAGAGGGAGGTGTCCAACCTCCGTCCAATAGGCGCCTTCGATCGTCTATCTGGCGTTCCTCGAATGGCGAAAGCCACAGGCCTCGTGGACGCAGCGGCTTCAGAAACCGGGAAAGAGCGGGCGTAGCTCGTCGAGGTCGACGCCGTCGCCTTCGACCGGGGGAGTGTGGTGCGGGCCCAGGCGGCCGTAAACCAGGCGGACGAACGCCTCGGCCGGCAGGCGCAGCTCGGGCAGGCCCTCCTCACCGTCCGATTCGGTCAGGCTGACCGCCTCGCCCGTCTCCAGGACGAAGTGCCGTTCGGGGTCGCTGGTCGACACCAACAGCCGCCGCTCCTTCCCGTCCGGCTTGGCCGACCTGGCCGCGAGCTGGCCGACCGTGTCGATGAGCAGGCCGACCGCCGCCGCCGCCACGGTGGCCGACGGGTCGAGCGCGACCGCCACGTCCCAGGTGTGGACGGCGTGCTCGCTGACCCGCATCCGCGCCAGCCCGGTGAGGTCCATATCCATCCCGAACATGTGCAGCCGCAGTCCCGCCTTCTGGTCCGGGTCGAGCGACTCGAGCCGCTCCACGATCGCCTCGTCGGCTCGGAGGCCATCGTTGGCCTGGGCCCGCGGGTCCTTGGCGTTCCACCCGTTCCAGACCTGGACGAACGCGTCACGGCCGGGCGGGTCCTGCCCGGTCAGGCCCGCCTCCAGGAACAAGCCGAAGATCTCGGCCCCGGAGCCGAGATGGGAGAGCACCTGGGCGATCGACCACTCGCTCGCGTACGACCGCTGCTGCAGGCTGGCCAGGTCGAGCGGCTCGACCAGTGCTTGCAGCCGGTCATGGGAGTGGCGCAGCTCACCTATCCACGGGTCCGGGCTGGTTTCCATGAGGCTTCTCCGTTTGCTGGCTGCACTGGTAAGGAAGGAATCCTCCGGGAAGCTTACTCGCCGCCCGGCAATGTCCGGAGGCTACCCTCCACATCGCTTACCATGAAGCCCATGACAGTCCGCGACCAGCCCGAACCCAGCATTGCGGGGGCAGCGGCCGATCGCGCCGAACCCGTCGGCTGCGCGCAAGAAGAACGCCGGCTGCGGGCCGATGCCGCACGCAACCGGGACGCGATCGTGGCGGTGGCCCGGGACGTGTTCGCCGAGTATGGGCTGGAAGCACCGCTCGAGGCCATCGCCGCCCGGGCCGGGGTCGGCATCGCCACACTGTACCGCCGCTTCCCCACCCGGGAGAAGCTGGTCGCCGCGGCCCTGGTGGAGAAGGTGGCCGAATACACCGAGGCGGCCCGGCAGGCCCTAGCCGCCCCCGATCCGTGGGCCGGCTTCGCCGGCTTCGTCGAGCGGATCTGCGAGCTGCAAGCCGGTGACCGCGGCCTGTCCGATCTGCTGTCCATGACGCTGTCCGCGGACGAGCAGGTCGAGGAGCTCCGCCGGACGGCCAACGAACTGCTCATTACCGTGATCGACCGGGCCAAGGCCGCGGGTACGCTGCGGGAGGATTTCGTCGGCGAGGACCTCGTGCTGCTGCTGATCGCGACCGCGGCCGTCATGCACGTCACCCGGGCCGACGCGCCGGAGGCCTGGCGGCGGTTCGTGGCCCTGGCCCTGGATTCCTTCTCCAGCCGCGCCGCGCCGCCGCGGCCGGCCCCAGCCCTGCCCGACCCGCCCTCGACCGCCCAGCTGACCCAGGCCATGCTCCGGCTGGCCCGCGAACGCGGCTGCGGCGAACGCGCGTAACCCCGGCCCTCGCGCCGGTCGACCATCGAGAAGTGGAGGATCTCATGCGCAATGCGGCTCTGCTCGGTACCAGGCTCGTGGTGGGCGGATACCTGGCCGTTCACGGCGCGCAGAAGCTGTTCGGCGCCTTCGGCGGCCCCGGCCTGGAGAAGGCCGGGGCCGGCTTCGAGCGGATAGGCCTGCGGCCGGGCCGGCACATGGCCGCCGCCGCCGGGATCACCGAACTCGGCGGCGGCGTGCTGACCGCGGCCGGGATCGCCGACCCCGCGGGCCCGCTGGCCATCATGGGAGCGATGACCGTGGCCGCGACCACCCACCGCGCCAAGGGGCCGCTGAACTCCCGCGGCGGGTTCGAGCTCCCGCTCACCAACCTGGCCGTGGCCGCGACGCTCGCCGTGGCAGGACCCGGCAAGTTCCGCCTCGGTCCCGCGCTGCCCCGGCCGCTGGCCGTGGCGGGCGCCGTGGGCGGCGGCCTGCTGGCGGCCGGCCTGGTGGCCGTGATGCTCGCCGCGAAGCCCGCGGCCGCCGCGAACCCCGTCGTCCAGACCGAACCCCCGAACCAGCCCAGCCCTCCGGCAACGGCACCGCGATAGCCGGCCAACCCCGGCTCGGTGGGGTAACCCGAAACCCGCCTGACCCGGCGCTCTATGTCTGCTAAGCGTTTGCCGCTTATAGTAAGGGGCAGCTCATTCTGGTCGACGGGGGCCAGCTGAAGCAGGACATGGACGTAGACCACGCAGGGACGGGTGGCGGAGTGAGCACCCTCGCCTCGGCGGCCGTCTCCCTGACCGGCCGCGAGCCTGATACCGGGGTTCGGCCTTGGCTCGATCGCCGCCACCTGATCATCGCCTACGCCCTGTTCCTGGCCTACGCGGCCATCGACGCGATCGCGTCGGCGGGCCGGGACCAGGTCTGGGCCATCTGGGCGGCCTGCGGCTATGCCGTGGCCCTGGTCATGCTGTGGCGGTGGGGGAACCGGACGGCGGCGGCACTGGTGTCGGTGGCCCTGGCCGTGCTCGCCCCGCTGCTGTGGCTGTCGGTCGCCTACTCGCTCGAAGACGGGATGAACGTCATCGAGCGGTCGGCCTCCTTGCTGCTGCACCACGGCTCGCCCTACTTCACCGCTACCCAGGTCCGCTCCTGGCTGTCCTACAACCCGTACCTGCCGGTCATGACCGTGTTCGGCCTGCCCGCCGCGGCCGGCCTGGGCGGCCTGGCCGGGAACGCCGGGGTGTGGCTGGCCCTGGGCACCGTCGTCGTGCTCGCGGCTGCCTTCCGGATCGCGATGCCGACCTCTCGCCGCGAGGCCCTGCTGGCCACGTCGGTTGCGGTCGCCTCGCCTGTGATCGGCCTCAACCTGGCCGTGATCACCACCGATCCTCCCGTGCTCGCGTTCATGCTGCTGTCCCTGGCCCTGAGCGCCGTTCCCGCGGCCACGAAGGCCACCGCAGCGCGAACTGTGGGTTCGGGGATCGCCCTCGGCGTCGCCTGCGACCTGAAGTCCACCGCCTGGCTCGCGATCCCGGTCATGGCGGTGATGTTCGCCGCCCGGGACGGAGCACGAGCCGCGTACCGGTTCCTCGCCGCGCTGGTGATCACCATGGTCGCCCTCATCGCCCTGCTGGCGCCCGCCGTGCTGTTCAAGCCGGGCGCCGCTACCGCGCTGGTCCAGAACAGCGTGCTGTTCCCGCTCGGCCTGACCCACGACAAGACCCCCGCCGAGAGCCTGCTGCCCGGGCACCTGCTCAGCACGATGGGGACCGCCGGGCACGTGATATCGGTCGGACTGCTGCTCGCGGTCGGCCTGGCCGTGGCCGTGTCGCTGGTGATCCGGCCGCCGCGCGACGTGCCCGCGGCGATCTGGCGGCTGGCCATCGGCCTGACGCTGATTTTCCTGCTCGGGCCGGACGTGCGCTTCGGTTACTTCATCTACCCGTTCGGCCTGCTCGGCTGGCTGGCCCTGAACCCGTCGAACCCGGTCCGTGATCGCTTGTGAAAGGCTGAGCCGGAGCGGGCCGGAAGGGGCAGGCGGGAAGGAGGAGCGCGAGCATGCGTGTCATCGAGGTCGAGCGCCGGGGCGGGCCGGAGGTGCTGGCCGTGGCCGAACACCCGGACCCGCGGCCCGGACCGGGCCAGGTCGTCGCAGAAGTCGCCGCGGCCGGGGTGAACTACATGGACATCTACCAGCGCGAGGGCGCCGGCGGTTACCGTCCCCCGCTGCCGTTCGTGACCGGCGGGGAGGGTGCCGGGACGGTCATCGCCGTGGCGAAGGGCGTGACCAGTCCGGCCGTCGGCGACCGGGTGGCGTGGGTGGCCCCGGGCAGCTACGCCGAACGGGTCGTGCTGCCCGCGGACCGCGTGGTTCCCGTGCCGGACACACTGGGCACCGAACTCGCCGCGGCCGCGATCTTGCAGGGCATGACCGCGCACTACCTGGTGAGCAGCACGTACCCGGTGCGCGTCGGGGATGTCACCGTGGTCCACGCGGCGGCCGGCGGGGTCGGCCTGCTGCTCACCCAGATGGTCAAGCGGCGCGGCGGGATCGTCGTCGCCACCTGCTCCGGCGGTGAGGAGGGGGAGAAGGCCCGCCTAGCAAAAGACGCGGGCGCGGACCACGTCACTGGCTACGACCAGTTCCGTGCCGTGGTCGACGACGTCACCGGCGGCGTGGGCGCGCACGTGGTGTACGACGGCGTAGGCCGGGCCACCTTCGATGACAGCCTGGCCGCGCTGCGGCCGCGCGGCATGCTGGTGGTCTACGGCGCCGCCAGCGGGCAGGTGCCGCCGTTCGACATCCAGCGGCTCAACAGCGGAGGGTCACTGTTCGCGACCAGGCCCACCCTCGCGCACTACGTAGCCGACGTAGAGGAACTGCGGTGGCGCGCCCGCGAGGTCTTCGACTGGATCGTCAGCGGTGAACTCGACGTGCGGATCGGCGGCCGGTACCCGCTGGCCGCCGCCGCCCGGGCCCAGCAGGACCTGGCCGCCCGGCGGACCACCGGCAAGCTGCTGCTCATCCCGTAACCAGAACGCACGCACGATCGTTCGTTCGGCTAAAGGATTATTTTTACTCGCAGATCGCTTTAGTTGCTGATGGCCGAACATGCAGTCGCCGGCCCGCGCCGGTCCTACCAGACCATGCTGCTCGTCGTCGCCGTGACGGCGGCCGGGTTCAACCTGCGTGCCGCGATCACCAGTCTCCCCCCGCTGTTCCCGGATCTGCAGGCGCGGCTGCACCTGTCGGCGGCTGCCCTGTCGCTGCTCGCCGCCACACCGGTGATCTGCTTCGGCGCGGCGGCTGCCTTCGCGGCCTGGCTGAACCGGCGTTTCGGGGAGGAAGTCGTCTTGCTGGCCGCCCTGGCCGTGCTCGCCGCGGGACTGCTGCTGCGTGGCGCGGCCCCCGGCGTCATGCTGTTCCCGGGCACGGCGCTGGCGGCGTGCGCGATCGCCATCCTGAACGTGCTGCTGTCCAGCATGATCAAGCGGCGCTCGCCGGAACGGGCCGGGCTCCTCATCGGCATCTATCTGACCGCGCTGTGCGTGGGCGCGATCATCGCCTCGCTGATCAGCGTGCCGCTGTATAACGCGTCCGGCGGCTCGGTGCGGCTCGCGCTCGGGCTGTGGGCTGCGCCGGCCGCGCTGGCCACGCTGCTGTGGCTGCCCCAGCTCAGGTACCGGCCGGCCCGCGCCGCCAGGCTGGCCCGCGTCGGCGTGCCCGTCCACGTCAAGGTGTACCGGTACGCGCTCGCCTGGCAGGTCATGGCGTTCATGGGGCTGCAGAGCCTGCTGTACTACGCCGCGCTGTCCTGGCTGCCGACCATCTTCCAGGACCGGGGCATGTCGGCGGTCGCGGCAGGCAATCTGCTGGCCCTGATGGGCGCGGGCAACCTGGCCGCCGCGTGGATCGTACCGGTGCTCGCCCACCGCGCGCCCAGCCAGCGCGCCCTCGTGGTGCCGAGCATGATCGCCATAGGCGTCGGCCTGGCCGGGTCGCTGTGGGCGCCGCTGGGATCGGCCGCGCTCTGGGTCAGCGTGCTGGGCATCGGCCAGGGGGCCTGCCTCGGCCTGGCCATCTTCTTCATGCTGGCCCGGGCACCGGATCCGGGCACGGCGGCCTCGCTGTCCGCCTTCGCCCAGTCGGCCGGCTACCTGGTGGCCAGCGCCGGGCCGCTGGAGCTCGGGCTGCTGCACTCGGTCACCGGCGGCTGGGACATCCCGGTGGCGTTGCTGCTCATACTGTGCGGCTGCGCGCTCGTGGTGGGCGTGCTCGCCGCCCGGCCGCTGATGCTGCCGGGTCGGCAGAATGCGACGCGCGTGTCGGAGACCGGGCATGCCTCGCGAGCCATCTGAAGATCGCGGCCGTAGACTCGGCTCATTCGCGAGAGGCCAGGCCCGCACAGCACACGAGGAGCAACCGACGTGACCCTGCTGGAGAGCATTACCGGCCCTGAGGATCTGAAGCAGCTCAGCCAGGATCAGCTCACCCACCTGGCCGGCGAGATCCGCGACGTCCTCATCGAGACGGTGACCAGGACCAGCGGTCACCTCGGCCCGAACCTCGGCGTGGTCGAGCTGACCATCGCGATCCACCGGGTGTTCGACTCGCCCAGGGACAAGATCGTCTTCGACACGGGGCACCAGGCGTACGTGCACAAGCTGCTGACCGGCCGCTTCGCGCAGTTCGGCACGCTGCGCCAGCGCGGCGGGCTCGCCGGCTACCCGAGCCAGGCCGAGTCCGAGCACGATCTGGTGGAGAACTCCCACGCCTCGACCAGCCTGTCCTACGCCGACGGTCTGGCCAAGGCCTACCGGCTGCGTGGCGAGCCGGACCGGACCGTGGTCGCGCTCATCGGGGACGGGGCACTGACCGGCGGCATGGCCTGGGAGGCCCTCAATAACATCGCCGCCGCCAAGGACTCCCGGCTGGTCATGATCGTCAACGACAACGGCTGGTCCTACCAGCCGACGATCGGCGGCCTGGCCGAGCACCTGGCCGCGATCCGGGTCAACCCGCGCTACGAGCACGTGCTCGACTACATCAAGACCACGCTGCCCCGGACCCCGCTGGTCGGCCCTCCGCTGTACGGGACGCTGCACCGCGTCAAGAAGGGCATCAAGGATGTCATTCAGCCGCAGGTGATGTTCGAGGACCTGGGCATCAAGTACCTCGGCCCCATCGACGGCCACGACGAGCGGCTGATGGAAAGCGCGCTGCGGCACGCCCGGGACTTCGGCGGGCCGGTGATCGTGCACGTGATCACCAAGAAGGGGTTCGGCTACCCGGCCGCGGAACAGAACGAGATCGACTGCCTGCACCAGGTCCCCGCGGCCGGCGCCCAGCCGGGGACGTGGAGCCGGGTGTTCGGCGATGAGCTGCTGGCCATCGGCGCGCGGCGCCCCGACGTGGTCGCGATCACCGCCGCGATGCTGCACCCGACCGGCCTGGCGCAGTTCGCCGCGGCCTATCCGGACCGGGTCTACGACGTGGGCATCGCCGAGCAGCACGCCGTGACCAGCGCCGCGGGCCTGGCCATGGGCGGCCTGCACCCGGTGGTGGCCATCTACTCGACGTTCCTGAACCGGGCCTTCGACCAGACGCTGATGGACGTGGCCTTGCACCGGCTCCCGGTGACGTTCGTGCTGGACCGGGCCGGGGTGACCGGGCTGGACGGGGCCAGCCACCACGGCATGTGGGACGGGTCGATCATGCAGCTGGTCCCGGGCATGAAGATCGCCGCTCCGCGGGACGCCCAGCGGATCGTCGAGCTGCTCAACGAGGCGGTCGAGGTGTCCGACGGGCCGACCGTGGTCCGGTTCCCCAAGGGCAAGGTGGGCGGTGAGGTGGAGGCCATTGCCAAGCTCGGCGCCACGGACGTGCTGCAGGCGCCCGCGGTCAGCCTGGGCGAGGACGTGCTGCTGGTCGGGGCCGGCCCGATGGCGCTGACCGGGCTCGAGATCGCGGACCGGCTGGCCGGCCAGGGGATCGGCGTCACCGTGGTCGACCCGCGCTGGACCAAGCCGGTCGACGAGGCCCTGGTCGGCGCGGCCCGCCGGCACCGGCTGGTGGCCGTGATCGAGGACAACGGACGGGTAGGCGGCTTCGGCGACGCGGTGGCCCGGCTGCTCCGCGACCACGACGTGGACGTACCGGTCAAGACGTTGGGTCTGCC
>Ga0116224_10002187_pt1 | contig 11577 bp, 11 predicted proteins | sample Sb_taG_9_FD_89699 | JGI IMG/M metagenome (GOLD analysis project Ga0116224, IMG submission 89699) | Peat soil microbial communities from Weissenstadt, Germany - Sb_50d_b_LC metaG | ecosystem: Environmental > Terrestrial > Soil > Wetlands > Peat | place: Germany: Weissenstadt | collected 2010-09-21
GATACCACCTCTCGAGGATCAGCTTCCAGACGAATGGATGCCTGAGAATTTCTTTGAATACTGGTCGCTTTGTCCCCCTTCGCGGCGGGCAGATCGGCGAAACTAGGGGAAATGGGGGAAATGGTGACACTCTTCGCATCTCTGCATGCGCCTTGAAGTTACGAGGAGGGAAAAGGGGACAGCGTACTTTATCGACCCAATCCCGTCAAGAAGTACGCTCTGCGCTTGCGGCCTCCGAGTTGCCGCCGACGTCGTCGCGCCGGTAGAATGGATCGGTCGTCGCCGGCCGGATCGGATTGAGGTGTTCGGCATCGAAGTGGAGTCCTTCCACAACTGCTTCGTCGGCACCAGCGACAACGCCAAGCTGGTCCACAACGGGCCGGACTTTCTCGTGTAGCCGATGGACACAGCAACAGCCGAGCAACTGCCGGGAGACGTGCTGTACCGGATCGTCCGTGGGGATGCCAAAGGGAGGGCATTTGGCACGCCACGGAATCAGCGGGCGCCAACGCTTACCGAGTTCAATCCGCGAATTGCGGAAGTTCGGGCTGGCGACCTGGCCGCGACGGTTGTGGGCCGCAAACATGGCATCTTTCCGGAACAAGCTGAGCGTGTCGCGCAGTTGAGCAATGAGGAGCTTGTTCGCTTCCGGGTCGAAGACCCGATGAGCGCAACCCAGGGCAAGGATGGCTTGTCCTTGACCGGCGGCCATCATCGGACAAATGAGATTATCCACAGGGTTCGGGCCGGCAAGCTGGACCCCAACACCGTCATCGGGATTCTCGTTCATGATTGACCCGCACGAGTTTCTGAAGCAGGCGGAGCTTGAACTCCGCAACTCGAAATCGGTTAGTGCCTCCCTGTGTCAGACATGGGACGCCCTCCCTGACCCGGTGCGGACGGCGTTCGCTCAGGCGATGGCCTTCGTGGGATGCCCGCAGGCGGCGACGCCGCCAACAACCACCGCTACGACTTCGGAAGCGGACCGTGTCGGCGCGGCACGGCTGATGCTCTTGAAGTTGGGCCTGGATGGTAACGACCCGAGGTGGTCGAGTTTCGTGGTTGATCGCCTCTTGAGAGGCGTGATGCGGAATCCGGGTGGGTCCGTCGCTGACCTGTTTTTCGCCCTGCGCGCAGTGCTCGGCGACTACGCTACCGAGTTATCAAAGCCCGTGGCGGGTCTGATCAAAGAGTTGGTGGTCCGGTGCTTTACCGGCTTTCGAGAGTCTTACGAGTCGGTGGACTGGGTGCGGTTGGTTCAGGGCTTTGGGAGCCGGGCGACGAAGGCGCAGTTGTACCTGGCGTTGCACGCCGTCCCTCCGCAGTTTGTCTCCCCGCAGTTGGCCGGCACCATTGCCCGGGAATTGGAAGGCACAGCCTTTCGTGAGGAAGCCGCTAGTGCTCTTGCCGGCTGAATGCGATGTAAGTGGGGGTGTCCCATGCGGCCATTGTACCGATACATTGGGCCCAAGAAGATCGCCGAGCGTGTCCTCTCGGCCCCGCCCGGAGTCTGGGTCATGTCGTCCGAGGATGTGCGGCGCTGGATTCATCAAACTGCTCAACTACCGAAAGGCAGCGGGAGTGTCACGGCTACTTTCGTCGTGGATGATTCAGGTTGGCTGAGAATCGCGGATCGGCGTAGCGAACACGTGGTTTGTGCGGGTGGGCGGCCCGTGCGCTCGGCGGGCGAGATGACCTTTACCGTTGCGGCAAGCCGCCTCAGCGTCACTTGGGTAACTAACCAGTCCACTGGTTACTGTCCCGAGCCGGATTCATGGCCGGCAGTCCGGGCGGCCCTGGAGCGAGCCGGGATTGCCGCTCCGGACGGCTTTAGCCAGGAGTTCATTTTTCGTCGTTGCCCGAACTGCGGCTCGATCAACCTCGTCAAGGATGACCTGTTTGAGTGTGGACTCTGTTCCGAATCGCTACCTGAGGAATGGAACGTGGATTGCGAAGTCGCCGCCGAACCAACTGCTCCAAAAGAAAAAAGGGGTCGGGAGTCGAATTGAGGATAAAGGGAAAGAAAAGGAGGGAAAGAAAAGGTGTCAGGATCCTTTTTCGGTCTTTTACCCTCAAAAATGGTCCTGACACCTTTTCTTTCCACCTTTTCTTTCCCTGACACCTTTTCTTTCCTTTTCTTTCCCCAGGCGCAGATTTGGCCAATGCGTGTAGCGAGGTGGATCACCAATGAACACTAGGCGGCAGAAAAAGGTGTCCCCTGCGAAGCAACTGGGCATCTTGGCCATGCAGTTTCGTGGCACCAGGGATGAAGCGGAACGGACTTCCATCGCCCAGGCCTATTCACGGGCTGTAGCCGAACTGATTGCCGGCAAGAAGTGGCGTCGGATACCACCTCTCGAGGATCAGCTTCCAGACGAATGGATGCCTGAGAATTTCTTTGAATACTGGTCGCTTTGTCCCCCTTCGCGGCGGGCAGATCGGCGAAACTAGGGGAAATGGTGACAATCTTCGCATCTCCGCATGCGCCTTGAAGTTACGAAGTCATTTGCGTTGTTAGCATCCGGCGCGAGCGACCTATGCCCTAAGTGCTTTCGCGCCAAGACCTTGAGAATAGTCTCAGTATTTGCTATTTGTTTACTATTTGTCCATTTAAGCTTGGTGGCGATGGCTGGTGTCCGAGAGCGGGTACAGGTGCATCATCTGCGACAAGCCATGCGTCTTCCGGGATCAGTCTCTCCGGACAGAGCCCGCCGCTCCCCAACGACAGAAGGTCACTCGCACGGCCAGTGCTGCCCGAATTCGTAGGGCAGGCTTGACACCGTCCCCGTCGAGCAAGAAAATGTCGGTGGGAAAGGCTGCGTCACCTGACAGGGGTTGGCGATGGAGTTCGAGTGGGAAGACAAGGCCGAGTCGAACTTGCGAAAACACGGGGTGTCTTTCCCGGAAGCCCAGACCGTGTTCGCCGAGCCATTGGCGCTGACCGGCTACGATCCGGATCACTCACGCGAAGAAGACCGATACATCACGATGGGGACTTCCCTTGAGGGGCGGCTCGTGGTCTCGCACACCGACCGAGAAGACCGGGTGCGGATCATCAGCGCCCGCGAGGCGAGCCGCCGAGAACGGAGGGACTACGAGGATGGCAACTTCCCCTGACGAACCGAAACCGTCCGATGACGAGATGCGTTCCGAGTATGATTTCCGCGCGATGAGCGGGGTGGTGCGCGGCAAATACGCGGCGCGTTACCGTGAGCGCCTGCGGCTCGTCCGGCTTGCCGACGACGTGGCGGCTGCTTTCGCGGACGAGGCGGCGGTGAACGAGGCTTTGCGCGACTATCTGCGACGCCGACCGGCTGTCGAATCCCCGGCCTAAGCAGACAAAAAGGGTCGGGAGATGAATCGAGTCAGGTTAGGCCGAACCATCCGCTACAGCGGACGGGGCGGCCATTGCGGTTTCGCGCGCTCCAACGCCGACGGGCGCGGCCTGGACAAGGCGCGCCGGCCGTTCCTCGTCCGCCGCTTCCTCGACCTGGAGCCCGACCGCCGGCCCATCGACTGGTCGAGTCCTTGGCCCCTGGCCGAAGCGACCTGGCCGGCCGACCCTGCCGCCGCGTGCGCGTGGGGGCGAGCCGTGGATGCAGGCGCGGACGACCGACCGCTTGCGATCGCTGGGGTCGTTGTGCCAGGAGTGGAATGCGACGGTGCTGGAGCATCGCTTGCGCACCGAGCGCGGGCGCCCTGGCTTGCTGCGCGACTTACGAGCGACACCCCCTTGTCATGTCTCTTGAGAGCGCACACCCAGAGCCGCTCGCAACCAATGACACAGCAAGATGCCCCGGGCTTGCCCCGGGGAGTTTCACGTTCGCTGCTACGCCGGCAAGAGGCTTGTGGTGTTGATGCCCCGGGCTTGCCCCGGGGAGTTTCACGTTCGCTGCTACGCGGCGAGCAGAATAACGTGGGCGTTCCTTCGGCCTATTGTAGTGGCGAACGTGAGACTCCCCGGGGCAAGCCCGGGGCATCTCGCACAGGAAAATTACACAGATGATGGAGCCAATAACGCGGCGTGGTTCAAGCGCGGGTGGCAGTGTGGGGAGTTGAGTGCCAGCGCCGTGCCAGCGCCCCCAGTCCCCTTGGCGCGGTGGCACGCAACTCATTTTTTCGCCGTAAGTCACAGGGGGAGATGGGGATAGGTCTGTGCCAAGGGGTGGCACGCACCGCACCCCCAACGGGTTACCCCAAAGGTCCCGGTGCTGAACCGTGCCAAAAACGCCACGGCATGGGAGCAGGTTCCCCGCTCGGAGTTAACGTGAGCCTGCGCGAGCGGGTGCGGCCGGGAACTCGACTTCGGCGCCCGGCAAGGTCGAAAGCGGAGGGGCCGCCGTGGCCTTCTACGACAGGATTGCAAAGAAATGGCACGCCATCACTGGCGCCCAGGGCGGGCCGCTCAAGAGGCTCGTCCTGAATGACTTCGTGCTCAGCAGGATGCCCGAGATCGCCGGTCTGGCCATCCTGGAGCTGGGTGCCGGGAACGGGTATTTCATCCCCCTCTTGCTTCGCCGATTCTCGGGGCAAGTCCCCGCTCGGATCGTGATCACCGACCATTCCCCTGTTCTGCTGAACCTGGCCCAGCGCAACTTCCGTGTCCCGGAGGCCGAGTACAAGCTGCTTGACGTGCGCAGCCATTTCCCCTTCGATGATGGCGTCTTCGACCTGGTGATCGTCAACATGGTCTTCAACGAGGTAAAGACTGTGGGGCTCAGGCGAGCGGTCAGCGAATGCCACCGGGTGCTCTCGCCGGAGGGATGTTTGCTCGGCACCGCCATCCACCCGGACTTCGTGGAGAGTTTGGCCGAGCGTGGGCAGCTGAAACGGGGACCCGGAGGAAGCCTCACGATGCCGGGGGCTGATGGACTGCGCTTGCCGGTGGTGCGCCGCTCCCCGCAGGAGTACGTCGGCGTCTTGCAGGATGCCGGCTTTGAGTGCCGTGCCGACGCCATCTTTGCCACCCCCCAGGTGCTCAACCTGAAACCGGGGCTACGGCAGGCCCGCGACTTGCCCATCGCACTGATGTTTCGAGCGGGCAAAGGACATCCGTTGCCCACTGTGTTCGCCCCGGAAACGGCTCGAGAATCGACTTGATTCATTCCCGATCAACACCTGTGCAGGCGACCTCGCCGGAGGCCGACTACCGCCGCCGCCTCGACGGCTGGCGCGGTCGCCAAGCGCGGTTGCAGCGCCGGGCCGCGCTCCTCGGCCGCGTCGAAAAGGTCATCCTTGGCATCATCATCGCCCTGGCCCTGCTCGCCGAAAAAGAAACGCTACGGACCAAGCTCGTCGTCGTCGGGCTCCCGGCCCTGCTCGGGCAAGGCGTCTCGTCATGGCGCAAGCGGTCCCTCCGCGGCAGCCAACACGCCGGGCGCGCGGCGGAATGGTACGAGGCACGGTTGATGTGCCTGACGGGTGAGTGGGCCGGCGGCGGATCAACGGGCGAACGCTTCGCCGACGCGGCGCACCCTTGTGCCCTCGATCTCGACCTGTTCGGCCGCGGCAGCCTGTTCGATCGCGTCTGCCTGGCACGCACGGGTGCGGGAGAAGAAGGGTTAGCGGAGTGGTTGAAGTCGCCGGCCGACCCGGAGGAGGTTCGCGCTCGGCAGGCCGCCGTCGCCGAACTCCGCGACGCCGTCGAGTCCCGTGAGGAGATGGCCCTTCTCGAACCGGCCGGGGTCGTCGATCTCGTCGCCCTGCGCGAGTGGCTCGCGTCCGCCCCGGACCCCGGCCCGGCCTGGTTGCGCCCCGTCGCCTTCGGCCTCGTCGGCGCGCTGTTGGCCGCGCTCGTCGGCTGGCTCACCCTTGGCCTCGGCCCCTACCCGCTGCTTGCGATCCTCGCCGTGGAGGCCGCCGTTGGATACCGGATGCGCGACGCCGTCCGCGCTTCCCTGGCCGCCGTGAGCGGCCGGTCGGGGGAAATCGCGCTGCTTGTGGCACTGCTCGCGCGGCTGGAGCGCGGCCGCTTCCGTTCGCCCTGGCTGTCCCGGTTGCAGGCGGAGCTGCGCGGGGACGGGTTGTCGCCATCGGGCTGCGTCGGCCGGCTGGCGCGGCGGGTGGCGCTGCTCGACGTCAAGAAGGATTTGCCGCAGGCGCCGCTCGTCTCGCCGCTGCTGTGGACGACGCACCTGGCGTTCGCCATCGCGGCGTGGCGGCGACGCTATGGCCCGGAGGTGGCCCGCTGGCTCGGCCTTCTGGGGGCCTTCGAGGCGCTGCAATCGCTGGCCGGCTACGCCTACGAAAACCCGGCCGACCCGTTCCCGGACCTCCTGCCCGGAGGGCCGCTCTTCGACGCCACAGCGCTCGGCCATCCGCTGCTGCCGCCCGACCGCTGTGTGCCCAATGACGTGTCCCTCGACCGCGGCCTGGCGCTGCTGATCGTTAGCGGGTCGAACATGTCGGGGAAGAGCACGCTGCTCCGTGCGGTGGGGCTCAACGCGGTGCTGGCGCAGGCCGGGGCGCCGGTGCGGGCGAAACGGCTGCACCTGTCGCCGCTCGCCGTCGGGGCGACGATGCGCGTGCAGGACTCCCTGCACGGCGGCACGTCGCGCTTCTACGCGGAACTGCTGCGCGTGCGGCAGATCATCGGCATGGCGCGCGGCCCGCGGCCGCTGCTGTTCCTGCTCGACGAACTGTTCGGCGGCACCAACTCCGCGGATCGCCGGGCCGGCGCGGAGGCGGTGGCACGGGCGCTGGTCGAGGCCGGCGCCGTCGGCCTCCTGACGACGCACGACCTGGCGCTGACCGGGGTAGCCGATCTCTTCGGGGGGCGGGCGCGCAACGTCCACTTCGCCGACCATCTCGACGGCACCGCGGTCACCTTCGATTACACCATGCGCCCCGGCGTCGTGCCGCACGGCAACGCGCTGGCCATCCTGCGCGCGGCGGGGATCGCGGTGTAGGGCGGTCTTGTCACATACTCAGACATGATGCCTTGATTCCCCGGCCGGGCGTGCGATAATCGCCATCACCTGTCCTTCGACCTTACGCGGCTGGGAGATGCTGTCATGTCCGAGTTCTCGACCTCGACGTCCTACGACCCCGACGGCCGGCCGGCGCCCGCGCCGCGCCAGGCCCTGACGTACATCGCCGGCGCCACGGCCCTGCTGTTCGCCGCCGGCTGCGCCATCCTGGGCGTGCTCTTCGTCGGCGCCAACCGCACGGCCGAGGACGCGGTCGCCGCGCGCGGCATCGCCTACGAAAACATGCAACAGGCCCAGGAGCGCGAGCAGAAATCGCTGGACACGATCAAAGTCGCCAACCGCGCCAAGGACCAGGCGGAGACGAAGGCCGAAGCGGCGGACCAGGCCCGCAAGAAGGCGCAGGACGAGCGCGACGAGTCCCGCCAGAAGGCCGACGCCGCCGTGAAGACCGCCCGCGCCGCCGAGAGCCAGCGCGCGGACGCCGAGGAGAAGGAGCGCAGAGCGCGCAACGACGTCGGCGTCGCGGATGGGTTGCGCAAGCAAGAGGCCGAGCGGCGGCGCGAGGCGGTGCAGCAGATCGCCAAACTGGACGTCGCCCACGGCACGCAGCTGCTCGACGACGGCGACCTGCCGCAAGCGCTGCTGTGGTACGCCGAGGCGCTGCGCGTGGCCAACAGGGAACAGCTGCCCGAGGACGCCCACCGGTTGCGCCTCGCCATCGCACTCAGCCAACATCCCAGGCCGGTGCAAACGTGGTTCTACGACAAGCCCGTCAGCGCCATTCATCTCAGCCCCGACGGGCGACAGGTGCTGACGGCCGCTCCCGAGGGCGTTCTCCTGTGGGACGCGGCCACCGGCAAGCAGGTCGGCCAGGCCGTCAAGCACGACCTGGGGCTGGTCACGTTCGCCGCCTTCGCCCCCGACGGCAAGCACGTTGTCATCGGCGACAGGGACCCGGGCGGCGAGATGTGTCACCTCCATCTCACGGATCCGGTAACGGGCAAGCCGGCCTTTGCCCCACTGGAACACGAGCGCCCGGTGACGGACGTCGTCTTCAGCGCCGACGGCAAGCGACTGCTGGCGGTCGGGTCGGACCGCGGCGGCGAGGCCAACCTGCGCGCCTGGGATGCCGTCAAGGGCGAGGCCGTCGGCAAGCCGCTCGACCACGTCGGCATCCTGGTCGCCTACGCCTTCAGCGCCGACGGCCGCGAAGTGCTGATAGCCGGCGCGGACAAGACCGTGCGCCGCTGGAACCCCGTGAGTGGCAATGTGACGGGTGTCACGCTCGACCACACCGGGGCGGTGCGGGGGGCGGCGTTCAGCCCCGACGGCAAGCGCGTCGTCACCGCCAGCGCCGACAAGACGGCGCGCGTGTGGCAGGTCGAGACGGGCCAACCGGTGACGCCGCCGCTCCGCCATGCCGGGATCGTGAGCGCGGCCGAGTTCAGCGCGGATGGGCGGCGCGTGCTCACGGCCGGCCTGGACCGCGCGGCGCACGTCTGGGACGCCACCACCGGCGAGTCACTGGGCGGCCCGCTGCGCCATTCCGCGGCGGTGACGCTGGCGCTGTTCAGCCCGGACGGCCGCCACGTCCTGACCGGGTGCGCCGACGGCCGGGTTCGCCTGTGGGACGCGAACACCGGCGATGAGGTCTTGCGCGTCTGGCAGGGCGGGGCGGTGCAACACGCTGACTTCAGCCCCGACGGTACCGCCGTGCTGACCCTCGAAGGCAAGATCGCGCGCCTGTGGGACCTGACCGTCGCCGAGCCGCCCACGCCGGCCGCTGCCGACCCCGCCGGACTCACCTGGTTCAGCCCGGACGGCAAGTTGGTGCTGCGCGCCAACGGCACCACGGCGCAGCTCTCGACCGTCGCGAAGAACCAACCGGTCGGCCCGCCGCTCAAGCATAAGTACCCCGTGGCGAGCGCCACCTTCAGCGGCGACGGCAAGCGCGTCGCGACGATGTGCAACGAGCAGGGGGGGACCGACCCCGAAGTGATCGTCCAGGTGTGGGACACCGCCACCGGCGAGGAGAAGGGGCCGGCGGCTGCCTACCTCCACCCCGTGCAGCTGATGGCCCTCAACCACGACGGAAGCACGGCGCTGACCGTGGCCTTCTTTAACGCCACCGATTACAGGCTGCGCTTCTTCGAGACGACGACGGGCAAGCAGTTCGGCAAGGAGGTCCTGTTCTCCCAGGCCGTCGCCCGGGCGCTCTTCACCCCCGACGGCAAGCTCGCGGTCACGGCGATGGCTGGCGGGATCGTGAAAATGTGGGACCCGGCCAAGGCGGAGCAGGCGGGCAAGGGCACCACCCACGGCGCACCGATCATGCAGATCGTGTTCAGCCCCGACGGCAAGCGCATGCTGACGGCGGACCGGGCGGGCGTTGTCTTCATCGGGGAGGTCGGAACGGGCGAGGAAGTCTCGCGGCTCCCCGATCAGCCCGGCGCGGTGACCTTCGCCGCGTTCAGCCCCGACGGCCAGCGCGTCGTCACGTCCTGCGCCGACCGCACGGTACGCGTCTGGGAGGTCGCGAAGGGCACCCCGGTGACGCCGCCGATGGTACACGAGGCGCCGGCGCTAGCCGCGTTCAGCCCCCCGACGGCCGCTGGCTGGCGACCGCCGCCGGCAACCGCCTGCTCCTCTGGGACGCCGCCACGGGGGAGCGGGTCGGCCCGGTGCTGCCCCATTCCCCCGAGCCGGTAGCCATCACTTACCTCGCCTTCACCCCCGACGGGAAGGTCGTCACGGGCGCCGGGCCGGCCACCGACCCGCGCGGACGGCGGACCTGGGACCTGTCGGCCGACAACCGGCCCCTGGCGGACATTCAGGAGATGGTGAGTCTGTTGACCGGCCGGCGCCTCGACGGCTTCGCCGTGACCGCGCGGTCGGCCGACGACGTCAAGAAAGCCTGGGACAGACTCAGGCCGCGCTTCCCTGACGACTTCGCTCCCTCGGCCGACCGGGCGCTGGCCTGGTCGCGCCGCGGCCTGGAGGAGTGCGAGCGCGACAAGAACTGGTCCGGCGCCCTGTGCCACCTCGACCGCCTGCTTGCCGCCGAGCCGGCCCGGGTGGACCTGTACTTGAAGCGGGCCGCGGCCCACAAGGCGCTGCGCCAGCCGGACCAGGTGCTGGCCGACTATTCCAGGGCCATTGAGCAGGCCAAGGACCGGGCGGACCTGTGGTCGGCCCGCGCCGCGGCTTACGCCGAACAGCGGCAGTGGGACAAGGCGGCGGCGGACTGCTCCAGGGCCGTCGAACTGAGCCCGAATGACGCCGACGCCTGGGCGGCTCGCGGCCGGGCGTACGCCGAACTGGGGCAGTGGGACAAGGCGGCCGCCGACTTCGGCCGGGCGGGACGCGAGGACGCCGCCGACTTCCGCGACCTGGCGCTGGCCCGCCTCGCCGCCGGGGATGTCGCCGGCTACAAGCAGGTGTGTACCCGCATGGCCAAGCGCTTCGCCATCCGCCAGGCCGCGGCGCAGACGGTCGGCTGGACCTGCGCCCTCGCCCCCGACGCGCTGCCGGACCTGAAGGGGGTCATGCAACAGGCGGAGCGCGCCCAGGCCGCCAACCCGAAGTCGATGGCGCACCTCGTGGCGGTCGCCGCCCTGCTGTACCGCACCGGACAGTTCCAGCCGGCGCTGCAGCAGTTGGAGAAGGCCCAGGCGCTGCGCGGCACCACCGACGCCCCGACCGACTGGCTGCTGCTCGCCATGACGCAACAGCGCCTCGGCCGAGCCGGCGACGCGAAGACGTGGCTCGAGAAGGCGGCCCAGGCTGGTCAGGGGACTGTCGCCAAGGAGGGGCGGACCTGGCAGGAGCGCCTGGAACTGGCCCTCCTCCAGAAAGAGGCGGAAGCGCTCATCAAGGGGCCGAAGCCGTAAGCGGGCGCAGCGTGACGGTTACTTCGAGGCGCTCGCGCGTCTTCATGACGCTGCGGACGTAGTGGATGACGTGACCGTCATAGGGGTCGAAGGTCGCCTTGACGAAGGGTTGCGGGCCGCCCGACTCACGGTCGGCCCGCAGTCGTTGGTCGATGCGGTCGAACAGGTCGTCCATGCTGCCGAAGTCGTGTTCGCCAGGCCGCGGTCCCTGGCCGTCCTTGACGTGGACCGTGTACTTCTCGCCGGTGCGCGGCGCCGGGTCGGGGTTGTCCTCACGCTTGATCTCGTAGTCGAGGTCGTAGTCGCGCGGCCCGATTTCCCGCCAGCGGGCGCGGGCCGCCGCGAGCTTCTCCAGGGTGAGCTGCTGGTTGAGGTTGGACCAGACCTCGACCGAAATGAGTGCCGCGGGGACGACGGCGAGGAACAGAAAAAACCAGATCCAGCGCTTTGAGTTTTGAGTTTTGAGTTTTGAGTTTTGAGTTTCGTCCGGCATTCTGCTTTCCCCTGGTCGTTGTTCAACTCAAAAGGGCGTAACCGGTCGCCCGCTCGGTTAAATAATGGACGAGAAAAGGCCAGAAAAGATCCTGACACCTTTCCTGGCCTTTCCCGTCCCATCTCCTTCTTGAGCAACTGATCGGGTGCGGTCTCTCCCATGCCACCATTACGAGGCTTTTTTCGCGGCCGGAGGGCGCAGCTGATCGGGAGTTCGGACTTTCACCTCACCATCGACTGCCAAGGTCCGCTCGTAGACCTGCTCC
>Ga0116224_10002191_pt1 | contig 11573 bp, 9 predicted proteins | sample Sb_taG_9_FD_89699 | JGI IMG/M metagenome (GOLD analysis project Ga0116224, IMG submission 89699) | Peat soil microbial communities from Weissenstadt, Germany - Sb_50d_b_LC metaG | ecosystem: Environmental > Terrestrial > Soil > Wetlands > Peat | place: Germany: Weissenstadt | collected 2010-09-21
GCGAGCGATGCGTAGCCGCGAGCGACTTCGGCGATGTCGGGCGACGGCCGGAGCCGGACCGCCGCCAAGCCCCGGCCGACCGCGGGTCCCAGCCAGCTCGCCGTCCGCGCGGTGGCGTTGATCCAAAGCTCCGAGCCGGGCACCGCGGCGGCGCGCAGAACCAGGCTGACCTCCGGACCAAGACCACCGCTCGCGACCAGCACCAGGCGCTCAGCGACCTCGGGTAACTGATAAGCCAGCTGCATCGCGATCCCACCGCCGAGCGAGTGCCCGACCAGCTTCGCTCGCTCATGGCCGAGTGCGTGCAGCAAATCGCGCAGGACGGCCGCGTGCGCCCCAATCGAGTAGTCACCGTTACTCGGTGCCGAGGCGCCGTGCCCGGGCAGGTCGGGCGCAATCACCGTGTGGCGGCGCGCGAGCGGCCCGATCACCTCCCGCCAATTCTCGTATCCGCCCCCCATCCCATGGACCAGCAGCAGCACAGGGCCGGCGCCCGCCTTCGCGTACGTCACCGGGCGGCCGTGCAGCATCGCCGTCTTGGACTCCATCGGTTTCACCACATTCAGGTCGATCCACGAGAATCACGCGAGGTCGGTGCGACCAGCTGACTCTTGTCTCATCACTCCTCGGGTGACCTCGGTAGGTGATTAGAAGTTACGGTCCGCGTCTCCCTGCGACGGCCGCAGGAAACCACCTACCTGCTCCGTAATGATCCGCAGCTCCGGAGCCCGTCGTGGCCGACCCTCATGCGGACACAGCCACCGGCGGCTGCCATCCGGAGCTTCTACGGACCCGGAGGAGCGCTGGTTCCGGATCCCGGGGGCTCTCTGAGCCCTTAGATTGGTGCTGATCACGGTCGGAACGTCGGCCAGCGGGTTGGCACGGTCGCAATCCCCGAGAAACCAACAGGAGGCGATCCCGATGGCCGATTCGCTGAGGACGATCGACGAGCTCGACGTCGAAGGCCGACGGGTCCTGCTGCGCGCCGATTTCAACGTGCCGCTCCATCGCCCGCTGCCCGGAGGGCCGGTCGAGGTGGCGGACGACACCCGCATACGCGCGGCGCTGGAGACGATCGCCGAGCTCCGCGCGCGCGGCGCGCGGCTCGTGCTCGTCTCGCATCTGGGCCGGCCCAAGGGACCGGACCCGGCGCTGTCGATGCGGCCCGTGGCTGATCGCCTCGCCGAGCTGACCGGTGCGCCGGTGACGCTCGCGCCGGCGGTCACCGGGCCGGACGTGTGCGAGCTAACCGAGCGGCTCGCCTCGGGCGAGATGCTGATGCTCGAGAACATCCGCTACGAGCCCGGGGAGACCCGCAACGACCCGGAGCTGGTCTCGGCGCTGGCCGAGCTCGCCGACGTGTACGTGAACGACGCCTTCGGCACCGCGCATCGCGCCCACGCCAGCAGGGAGGGCATCGCCCACCGGCTACCGAGCGCCGCCGGACGGCTGATGGAGCGTGAAGTGCACACGCTCCAGGAGATCGTCGAGCGCCCCGACCGGCCGCTCGTCGCGATCCTCGGCGGCGCCAAGGTCAGCGACAAGATCGGCGTCGTCGAGCGGTTCCTCGAGCTCGCCGATGTGCTGTGCATCGGCGGCGCGATGTGCTTCCCGTTCTTCGCTGCCCAGGGTCACCACGTGGGCGCGTCGCTCTGCCCAGAGGACGACGTCGAGTCGGCGCGGGGCGCGCTCGCGGCGGCCGCCGCCGGATCCTCGTGCCGGCTCGAGCTGCCGATCGACCTGTCGCTCGCGCCGGACGGGCAGGAGGAACCGGTTTGCCGGGCCTTCGACGGCATCGACGTCCCCGACGGCTGGAGCGGTCTCGACATCGGACCGCGAACCAGCGCCCGCTACGGCGCAGAGATCGCGGCCGCCGGCACCGTGTTCTGGAACGGCCCGATGGGCCGCTTCGAGTTCGAGCCGTTCGCGGCCGGAACCCGCGCGGTCGCAGAGGCGGTCGCGTCGACGCCGGCCCGGACCGTCGTCGGCGGTGGCGAGACGGTCGAGGCGATGCGAAGCTTCGGCCTGGAGGATCGCGTGACCCATCTGTCGACCGGCGGCGGCGCGACACTCGAGTTCCTCGAAGGTCGCGAGCTGCCCGGCGTCCATGCTCTGACCAACACCGCCGTGAGCGCTCGATGATGCCGCCCTCCGGCCCCGAGATCACCGAGATCAGCTGCGCCTGCCTGATTGTGCTGGACGGGTGGGGAATCGCCCCCCCCGGCCCCGGCAACGCGATCGACCGGGCGCGGAAGCCCGGCTTCGATCGACTGTGGGCGGACAATCCGCACGCGGCGCTCGAGGCCAGCGGCCCGAGCGTCGGGCTGCCCGAGGGTCAGATGGGTAATTCGGAGGTCGGGCACCTGACCCTAGGCGCCGGAGCCGTGGTGCCGCAGACGCTGACGCTGATCGACAACGCCGTCGCCGACGGCGCGCTCGCAAGCAATCCGGTTCTGCGCGATGCGCTGAGCGCGAGCGAGCGGGTCCACCTGCTGGGGATGGTGTCCGATGGCGGCGTCCACTCCGGCTTCGGCCACCTCCACGCGCTGATCGAGCTCGCGGCTGAGCTTCAGGTCCGAGATCTGGTGCTGCACTGCTTCACCGACGGCCGTGACACCTCCCCGACCTCGGGCGAGGGCTACCTGGCCACGCTCGAAGACTGGTGCCGCCGCGCCGGCGCCGGCCGCGTCGCGACCGTCGTCGGGCGCTATTGGGCGATGGACCGCGACCGGCGCTGGGAGCGCACCCAGGCCGCCTATGACCTGCTCGTGCACGGACGTGCCGAGCACCACTCGCCCGACGGGCCATCGGCGGCACGTGCCGCCTACGAGCGCGGCGAGACCGACGAGTTCATCCGGCCCACCACGGTCGGCGAGGAGGGCCGGATCCGCCCCTCGGACAGCGTGCTGTGCTTCAACTTCCGCCCGGACCGCATGCGGGAGATCGTGCGCGCGCTCGCCGAGCCCGACTTCGGCGAGGGCACCGAGGAGCTTCCCGGCTGGCGCGGACGCGGCGGCTGTCCGCCGATCCGGCGCCTGGCGACCATGACCGAGTACCAGAAGGGCTTTCCCTATCCGGTTGCGTTCACGGCCGCGCACCCCGCGACGACTCTCGCGGCGGTGATCGAAGCGACCGGCGAGCGCCAGCTGCACGTGGCCGAGACCGAGAAGTACGCGCACGTGACGTACTTCTTCAACGGCGGCCGCGAGCGACCGTACGACGGAGAGCGACGGGCGCTCGTACCGTCTCAGCGCGACGTCCCGACGTACGACCACAAGCCGCAGATGAGCGCGCGGGAGATCACCGACGCGTTCCTGCAAGCGTTCACCGAGGACCGGCCCCGGTTCTCGATCATCAACTTCGCCAACGCCGACATGGTCGGCCACACCGGAGTGGTCCCCGCCGCCATCAGCGGCGTGGAGACCATCGACGGCTGTCTGCAGCGGGTGGTTCAGGCGGTGCACGAGGCCGGCGGCGTGTGCGTGATCACCGCCGACCACGGGAACGCCGACCACATGCTCGAGGACGACGGCAGTCCGAACACCGCGCATTCGCTCAACCGGGTGCCGCTGATCGTCACCGCCCGCGGGATCGGGCTCGCGGCCACCGGCACCCTGGCGGATGTCGCCCCTACGGTCCTCGCGCTGCTCGGAATCGAACCGCCGAAGGTGATGACCGGCCGCTCGCTGCTCGAGCCCGCGCAGGAGCGGCCGCACCTCATGCCGGCGTGACGCTCGCGCCTTCGGTGATGTAGCTGGTGATCGCGGGGCTCAGGCCGAGATCGATCGAGACCGAGCCGCCCTCGATGTGAACGCGCGAGGAATCGTCGCTGAGCGTCGCCGTCCAGCCGTGCAGGTCGACATCGCGGAGCGCCTGGCGGAGAACGAGCTCGGCACGCTCCTCTGGCTCGGCGCACATCGCCGGCCGATCGAGCTCGAGCTCGAGCTCGGCGAGCACGTCGTAGGGCGAAGCAACACGGAGGCGCTGCAGGTTGCGGTCGATCTCGACCGCGACCGGCGCCAGCATCAGATCCTTCTGGTTCTTGGGATGAACGGTCATGGCGGGCTCCTTCGGGTGTTTGAGCCTCATCTAAGCGACTCAGGAGCCCTTCGGCATCCGGTCGTTTCCAGCGGCTCGATCCGTGCTTTTCCGCACCTGCGCACGGGGCATTGCTAGTGTGAACGACAGACGCGTGGCTCGGGGCTCGCGAGCTGCACTCGAGTCGCTTTCCCGTTACTAGGCCGACGTGACAGCCCCCTCAGAACACGCCTGACAACCGTGGGCGACCGCGAATCACGAAATGCTCCCGATGCGCTCGACGCGGTTCGGCTCGCGCGCGACGTTCTGTCCGAGCTCGACCTCGAGGTGGTGCTCCGGCGCGTGCTGGAGTCCGCACGCGAGCTTTCGGGAGCGAGGTACGCGGCGCTCGGGGTGACGGACGAGTCACGGGCCGAGCTCGAGCGGTTCATCACGCTCGGCATCGACGAGGAAGATCGGGAACGGATCGGCGATCTGCCAAGGGGGCGAGGGGTGCTCGGCGAGCTGATCGCCCACCCGGTTCCGCTGCGGCTGGACGACGTGGGCGCCCACCCGCACTCCTACGGCTTTCCGCCCGGCCATCCACCGATGAAGACGTTCCTGGGAGTACCGGTGCTGATCGGCGGCGTCCCGTTCGGGAACCTGTACCTGACCGAGAAAGTTGGCGGCGAGGAGTTCACCGAGCAGGATGAGCAGACGATCGTGCTGCTGGCCGAGTTCGCGGGCGTGGCGATCGACCACGCGCGCCGCTACTCCCGCCTGGACGCCCAGCACAGCGAGCTCAAGCGGACCGTCGATGCGCTCGACGCCACGATGCAGATCGCGCGGGCGCTCGGCGGCGAAACCGACCTGGATCTGATCCTGGGGCTCGTGGCCAAGCGCGGACGAGCGCTGGTGGCCGCCCGGGCGCTGGTGATCGAGCACGAGCAGGCGGGGGAGATGGTCGTGGCGGCCGGCGCGGGCGAGCTGCCCGACGGCCTCGTGGGCGAGCGTGTCGACATGCAGGACAGCCTCGCCAGCGCGGCGCTCCGGATCTCGCAGACGCTCCGCCTGGAGGATCAGCCCAACCGAGCCCGGTTCGAGCGGCATGGCCTCGGCCGGCTCGGCGTCCAGGCCGACGCCGGATTGGTGGTCCCGCTGATCTTCCGCGGACGGGGATACGGCGTGCTGATCGCGGTCGACCGGCTCGAGGGCGGCCCGGCGTTCAGCAGAGAGGACCAGCGCCTGCTGGAGGCGTTCGCGGCCAGCGCGGCGACGGCCGTCGCGACGGCTGTGACGGTGGAGGGCGAACGCCGGCGGCAACGCCTGGCGGCAGCCGAGCAGGAACGGGCTCACTGGGCCCGCGAGCTTCACGACGAGACGCTGCAGAACCTGGCCGCGCTGCGGCTGGGGCTCGCTGCGCAACTCCACGAGTCCAGACCCGAGGCGGTCATCGAGACGGTCCGTGATGCGGTTGCCCAGCTGGAGCAGGAGATTCGCACGCTGCGCGCACTCGTCACCGACCTGCGCCCCGCCGCCCTCGACGACCTCGGCCCTCAGGCCGCGATCGAGGATCTCGCCGAGCGCGCGCGTACTCGTGGGCTCGAGGTGGATCTCGTCATCGACCTCGCCTACGAGCAGGGCCGCAAGCCGGACCGGCATGTGAGCGAGGTCGAGACCGCGATGTACCGCATCATCCAGGAGGCCCTCAACAACGCCACGAAGCACGGCGATGCCCGCCACGCCCATGTCGAGGTCATCGAAGACGACTCCACCGTGCGGGTGACGGTGCGGGACGACGGACGCGGGTTCGACACGATCGCTCACACCGCTGGATTCGGCTTGCTCGGGATGCGCGAGCGGGTCGAGCTGCTGCAGGGAACGCTCGAGGTCACCTCGTCGCCGGGCGAGGGCACGACGATCAACGCTGCGTTTCCCGCCGGCTACCGGAGAGTCACCGAGCGCCGGACGATCGAGCCGCCCCGCGGGCGAGCAGAGCCCGTTACGCGACCGCGCGCCTGACCCGCGGGCTTATGTAAGGGAGGCCGTGGCGGGCACGCCGCACGGCCTCGACGAGCTCACGATCCGCGCTGTCGGCCACCACGAACCCGATCGCTCCCGCTCTGAGCGCCTCGTTGGCGAATGCCTCGTTCACGTGCATGGTGGTGACCACGATCTCGGTGCCGGGCGACGCGGTGCGCAGCCGCTCTATCCGCTCGGGGCTGAACCCGTGCGGCATCCGCAAGTCGAGCACGAGCACGTCGGGGTGCTGGACGGCCACCTCGTGCAGGGTGGCCTCGACGTCGGTCGCCTCGCCGACGACGTCCAGATCGTCCGCGTGGTCGAGCAACCACCGAAGCCTCCGGCGCAAACCGGGATGGTCGTTGGCGAGCACGACACACGTCCGGCGATTCTCGGGAGGCCTGTCCGTCGTGCGATCGGCGACTGGGTGTAGACGGTGCATGCCATGAATGTAGGCCCGGGAGCGGGTCCCGACGACCGTCTAAGCGTGCGGCTCACGCACGGTCAACTACCGAATCGGTCCGAATCGGTTCGGGTAGTCGCGCGCCGGATGCACCGCATCTCCTCGCGGGTGAACTACCGATGCCGATCGTCCGCGCCGCGGGCACGATCAGGCGCGGTGACATCGACGCTGCCGCCATCTTTCCATGCCCCACCTGATCCCCACTAGAGCTGCGGCACGCGCCAACAACGGCGAGGCCCATGCGGACGCTCCCGATATCGATCCGCAGGATCGGATCGACTTGGTGCTCGCCCATCTGGGAACGCCGGCGCTTGCGCTTCAGCACCATCGTCGCCGCCTCCCGCGCGACGTCAGTGCCGCTCGCGACGCGCCCCTCCTCGACCGCGGATCGCGGTGCAGCGCCCTGCTGTTCGCCGCCGCGATCATCTACCTGCCCCCGCTTCAGTCGATCTTCCACACCGCCGCGCACGGGCCCCGCGAGCTGATCGTGCTCGCGTGCTTCCCGGTCATCGTCTGGGGGTCGGACGAGCTGTGGCGCTGGCGCGCGCGCAGACTCGGCCCCACCCGGGTGCGGCATCCCGAGCCGGCGCCCGCCGGCGCGTCGTGACGGCGCCGACCGCCACCCACCCCCCGACCTCGCCATGCGAGACGGTGCGCGAGGCGCTGGCGCGACCGGAGACGTATCCGCACGGGCCGGCGTCCGTCGAGGTTCGCGAGACCCATATCTCGTGGGTGTTCCTGGCCGGCGAGCTCGCCTACAAGCTGAAGAAGCCGCTCGTGCTCGACTTCGTGGACTATGGGACCCCGGCGCGCCGGCGGGAGATGTGCGCGGCGGAGGTTTGGCTCAACCGCCGCCTGGCGCCCGACCTGTATCTCGGCGTCAGGGGCGTGGCGCTCGCCGGCGACGGAGTTGAGCTGACCGACGAGACGGATCCACGTGCGGTCGATTTCGTGGTCGAGATGCGCCGCTACGACGAGGACCAGACGCTGGCGACGAAGCTCGAGCGCGGCGAGCTCTACCGACGAGACGTCGTCGAAGTTGGACGCCTGCTCGCGCGCTTTCACGAGGGCGCGCCGCGGGTGGCACCGGACGGCGCCCCCGGGCTGACGGCCGAGCGCCGTTTTGAGCGAAACCTGCAGGAGCTTCTCGGCGACGTCGAGCAGCGCAGCGAGATCGAGCGAGTGCAGGGGCTCGAGCGGTTCGGTCACGCGTTCGTGACCGCCCACGCCCAGACCTTCGGCGCCCGCGCGAACAGCGGGCAAATCCGCGACGGTCACGGCGACCTCCGCGCGGAACACGTCCTCCTGGGCGATCGCGTGCGGATCGTCGACTGCGTCGAGTTCGATCCCGGGCTGCGCGAGCTCGACGTGGCCGACGACCTCGCGTTCCTGGTGTTCGATCTGGCCGCGCGCGGCGGCGAGCGCTTCGGCGAGGTCCTCGTGGATGCGTACCGGGATGCCGGCGGCGATCCGGGCCCGGATGCGCTGATCGCCTTCTACGCCATGTACCGCGCGCTCGTGCGCGCCAAGGTTGCGCTCGTGCGCGGCGCCCAGCTGCCTGGCACGAGCGCTGAGCACGGTCAGCAGAGCGCCCACGCCCGCGACCTCATCTCGCTTGCCGAGCGCTTTGCCTGGCGAGCGAGACGGCCGCTCATGATCGTGGTGTGCGGTGTCCCCGCCAGTGGCAAGTCACACCTTGCGCATGCGCTGGCAGAGCTGTCCGGGCTCCCTCACCTGAGCTCGGACGTGATCCGCAAGCGGCTCGCCGGGTTTCGCCCGACCGAGCGGGCGCCTGCCGAGAGCTATAGCGCGGAGTGGAACGCGCGCACCTACGCCGAGCTCGGCAGACGCGCGTCGGACGCGCTCGCCGGGAACGGTGGCGCGATCGTCGACGCCACGTTCCGCCACCGAGACGACCGACGGCAGTTCACTTCCGCGCTCGGGGCTCCGCGGCAGGTCGTGTTCATCGAATGCCGGGCCCCCGGCCCGGTCCTCGCCCGGCGGGCGTCATACCGCGAGCACGACCGCGGCCGTGTGTCGGACGCGGGGCTCGCGGTCGTCATGCGCGAGCAGAGCAGGTGGGAGGCGCTCGACGAGGTGCCGGCGAGCGCCCATCTGGCGCTGCGAACCGACCGCCCGGTGCAGCAGATCACCGCCGACGTGCTCGCGCTGCTCGACCGCCGCCTCGCCGAGCCGGCGTGAGCACGAGGCCCGTGCGATCAGCCCGTCGGGGCCGCAGCGGCGCGGCCGTCCTTGACGTTCATCGCGGAGAGTGCCGTCCGAGACGAGCGCGTGAGAATGAGCAGCGGGCAGCGGGCGGTACGCGCGAGGCGCTGCGCGACACCGCCGTAGACGAGCCTGCCGAGCGGACCGTAGCCGCGCGAACCCACGACCAGGAGATCGAGGGAGGCGCTGTAGAGCGTGAGCTCCTCGACCGGATCCCCGTAGGCGGAGTGGGGCTCGACACCGCCGAGCGCCGCGATCCGTTCGCGGGCCCCGTCCACCTCGCGCTGGATCGAGTCGGCCTCGACCGGGGCAGCCGTACCCAGATCGCCGAGATACAGGTACGCAGGAGCGAAGATCACCTGGAACGCCGAAAGCTTGGTGTGATGCTCGGCCGCGACGATCCTCGCCAGCGCCAAGGCACCTTCGCTCTCGGGCGAGCCGTCGTAGCCGACGCCGACCTCGCGCATCACCACGTCCTCCCGGGAATACCCGGCCGGCGCGATCGCTACTGCACACGGCGCGCCGTTCAGGGCCGCGCGCGTGTCGTCGCCGATCAAGATCCTGCCCAGCAACCCTCGCCGAGACGAGCCGATCACGAGCAGGTCGGCGGCGGTCAGCTCCGCGAGCTCATGCAGGCCGCGCCCCACCGACGGCGATCCATGCCAGCGGAACTGAGCCTCGACTCCAGCCTCCTCGCTCAGCTTCTCGAGCAGCTTGTGGATCCGCTCGTGCTGTGCGGCCTCGTAGCCAGGACTCGACGCCCGCGACGGCTCCGAGTCGCCCTGGTAGACCTGGGCGAGCGTCACCTCGCTTCCCTGAGCGGCGAGCACCTGGGCGAGCGCGATCGCGTCGCGGCCTCCCTCGCCATCATCCACCCCGACGAGAACCTTGCTGAACACGAACTCTCTCCTTTGCCGAGATCTAGTGACGCGCCGCGGTCATGACCGGTTCCTCGGTCTGGCCGGCGAGATCGTTGGCGCCGTAGGGGAGTGAGCCCCGCGGCAGGATCAGCAGCGGGCAGGGCGCGTGGCGCGCCAGGTAGTCCGACACGCCGCCGTGGAACAGCCGGCCGAGCGGCCCGTAGCCACGCGAGCCGACCAGCAGCAGGTCGAGGTTCTCCCCGAAACGCACCAGCTCCTCCCGCGGTCCACCGTAGACCGCATCGCCTTCGACGTCGTCGCCCAGCTCGCGCAGCCGCTCAACCGTGTGACGGATCAGCCGGCTGGTGCCATCGGGCCAGTCCGCCGGGGTCGGTGTCTCGTCTCGCACGTCGTTGAGCGACACGACTTGCAGCGCCCAGATCATCGCACCGTGCTGGGCGGCCAGATCGCGAGCCGCCGCGAGCGCGACATCACTTTCGGGCGAGCCGTCGTAGCCGACCCCGAGCGTCTCGAGCTCGTGGGGCTGATGGCGGTGGCCGCGCGAAGCGATCGCGACGGCGCACGGAGCGCCACTCAGCGCCGCCCGGGTGTCGTCGCCCATGACGACGCGGCCGAGCAGTCCATGACTCGGGGACCCGACGACGAGCAGGTCGGCGCCGAGTCGCTCGGCAAGCAGGTGAAGGCCGCGGCCGACCCGATGCTCGCAGGACGCGACCAGCTGCGCATCGAGCGACGTCGAATCCCGCTCACATTCGAGCAACACCTCGGCCCGGGCTCGTTCGGCGATGACGGTCAGCGAACCACCGCGGCCGATCAGCAAGTCCTCGCCGTAGATGTGCGCGAGCGTGATCACACCGTGGGGTGCGGCCAACTGTCTCGCCAACGCGATCGCGTCGCGGCCGCCGGGACGCCCATCGACACCGACCAGAACTCTTCGGAACATCGTGGATCCTTTGCGGTAGTTCGTGGATCCTTTGCGGTAGTGGCTCGTCGCTGAGACCGTAGGCGGGCCGGAGGGGAGCCGGCATCCGTGGATTCCCGCGCCCGCTTGCGGTTTCCTACGAACGAGCCCGCGGTCAGCCGTGCCCGAGCGCCGCGGTTGCGTCCTGCGCCAGCTGTGTCGCGGACTGCTGGCGGTCGCCGGGGTTCTTGGCGAGCGCGCGATCGAGCACATCCTGGAGACCGGGCGGCAGCTCCGGGTTGAGCGCCACCAGTCTGCGCGGGGGCGCGATGTAGTCGACCGATCCGAGCGTCACGCCGGTCCGGGTCAGATGCTCGTCGCCGGCTCGCCTCGTGATGCCGAAGTCCGTGAGGTAGGCGTGGTCGCGCCCCGAGCGCTGCGCGAGCAGTACGTTGGCGGGCTTGACGTCGCGGTGGACGAGCCCGAGTACGTGCGCCTCATCGAGCGCGCCGGCGATCTGGCCGAGGATCGAGACGGCTCGCGCCGGGTCGAGCCGGCTCTCGCGACGGAGCAGGCGGCGCAGGTCGGTGCCGTCGACATAGCGCATGGTGAGGTACAGCAGGCCCTCGTCCTGGCCGGCGTGGTAGATCTGGACCACGTGGGGGTGCTCGATGGCAGCCGCCACCCGGGACTCGCGCTCGAAGCGGGCGCGGAAGATCGGGTTGCCGGCGGCGTCGGGTGCGATCACTTTGAGCGCCACCGTCCGACCGAGGGCGAGGTCGGTCGCGCGGAAGACGATGCCCATCCCGCCCTGGCCGACGAACCCGTCGATTCGATGCCCGGCGAAGTCCGTCCCGACGGCCAGGTCCGGTTCGCCGTGGGACAGACCCGGGTGCGTTCCGCTGGGCTCGGGCGGCATCCGCGCCAGCCGGGCCCCGAGGCTGGGATCGAGGTATGTGCCGCCGGCGAGCACCGAGCGCACCGCCTCCACCAGCTCCGCCTCGGCCGCGTCCTTGAGGACATAGCCGCGGGCGCCCGCGCTCAACGCCGTGCGCGCGAAGCC
>Ga0116224_10002194_pt1 | contig 11568 bp, 9 predicted proteins | sample Sb_taG_9_FD_89699 | JGI IMG/M metagenome (GOLD analysis project Ga0116224, IMG submission 89699) | Peat soil microbial communities from Weissenstadt, Germany - Sb_50d_b_LC metaG | ecosystem: Environmental > Terrestrial > Soil > Wetlands > Peat | place: Germany: Weissenstadt | collected 2010-09-21
CCATTCGCCGACGGCTCGGCGAACGGGTCAAATCGACCCGAAGCGGGCCTTAAAGATCGGCCCTATGAACGGGCGGGAAGCGCGAAGAAGCGGTCTTTAGCTGAAGGGCTATTGATTTGCGCCGGGGCCCGTCGTCGTCGGGCCGACGCCGCATCGCGTCATTTGGCTTGCGCCGAGAAAGAACGACCTACCGCCTTGCCGGCTCGCTTCTTGGCGCGCAGATGACGACGACATCAGAGAGCTCGAAGGACGGACGCGGGCGTTGAATTTAATCACGGAAAATGATGATTAGTGCGGTTGGTTAGCAGTCCTTGATCAATGGGCCGTCCATTCGCGCGCCGAAGCTGCAACGCTCGATCTGTAACGCCGAGACGACGCGCGGCGCGTTGAAGATTCCCCTCTTCTTCTTCAGTAACGCAGCGAATAGCGACATCTTCGGCCGCGCGGCCGATTTCCTTCAGTCCCGCTCCTAGACCCACTGCGCGTTTTATCGGCCCTTCAAAATGCAAGTCCAGCCAACAATTCTCGCTCGGATCGCAAACGGGCCACTCCTCGGGGGGAATGCAACCAATGGAAAGCGATCGTTGGCCGGCGTGGCGATAGGTGAGCCGCAACACGGCCTGCTGAAGATCGCGCACGTTGCCGGGATATTCTCTACGAAGGAGGTAATCGCGGACCGCCTCATCGAGTTTCGGGGCAGCGCAATTAGGACAAGCTTGTCGCAGGAAATGCTCGGCCAGTGGAATGATGTCTTCGTGGCGCTCGCGCAGCGGCGGGAGCCTAGTGACGAAACCGGCGATCCGGTAGTAGAGGTCTGCGCGAAACTCGCCCTTGCGAACGAGGTTCCAAAGGTCTCGATTGGTGGCGCAAAGCAGCCGGAATTGGCTTCTGCGCCAGGTGTTGCCGCCGACGCGTTTATAGGCACCCTCTTGAACCGCGCGAAGCAGTTGCGCCTGCAGCGGCAAGGACAGTTCGCCGATCTCGTCCAGGAACAGGGTTCCGCCATTCGCCAATGCGAAGGCTCCGTGCCGCTCCGTTATCGCGCCCGTGAAGGCGCCCCGCTCGTGACCGAAAAACTCGCTGCCCGAAAGCTCCTGCACTACCGTAGAACAATCCAGAATCACTAAGTCGCGCTTGTCCGGTCGCGAGTCGACCAAATGTATGAGCTTGGCGACAATTTCCTTACCAGTACCGGTTTCCCCAAGAATTAGCACGTTGGCTGTGCTGAACCGCGCGATATCAACAATGTCCCTGACTATAGCGCGAGAAAGATGGCTCTTCGCGACGAAAAGACTGGAAATTGACGGTTCTTTCAGCAACTGATCGACGCATTGCCAGCGCTCGATGCGAGATTTTATCTCTTCCGCGACTTGGTCGTGATCCGGATTGACCAAAACATCTGACGCGCCTGCCTGAAGCAGGTCCCAGCATGCCTGTCCGCCGAGCGATCCACGGGGGTCGGCGACAGCGATGACGCGATCTTCGCCACCCCGGGTGGCATGCCTAAGGAAGCCCCGAAGCTCCGGCGTGTTGATGCAGAAGGTGCAAACGCCGAAGTGCGTCAGGGTGCCGGACTGGAGAGGCTCGACTTTCACTCCACGCTTCGCCAGACTTTTCGTCAGATCACCTTGTCGTGGTTCGGAAGCCCCATTCACAGTATGTAGCCAGCAGGAGACATTCTGCATGACCCCTCCCCCAAATTTACATTTATTGATAGTAGCCTAGTCTGGAGAAACCATTGTGCAGGTGTTAAATATTGCAGAGAATTGACGCCGGCGCTTCGGCGACCAAATCTGCAAACGACTTGTCCTTGCTGGCCATATTATCCTCCCTCTTACTGCCCCTTCATGAGCGGATTCCGAGCGATCGGCGCAGAATCCGCCGACGTTGCGCTCAAATTGCAAAACCGAAAAGCAGCCAGTCTGCCCCGTCCCCACGCCGGCCGCGTCCTCCAATTGGAGGATACGAAGGGTTCAACAAACCAGGGAGCTGGAGAATCCGGCGACGAGCTTGACGAGATCGGCCTGACGGGCGACGCCGGTCTTTGCATAGACCCGGCCGAGATGGGTCCTGACGGTCGAGGCGGCGACGCCGAGCGCCTCCGCGACTTCCGGCGCGCCGCCGACGTCGACGATGGCCAGCATGACCCGCAATTCGCTGGCCGTCAGGCCATACGCCTTCGCGATCGCCTCGGGCGGGGACGGCGTTCGAAACGCTGCTTCAAGGATGAAGAGCGCCGCGACCGCGCCATAGACCCGTCCCCCGCGGCGGCGAGCGCCCCCCGTCAGCGGCAGGACGTGGGCGACGAAACGCCTGCGGTCCTGCGTGGTCAGGGGCAGGGCTACGCCTTTGCCCCCAAGTGACGCGTCTGCGTGATTGGCGGCGGCGAAGATGGTCCGCAGCCCGCGGTCGGTCTCAGGATCACGCGCGGCGAGCTTGCCGTCGCGCGCCCCAAGCGGATCGCCGGCGGCGAGCACGCAACGGGCGCGCCGATTGGCGTGAACGACGCGGCCATCCGCGCTGACCAGCAGCATCGCGGCGCTCAACGCGTCGAAAGCGTCGGCGAATGTCGCCGCTTCGGCGGATCTGAACTCGGTCGCCTTGCCGACCAGGACGGCGCGGCGAAGATGCGGCGCGATCAGCCGCATCCGCCGATGGGCCTCTTCATCGGCGACGCCGTCGCGCGCAGGGCGAAAGACGGTCACTGATGCCACGCTCGTCCCCGATTTGTCGAGCGCTGTCGTTATCCCATCCACGAATCCATGGGGCTTTATGAGCTCCCGATAGATGCGCGACCGCAGGAAGTCATCATACGGCAAGATATCCGCCGTCGCCCTCGGCTCGCCGACCGGGGCGAGGTAATGATCGATCGCACAGGGATCGAGCTTGCCATACTTATCGTTGTAGAGCCGGAGGAAGCTCGGTTCGACGCCGCCGTCCTCGTAGAAGACGCTCACGGTATTGTTGACGGCGTCCTTGCAATCGAGCGCCGCGCCCGCGGCTCGGACGAAGCGGGATATCCGCTTGAGAACGCTGGGCCAGAGCGACGGGACGAGCGTCGCGTCGTAGATCTCGCCTATGAGACCGGAGAGGGACGCCAGTTCATCCATGGGGGATGTTCCCGACAACAAGAGGGGACACACACGCTCGCGCTGAGTCCTTGGAGGATGCGAAACTTCCAGAGACCAAGCAAATGGAGAATCCGGCGACGAGCTTAGCGAGACCGCCCAGACAGGCGCCGCGAGCCTTCTCGCAGCTCCCCCGAGCGGGAGCCAATGTCCTCTGAGGCCTGGCGCCAGCTCTCGCCCTGGTCCAGCAATCAGTATGCCAGCCCGTGCGCGACTCCCGCGGAGACGATCTCAAACTGCGATTGGGCGAGCCGCGGCTCCCGCGTCAGCCGATTGAAGAGAAAAAACAAGACAAGATTCTCCAAGCAGATGGGGTCCGGTTGACGCAAAGTCGCCGAGGCGCCGACGCTTGCGGCGTCGGGGCGACCGCCCCTCTGGGGCAAGCTTCCCGGCTCCCTCGCGGGCCAGGAGAAGCCCCTTCGCCGGCGAAAAACTCTTCGTCAAACGCTGATGGAGGTTCGTCCCGGCGAAGCCGGCTTCGCAGGGGAACGGCGACATCCCCTGTAAAAACAATAGGATGGTGTTGGCACAGGAATTGAAACGCCCTCCGTGGACGGGGACCTTCCCTGTTCGAAGTGGAAACGTTCCCTCAGCAGGGAGATTGAAACCATGACCAGTGCCTTTGAATACAACCCGCAGATGGAAGCCTACGAGGCCGGTGAATATGAATGGTCCGGCGAAACCGAGTGGGGCGGTGAGGTTCTCAGCGAAGCGGAAACGATGGAGCTGGCCGGTGAGCTGCTCGAAGTCACCAATGAGGCAGAGCTCGATCGGTTTCTGGGCGACCTGATCAAGAAAGCCGGGAGCGCGATCGGCTCGGTTGTCCGTTCTCCGGTCGGCAAGGCGATCGGCGGATGGCTGAAGGGCGCGGCTAAGCAGGCGCTGCCCATCGCCGGGGGCGCGCTGGGCGGACTCGTCGGCGGCCCGCTGGGAGCCAAAATCGGCAGCGGGCTCGCATCTTACGCAGGCGGCGCCCTGGGCCTTGAGGCGGAGATGAGCCAGGAGGACCGTGAGTTCGAGGGCGCCAAGAATTTCGTAAAGATGGCTACTGACGCTGTGAAATCCGCCGCCGCGGCCCCGCCCAGCGCCAACCCAGTCGAAGTCGCAAAGGCGGCTGTGAAGGCCGCCGTACAAAAACACGCCCCAGGGCTACTCAGCCCAACCGGCGCCGCACATGGGCACGTCGGCAAGTTCGGTCGCACCGGCCGATGGGTGCGCCAAGGCCGGAACGTCATCATCGTCAACTGCGGATAGGCGCGCCGGCATCCGGTGGAGGGCGTCATGCGTGCCATCAATCCAAACCTGGGCGTGCGACCCGAGGCGTCGCAATTTGCGGGCTCGACGGGCGGCGGATCAATTGCCCGCTTCGCGTCGCGCACCCCATTCAGCGACTCTGAAGAGAGAATGCTCGCCTCCCAGCTGCTCGAGGTCGCAAACGAAGCAGAACTCGAGCAGGTCCTCCGCGACCTGTCCACAAGAGCAAGAAGAGGGGTCGAACCCGTTGGGTCGACGCCGCCCGCACCTCTGGAGGCGCTCCTCAAGACAGTCTCCAAGAAGGCGTTGCCTTCGCTTGCGACTGCCCTGGGCGCGTCCTCCCACGGGGCGGGGCGCGATGCGACCACCGGAAAGCTCGGCTCCCTGCTCGATCAGGCCCTGAGCGCGAAGGTGGCGGGAATGCCCGTCGCCGACCCGGACTTGAAGAAGTGCCGGCAGGTGTTTGAAAGGTACAGGCAGTTCGTGCGGTTGGCTGGCAAAGCCACGAAGGCGGCGGCGGCGGCTCCTCTTGGCGTCGCTCCTGTTGCGGTCGCCCACAAGATCCTCGGCGACGCTGCGAGGAAGATCTTGACGCGAACGGCGACCTCCGCCGCTCCACTTGCCGGGCTCGCCGAAGGTCATCCCGCGACGCCTGCTGCAGTGAAGCCGACAGGGGAGACGAAGCGGTTCGCCCAGAGCGTTCCGGCGGTCGGAGTCGCAAGCCACACTGCGCGAACGACTCCGTTCCTGGCGACCGGCGCAGCGCCGACGAAAACCCCGGACCCCGGACCAGCGTTTCGAACCAGAACGCCGACAGGCCGAGAGGCGTTCGCAGGCCGTTTCTGCACCATTTGCGAATTGCCCGCCGACTCCTGCCGATGCCGGAGTATCGGGCGAACCGGCCGTTGGTTCCGCGACGGAACCAGCATCGTCGTCCATTGCTAGGGATCTGAGCGAATCGTCTCGCCGCACCATCAGGAGATCATCAATGCATGACATCGATCGCGTCCGACTGGAGAGCCAGTCCGAAGCGGAAATGCTTGAAGCCGTTCCGTTCGAGGCTGAGCAATTCGAGTTCCCTCAGTCAGAAACGTCTTCCGGCGAGACTGGCGAAGTGTTCGGCGAGACCGAGCAGATGGAGCTCGCCAGCGAGTTGCTCGAAGTCACGAACGAAGCCGAACTCGACCGCTTTCTCGGAGACCTTATCCACCGCGCGGGCCAGGCCGTCGGCAAGTTCATCAAGTCGCCAGAGGGACAGGCGATCGGTAGCGCCCTGAAGGGGGCCGCCAAGCAGGTCCTGCCGGCCATCGGTTCGGCGGTCGGCGGCTACCTCGGAGGACCAACGGGCGCACAGCTCGGCGGCGACGCGGCTTCGGCGGCGGAGCGCGCATTTGGGCTCGAGCTCGAAGGGCTGAGCGACGAGGACGTCGAGTTCGAGGCCGCGCGACGTTTCGTCAACTTCGCCGGCGAGGCCGTCAAGAACATGGCGCAGGCGCCTCCGGGAACGGACGCGAGAAGCGCCGCCCGTTCGGCGACGACCGCGGCCGCGAGGACCCACGCGCCCGGACTGCTGTCGTCAGCCGAGGGGGCGATGGGGCCTCAGCCGCCAGTACCGCCCTCGGGGGGGCGCAGCGGCCGCTGGGTCCGTCGCGCCAACAAGATCATTCTGTACGGAGTTTGACCGGCCATGCCAGCCAGCTCCTACGCGCATTGGATGCTCGACCAGGAAGCGCGCGCGTTGTTGGCGCGGCTCGCTCGGGTGAAGCCGTTCGTGCTCTCCGAGCCCATGGTCCTGGCCGCGAGCCTTCTGCCCGCGGCGCAGATCGCGATCGAGCGTTTCCTGACCAAGGGGCGCCGCGAGCTGAGGGAGCGGATCCAAAGCTATCTGAGTTGGCTGCACGGTGAGGGCAAGCAAGCCCACCCGGACGAGATCCAGCGCCGGTTCGTCTTTCTCAAGCTGCGGTTCAACGCGGTTCTCGCCCAGCTCGAACTGTTCTACCAGGTTATCAGTCAGCGCAGCGAAAGCGAACAGGGCGTCTGGATCTCCGGCCTGGATGTCGTCGCGGCGGACGCGTTGGCGCTTCCGGAGTTCTACGAAGCTCCGCCCGTAATCTGCTATCTGGAGCGCGGCATCGGCGGCGCAATCCGCCGAGCGCGAACACGCTTGCCAGGGGGCGGCGAGAACCCGGTCGCGGTGATCCGCATCCCCCGTGAGCGGATGATCGGCAGCGGCATCGCGTCATCACTGGTCCATGAGACGGGACACCAGGCGGCGGCGCTTCTCGGGCTCGTTCCGTCACTTCGGCAGGTTCTGCAAGACAAGCAGCGGGCCGTTCACGAGCCTATGCCGTGGCGATTGTGGGAGCGCTGGATTTCCGAGATCGTCGCCGATTGTTGGTCGATCGCTCGGGTGGGGGTCGTGTCGACGCTGGGCCTCATCGGCGTCGTCGGTCTGCCGCGGCCGTTCATCTTCAGGATCGACGCTGACGATCCGCATCCGGCGCCCTGGATCCGCGTAAAGCTGAGCTGCGCCATCGGCGACGGCCTCTACCCGCATCCCCAATGGAAACGGATCGCGGACCTCTGGGAGTCCTACTACCCGCTCGCTGACCTCGACGGCGAGCGCAGGAATCTGCTCGCGCAACTGCAGCAGACTCTGACGGAATTCGTGACGACCCTGATCGATCACCGCCCACAAGCTTTGCGCGGCCGCTCGCTCAGGGAAGCCATGAAAGTCGAGGAGCGAACCCCTGGCCGGCTCGCGGCGCTTTTCGGCGACTGGAACCAGGCGCCGAAGCAGATGTACCGCGCGCCGCCCTCGCTCGTGTTCGCGGTCCTGGGCCAGGCAAAGGCCGACGGCGGCCTCAGCCCCGAAGGCGAAAGCAATCTGCTGGCGAAGCTCCTCACCTATTGGGCGATGCGCAGCACGCTCGACGCCTCGGACTATTGCGCCGCAATTCCGAAATCGAAAGTGCGAGCACTAGCAGCTTAGACAACCTAACACGAAGGAGAGACGACAATGGCAAAATCACCAACCCGCCAGATGCTCGATGCTGGAAGTCCCGAATGGACTTGCGAGGTTTTGGTGTCCCCGGTCCACGTCCAGGCTGGCAATGACCTGACATTCACCGTAAAGCTAATCAATCCACAGATTAACAGCGCTGACGGATCCATCGATGAAATTCAGGGCATTCATCGGGATCAAATCTCAAGCTTCTATGAGCTGTTCACCTATGACTATGATCCCGGGGATTCTCAGCTCGCCATCCCGCCCTCAAATCCGGCCAAGGTGTTCGATCAACAAGCGCCCAGAGGATCGCATACGATCCATGTCACCATAAACGCAGAAAAAAATAAGTACGCCGCTATCAATACCTGGCTCGGGCAGAACTCTTTGACGAATCTATGGACGGCTTTGACTAGCCAGCTTGGAGATGGCGGAATTACCGGCCAAGGCGCCTTTGACGTTGTCAGTGGCTCGGTCGAACCCCCATTCCAAGTCCAGCTGCAGCGCTCGTTTGCCGGTCCCACTGCCGATCGCCCGCTGTGGCCGGCGATCCGCAACCGCACCGCGGCGATCGGTTTCGATCGCTATAAGGCGTTCATCGACTGCGTCTTTTGCGAAGGGGACAGCAAGGGGAAGAAGGCTTTCAGCGACGCGGAACAACAGATAATCGCAACGGTGCGCCACTGCCTGCACCACGGCGCGGACCAGCCCGAAGGCCGACTTAGCATTTATGGTCCTTACGCCTACAGCGTGCTGAAACTCGCCACCCAGGTCTTCCTGACCCTTGAGAGCGGGGTCGTCATTAGAGATATCAACCAGCCCGGGAGGCCAGAGATCTTCGAAATCAAAGATGAGCGTATTCGGGTCAACGATTTCTCCCTCACGCTGCATAAGCTACAGGAGGAACTCAAAGCTTATCTTAACCCCACCGATGGCAACCTTCCCTATCTCAATCGGATCCTGGAAAACCTGATCACCATAGATCCGCGGCCGCATCGGTTCCACGAAGTCCTGCCCTATTGTTTGGGGGTCCTGCAGCATCGCCTGACGTCGCCGAGCCTCATCGAGCTGATCTGGTCCTACTGGCACGAAGAGGGCATGCTCGTTCAAACGATGAACGCGATCGCCCGGCGGTTCCAGAACCGGCGCGGCTCGTCGTACGATCCACTTGGCGAGCTCGAGTTCGATCCCTTGCGGCCCCTGAACAACATCATCTGGGGCTACATCCAGGACGAACACAATCGGCTCACCGTGTCGCGCCGGGCCCACGAATACATCTACCAATACGGCGTCCCGCTCGTGGGCAAGGCTATTTCCGATCTCAATCCGGCCGACACGCGATCGAAGTTCATCGAGGGCTTCCACAACCTGCTCTCGGCCGCGGCCCGCTTCTTCAGAGAGGATTCGGACACGACCGTGATCGCCGACGCGTTTCCGCTCCTGAACGCCCTCAAGGACGTTCATCTCATCCTGGCGGAAGGCGCCCATAACCAATTCGGCGATCTGACTTGGACCGCCCGCGCCGAAATGATGACGATCCAGTGGATGCTGGCGCGTCCGGAGATGAGGGAGTTTCTCCGCGGGCGATACATGGTGCCCTACCAGGAAGAGTGGATGGGCGCAGTCGACAGCATGAAGAAGCTTCAAGGCTGGACCGACACGACCATCACCCACTTCTACGAACTCGCGGTGACCGGCGAGCGGATTCTGCTCTCAATCCGGTATGGCGACTGGTCCGATATCCAGAACATCGAGGATCAGGCGAAGAACTGGGCCCGCTCGTGCAAGCCGGAGATCCAGCGTTACATCTACGCCTACCAGACGGTCACGGGCGTCGATCTGTCTTCGGAGACCGTGGACTCGCGAGACGCGGCGACGCGATATCTCCAGCCGTCCGTGCATCTTCAGCGCAGGCTCGCGGAACAAGCATCGACCATGCGCCTTCGCGCCCCCGCCGCACCGGATCTCCTGACGGCGAGAACGTCGGCGCGGATCGAGGCGGCGAGGGCCGGCCAGCCCAAATTGCCCATCTACAGGAGGGAAAGCTAGAGCGAGGCGGGTCGACCATGCTCGACTTCACATCCGCGCTCTACTTGGACCTTCGCCATGCCCATGGCGCACTTCAGCCATGGGCGCAGCTGACGACGGGGCGTCCAGCCGCGCTCGAGCCGGCGCCGGAGGCCGTCGCCCTCGCGCAGGACCTCGCGCGGCTTCTGGGCTGCGAGCGGGCCGTGCTCGCTCCGTCGACGCTCCACCTCTTTTGGGACTTGTTTGACGTGCTGGCGCGCGACCGCATCGCGATCTACACCGACGCCGGAACCTATCCGATTGCACGCTACGGGGTTGAGCGCGCAGCCGCGAAGGGCGTGCCGACATCATCTTTCCTGTCGCATGATCCTGCTGCGCTGGCGTCGCTTCTGCAGCGTGACAGAGCGACCGGGCGTCGTCCGGTCGTCGTAACAGATGGACTTTGCACGGCCACGGGCCGGACCGCGCCGCTCCCGGACTACTTGAAGCTGATTCGGGAGCGAAACGGATACCTCGTCGTCGACGACACGCAGGCCTTGGGAATACTGGGCGCAAACCCCGCACCGGACGCCCCATACGGGCGGGGCGGCGCCGGAACGCCGGCTTGGCGCGCGATGACATTGCGGGGGCTGATCATTGGAAGCTCGCTGGCGAAAGGGTTCGGCGCTCCGCTCGCGGTTCTCGCGGGCGGTGCCGAGGTGATCGCGAAGTTCGAAGAATTGAGCGGGACCAGAGTTCATTCGAGCCCGCCCTCTCTCGCGGTCATCAACGCGGCGCAGCGCGCGCTCGCCATCAACGAGAGGCAAGGCGACCGCCTCCGCGACCGTCTCGCAAACCTCGTGCGGCATTTCCGGGAGAGTTTGCGCCGGATCGGACTCAACGCGTGTGGTGGTCTGTTTCCCTTTCAGACGCTGACCGCCATTCCGGACGTCGAGCCGGAGCCGCTGCATCGCCGCCTGCTTAGTCTTGGCGTGAGGGCCGTCTTGCGGTCGGCGCGGCGCCCGCCGGGCGCCGCCGTCAGCTTCCTAATCACCGTCATGCACACCCGGCGGGACATCGACCGCTGCGTCGAGGCGTTGCGGCGGTCATGCGCCCTTATCCGCCAAGGGCGGAGCAGAAGACATCACACGTTGAGCAGAGCGGGTTCCGGCGTTCTTGCCTGGCCCGTCGATGAAAGAGCAGTGGGAAGCGAACCATGAACGCAGAACTCAATTTCGAGGCGGCGCCCTTCGAATTCCAAAACCTGGCCCCGGAGCAAAGCGGTTTCGAGCTCGAGGAAGAATCCGGAGGGCGCGGGCATTCGCGGTCGCGCGCCTACAGTTCTGCGCCGAGAACTGCTCGGACGATGGCCCGGCAAGCGGCCGCGCCCGCCTTCTCGAAATCGAAGTCTCCTCGGTCCCCGCAGTCGCACGTTCCGCCGCATCCGCGCTGGTCGCCCCGGCGCGCGACCGGAGCCTATGGCCTTGCGCCTCAGCCTTTTCCGATCGAACCTGCCCCTTATCCTGCGGAGCCCGCGGCGGCTCCTTCGGAACACATGCGGTGGGTGCAGAGCGCGCTAAACGACGTGCTCGGGCTGCAGTTGCCGGTGAATGGAATTGTCGATGCGGCGACGCGGAGCGCGATCCGCAGTTTCCAGCAGCAGCAAGGACTCCCTGCCGATGGCGTCGTCGGTCCCGACACGGAACGCGCGCTGCTCGCAGCGAGAGGTCAACAGCCGTCGCCAGGAGGCCCGCCCGCGCCGCCCTCCCCGGTCGAATCTCCCCCAGCAGGGCCCGCCCAAGAGCTCAACTTTGAATGGGAGAGCTCAGGGCAGGAACCGAAGACCATGCAAGCGTCCGTAGAGCGGGCGGCGGTCAGGAGTCGTATCGGCGCGGGACAGCGTGACGCCAATGCGCTTGCGGACCTCGTGTTCTTTCGAAGACATCCCGAACGCGAGGGGCGGAAGATTGGCGCCAGCGAGCGCAGCCTCGCCGCGGAGTGGAGCGTGATCCTTCGAACCATTGTCTTGCCGCAGCTTGCTGCCGCGGGGGGGCGATCCGGCGCCGGAGCAAAGGCCGGCGATCCAGACGTCGCGCGGACGTTGGCGATGGCGTCGACGCCCGCGCCAGGCCTCGGCGTCACTCTCGAGCAGCTCCTCCGTCGCCATGCGGC
>Ga0116224_10002196_pt1 | contig 11563 bp, 8 predicted proteins | sample Sb_taG_9_FD_89699 | JGI IMG/M metagenome (GOLD analysis project Ga0116224, IMG submission 89699) | Peat soil microbial communities from Weissenstadt, Germany - Sb_50d_b_LC metaG | ecosystem: Environmental > Terrestrial > Soil > Wetlands > Peat | place: Germany: Weissenstadt | collected 2010-09-21
ACGCCACCGCAACCTTTATCTTGTCGATCATATCCTCGATGGGCACGACCCGGCGGCCCAGCATGTGGCCGCACTTCTTGGGAAATTCCTGGTCCTCGAGTTGAATGGCAACGGCGCCTGCCGCCTCATAGCCCCGCACCGAATATTGAACGTTGAGCAGTCCACCATAACCGGTATCGCCGTCGGCAATCAGCGGCGTTTTGGTTCGGCTCGCTAAAACTGCTACGCGGCCAACCATATCGGTGTAAGTCGCAATCCCGGCGTCCGGCAGTCCCAAATACGAAGCCACAGTGCCGTATCCCGTCATATAGAGGGCTTCGAATCCCAGTTGGTCGGCGATCCTAGCCGAGATTCCGTCGAACACGCCTGGAGCGACGAGTAATTCCTTTCTTGCGAGCCGCGCACGCAGGTTTGGTCGTTCTCGTTCGCTCATGCCCGCCCTCCCTTGTCCGGCGGCAAACCGCCGAACCACGGTCGCCGAACCACCGCCCCTTTGCTGGTTTCAGGAAAATCGACGACCCGGCGAGCCAAGACTTGCCCTTGGTGCGAGCACGTCTTTTAGCATGTTGGCGTGGGTATTCGCGTAATGGCCGCCATAAGCCCGTCGTTTGACAAAGGCACCGTCGCCGGCGCGGCCGACATAGTTGCCATTTTCGATGACGACCTTGCCCCGCGACAGAACGGTTTCGGTGTAACCCTTCACTTTGAAACCTTCATAGGCACTGTAATCAATATTCATATGATGGGTATGGCCATTAAAAGCGCTGATGGTTTCTTCGCGTGCGGGGTCGAAGATCACAATGTCCGCGTCGCTACCGACTGCGATCGTGCCCTTCTTCGGGAATAAACCAAAGATTTTTGCCGGCGCAGTCGACGTCAGCTCGACGAAACGATTGATGGAGATGTGACCCCGGCTCACGCCGTAGTGATAAATCAGGCTCATGCGGCTCTCGATCCCGGGGCCGCCGTTGGGAATTTTGCTGAAATCGTTGCGCCCGAGTTCTTTCTGCTCTTTGAGGCAGAACGGGCAATGATCCGTCGATATGACATCGAGAGCATGCGAGCGCAACCCACCCCAGAGCTCGTCATGGTTCCATTTCTCACGTAGCGGGGGGGTCAAGACATACTTAGCGCCGTCGAAACCCGGCTCATCGTAGCGGTCTACATCGAGGAGCAAATATTGTGGGCATGTTTCGGCGTGGGCCATTACGCCGCGCGCTTGCGCCATGCGCAGCTCGTGCAAGGCGTCGTAACAACTCAAGTGAACGATATAGACCGGCGCGCGCGCGACTTCCGCAATCGACAAGGCGCGGTGCACGCCTTCCGCTTCCAGCCGCGTCGGCCTCGTAAGTGCGTGATATTTCGGCTCGACATGGCGTTGCGCGAGCGCGATCTTCACCAGCTCGTCGATGACGATGCCATTTTCGGCGTGCATGCAGACAAGCGTACCGTCTTCGCCGGCCTTGCGCATGGCGCGAAAAATCGTGCCATCGTCAGATAACAGCGCACCCGGATAGGCCATGAACAATTTGTAGCTCGTGACACCGTTATCAGCGAGGCTGCGCATTTCGCCGATGCGCTCCTGCGGCATGTCGGTCACGATCATGTGAAACGCATAGTCGATCGCGGTCTTGCCCTGGGCCTTGGCGTGCCAGTCATCCAGCGCCTTCAGCGTCGAGGTTCCGCGCGTCTGGACCGCGAAGTCGATGATGCAAGTGGTGCCGCCGTGAGCTGCCGCACGCGTGCCTGTTTCGAACGTATCCGAAGTTACCGTGCCGCCGAACGGCAATTCGAGGTGGGTGTGCGGATCGACGCCGCCCGGTATCACCAGTTTGCCGGCCGCGTCGATTTCCTTGTCCGTTTCAATCACAAGGTCCTTGCCGATGAGCGCCACTTGCGACCCGTTGATGAAGACGTCGGCAAAGTAATCGTCCACCGAGGTCACGACGCGCCCGTTCTTGATCAATACACGCACCTCATGCCCCCTTGGTAGTTTGCGCAGGTCCCGGCTCTGATGTATCATTCGCAAAATGAAGCGGCGCACAAGGGTTTTTGGCAAGCTGCCGCTCCGGGCTTCAAGACATACAGCGAAAATTGGGCGTGTTCAAAACAGAGGAGACGGGCATGCGCGTGCATCAAAGTAAGTGGTCGCGCAGATCGTTCATGAAGGCCACCGCGGCCGGCGTGGCGACCGGCGTTGTGGGGAGTTTCTCGCGGCAAGCGGCAGCGGACGGCGGCGTGCGAAGCGTCGGCCTCGGCGTCAGCGAAATCAACGAGATCCAAGCCAAAGCGACGAAGGACCTCGGTTTCCCGGTCGCCGGACAAGCGCTCGGATATGGCGAAATGCTCAGCAAGATGCTGAACCAGAACGATCAATATGAGATCGCAGAGGCCTATTACCACGACCTCGCGCTGTTCTTGCCGGCGAAGGTGTTTCAGCCGATCGACACCAAGCGGATCAAGGATTGGGACAAGGTCACAAATCTCACCAAGACCGGAAAATTGACGCCGGAATCGAGCGTTGGGCAAGGCGCTGCCCCCTACAAGGAGCTGTGGTGCGACGAAAAGGGCACAATACTGAAGGAGCCCTCGCGTTACATCACCATGGTCCCGGCGTTCCACAACGCCGATTCCATGGGCTACAACCCCAAGGCGACCGGTCGCCCCATCGAAAGCTGGAGCGAACTGCTCAACAAGGAGTGGAAGGGCAAGGTGGGGCTGCTCAATGTGCCGTACATTGGCACGATGGACTGTGCGATGGCGATCGAGGCGCTGGGTCTCAAGAAATTCGGCGACAAGGGCAACATGACCAAGCCCGAGATCGATTTTCTCATCGAGTACCTCATCCCGCTCAAGAAGGCAGGGCACTTCCGCGCCTTTTGGGAGAATTTCGGCCAATCGGTCAACCTGATGGTGAGCGGCGAAGTCGTGCTGGAGAGCATGTGGTCGCCGGCCGTCGCCGCGATCCAAGCGGAGGGCGTGCCCTGCATCTATGCATTCCCCAAGGAAGGCATGCGCGGTTGGCACGGGGGGCTCGCCATCTCCGCCAAGGTCAAGGGCAAGCAGCTCGACCAGGCCTATGAGTACATCAACTGGTGGCTGGATGGTTGGCCAGCGGCATTTGTCGCGCGTCACGGCTACTACCATTCGGTCCCCGACAACGCGAAGAAGTACCTCGAACCCGCGGAATGGGACTATTGGTACGACGGCAAGGCGGCGGCGAAAGACCTGCCGGATCCGTTCGGTACCATCATCATCAAGAAGGGCGACGTTCGAACCGGCGGCTCGTATTGGACCCGATATTCCAAGATCGCCGTGTGGAACTCGCTGATGGACGAGAACGACTACCTGACGAAGCGGTGGACGGAGTTTCTCAACGCTTGAGCTGAAAATGGCTGCAACGGGTGCCGCCGGCCTCAAGCCGGCGGCAACCACGAGCTTGGTTGACGCGTGACTACGGTTGAAAGCTACGCGAAGATAGCGCACGCCGAAACGGCGCCGCGCGGGCTGATCGGCGGCGCGCCAATGGTGCTGCCCGAGGCCAAACGCAAGTACCGCCGGGATCCCGGCTTTCCGGTGCCCGTGCTAATCGCGCCGGCCACGCTGTGGCTCGTAGTCTTTCTGTTTCTGCCGCTGATCTCAATTTTCATCTTCAGCTTCTGGAAATCGGCCGGCCACGGCATGGTGCCGGGCTTCACGCTCGACAACTATCGAGCCTTCTTCGCCTCCGAAGGCTTCTTCGATCCAAGTCATGCGGATTTTCTGACGCCATCGATCTTCGTCCGCACGCTGTGGACCACGTTTCGCTTCACCATCACGGTGATGGCGATCTGCTTGATCCTCGCCTATCCCCTTGCCTATTTCCTGTCGATGCAGGTGCAAAATTTCAAATGGCAGCTCACCCTCTTCCTGCTGGCCATGGTCCCGTTCTGGACCAGCTATCTCATTCGCGCGGTCGCCTGGCTGCCGATGCTCGGCCGCCACGGGCTCATCAACGAGTTCCTGGTCGCGTTCGGTCTCGTCGATGAGCCTGTAAGCTTCTTCCTCTATTCCGAGTTCAGCTACACGATGGCGCTGGTGCAGCTCTATGTCGTGCTGGCGGTCGGACCGATCTTCTTTTCGCTCGCCAAGATCGATCGCACGCTCATTGAAGCTGCGCGCGACATGGGCGCGACGCCATTCCAGATTTTCCGCGAGATCATCGCGCCGCTCTCGCTGCCGGGCGTCGCCATCGGCATGATCTTCGTCTTCGTCCTGGTGATGGGCGAATTCGCAACCGCCGTGGTCGTCTATGGCGGCAAGGCGTCGACGACAGGCACCGTGATCCTGAGCTATTACTCCACCTCCAACTACCCCTTCGCAGCAGTCAATGCCTTCATGCTCATGGTGGCGATGATGATCGGCGTGGTCATCATCTTGCGGTTGGTCGATATACGCAAGGAGCTTTAGGAATGGCGCGCTCGACGCCGGAGGGTCGCCGCAAGGCACGCGTGAAAGCGGGCTTCAGCGTCTACTATGCGATCTTTCTGATCTTTGTCTATGGACCGATGTTCGCGATGTTCACGCTGTCGTTTCAGGGGCCGCGTGGCGGCACGAGCTTCCCGATGCGGGGCTTGAGCTTTTTCTGGTGGGAAAAGATGACAGGACCATCGGCCGTCGGCGATCTCAAGGGCTCGCTGGTACGGTCGCTCATTCTTGCGGTCGTGGTGATGATCATCACGGCGCTGTTCTCGACCATGCTGGCAATGGCATTTCGCAAGCGCTTCCGCGGTTCGGGGGTCCTGTTCTATGCGGTGATGGCGGGCCTGATGGTGCCGGGCGTTCTGCTCAGTCTCGGCCTGGCCACGATGCTGCGTCAAATCGGCATCCCTCCCAATTGGTGGTCTTCGGGCCTCGCCGTTCACGTGGTTTGGACGCTGCCGTTCGGCTTCCTGGTCATGATGGCGGTGTTCAACCGCTTCGATGGCAGTCTCGAGGAGGCGGCGCGAGACATGGGGGCCGATGAATGGACGGTGTTCAAGGAGGTCACGCTGCCGCTGATCACGCCGGGCATCGTGGCGGCGGGCCTGTTCGGGTTCACGCTCTCTTACGATGAATTTGCCCGCACCACGCTGCTGTCGGGGGCGCAAAATACCTTGCCGCTCGACATCAACGCATCATTGACGCAGCGTGTACAACCGACCCTTTTCGCTCTCGGGACGGCATCGACGATATTCTCGTTACTGATGATCGGACTATTTATTGTAGTCTATACGATCCTTTATCGGAGGTCCCGCTAGCCGCGGATGACTGCCGTACGACTTTGAGCAGCCAAAAGATCAGACAAAAGATCACGGTCAGGATCACAAGCGCAGCGACGGCACCGAGGCGCGCGCCAAACTCGGCGTCGAGTGTGTACTCGTTCTGCAGCAAATAGACGCAAAGAATTTGCACGGATTGCGCCGCGGCGCCGGCGCACAGGAGAACTGCGATGAAGGTGGAGCCGCGCAACGAAGCGAGCACCATTCCGTCGACGCTGCGCCGCTGGACAATGTAGAGACGATAGGCCCGCCAATGATACCCGCAAAACCCGACGATACCCGCGATCAGCACAACCCAAAATATCGCGTTGTCGTATCCGAGTCCGTTGATGACCAGGTTGAAAAAGTCTTCAAACGGCTTGTAGAAGTACAAAAAGATCAGAATGACGATGAAGGCCACATAACCCACAAGCGCCCAGAACAGCCGCCACCCCGCCATTTTAGTCCAGCCCTTTTATCATTAAAGCGGATGTACCCCGGCTCCGGGCATTAACTGGAGCACGTCACGTCGCGTACGGCAAGAGGTAACCGGACGGCGCATCTCGAAGCCTTCAGCCATGAGATGTTGCGCCCATGGCGACGATCAACAAGACGGCATAGAGAATCACGAACAGCGTATCCTTGAGCGCCGGCAGGGTCTGCCGCTCGCTGGACGACGATACGAGCGTGACGACCTCGAGAAGGAAGAATATGACCGTCAGTATGAGAAAGGGCCATATCGAGCCCCACCAAGACACGGGCACCGCGATACCTTGCACAGCCTGCCAGACTAGGAGCAGCAGCGGAAGGACAATCAGATATCCATACCCAACCAGGAAACGGCTTCGCGCCGAGGTGCGATCGAGAACCCAGAACCCGGCGAAGAACAAAACCAGGTTGAGAATGTCCCAGAAACTACCCGCATAGGCTTCGGGCTTTGCGACGCTCCGCAGGTTGAGGAAAGCCAGCACCAGTAGAAATACCAACAGGTCGCAGAAAAGCCATTCGCGCGCTGTTTCGGCGCCGCTCTTGGTGCCCCAAGCGCGCGTTGCCTTGTCGAACAGCAGCACCAGCGTCACGCCGAGGCTCGCGGGATAGATCAGCTGGATGACCAGTCCGTATTGTTCAGCCGATGACAGATCGATCCAGCACAACAACAGAATCGCCAGCACTAGGGCGAGCAAGCCGAGCACGCGCAGCGGCGATGGCACGGGTACAGCCGCTGCGCCTGCTTCCGCTGTTTCCGCCGTCGTCTCCATCGGCCGCCGTGTCGGAGGGCGCTGCGCTGACTGGGCCAAGGTGTAGGCAAGGGAGACGGCGAGCCCAACGACGCCGAGAGCGACCATGACCGCAGCAAAGATGATCGCGCGCGTGTCGGAACGCCAATCGCCGATGGTCTCGCCCCATGCCCATTGTCTCCCGGTCGAAATAAGCCAAATGGCGAACGCCGCGATTGCGGCGAGCAGTATCAATGCCAACGTGAATTCGTACCAGCGCGGCGACTGCGCCGGTTGGGCGGAGCCGCTTGCGGCAGCCTGCTGTCTTTGCGGCGCGCGCACCAACAATCCGATCAGGAAGGCCAGGACGCCGAATACGGCGACAACGACCATGGCCTCTACGAAATCTGTCGCTCTCTGTTCCAAAACGGCCTGACCCTTTCCGTCGGATCGGCTGCATGCCGACGTCCTAATGCCCGTTGCGCATGAGCGTTTCGGCACATTTGCAAAGGCTATCGTTTGCGAGGCGCTCAAGCAGCGCGCCGAGCGGACGGCCCGGGGCTTGGCGGGCGGCCGCGGTTTCGCGCACCGCCGAGCCGTTCGCATGCAATTGGCCGACCACTTCGATCACGTCGTCATGGGCGCTGTGCCGCACGATCTCAAAGCTCCAGCTGTCGCCATAAGCCTCGCGCAATCCGCGGATGACCTCCGGCAGCGAGCGCCCGTTCCGACGGGTGACCGGCGGTGGTGCGTGAGGCGGCGAGGCGATCGGACGGATCCGCGGCGGGCTTAGGGGGCTGGTGCCGCTCCTGGACATCAGCCTCGAAGGGGTCGGCGCCTGGCGTGATGTCGGCTGCGCGGCTCGCTCCGACGCCTTTATTTGCGGCGGTTCGGACGTGGTCGCCGGCTTGGACCGGGTTTCGCACATGCGCTCGCGAAGCGCCCTGGTCGCTGCCTCATCTACCGTCTCGGCGGCGGCATCGACAATGACGCCATAGGCGAGGCGGGCGTGCTCCACCGTGCAGAAACCATCGAGCACATCGTCGAGCACCTTGGTCGCGGGCCGTTCCAGCGGCTCCCCGAAGCCGCCCCCGCATGGGCCGTAGAATACATGCACGTCGCCGGCGGCCACGCGCATACCCGAGAACTTGGCCGGCATGTGCCTTACGTCATTCGGGCGGCCGACGTTGTAGATGTCGACCTTCCCAACTTGTCCGGGACTGCCGCCGAATATGCCCCACGGCACGTCGTGGTGCCGCTCGTTCTCGTGGGTGATGAAGGCGTCGGTAAGAACACGCTGCGCCTTGACCACGCCAATGCCGCCGCGAAAGCGGCCGGCCCCGGGCATGACATCGTCGCGTAACTCATAGCGGTCGCAGATCATGGGCAAATGCATCGCCAGGTCTTCGATCGGATTGTTCCGCGTATTGGCCATCAGATTGTCGATGCTGTCGGGCCCATCCGCGCGCGGCCGGCCGCCATACGAGCCCTCGTTGACCTCGAGAAAGACCCAATAATCGCCGCTAGGCCTAACACCCGCATAGGAGCAGAACGACAGGCTTGCGGAACTGCCGGCGATGATGTCGTTGGGCAAAACCGGCGCTAGGGCCTTGTAAATCAGATCGATCACGCGATTGCATTGGGTAAACCGCGCCTCGGCGGCTGCGGGGAAGGTCGGATTGTAGATCGAGCCTTTCGGTGCGGTGACCTTGACCGGCCGGAATGATCCCTGGTTCGACGGCACCTTGACGTCCGACGTCACGGCGTCAAGCAGCAGCGAGCGGATGGCGCAGAAGCAGGCGACCTTGGTTGAGCCCTCGAACGGCACGTTGAACGCCGTCTCGACCTGCTTGGACGAGCCGGTGAGATCGATTTCGATGTCGTCGCCCTTGACGCGGACGCACACCTTGATCGGCAGACGGACGTCACGGTTCTTTCCGTCATCGTCGAGAAAGCCTTCGGCGCGGTACTCGCCATCGGGAATGGCCGCGATGCGCTGACGCAGAACGCGCTCGGTGTAGTCCATCAATTGCTGGGTGGCGTCGAGCACCATTTGCCGCCCATAGCGGTCCATCAGCTCGGCGAACCGCTTGGCGCCAAGCCGGGCCGAAGCGATCTGGGCGTCGAGATCGTCCTGCAGCTGGCGCGCGGCGCGGCTGTTGCGGCCGATGAAATTCCAGATCGCCTCATTGCGCTTGCCGCGCTCGTAAAGCTTCGTGCCGGCGAACAGCATGCCCTCTGCGAAGACGTCGGGAATGTCGATGATCAATCCCGGCGTTGCCGCGCCGATATCGAGATGGTGGGCGGTGTTGGCTGAATATCCGACCAGCACGCCTTCGTGGAAAACCGGCACGACGACCGCTATGTCGGGCGAATGGCTCGAACCGTGATAGGGATGGTTGTGGATGACCAGATCGCCTTCATGCCACTCGCCGTCCTGCAGCGTTTCCTGAATACCGGCGAGATAGCCGGGCAGCGACCCGATATGCAGGGGCGTCGATTCCGACTCGCACAACGTGTCGAACTGGGTGTCGAACAACCCGGCGCCCAGATCCTGCGACTCGCGGATGATGGAGGAGAAGGACATGCGGTAGAGCACGTGTCCCATTTCCTCGGCGATGGTCTGCAACGCGCCGTTGATCACCTGCAGCGTGATGGGATCGATCGCTTGAGCCATGGGTCGAGCGCCGTTAGCCAACGTGATGAAGGTGCAAATTGCCGAATTCGGCGACCTCGGCGACGTAGTGCGGAGGCAAGAGCGTCGTCGAATTGTGCTGGATCAGGATCGCCGGTCCGGAGATGCGGTGGCCCGCTTTGAGGCGGCCGCGGTCATAGCGCGGCGTATCGAGGACTTGGCCATCGTCAAACGTCGTCGGCCGGCTGTAGAGCAGGGCGGGGGCTATGACTTGATCGCTTGCCTTGCCGACAGGCGCGACTTTGAGCGGTACCACGTTCTCGCGCCCGATCACGCGCACGGTGATCAGCTCGACGTCGCCGTCTTCGAAATGATAGCCGTAATCGAGGCGATGCTGCTGGTGAAAGCCGGCAACCACCTCGCGGATATTGGCCGCCGTGACCTTGCCCGCCGGCAGCTGAGCGCGCAGCTCGAATCCCTGTCCGTGATAGCGGCATTCCGCGAGCTTTTGGAATTTCTGCCGATCGCCGGTCACGCCGTCTTTCTCGAGATCGCGCCGGCAGCGTTCGACGAGCTCGTCGACCACCGCATTGATGCGGGAGATCGCCGCTTCGTCCACATGCTTGAGAGAGACGATGAGGGAGCGCGCATGCTCGTATTGCATGTCGGTCTGTAACAGTCCCATCGCCGCCGTGATGCCGGGCGCAACCGGCACGATGATTTCCTTCGCAGCGATTGCTTCCGCGAGCGCAACGCCGTGCAGCGGGCCGGCGCCGCCGAACGGCACCAGCGCGAATTCGCGCGGGTCGATGCCGCGCGCAACCGAGTTGGAGCGGATAGCGAGCGCCATATTCGAATTGATGACCTTGATGATGCCGAGCGCCGCATCTTTGATCGACAGTCCGAGCGGCTTCGCCACTTTGGCTTCGACCGCCTTGTGCGCGAGGTCGGCGTCGAGCGGCAGATCGCCGCCAAGCATCTTGTCGACGTCAAGCCGCCCGAGAACGACCTGCGCATCGGTGACGGTCGGCTCCATGCCGCCGCGGCCATAGCAAGCCGGACCCGGTTCGGCGCCCGCCGAGCGGGGGCCGACATGGAAGCCGCCGGCAGAGTCGATATAGGCGATCGAACCGCCGCCCGCGCCGATCGAGACGAGGTCAATCATCGGTACGAGAATCGGATGCCCACCGACATACGAGTCACGTGCGTTCATGATCTTGATGCGGCCGTCCGGGATGGTGCTAATATCGGCCGAGGTGCCACCGATATCGACGGTGATCAGGTTATTGCGGCCGCACAGAATGCCTTCGGCCCGGCCGCCGATCACGCCGCCCGCCGGGCCCGACATCAGGATGCCGACCGCCTTTTGCGAGCAGGTTTCCACGGTGGCGATGCCGCCATTCGACTGAATCACGCGCAGATTGGCGCGGAAACCGTTCTCCGTGAGCCTGCTCTGCAGGTTATTGAGATAGAGCGAGGTCTTTGGGCCGACAAAAGCGTTCATCGCCGCGGTCGAGAATCGCTCGTATTCGCGGATCACATTCGCGACTTCCGAGGACGTGCAGATATAGGCGTCCGGCATTTCGGCCCGCACGATTTCGGCGGCGCGCCGTTCGTGCGTGTCGTTGAGAAACGAAAACAGAAAACCGATGACGACGGACTTGATGCCGCGGCGCTTGAACAGCCCGATCGCTTCAAGCACTTCGTTCTCGTCGAGCGGGATTTCGACCTTGCCGTCGGGCGGCAGGATGCGTTCGGTCACTGCGATGCGGTTGCGCCGCTTGACCAGCGGTTGCTGTTGCCACGGCACCTCGAAGTGGAGCGAGAAATTGTACGGCCGCTTGTGGCGCCCGATATGAAGGATATCGCGGAAATTGCGCGACGTGAGCATTCCGACTTCAGCACCGGTATGCTCGATCGTGATGTTGGTCGCGACCGTGGTACCGTGCACGATCAGCGTCACGTCATTGGGGCGCACGCCGGCGATTTGGCAGAGTTCGCGCAGGCCCTTCAGCACGCCCTCTGATTGATCATGCGGGGTGCTCGCAACCTTATGGAAAAATACGCCGTGATCGGCCTCGAGAACGAGGTCGGTGTTGGTCCCGCCGACATCGACGCCTACGCGCGCCATGGATCGCCTGATCGTCCTCGCGCCGCCGTGCCAGACCCGGGTGCACAACGCCCTGGTGATACCGATCTCGCGCGAAACATTGTCAGCAATGTTTCGCCCGCGCAACCCCCAACGCAAGCTCCGGCGGAGGGGCTGCAACGGCTTCTGCGTTAACGGCGTTGAAGCGACGGACCTTCTGCTCGGGAGAGTTGAGGGGGACGAAGAAATAGTGGTTGAATGCAGACTGGGATCGAAAGGAATGCGAACAATGGCCGTAACCGCCAAATTCGTCTGCTCCAGCTGCCGGTGGTGGCATTTTCAT
>Ga0116224_10002203_pt1 | contig 11540 bp, 8 predicted proteins | sample Sb_taG_9_FD_89699 | JGI IMG/M metagenome (GOLD analysis project Ga0116224, IMG submission 89699) | Peat soil microbial communities from Weissenstadt, Germany - Sb_50d_b_LC metaG | ecosystem: Environmental > Terrestrial > Soil > Wetlands > Peat | place: Germany: Weissenstadt | collected 2010-09-21
CGTCGGCCAGTCGTTCGCGCTGATCGTCCGCAAGAAGCGACTGGGGCAGCCAGGCGGATTGATAAGCGTGCCAGACCCGACCCGCCTCTCCGAGGTTGCCGGCGTAGAAGATATTGTCCGCCGGCGCCCCGGGACGGTCGTCCGAGATGACGAAGCCAGGAAAGGTCTTGAGCGCGGCGGGGTCCCAGAAATGGCGCGCCGGCGCGGCGATGATCTTCGGCGCCATCACAATCTTGAAATCCTGGCCCGACGCCGCGACCCAGTCGAAGAAGGGACGCCACGTCGCCTCGGCCTCATCCTGGTCGAGGCCTTGGAACAGCATCGAAATCGACAGAACGCCGCCAGGGGCGAACACAAGCTGCTCGCCCCAGTGTGGATTGAAGAGCGCTTGCGCGTAAAACTCGACCGCCTTGCCAACGAGCCTGCGATAGGCGTCGTTGGAGGCGGCCTTGATCGCCGCAAAGATGACGCCGAGCGACACAGGAAGGTCGTGCGTGCGCAGCGTGACGCGGGTGACGACGCCGAAACCGCCGCCGCCCCCCTTGAGCGCCCAGAAGAGGTCGGGATTTACGCAGGCGTTGGCGATTCTGACCTCGCCGTCCGCGGTGACGACCTCCGCCTCGACAAGGTTGGAGCCAGCCGTTCCGTGGGCCTTCGAGAAGCTGCCGAAGCCGCCGCCGAGGACGAGCCCGACCACGCCGACCGTTAGGCAGCCGCCGCCCTGAACGTAACGACCGCCCTTCGTCATCACTGCATCGTAAGCCTGGCGCCAGTATGCGCCAGCCTCTACCGACACGGCCGGCTGCGGCGCCGCGCGGCCCTCGCAGCCGGTGCCGACGAAAGCGTCGTGCAGCGTCACCGCGTTCATGTGGCGCGTCCAGATCAATAAGGAGTCGGCCGCGTTGGATGTACCCTGGTAGCTGTGGCCGCCGCCCTTGACCACGAGCCGCAGATTGTTCGTCCGCGCGAAATTGACCGCGGCGACGACGTCCTGCGTGGTCTTGGCGGCGACGGCGTAGACGCTCGGGCGTGACGTCCAGGCGCCGACCCAGCCGAGCGACTGGGTGAGCCCGACCTCGTCGCCGAGATAATAGGGATTCTTGAGTTCCTTGAAGACTTCCGCGCAAGCCGCATTGGAAGGCGCGCCGACGCAGGCGGCGAGCGGCGAGCGCACCTTGATGAGGCGCCCCTCCACTGCGCGGCTGAGCTGACCCCAGCTTTCCTCCGACGGCCATGCCGAATCGCCGGGGCGGACGCGCTCTTTCGGCTGGGCCGCGGCCGACGCGCGTGGCGCAAGCCCGCTCATGAACGGAAGTCCGGCGAGGATCTCAAGCAGGCGTCTCCGACTCGGTCGCTTCGCCATATCCCCGCTCCATCGCCGTCGGACGGATCCGTTCTCTAGCCGCTTGGCGGGAACCGTTTCAAGGCGCCGCGGCGCGTTCGATCTCGGCCGCGAGTTCGTTGGGCAATTCGATTGTGGCGGCCGCGGCTCGCCGCCCGGGGATATGCACGCCGCAGCGGGCGAGCCGGTCGAGTTCAAGTTTCAGGCGGCTCGGAAAGTCCGGCGCCAGCAGGGCGGGCGCGATGGCGACGACTGTGAGGCCAGCGCCGGGCGAGCGATCGCCTGAAGTGAACGAGGGCGCGTCGAGCGCCCAGTTTGCGCCCGCAAGGCCCGCAGCCATGACCTCGACCATGAGCGCAATATTGGCGCCGCGCGCGCCGCCAAAGGCGAGAAGGGCGCCGCGCAACGCCGCGTTTGGGTCGGTGGTCGGCCGTCCATCGGCGTCAACGGCCCAGCCGGGCGGCAGCGCCTCGCCGCGATCCGCATAGCGCCGGAGGTCGACATAGGCCGTCGCGCTCGAGGCCTGATCGATGAGGAGCGGCGGGCCGTCGGCGACCGGCGCGGCGAAGGCGAACGGGTTGGTGCAATAGACGGGCCTCCTGGCTCCGGCCACCGTCATCAGCGCCGGCCCGCTGGTCGCGGCAAAGGCGAGCAGGCCCGCCTCGACCAGACGGCGGGGGTAATAGCCGAGTTCGCCGGTGGTGTAGCTTCCCTTCTGCGCGAACAGCGCGATCCCGAAGGTCGCGGCGCGGCGGCGGAGATCGTCGAAGACGCGATCGAAGCCGAGCTGGGCGATCCCGCCTCTGGCGTCGCAATGGATCGCGGCCGGGGCCGGCGAAGTTATGAGCGGCTCGGCGTCGCCGTCGATGCGGCCCTCCCGCAGCGCCGCCAGATAGTCGGGGAGATGCCCGAAGCCGGTCGAGCTTTTGCCGTGCGCGTCGGCGGAAACGGTCGCTCGCGCGAGCGACCGCGCCGCCTCGTCGCTTAAGCCGGCGGCGCGGGCCGCGCGGGCGGCGAGGTCGGTCGCCTCCTCGAGGCTCAGGCGCCGCGTCATGCGAATATCGACGAATGTCGCACAGTCCACCTCGCCGATCGATCAGTCGGGCGATCTTCCGAGCGGCCCGCGCAAGGCGACGCCTTCCCGACGCGCCGCCGCAGCCAACTTTTGATCCAGTGTCGCGAGCGGCAGTCCGCGTTCCTGCGCAAGGGCTAAATAAGCCGCGTCATAGGCGGTGAGCCCATGCGCGATCGCAAGGGCGAGAACCGCGTCGTCCGAGCCCGCTCCCGCGTCCTCGAGCGGCAGCCGGCGCAATCTCCCCATTGCGGCAGCCGGCTCGCCGGCGACGATGCGTCCTCGCCGCTCGGCCATGATGAGAATATTGCGGGCCTCATGCCAGAACAGCGACGGGACAGGCGGCCGCCCCGAGAGCGCCGCGATAAGCGCCTCCGCCGCATCGCTGTCCTCCTCGGGGAGGAGCCAGGCGGCCGCGATCGAGGCGTCGACCACGACGGTCACACCCCCCGCGCGCCCTCGCGCCTCCAGGCCAAGACTTCTTGCCGGGTCACGAACTTCGCCCGAGCTCGCGCGGCGCGCGCCTCAGTCAGGATTGCGGCAAGATCGTTCGCCTTCTCGATCCGCGTCAGCTTGGCAATGGGCACATCGCCGCGCGCGATAATGATCTCCTCCCCCGCCTCAACCCTTGCGAGAAGATCGGAAAGATGTGTCTTCGCCTCGCCGACCTTGACAGTGATGGTCATGGATTGTGGCCTATGAGCTGACAGAGCGACGTGCGAACGCGCGCGAATTCGCGCGGCCGAGATTGTCGCGTCCGAGCGGCTTGGTCAAGCGCTTGGCCAATCGGTCATGCGAATACGGGCTCCATGCGCTTCAGGGCTTCGGTCGGCAGATGGCACTTGACGGTGTGGCCGTCGGCGACCGTGCGAGTCGGCGGCATTTCACGCTCGCATAAGTTCCCCGGAAGTTCCCGTTTGTGCCCGCAGCGGGTCTGGAACGGGCAGCCGCTCGGCGGCGACAGCGCCGATGGGATCTCGCCTTCGAGCACCACGTGGCGCTTCTTCACCCTGGCGTCGGCGATCGGGATCGCGGACAGAAGCGCCTCGGTATAGGGGTGGAAGGGCGGGGCGAAAATCTGCTCGGTTGCGCCCATCTCGAGGATGTGGCCGAGATACATGACCGCGACCCGGTCGGCGAGATAGCGCACCACCGACAGGTCGTGGCTGATGAACACCATCGTCGTCCTCGACTCGCGCTGCAGGCTCATGAGTAGCTCGCTGATCGCGGCCTGCACCGAAACGTCGAGCGCCGACATCGGCTCGTCGGCGATGATCACCCGGGGCCTCCCGGCGAAGGCGCGGGCCACGCCGATGCGCTGCTTCTGGCCGCCCGACAATTGCCGCGGGGAACGCTGCGCGAACGCGCGCGGCAGCTTCACCAGATCGAGCAGGCGCAGCATCATGTCGCGCCGCTCGGCGGTGTTCGCGCCGATCCGGAACCGCTCCAGCGTGCGCAGAATCTGGGAGCCCACGGAATAGCTCGGATTGAGGGTGTCGAACGGATTCTGGAAGATCATCTGGATCGAGGCGATGGTCTTGACCGCGCGACTTTCGACCGGCTGGTTCTGAATCGCCTCGTGATCGAAGACGACCAGCCCCTCGCTCGCGGTCTCGAGCCCGAGCAGCACCTTGGCGAGGGTCGACTTGCCGCAGCCCGACTCGCCGACGATCGCCAGCACCTCCGCCTCCCGGGCCTTGAAGGAGATGTCCTCGACCGCCTTGACCGTGCGGCCCTCATGGCTGCCGAATAAGGCGCTTGCGGCGACACGATAATGCTTTTTCAGCCGCTCGACGTCGAGGACCGGCGCGCCGATGCTGACCGGCTCGAGCCGCGTCGCCGGCCGCGACGATTGGGTCCAGTCGATCGCCTCGACCCTGAGGCATCGACTCTGATGGCCGCTTGCGCCCTCAACCTCGCGCATCGGCACGTCGGCCTGGTCGCACAGGCCTTCGAGGAAATACCCGCAGCGCGGCCCGAAGTTGCAGCCCTTTGGGCGCTCATGCGGCAGCGGCAGCTGGCCGGGAATGGGAATGAGCGGATTGTCGTTCTTGTTCGTTCCCGGCATCGGGATCGAGCGGAACAGGCCCTGCGTGTAGGGGTGGCGCACCGCGCCGAACACGTCGTTGACCGCGCCTCTCTCGACGGCCTCGCCCGAATACATCACCGTCACTTCGTCGCAGGTTTCGAGGATGAGCCCGAGATTGTGGGAGATGAACAGCGACGAAGCGCCGGTGCGGGCGGTGAGGTCCTTGACGAGCGCGACGATGCCCGCTTCCACCGTGACGTCGAGCGCGGTGGTCGGCTCGTCGAGGATGAGCAGCTTCGGCTTCGACAGCAGCGCCATCGCGATCACGACGCGCTGCTGCTGGCCGCCGCTCAGCTGATGCGGATAGGCGCGCATGACGCGGTCGGGATCGGGCAGGCGCACGGCCTTGACCATGTCGACGGCGCGACGACGGGCTTCGTCGCGTGAGACCTTGTCGTGGATCAGCGGCACTTCCATCAATTGCCGGCCGACGAGCATGGTCGGATTGAGCGAGGCCATCGGCTCCTGATAGACCATCGCGATCTTGGAGCCGCGGATGGCGCGCAGCTCCGCGTCCGTGAGACTCGCCATGTCGCGGCTCTCGAAGCGGATCGCGCCATTGGTGATGCGCCCGAGCCCAGGGAGATCGCGCAGAATCGCGAGCGCGACCGTCGACTTGCCGCAGCCGGATTCGCCGACGAGTCCCATCGCCTGCCCGGGCATGATCCGGCACGAAAAGTCCATCACCGCCGGAATTTCCGCGGCGCGGGTGAAGAACGAGATGCCGAGACGGTCGATTTCGAGCAGGGGAGCCGCCATGCCGTGCTCCCTCAATCGCGCAGCGATTGCTCGCGGATCGCGTCTGCGAGCAGGTTCAAGCCCAGAACGAACGACATCAGCGCCAGAGCAGGCGGGAGGGCAGGGTGGACATAGATGCGCATGAAGCGGCTCGATTCATTGATCATCGTGCCCCAGTTGGGGCTTTCGGGCGGCATGCCTAAGCCGAAATAGCCGAGCGCGCCGAGCAGGATGGTGGTGTAGCCGATGCGCAGGCAGACGTCGACGATCAGCGGCCCGCGCGCGTTGGGCAGGATTTCCCACAGCATCACGTACCACGGGCTTTCGCCCCGCGTCTGGGCGGCGAACACATATTCGCGCGTCTTGATGTCCAGGGTCAGGCTGCGCACGATGCGAAAAATGCCGGGACCCGAGGCGAGCGCGACGGCGACGAAGATGTTGAGCGTGCTGGGGCTCACCTGGATCAGCTTGAACGGGTCGGCGTTGAAGACGAAGGTCGCGAACAGCCAGAAGCCCGCGACCAATGTCAGCGCCAGCCTGAGCGCGAGCGCGCCCGGCCGGGCGCGATAGCCGGCGATGAACAAGACGCTGAGCAGCGCGATCGGAAAGGCGAAGAAGACCGCCGCCAGCACATAAGGAATCGGCGTCTCCAGAATGCCCGGCGACACCAAGAGGTAGAAGAGGACGATGATCGGGAAGGCCAGCACCAGATTGGCGAGGAACGACAGCGCCGCGTCGACGCGACCGCCGAAATAGCCGGCCGGCAGGCCGAGCATGACGCCGGCGGAGAGCGCGAGCAGCGTCGCCAGCGGCGCGATGATGAGCACGATGCGGGCCCCGGCGATGACCCGCCCGAACACGTCGCGCGCCAGCTTGTCGCCGCCGAACAGGTAGGGCAGGCCGGAGTGCGGATCGATCGCGCCGGGCGGCGCGAACTGCAAGTCCGCGATCTGGCCGAGCGGATCGAAGAGCTCGATCTGTTTGGCGAAGATCGCCGCGAACAGCCAGAAGCCGACCAGAAAGAGCCCGGCGAATCCGACGCCGCTCGCAACCACATGACCGTAGAGCCCGAGCCGGCGGCGAAAGACCAAGCTCAGGCCGAGGACGAGCGCGAGGCTCGCCCAGACGGGAATGAGCTGCACGAGGGTCTTGAGAACAATCTCGCCGGGGCTCAGGAACTGCAAGCGCCCCCCACTAATGCAAGATGCGTTCGGACGGCATCGTCATCGCGAGGAGCCATAGGGCGTCGAAAGACGCCCGTCTCTCGACGGGCTATGGCGACGTGGCGATCCAGAGCCGGCGCTCCGACCCTTCATCCCTGGATCGCTTCCCCCCGGGACCAAGAGCCCGGGGGTCGCGATGACGGCTGTGGTTCGGTCCATTCGCGTCCTGCTTTAATGCACGCGGATGCGCGGATTGAGGTAGGCGTAGCCAATGTCGGAGATGAGCTGGGTGATGAGCACCAGGATCACCGAAACAAGCGAGCAACCCAGCAGGAGGTCGATATCGTTGTTGCCGGCGGCGTCGACCAGAGCCTGGCCGAAGCCCTGGTAGCGGAACATCACCTCGACGATGACCACGCCGGTCAACAGCCACGGGAACAAGAGCATGATGACGGTGAATGGCGCGATCAGCGCGTTGCGCAGCGCGTGCTTGAGCACGATCGCGGGGAATCCAAGGCCCTTCAAGCGCGCGGTGCGGATATATTGCGCGTTCATCACCTCGATCATCGAGGCGCGGGTCATGCGCGCGACATAGCCCGTGCCCAAGATCGCGACCGTCGCGACCGGCAACGCGAAATTATAGAATGTGAGATGACCTTCGGTCGCCGAAGCCGCCGAACCGTTAAGCCAGCCGAGCCAGGTGGCGAAGACGATGGTGAGCACGACGCCCGACACGTATTCGGGCGTCGATGTCGTCGCGATCGAGAGAATCGACAGGACGCGATCGGTTCGCGACCCCTCGCGCATACCCGCGATGACGCCGATTGCGAGCGCGGCCGGGATCATGACCGCGAGCACCCAGAACATGAGGATCGCTGTCGCCTTCACCGCCGGGCCGAGCTTGTTGACGACCTTGGTCTTGAACTTGGTCGAACAGCCAAGATCGCCCTGCAGCACCCCGGAAAACTTGGGCGTCGTCGGCTCGTCGCAAAACGAGAAGCGGGGCGTCGCGACGCCCGTCGCCGGGTCGATGTTCGGCTGTTTGGGCCAGATTCCAAGCCAAGCCGCATAGCGAACGAGGAAGGGACGGCGATAGCCGTTCTTGGTGAGCCAGCTCTCCAGCTCCTGGTCGGACGCGTGCATCTCGGTCTGGCTGATCGCGAGCTTGCGGAGGTTTGGCCCGAGATTGACGAGATAAAACACGACCAGCGTCAGGCAGAGCATCGTCAGCAGCATCGCGCCGAGCCGACGAGCCAGGAATGACGCCATCGTCCCGCCCCTCCGTCGTGGCTCAGGACGCCGGCCGATCCGTTCTCAAAGCACGGGATCGGCCGGCGCCTGCGACCTTTGGCGCGCCAAGCCTCAGGCGTTGAGCCATACGCGCTCGAGATGGGTCTCGTAGAGGGGATGCATGCCGTAATCCATCACCGCCGGCGTGCGGTGGTTGTAGAGCGTCAACCAATAGGGCTGGATGATGATTCCCGAATCCTGGAGGATCTGCTCGAGGTCCTTCATAACCACCTTGCGCGCCTTCGGGTCCGGGATGGCCAGCGCCTTTTCGAGCTTGGCGTCGAATTCCGGGTTGGAATAGGCGCTCTCGTTCCAGGCCTCGCCAGTGCGGTAGGCGAGCGCCAGGACCTGAACGCCGAGCGGGCGCATGTTCCAGTCGGTGATCGAATAGGGATATTTCGTCCAGTCGTTCCAGAAGGTCGAGCCCGGCAGCACCGTGCGCTTCACCTTGAAGCCCGCTTCGCGCAATTGGGCCGCGATCGCGTCGCCGGAATTCTTGTAATATTCCTCGTCGCTGGTGATCAGCTCGTGCTCGAAGTCGATCTGGCCGGCGTCGGTCATCAGCTTCTTGGCGCCGGCGATGTCGCGCGACTTCTTTGGCAGCTCCGCATATTCCGGATGGATCGGCGCGACGTGGAAGTTCTCGCCGACCGTGCCGTGGTCTTCGATGCCGAGCTTGAGGATGGTCGCATTGTCGACCGCCATCTGCAACGCATTGCGCACGCGCTGGTCGTCGTAGGGCTTCTGCTTGACGTTGGTGCGCGCGACGATGGTCGCCGACGTCTGGACGTCGGAGCGCACGAGCCCGGACTTGTCCAGGATCGCCACATAGGCCGCATCGGTCTTCATCGTGCAGTCGAGCTCCTTCGATTCGAAGGCGCTGACGGTCGCGGAAATGTCGGGGCCGTAGTCGATGAACTCGACGCCGTCGAGATAAGCATCGCCGCCCCACCACTTGCCATGGGTCCGCCGCTTGAAGGCGGCCTTCTTGCCGACCTCGAACGAGACGAGCTCGAACGCGCCGGTCCCGATCGGATGCTTGACGAGATCCTTGCCGTCCTTTTCGAAATCGCGATGGACGATCAGCCCCGGATAATCCGACATGCCCGGAATGATGGTGATGTCGGGCTTCTTGAGCGAGAGCTTGACGGTAAAGTCGTCGACCCTGGCGATCGCGCCGTCGCGCGCCTTCTTGGTCGCGGGGTCGATGAGCGCGGCCATGCGCGCGGCCATCGAATTGCCCTCGACCGATTGATCGCACCAGCGATTGATGTTGAAGACCACGTCGTCGGCGTTGAACGCATCGCCATTGTTCCAGGTCACGCCCTTGCGTACGTGCAGAACGTATTCAGTCGCGTCCGGGTTCACCTCCCAGGATTCGAGCAGCGCCGGCTCGAAGGTGAATTGGCGGGTGTAAGTGACGAGGGAATCGAGAAACTGGCGCGCGACATTGCCCATCTCCGGCCAATCGTAGGTGCGCGGGTCCTTCTGATCCTTGACGAACATGCCGACCCTTAAGACCCCGCCCTTCTTGGGCGTTTCAGCAAAGGCCGGCGTCGGCGCCGTAAGGCCGAGCATGCCGTAGGCGGCGGCGGTCGAAGCGCCGAAGATGGTGGCGAGCGCGAGAAACTCGCGCCGGTCGATTGCTCCTGCCTTCGCTTCCGCCGCCCAGGCTTTCAGGTTTTTCCGCCAGAACCGGCCCTTGAGCGCTTCGCTGATCATTCCCGTTCTCCCTTGTTGTTCTCGGCCGGTCGCCCGACCAGCCTCATTGTCCGCGCTTGCGCGTCGTCCCAAGCTTTGCATGAGGTGCGTCAGGATGAATTCGCCCGGGCCGGGCGCCCAAATTCTCGGCGTCGACCTCTGTTCGGGCTTTGCGTCATGGCAACCTGATCGCAACATGGACACGCGCGTACACTTAGGAAAAGGACGCTAACGCGATTGCAAAAACCGTGCAACGGCGGGACCCGCTCTCCGCGTTATGCTTCGTCCATGGCGAGCCTGCGGGCGTAGGCGATATGCAGCGCCTTCGCGAGCGCCTCGCCGAGGCTGAGGCCGCGGCGCCGGCGCAAATAGTTCTGAAAATCGTAGATGGTAACGCCCGGACAGACCTCGAATTCGAAAAAGGTCGGCTTACCGTCGGCGTCGATACGGAAATCGATCGAGAAAACATCGCGAAGGCCGATCAGCCGGACGAGGCGGCCGCTTAGATCGAGGATCCGCGCGACCGCGCGCCGCGATCGCTCGCTCGTCTCATCGCGCAGATCGACCATCCGCGGGGTGAAGGCGGCCGCCCGCGTCGCGCCGAAGCCGCCGCGTCCGCCGGCGGTGTCGCGCGCCCCCGACAGCGTCTCGTTGTCCTTCATGGTCAGAAAGGCGCCGCCGGTCTCGCTCGCGGGATCCTTGACAATCCGTTCGACGCCGAGCTGATCGGCGAATTCGCCGCCCAGATCCATGAAACTCACCCGCACGTCGTCGCCTTCAACGAAGGGCTGGATCAGCGCCCGGTCGCGATAGCGCTCCCAGATGCGCAGCGCCCGGTCGTTCGCCTCCGACCGATCGCGGCACAGGCTGTCGGCGAAAATCCCGATCTTCGCGCCGAGCGTATTGGGCTTGACGAACAGAGGCCCCGCGGGCTTCGGCCAGTCGCCGAGGGCGGCGATTTCGCTCTCGCCTTCCATGAGCCTGGTCGGCGGGACGGCAAGGCCCGCGGCGGAAGCGAGCGCGAGGCTCGCGAACTTGTCCTGACATAAGTGCGCCGCGGCCGCCGGACTGCCGAAACGCGCGAAGCCCTCGAGGCGGGCGAGAGCGGGAACCGAAGAGCCGCGATAGAAGCGCACGCCGTCGGTGAGCGTCCACACGATCGTCCGATCCCTCAGCGGCGCCAATTTTCTCAGCCGCGCCGAGAGGTCGTCGAGGGCGACGAATTCGGTGACGATTCCCTTCTCGCGCAGCGCTTGCGCGATGTCGTCGGCGAACAGCGGCAGGTCGGTCGATTGGGCAAGATAGATCGCGATCTCGGCGGCGACGTCGGGCGGATAACCGAAGACTTCAAGCCGGCGGCGCGCCGCATCCTCGCTCTCGAACGCGATCACGACGTTGGAGAGCATAGAAACGGCGCTTTCGCTTTGGCGCAAGGGAGCGGCCGAGGATTCGTCAATCATGTCGACCTCCTTAGTCGCAGGGTAGGGCAGTGATCGAAAAGCGACAAAGTCGATTATTTGGGGCGTCCGAACCCGAATTCCGCGCGCTCGTTGTCTGTGATATCGACGCCGCGACCGCGCAACCACTGGTCGCGAGGGAGAGGAGAAACCCTGGGTGAAAGTCGACGGACGCCCTTACCGCACGATCTGGCTCAACGCAGATGGCTCGAGCGTCGACGTCATCGATCAGCGCTGGCTTCCGCATGAGTTCAAGGTCGCGACGCTCAGCAGCGTCGCCGAGGCGGCGACCGCGATCCGCGACATGTGGGTGCGCGGGGCGCCGCTGATCGGCGCGACCGCGGCCTACGGACTCGCGCTCGCCATGCGCGAGGATCCGAGCGACGCGGCGCTCGACGCCGCGCGCGATAAGCTCGCCGCAACGCGGCCGACCGCGATCAACCTGCGCTGGGCCCTCGACGCGGTCCGCGCGCGTCTCGCGCCCCTCGCCCCGCAGGCGCGGGCCGCCGCCGCTTACGCCGAGGCCAAGCGCATCGCCGACGAGGATGTCGAGATCAACCGCGCGATCGGCGCACACGGCCTCAAGATCCTTCGCCGCCTGGCGGCCGACAAGAAGCCTGACGAACCAATCAACATCCTCACCCATTGCAATGCCGGTTGGCTGGCGACGGTCGACTACGGCACCGCC
>Ga0116224_10002208_pt1 | contig 11529 bp, 9 predicted proteins | sample Sb_taG_9_FD_89699 | JGI IMG/M metagenome (GOLD analysis project Ga0116224, IMG submission 89699) | Peat soil microbial communities from Weissenstadt, Germany - Sb_50d_b_LC metaG | ecosystem: Environmental > Terrestrial > Soil > Wetlands > Peat | place: Germany: Weissenstadt | collected 2010-09-21
CGCGATGCTCGGCAGCTGCCCGGGTGTCAGTGCTTCGGGCAGGGTCAGCCGGTAGCGCCGTACCTGGTGCCCTGGCGCGATATGCAGCAGCAGGAACGTCATCGGCGTCCGCAGGGTACGCTCCGCCAGCTTGGCTGAGTAACTTCCGCCGCGATCCCAGTAACGCATCGCGGCGACGACGAACGTGCGCCCGCTCGCGTCGCCGGTAAACAGCGCGAAATCGTTATAAGGCTTCGGCGGGCTGATCCTGGCCAGCAGCTTCCCGGTGCCGGTGTCACGGATCTTGAGGTAGCGGCCGGGCACTGAACCGCTGTACAGAGTGCCAGTGCCCTGCGAGAAGTAGTCGTAGGTGTCCCCGGAGACGGCATAGGCGTAGTACACGGGAGCACTGGAGTAGCTGGCAGGCGCGCCCGCGAACGAAAAGCCGGAGACGGCGAGGCCGGGCGGCTGACTGCCTGACCGGATCTGGCTGACCGTAACACCCGCCGCGCCAGCCAGCATCGCGACGGCCGCCAGGCCGATCAGGAGGTAGCGGCGATGCTGGTGCCTGCGCGCCTCATTGATCAGAGCTTCGGCTGGTGCGCCGGCATCGGGCAGCAGGCGGGGCGGGGCCGCGTTCATGCCAGCTCTGCCGACACCAGCTCGATAATCTCGGCCAGCTCCTGCGGCCGGTACCCGCACTGCCGTGCCAGCGCCACCAGCTCACGCGCCTTCGCCACCACCCGGCTGCGCTGCGGCCCGGTCCCGGTGACAGAAACCCCCGGCCGCGGCGGAACTCCCCGCATCGCCTCCTCGGTCGGCCGGCGCGTTCGGCCACGCCAGGCACCACGGACAAGCCCGGTAGCATCGTTGTTCATGGAGTACCTGGCGCTGCATGACGGGATGCTGCAGCCAGTCACGACGACTGCCGATGACCTGGTGCCGCATGGGCAGCCGTTCCGGGAGCGCCCCGATGTCCCGGGCCGCTCCGGGGTTCCCCGTGGCCTGGTCACCACCGATCACGTACCCGGCCGCTGCACCTGCTCGTGGACCTACACAATGGGCAAGCTGACGCTCAAGTACGCCAACACTGCATGTCCCCTCCTCAGCGACCATCAGCCAGCGTAATCAGTCCCGGGCCGCGGCTGCAGCTCGCCATGCAGCGCCATCCACACTCACCAAGCGTGACCGGGCGGACGAAGAAGACGCTCACCGAGCCGCCGATCTGGCGCGAGGCCCCGGTCGTCCGATATGGCCGTCGGTGCCGCACGCGAACAGCCGTTCTGTCTGGCCGATACCCACCTGGTGATGCTGTGGGCTGGCGGTTGATGAGTTGACCGGCAAGGAGCCGGGCAAGGGCCATGACCTCGCGGGGTCGTCGCGGTCGCGGCCCCGCCTGGAGGCCGGTGCCGGGGGCGTGCTGAAGCATTCTGAGCCGGTTGTCTGCGGGCAGTCTTCGGCGGGACCCTGCCGGTCGTTGATTCGTGGTGGCCAGCGGATTGACGGTGATTGTGTCCGGCGTCAGGATCGGTGTCGGAGGTGACCGCGTGGCTGGCGGATGGATGGACTCCTACCCCGTGGAGGAGTTACGTGGAAGCTGTGATCGGTCGGATAGAAGCTGTGTTCGGCGGGTGCGACGTCTCAGCGGCCCCGCCTGCATGGACACCGGAGTGGTTCGCCGATCAGGTCGCGGCCGCGTCGCAGTTGCGCGCCGCGGTGGCTCGCCGGACCGCCGGGACTGACCCGGACTAGGACATGACACGTACCGGGAGGGCGACCGCCGGCTTTCCGGAAACCGGCGATGTGGTGCGGATGGCCCGCTCCGGGACGACGGTCACCATCGAGGCGCAGGTGGACTGTCGCGGAGAGGCTGTGGTCTACCGGGGGGTGACGGACGGCGGCGCCCAGGTGGCGGTCATGTGGTACCGGCAGGATCTTTCCGTCGGCCGCCAGCGCCGCTGGGTGATCGACGCGCTGGCGTCGGATGCCAGCCCGCATCCGGCCCTTAACTGGCCGATCGACATCGTGGAGTGCGACCGGGTAGGCGGGTTCGGCTACCTGACGCAACTGGTCCCCGAACGGTTCGTATCACTCGCCCAGTTGCTTGGCACTGCGGAGCAGCCATCGTTTCGCGTGCTGGCCTCGATCGGCCGCGAGCTCGCTGACGCCTTCGCCGCGCTGCACGCCGCCGGGCTGCATTTCCGTGACATCAATCTCGGGATCCCGCTGGCTGACCCTGGCCAGGGCGACGTCGTCATCCAGTTCGACGACAGCATCGGGCCCGATGGCGAGGAAAAGCTCTGCTGGATTCCCTCGTGTTTCATGGCCCCTGAGGTAATCCGCGGGGAAGCCGAGCCGTCTGCGGCGGGCGACCTGCACTGCCTCGCGGTGCTGTTGTATTACCTGCTGGTGCACGGTCACCCGCTCGAAGGGAGCCGGGCACGGGAACCGGATGCCAGCCAGCACCTCGGCGCGGATCCGCTGTTCGTGTTCGACCCCGCGGACACATCCAACGCACCAGAAGCGGGAGATCCCGTCCTGGCCTGGTGGCCGATTTACCCGCGCTTCCTCAGGGACCTGTTCATCCGGGCATTTAGCACCGGCCTGACAGACGCCTCGCCCGGCGGGCGGGTCACCGAACGGGAGTGGCAGCGGGCCATGGTGCGGCTGGCTGACTGCGTGTCGGCCTGCTCCTGCGGGGCGCAGGTGCTCTGGGATCCGGACGAACCGCAGTCCCGCTGCTGGAACTGCCAGTCCGCGCCGCCGCCGCCACTGCTGCTTGACCTGCCCGGGCACACTATCGCCCTGTCCGCCGGTGCCGTCCTGACCAGCGGCCACCTGTCCGGTGATCTCGATTTCCGGACACCTCGGGGCCAGGTGGAACACCATCCCAAGCTGCCCGGTGAAGTCACGCTGCGGAACGTGAGCGACAGCCCGTGGACCATCGAGCCCGCTGCCGAAGAACAGAAGATCCTGGCGCCTGGCCTGCGCATCCGCGCGCGGCCCATGACCATCAACTTCGGCTCCGTGCGCGGCACCATCCGCCCGCAACGGACTGGCTGAGGCAGCCCATCAGCGGCATCAGGAAGCCACCCGCCGCCGGGGACCTCAACGCGCAGGTCCGCTCGGCGCTCTTTCGAGCGACCGGCGGCTCGCTGCAGGAAGGCCCGGAGCGGATCACGATGGCGGGATGCCGGGCCTGCGGTTCCAGGAACAGGCGGCCGTACACGGAGCCCGACCCGGGATCACACTCGTCATCGCCTTCAACGGCACGACCCAACAGGGCTTGCCACGCCGGCTGACCGGCGTGGCTGAGATGGTGCTGTCGCTCTATGCCAAGCGCCTGGCGACCGGAGGAGATCTCGGCGCAATTCGCCGAGATATACGGGCGGCGGTGTCGCGGGAGACGATGTCCCGTAATCATCAAAAAGATGATCAAGGAGATGCCAGGCCTGGCAACACGTCCCTGCCTCGAGATGTTGGTGCCACAGATCCGGCCAGATACGCGGTCACCGCCCAGAACTGGCAGATATGGCCGCTTGGACCCTCACTGATAAGTCGGCCGAACCCGCAGCGAGCAACAAAAAGGCTCTGAGGCGCGCCGCTCCAGGCACCAGGTAAGACCCCTGCCTGAGTCCGGGACGGCCAAGGGGGACGGTTGATCGGGCTTTGGGGGACCTTCGGCTCTGTATCTGCGGGCCGCGACCGTCTTGTGATGGAAATGGCTGAGCCGGCGAGCGGATCGCGGTTGCTGGTGGCGGCCTGGTCTGGAAGGGGGCCTGTGCGATGAACGGTTTCTCTTTCCCCGCGCCGGCGTCGAGGGTCTCGGTTTCGGTGGCCGGCGCTGGGTCATACCTGCCTGATCACCGGGTCTCGAATGAGGAGATTCTGCGGTACCTGCGTCCGGCCCGGCCGGGCGGCAGGCTTCTGGAGCCGGAGTGGGTGGTGCGGCACCTGGGTATCCACGAGCGGCGCCTGGACTATGAGTTCGGGGGGCGGCGCAAGCGCAGCCGGGCCGAGGGTGGCATCTACGACGGCGATCTGGCCCTGGCGGCGGCACGCTCGGCCCTGGCCGATGCCGGGACCGGCGGTGCGGACGTGGACATCTTCGTGCACGTCACATCCACTCCCGACGTGATCTCCTGCCAGGACCACTTCCGGTTCCTGGTGACCGGGCTCGGGCTGCGCCGCGATGCTGACCTGGTTCACCACAACCTCGGCTGCGCCGGGCTCGCGGCCGGCTTCCGCACGGCTGCCGCTTCGCTGATCTCGATGGTTCCTGCCACCGCCCTGGTCGTGGCCAGCAACTGCCCGTCAGGCTATTTCGGTCCCGAAGTACACGACGCCTACTACCGGCACCCGAGCGGCATGGGATGGCTGGCCCCGCTCATGTTCGCCGACGGAGCGGGCGCCGCGGTCCTCCGCTCCGCCCCCCAGGACCCCGGCGACCGCCCCAGAGGACTGCTGTCCGTCCGCTACGAGACGAACCCCGATGTCGAGCTAGTTACCTACCCGGCCGGCGGCTGCCTGCACCACACCTGCGCGGCGAACCTGTCTGACCACGTCTTCCTGATGGACGGCGTCAAGGTCGCCGAGGTCTTCTCCCCCCTCATGGCCCGCAACTTCCAGATGCTTCAGGAAGACTGGCCCGCCATGATCAAGCCAGCGACCGGCACGGACTTCGATGTGGGCTCGGTCGCCCGCTGGTACCTGCACCAGGCCAACGGCGTCGTGGTCCGCGAGGCCGCGCAGATGCTGGGCCTACCACCCGGCCGCGTCCCGATCGGAGTCGACCACTACGGGAACACCTCGGCCGCCAGCACCCTGATCCTGCTGGACGAGGACCGCCGCGCCGGCCGTGTCCGCGACGGCGATCTCGTCGCCTTCCTGTGGATCGGCGCCGGCAACGGCGCCATGAACGGCTACGCCGCGATGGTGCTCTGACGCGCCGCCGGACCCGGACCGGCAGCAGGCACTCGCGCACTTCCCCGTGACGGACTGCGGGCATGCGGCCTTTCCGCGTCTGGCCGCCCTTGCCGTCACGGTGATCTCCCGCTGCCATAGGTCAAGGTCACTGCGCACCGGGTTGTCCGGGTCGTAGCGGATCCCGGCCAGTTCCGAGAGCCGGACGCCGGTCGCGCGGAACACGCAGATGATCGCGTAGTCGCGGCGCTGCGCGAACGTCCGGCCCTGGCAGGCCCGCTCCAATTTCGCCAGTTCTCCGCTGCTGAAGACGGGAACGAGCTTCTCGGTCACCTTGGGCGGCGGAGCCCGGCCATCGGGTCGGGGAGATCTTCCTCGTCCGGCCACCACCGGAAGAACTGCTGCAGGGCCCGGTACTGGTTGCTGGCGTAGGAGTCGCTGTAGCGCCCCAGCAGCCAGACCATCCAGCGCTGGATATCCGGCCCGTCAACCTCGTCCAAGCCGGTGCGGCTGGTCTCGCGGAGAAGGTGAGCGGCGGCGAACCACCGGACTGCCTCGGTGTACATGCGCGCCGTTTTGCCCGACTTGCCGTCGTCTGCCAGATTGAGATGGAACGAGCTGATTGCCCCTTGGAACGCTCCCGCTGCGAGTGGGTTCGGCTGCCGGGAGCGCCTTTCCTCTGCGGTCATAGTTTTCCTCTGTTCCTGCGGTGAGCCCGGGCATGGCATCTGCCTGGGATCAGCGTTTCCGCAGGTGAGAGGGGTTAGGTGGTCAGGGGCAGGATCGAACTGCCGACCTTCCGCTTTTCAGTCCATGCAACTGCCAAGGTGGATTGGCGATAGGCCAGCTTAGGAGGCTGCTGACGAAAGTGGTCGGCTGCCGGTCACTGCCGCCGTTGTCGTCAGCGTTGTCGTCAGATCCTGATCACTTCGACGTCCGGCAGGGTGTCGAGTGCGAGTCCTGGGTCACGAGCGGAACGCCTTGCGCATGCTGCTCGCCCAAGAACGGGATTCTAGTTACCATTCGCCCCATGGTCCGCTGGAAAGTCGAGCTGCACCTGCCGCTCCTGGTCGTCGGCGCCGAAGACATCCACGTCAAGTTCGCCAGGCGCCGCAAGGAGGCCGGCCCGTATCTCGTCATCTCCAGGGCGTGCGGGTACGCCTTCGACGCGGATCAGAGGGCATCCGGCCCTGGCCAGTTGCTGATCGTATTCTCGCCGCACGCCCTGCCGAACCAGCTCTGGTACTTGCGCCCGACCGGCGTGGCCGGCGAAGTATCGATCATCTCAGCCGCAAACGGGATGGCAGTCGATGCCACCCAGGAGAACGCCGGCGACCCTCACCCAGTGCTCTCCGAGCCCGGCGGCGCCACGTCGCAGCGATGGCAACTCGAAGCTGCTCCAGACGGCACAGGACACCTGCTGCAATCGGTACACAGCCGCCGCTACCTGACAGCCAACGAAAGCACGCAACGCGCGTGGAACCCATGGTTCGAAGCCAGGCATGGCCATATGTCCCAGCAGTGGATCTTCGCCGTGCCCCACGGCCGCCCGCCGAAGCCCGGCTGAATGCGTCGGGGACACGATCGTGGTCCAAGGCTCGATTGCGGCGGCGGACGCTTGGCGGCGTTGCCGTCAGCGGTCGCGCTGACGACCCTAACGAGGCTTAGGGCCATTCGATAGGGAGCAGGTACACCTCACGCCGCTCTTCTAAAACCAGGTAGGTCGCAAGACCGAGCTCACCGAACGCGTGGGTGAGCATGTTGCCCCGCGGATTAGTGCGGTCCTTCCGGACCCCGCCCATGCCAGCAGTATCCCCGACTACAACGGGCAGCGTGCCACATTGCGGCCTGACGCACACAGGAGGGCGCCAGCTGACACCGACGGCCAGGCTAGGCAGTTTCGGCCAGTTCGGGAAAATGGTCGCCACATAATGCGGTAACCGTCACCGACTGCGACTGCGACTGACCCGTCGGGATTGTTCCGGCAGTGATGATCTTGAGCGGCTTTCTTGGGACAGTGGAGGGGTCTTGACGCCGTTGTATGGATGCAGGAACGTCGGCCGACAGCATCACTCTGGGTCACGGGCAAGGGTCGGGCGAACGCCGAGCCGCCGTTCGGCGCGGCTTGTGGTTCCTTGGTGCTGATCACCTGGGCGCGCCTATCAGTTTATTCGGTGTCTGGCCCAGACTCCGTGATCTCGTAGTGGGAGTATCCAGGAGGCGGCAGGCCGGTGTCGCCTTCCCGGGATTAGCAGCCTGTTTCGCATCAGTCCGAGCATATGATGGCGCTCGGCCGTGCCGCACGCACCGCCTGCCGACAGGTAATTTCGCGATTCATTGTCTACACCGACCGCGGCGCTGCAAGGGGACCACTGGCAGGGTGGCGTGTTAGGCGGGCTGGCTGTTGAGCAGGTCAACGACGGCGCTTAAGTGGCAATGGCTGACCAACAGGTTGCTTGCACTGACGTCTCTATGGACCCACGCACCGGCAGACGGCGAGGGCCAGGCAGCAGCCTGGGTCGGCCAGTATGCCAGGTAATGGCTTTCCGGTCGTGCAGATGCAGGCATCCTTTCCTCAGGGGCGAACCCCTGATGGTGGATGTCCCGTCAAAGCGGGTCAGGACCGGCTGGGGATGGTGCGGGCACTCAGTCCTGTCCCCTTAGTGCGACGCAGCCCGACTATAGCTTTGTTGGCATAAACAACGATAGCGGCGGCGCAGTGACGATCCAGTGAAGGGTTGCTGCCTGGTTGCGCACCCTATGGTTATCGTTATCGCCCTGCCGGGTCCGCAACTGCGTCCTTCGTCGTGAACGGGCCGATTCCCATTCAGATCGCCCTTCGGATATCAGCTGGCGTCTTGTGAACGCACCGAGCCACCGGTAGCGTCTTCTGCAGCCCAACCTCGTTTCATAACTTATAGGGGTTTCATATGCGCCTGCTGCGCTGCTTACTCGTCTGCGGCTCGACTGTGGTAGTGGCCGGTGTTCTCGCACTTGCTGCCGACTCACCGATCACGCCCGCTGCCGCCTCCGGGCGGGTGATTCAACCAACTCCCCACCGCCCCTCGGCACGTTTCCTGGCTGAGGCGCGCACTGCCCTGGCCCGCTACCTGCGTCACGGTCATCAGCCCATCGAGCTCGTGCGTCCTGTCCCGGAGCCTGCCAGTGTTAAGGGCACGCCAGCGATATCGAGCTACAACTGGTCCGGTTATGCGGACGTGTCCTCGACCGCGGGCACCTTCACCGAGGTCAGCGGGCAGTGGAAGACACCCGAGGTCACGTGCACCAAGGAGGACAGGCTTACCGTGGAGTGGGTCGGCATCGATGGCGTCAGCGACCAGACGGTCGAGCAGGACGGCACGCTTGACTGGTGTTTTGAGGACACGGCCCTCTACTTCACGTGGTATGAGATGGCCCCCGACCAGCCAATCACCATCGTCGGGTCCTCTCTCCAACCCGACGACCGGATCACCGCGACCGTGTCTCGCAGTGGCACGTCGTACACATTGTCGGTGACCGACTCCACGCACCCCGCGAACAGCTTCTCCACCACCGCCAGCTGCGATGCCGCTACCTGCCTGGACACAAGCGTTGAGTGGATAGCCGAGCGGCCCAGCATCGCGCTCGGCGTCGTACCGCTCGCCGACTTCGGCAGATGGCGGCTCACTCACGCAACCGAAACGGCTAACGGCACACCTGGCACGATCGCCACGTATCTGCCGGACTACGCCGTCAACATGTTTGATGCGACGGTCAGCTACCAGCTTGCCACGCTCTCGGCTCTTTCCGGCGACGGCAACCGATTCACTACCATCTGGAACAACAGCTATTAGAACAAGCCTGCTCGGGTCGCTGGGGCGCCCAAAATGCTATTGGTATGCAGCCCCAGCGACCGGCAGGCCAGGCCTCCTGACGGGTCGACAGCACTCGCCGATGTGCATGCGCCCTGGAAGGCATCGGCCGATGTCAACTCCAGGAGCGCCAGCCGGACAGGGCAGCCGCGTCACTACGCGAGGCACTGGCGATCTACGTCCGGATCGGTTCGCCCAACGCAGGCCGAGTGCGGACGACCCTGCGCGACCAGGGCCCCCTTGGCCAGATGACCATCAACGTCTGGAAAGACCAGCGGGAGAAAGCTAGGGGCGTGCGCACCGGCGGATTGGCTGCGCTACACCACAGGATGCGGCTCGATGGCTCGCGGGTAGAGGTTCGCGGAATGTCGACCTGCCTGGTCCGCTGCCATACCCGACGTCTTGGCCGCGGATTCCTGTGCTCATAGCGGCGGGGTGCTCGCTGGTATCCTGAGCGGCCCGCCGGTCACAGATGGTGGTCATGCAATACCTTCTCGACGCGCTGAGCGTTGGCAGATCCGAGTCGCTGGTAGATTGCCAGCGCCTGGCGCGATGGCGGAGCAGCTGCGTCGGGATGGCCTTGGCGAAGCTGGCATTGGCCGATGCCTTCCAGGGCGCGTGCTTCCTCATGCGCTGAGGTGATGCCGACGGCGACCGTGAGCGCAAGCTCATAGTGCGTGTGCGCCTGAGCAGGCGCCTCGAAGGTAAGCGCCAGGTCCCCCATATTGTTAAGGAGCTCCGCTTCTCCGGTCCGGTCACCAACCTCCCGGTACCGCTCCAGCGCCTGTTCGTAACAGGCGGTGGCCGCCGGGTGGTCACCGGTCAAGCCTCGCACGATGCCCAGGATGTGGAGGGCGTTGGCTTCGCCGTGCCGCTGGCCGTGCTCGCCGTACAATTGCAGTGCCCGCGTGAGGCTAGCGATGGCCGCCGGATAGTCCCCAGACTTCTGCTGCACAATGCCCAGGTAGTTGAGGGCGTTGGCTTCCCCGAGCAAGTGATGCTCTTCGCGGCACAGTTCCAGTGACCTGGTGAGGGCTGCAGCGGCGGCCGGGTAGTCGCCAGTTGCCTCCAGGGTCAGACCCAGGAAATTGAGAGTGTTGGCCTCTCCGACCCTGTCACCGAGATCGCGGGACAGTTCCAGCGCACGGGTGAGGCTGGCGATGGCCGCAGGAAAGTCCGCGGCCATGCGCTGCGCTTCGCCTAGCTCGCCGAGTGCGTCGGCTTCTCCGATCCGGTCGCCGAGGCTCCGGCACAGTTCGAGTGCCCGCTCCTGCGCCGCGATGGCCGCCCCAAGATCACCGGACAACTTATTCATGACGCCAAGGAAGCTGAGGGCTCTGGCTTCCCCGCTGCGGTCGCCAAGGCTCCGATGCAGCTCAAGCGCCTCGGTCAGGCTTGTGATGGCGGCCGGATAGTCCCCGGCGGCGAACTGTGCTACGCCCAGGTCGCCGAGCGCGTTGGCTTCTCCGATCCGGTTGCCGAGCTGGCGGTAGAGCGTCAGCGCACAGGTGAGGCTGGCGAAGGCTGCCGGGAAATCCCCGGTGGCGTACTGCGCGGCACCGAGGTCGTTGAGCCCGTCGGCCTCCGCGGGCAGGTCGCCAGCCTGACGTGCTGCGATGAGCGCCGTGTGGTGCAGGGACAGGGCCTGGTCCCAGTGGCCCCGGGTGCGCAGGAAACCATGCATCGCGGCCGGGATGGCGATCGCATGGCCGCGCAGGTTGTGGGCCGCCGCGTAGCCGGTGGCGGCGTCCAGGTTGATGCGTTCGGCCTCCATCCAGGAGGATGCGTCCTCCCGGGTCGGCAGGTCGGGCGCCCATTGAGGCAGGGCCACAAGAACGTTCCGCGCTCCGGTCGGGGCGCGCCGGGCCAGGTACCGGTCGGCGGCGCGGGCAGTATGGAGGTAGTAATCGAGGAGCCGGCTCACTGCCGCATCGCGCTGCGCGGCCCGGTCTTTGCCAGCCAGGCTACTTGCGTGCTGCCGGATCAGGTCGTGGAAGCGGTAGCGGCCGCGGGAAGGTTCATCGATCAGGTGATAACCGAACAGGTCGTCCAGGAGCCTGCGGGTGGTACCCGGGTCGGTGTTGTTCAGCGCCGCAGCGGCGTAAGCGTCGATGTCGGTGCCTGGGTGCAGGCCGAGCCGTCGGAACAGCCGCTTCTGGGCCGTCGACAGGTTCCGGTAGGACAGCTCGAACGAGGCCGTGACCGAGGTGTTCTCCGCGCGCATGGCGGTCAGGCGGTCGGCATCTGACTTGAGTTCGCGCGCAAGGTCGGCGACCGTCCACGCGGGGTGGTGCTTGAGCTGCCCCGCCACCATGCTGATGGCGAGCGGCAGGTGCCCGCACAGGGCGACCACCTCGGCCACATCCTGATCGGAATGCGACAGGCCCGGGCGGTCAGCCAAGCGGGCGAACAGCCAGGCGGCATCAGCGGGATCCAGGCTGTCCAGGGTGACCGGCAGCGCCTCGGGCAGGCCGCTGAGCCTGTGCCGGCTGGTGACAAGCACCATGGTGCCGGCTGTAGCGGGCAGAAGCGGCCGGACCTGCTCGCTACCGGCCGCGTCATCGAGCAGCACCAATGCTCTGCGGCCCGCCATCCGCTCTCGCCACAACCCCGCCCGCTCTTCCGCTCCCTCTGGGATCTGCTGCGGCGCCACGCCGACCGCCAGAAGCATCGAGGCCAGTGCCCCGACCGGATCGACCGGCCGCTGACCGGGGGTGTGGCCGTGCAGGCGCACGAATAGCTGCCCGTCTGGAAAGAAGCAGGCGAGCTGGTGGGC
>Ga0116224_10002212_pt1 | contig 11525 bp, 19 predicted proteins | sample Sb_taG_9_FD_89699 | JGI IMG/M metagenome (GOLD analysis project Ga0116224, IMG submission 89699) | Peat soil microbial communities from Weissenstadt, Germany - Sb_50d_b_LC metaG | ecosystem: Environmental > Terrestrial > Soil > Wetlands > Peat | place: Germany: Weissenstadt | collected 2010-09-21
AACTTCTGCCAATCGCGCCGGTTGCGGACCGCGGTCAGCGCAAGATCGGCGACGCTGGATTTCTTGTGTCCGGATTCCGGTACCGACTCTGCCGGCACGAACCCTTCCATGCGCGCAAAGGCATAATTCCACCACGGGCCGTAGTCGTAGGTCGCGGTCATCGGCTTGCCGAATTCGCCGTCGCCGGGGACGTCGATGCCAAGCTCCCGCTGTTTCGCCACGACCGCGGCGACGGCGGAGGACAGACACGCCGCATAAGCGCCGTCGTCGACCTTTTCTCCGGAAGCGCGTTTCCGATTCAGCGCGATGAGGTCGGGCGGCCGGGGAAGACTTCCGGCATGCGTGGTGATGATGTGTTGCGTGCTGCGTTTCATTCTGCCTCCGTGTATTCGTATTTGTATACTGACTATTACCGCAGCTGCCACATCGACCACAGCGTGAGCGCGCCGACCAGCGCCGCCGCCACCGGCGCGCCGGCAAGACCCGTTTCCGCATAGGCGACGGCACCGCACACGGCGCCGAGAATAAAACCGACCGCGATCATGAGCACGACGATGAGCCGCGCGCGCCCGGCTGTGAATTCGCGCTCGTTGTCGCGGTCGCCCGGGTCTCGCGCCAGCCGCCACCAGGCGAGCAGAAGTCCGGTGCTCTCGATGCCGAGCTGGGTCATGTTGCCGGTCATGACGTTGGTCTGCGGCACGCCGTGCATCAACAGCCGCACGATGACGCTTTGCGTGCCCATGGCCATGGCGGCGAACAGGCCGGCGATGACGCCGTGCCAGTCGTTGGCGCCGGTGACCGGCGGGCCGGTGAGCAGTAGCACGCAGAATATCGCCAGCAGCAGCGTCTCGAAGGCGAGCATCCAAGGCAGCGCCACAGCGCCGAGATTGCGAATGAGCCCGATCAATCCCGCGGTCAGCGCCGCCGCCACGAGGAAGGCGAGAATGGCGATCACCTTGCCGGTTATGCCGACGTCGTGGACCACGAGCTGGGCGCCGGCGGTGACGAAGCTGCCCGTCACCTGGGCGACGAACAGGCCGAACAAAGCGAGGAAGGTGTACATGTCGACATAGCCGGCGACGAAGGACAGCAGCGCCGGCACCCATCGCGGCAGCGGAACCTCGCGCGATGGCGCGATTTCCGTCATGGACAACCTCCGCTCGCTCCGCCGGCCATCTCTAGAGCGCAATCGCTTCGGATTGAATGAATTGGCGCTCTATCATTTTTGTGGCGCATGATCTTTTTCGGAAAACCGGTATCCACTTTTTCGGATCATGCGCTAGGAACTTCCAGTCGGCCGCATTAACGTGCTTAACGAAAATTCGGAGCAGCGCCAATGCATCTGAGCCAACTTCATTACCTGCCGCTGGCGCCGGGCTTCTTTTCCATCCTCGTCGGTTTATTCTTCGTCCTGTTCGTCGTTCTGCTGGTGTTCCGCGCGCTGCGCAATGCGTATCTGCGGCTCGGTGTCAGCCCGGCCGCCGCGATCTGGCTCCTGTTCGGCTCCCTTATCGGCAGCTATTTCAACATCCCCATCGCGGTGCTGCCGCAGGAGCCGTTGCAGTCCGACCGAGTGATCGGCTTTTTCGGCATGCAATACATCGTGCCGGAGGTCGGCAGCCAGGTGGGCACCGTGATCGCCATCAATGTCGGCGGCGCCGTCATTCCGACCGTGATGTCGATCTATCTGCTCGTCACCCGGCAATTATGGGTGCAGGGAGCGATCGCAACCGCCGCCGTGGCGCTCATCCTGCACTGGCTCGCCAATCCCGTGCCCGGGATCGGCATCGCGGTCCCGGTGTTCCTGCCGGCGCTGGCGACGGCGGTGGTCGCGCTGCTGCTCTCGCGCGAGAACGCGGCGTCGTTGGCTTACATCGCCGGCAGCATGGGCACCCTGATCGGCGCCGATCTCACCAATCTCGACAAGGTCGCGGGCCTCGGCGCGCCGGTCGCCTCCATCGGCGGCGCTGGCACCTTCGACGGCATCTTTCTCACCGGCATCCTCGCCGTGCTGCTGGCGGGCCTCTACCAGCCGCGTTCACAGGCCGCGCAGCGATAATGTCCGGAGCGGGTTTTGTGCAGGCTGCGGGCGCGGCCGGAAAGCTTTATTGTGGTCGCGCGTAAGGGCAACAAAGGACCGTGTCATGCCGTGGTATGACTATCTCGCGCATTTCGTCGCCGGCGCCTTCCCGGCCAACGGCGTGCCGCATTTCTTGCAAGGCATTTGCGGCAACAAATTCCCGACGCCGTTCGCCTCGCCGCGGGGCGTCGGCGAATCTTCGGCGCTGGTGAACGTCGCCTGGGGCTGGTTCAACTTCCTGGTCGGCGGCGTGTTGTTGCGCATCTTCTTCCCGCCGCTGCCGCCGCCGCCCGGCGTTTCCGCCGCCACCTTGCTCGGCGTGCTGGTCATGGCGCTCTGGCTCGCCCGCCATTTCGGCAAAGTGCGCAACAGCGCTCCGCATCCGTGAGCGCCGCCATGCACCGGCGATCTGGGGGCATCCTCGCATTGTTGTTCCTCGGCCTGTGCGGCGGCGCCGCTTCCGGCCAGGAAGCGCAGGAGGGCAGGGACATGAAGCTCGAAGACGTCGGCTTTGTCATGCGCCCGGCGAATACGGCGGCGCAGCTCGAGCGCCTGCGCTTGTTGCCGCCGCGCGCCTTTGTCGGCCGCAGCAAGGACGGCCGACGCTATTTTCTCTACGTCGATCCCGATTATTGCAAATGCGTCTTCGTCGGCGATGAGCTGGCGATGAAGAACTACCGCGATCTGGTGTCGCAGCCGCCGCAGGCGCCGATGGCAATCGGTTCGGACGACAATGTCGTCGCCAACGGCTTGATCCAGGAAATCGATCCCGGCTTGGGCCTCTCGATCGTCGAAGGCGATATTCTCGACTATCCGAATTGATCGGGGACCGATTACGCCATGCCCAAGGCTGCCGCTACGGCCCCGCCGCGCCTCGATCCGCAAGCGATCGCGGAGTATCACGCCCACGTTTATTACGATCCGCGCAAGACGCGCGACCGCGCCGAACGCTTGCGCGAACGTGTCGCCGTCGAATTTCCGCAAGCCCGCCTCGGCCGCTGGCATGACGCGCTGGTCGGGCCGCATCCGCGGTCGATGTACCAGATCGCTTTTCCGGCCGGCATGTTGGCGGCGTTTCTGCCCTGGCTGATGCTCAACCGCGACGGCCTGACCGTGCTCCTGCATCCGGAAACCGGCGACGATTATCGCGACCACACCGCGCACGCCGCCTGGCTCGGCGGCGCGCTGAAGTTGCGGCTGGCGGCGTTCAAAAACGCCAGCTGAATCCGGCGCAACAACCGTCGCGGCCTTGTGGAACGGGATGGTATCGCGGTAGTTTAGTTGCGGGGGTCACCCATCAGGAGGAATCCATGCAAAAGACGTTGCTTGCGTTGACTGTTGCCGCCGGCGTAGGGCTCGTTTGCAGCCAGAGCGCGGGGGCCGTACCGGCCAGCCCGACGGCCGTGAAAGAAGCCGCCGCCACTTCACCCGTGCAGCAGGCGCAATATGCCGAACGCCGCACCCGGAATGGCGTCGTGAAGTGCTATCGCGACTTCGTCGTCGGCCCCTATCGCTGCCATTATTTCCGCGCCCCGTTCTAAGACTAACCGTCATCCTCGACGTCGGTGTCCGGCCGGTCGCTGCCGAGGGCGAGTTCGGTGTGCCATTTACCCTTCTCGTCCTCGTATTCGATGGTCTCGGTCTGGCCCGGCGCACGCTGCTCGGCGGCGGCGCGGCGCGCCGCCCCGAGCGCCTCTGCGTGCGTGGGAAAGCTCTCGGAAAATGCGCCGTTGACCGTATAGGCCCAGCCGTCTTCGTGCCGCACCACCTTATACGTCACATGTGCCATGGTTCACCTCGCCCGCGGACTCATACCCAATTCGCGGCTGCGGAGCGAGGTTCCTTGCGCCTTCGCCGGCAATGGGGTGAGGGGTAAAGACGACGGCTCCTCGACAGGCTCATTGATCCGCATCAATTCGCCGCCGCGCCGGTTCGCGTATGGCTCGTGCGCCGAATGAGCATGAGATCAACGCGATGTCGGTTCGGGTCGTCCTCAGGCTGTTTTTTCTCAGCGCGGTGGTTCTCGCCGTCGCCTTGGCGCTGCGGCGGGCGTTCCTGTGGGACGTGATGCCGGTGGCCTGGGATCAGGAGCCGACATCGCTGTGGGCGCTGGGCGCGGCATTTCTCTTGCGCTCGATCGAGAACCTTACCGCCGCCGTCGGCGTCATTGCCCTCGTCGTCGCCGCCGCGCTGTGGCTTGGCGGGCCGCAGCCGAAACTGCGCAAGGGCGAGTAGCGGTTCGACAATCTCAGGCTCGCTCGATGCGGGCGGCGTAGCAGCCGGGCGCGGCGAAGTGGACATGCAGATAGGCCGCGCGCGGATCGGCGAACAGGCGCGCGATCGTGTCCTCGAGTTTCGCGCCCAAGGCGAGCTCGCAGCCGACGATGCCCGATCCCACCCGATTTCTGCCGGCGCCATGTGCTTTTGCGCCGGAACCCGCCGATGTATCCTCAAGTGTCCGAAAAGCGCCGGCGCGAAGGGGTAGGGGCGGCAGGCATGGGCGCAGGTCTTCTCAGGCTCGGCCTTGGCGCGGCGCTGCTGCTCGCCGTCTGCGGCGGCGGCTATTACTATGTGGCCTATACGCCGCCGGTCGTAGCGCCCGACAATGCGCGGGTACTGTCAGAGGCGCGAACAGAAGCGGAAAAGCGCGCCGCCCGGCAACGCCTGGCGCAGCAACTGACGGAGCAGAGGGCGGCCGCGCAGAAAGCCGCGGCGCAGGCGGCGTATCAGGCCTGCCTGAGCAGCGCCGCCGCCGCCCGCGCGGCGTCACAGGAGGCCGAGTGCAAACGTCTCGCCGACAAAACCGCCGCCGATCGCGCCGACTGCCTCGGCAAGCTGAATTTGCCGCGAGCCTATTGCGACGCATCCTATCCGGCGCGCAACGCCGCGCCGGACTGCACGCTGCCCGCCGAGATCGCGACCGTCATCGACGCCGCATTGGAGCGCGCACGTTATCGCTGCGAGCGCGGGAGCAAGGCGGCGGAATAAGGCCAATGAACGACGCGCATGCTGTGCATCGGAATTGGTTCCGTGCACAGTTTTTAGCCGCAGCGCCGCGATCGGCCGGAAACTCCTTGGCTTTTTCCATTTGTGACGTTGCGTTGACGCGAAAAGTTCAACAAATGCGGCGGACGTCTTTCACGTTTTATTGAAGCGGCGACCGCGAGGATGACACAGAGAATAGGTAGTCAAGCTACTGATCCGAGCACGGAGGGATTCGTCATGACACTGAACGTCAACGTGCCGATGCATTACCTTCACGAACGCTATTTCGGCCGGCCGTCGTGTCCGAAGTGCGGCGAATTATTGATGGCGCCCGAACGGCCGGAATTTTCCGAGTGTCTCAGCGTCGTGAAGATCCGCCACTATTGGTTGTGCGACAATTGCGACAATCGATTCGACACCCTGGTCACCTTCGAAGGGGCCGTCGCGTGACTTGTCGCTCGTCGGCGGCGCGGGCTAATGCATCCAGAGTTGCAATCCGCCGATCACGATTTCCACGACGATCAGCACGACGATGATCAGCTCGAGCCGCGCCGACCGCTCGGTATCGATGATGTCGGCAAACGCCTTGGCGGAATCGGAGATCACCGTGAGCTTGCGGGTCAACACGTCCGCCCGCTCCTTCAATTCATATTCATCTTCGAGCCGGGCATAGAAGCGCTCCAGGCTCGGCCGCTCCCAGAGCACGTCGGGCTTTTCCGCCACGGCGACCAGGCCGGACACGCGATGCTGCACCAGGAGCGCGTTGCCGATGTGCTTGAGGATCGCCCGCCGCCCGCCCGGCGGCCGCCCGTGCTCCGCGAGCTCGCGGGCGATCGGCTGGATCACGTCGAAGACTTTATCCACGTCGTGTTCGTCATGCGCCAGGATGACGCTGGTGGCGAGCGCGTCGGCGATCAGGAGCGTATGTTCGGTGGTCAGCGCCTTCACGACGATAATTCCCGCCGGCGTGAACTGATCCTCCTTGTCCGGCGCGATCTCGATTTGCGCCGTCTCCTCTTCGCGCATCCTGACCGGGCTGACGACGCGGCCGTCCAGGCGACCGATGACCGCCTCCTCCTCCAGGGGCGACATGCCGACCATGACCGCGACGCCGTAGCGGAACAGCGCGACGACGCCGTTCTCGCCGGCGCGAAACGCCAGCGGCACCGTCGAAAGGACATCGCTGCGTTCGAGGCCGGCGGTCTCGATTCGGTCGCCGAGCAACAGCGCCCGCACGGTGATGCGGCGCGCCGGCGTTTGCGGCAAATCGTTCATGACGCTCCCAGGTTGCTCATGGCGCACGCGGCGACAGACGATGTTGATAGTAGCATAGGCGAGCAATAGCGTGGCCCGCCGAGGCGGTTGCTCGATCCGCGCGCCGCGCGTGCCGTCTTTACGCCCGAACCGCAAAACAATTACACTTATGCGTTGTACACTTAGTTTCTTGCCGCGGCCGTTCAGCGCTGGAGACGGATCATGAGCGTTGTGCGCCGTCGCGTTCTGCCGCTGGTCGGGGCCGCCGCGTTAGCAAAGGCAATTCCGCAGCATGCGCCGGCGCTCGATTCCGCGACCGGCACAGCCGTGAAATTGGCGATGGGACCGACGAGCGCTCCGCTCAAGAGCTCGGGCGCGCCGCCGCCGTCCGACAACAGCGCTCCCAAGCCGCGCCATCATTTGAAACATCGGCCCGTGAGCCCCGCCCCGCCGAAGTGATCGGGGCGGCAGCGCACACCCAATTCTGCTATAATCCCGCCATGGCCCGACGCCCGCCCGATACCCGTTCGCTCGCCGAGAAGGCGTTCAAGGCCGCGACCGCCAAGCCGCCGGAATTGCCGCCGAAGCCGCCGTCGCTGCCCGGCGTCAAGGAAATGGTGTCGCTGCGCATCGACCGCGACGTGCTCGACTTTTTCCAAGAAGACGGCCCCGGCTGGCAGGAGCGCATCAACGCGGCGTTGCGCAAGGCCGCGGGGAAGTAGCGCGCGCCGATTTTTCTTTCTTTCTCCCCAACGGGGAGAGGCGAAACAGATTTGAGCGCGCAGGAGGCGAGATATGGAGCGCAAGAAATCGCAAGCCCGCGTCGCCGTGTCAAAGAACGGCCCCTACATCGTCACCGGCGGCGTGCCGCTGTCCAAGCAAACCATCGCCGCAGACGCCAACGGCGATTCCACGGCCTGGACGGAGAGCGGCAATTTTTTTCAAGCCGAGAAATACGCTCTATGCCGCTGCGGTCATTCGAAGAACAAACCGTTCTGCGACGGCACCCATGCCAGGATCGGCTTCGACGGCACCGAGACGGCGAGCCGCGAACCCTATATCGATCAGACGACGGCGATCGACGGGCCGGCGCTGATGCTCACGGATGTGGAAAGCCTTTGCGCCTTCGCCCGCTTCTGCGATCCGAACGGCAAGGTGTGGGCGCAGGTTGCCGCCACGGACGATCCGGCGGTGCGCGCGATGTTTCTCCGTCAGGTCAATGATTGCCCGTCCGGGCGGCTCGTGGCCTGGGACAAGGCGACGGGAGCGCCGGTCGAACGCGAATTGCCGGTCTCGATCGGGCTGATCGAGGATCCGCAGGAGAATTGCAGCGGCCCGATCTGGCTGCGCGGCGGGATGACGCTCGTCACCGCCGACGGCTTTACCTACGAGACGCGCAACCGGGTGACTTTGTGCCGCTGCGGGGAATCGCGGAACAAGCCGTTTTGCGACGGCACGCATGCGTCGATTAAATTCCACGCCTGACGGCAACGGCGGCCATAGCCCTGACCCGCAAAGAAGTCGCAGCCCGGATATCGCGCCGCTCAATCCGGGCTACGCTTGCTACTTCGCCATCGCGTTCTCGTAAGGATAGATCGCCTCGCCGCTTTTGAATTGCGGGGGATAAACAATCACTTCCGTTTTCGTATCGCGGAACTCATCGATGCTGTTGCCCTTGATATTCTGGAATTGGGCGGCCAGCGTGCGTTCCTCCGTCCACTCGCCGAGCGGCCCGAATTTGACGTCGCCGACCACGGTTTTGAACGTGGCCTGGCGCATATAGGCGGCGAGCACGTCGTCGTTGAGGCTCTTGGTCGCGGCGATCGCGTGGCCGAGCACCTGCAAATCGGCATAGGCCCACACCGGCATGTAATAGCCCAGCGGGTCGGTGCCGGCGGCGGCAGCGCGCTCCTGATATTTTTTGAGCAATTCCATCGAGCCGGGGAACTCCATCGACTTCACCGGCAGCCAGGTCTCGTAATTGACGACGCCGTTGAGCAGCGGCCCAAGCTGGGTTTTGAAGGCGGTCGCCTGCAGGCCGACCATCGCCCCGCCCCACATCTTCGGCTTGAAGCCGATCTCATGAACCGCTTTGATCATGCCGACGGTGTCGAGCGGATAGGAGCAGATCACCAGCAGGTCCGGATTCCTCGCCTGGATCGCGCGCACGATCGGCGTGAAATCGACCGTCGCCGGCGGATAGCTCTTGTCGTAGACGATCTTGAATCCGGATGCCTGAGCGTTCTCGCGCGCGCCTTCGCATGCGTTCTGCCCGAATTCGGCGTCGGCATAGGCGAGCGCGATCGTCTCCGGCTTGGGATTTTGCGCTTCGGCCACTTTGAAGAAGCCACGCGTGAAGGCCGGCTTCGGCGTCGGTCCGTTGGGGATCATCGCGAAGTATTTGTCGTATTTGAACGTGTCGTTGATGCCGGTGCCGAACAGGCTCACCAGCAGCTTTTTCTTGCCGATGGCGACCGGCATGGCCGCGGCGATCTGGGTCGAGGCATAGCCGCTGACGATCAGATCGACCTTGTCGATATCGAGCAGCTTCGAATAGATGGCGGGCACTTCGGCCGGTTTGCTTTGATCGTCGTAATAGACAAGCTTGACCGGCCGCCCGAGCAGGCCGCCCTCGGCGTTGATGTCGGCTTCCCAGACCTGCATAGCCACCAGCGACATCTTGCCGTTGGCGGCGAGCGGACCGGTGAGCGACATGCCGAAGCCGACCTTGATCGGCTCTTCGGCTTTGGCCGGCGCAGCGGCAAGAAGCAGCAACGAGGCGGCCACGGCCAGACCCGTGAGACGGATCGGTCTCGGCAACTGCGATTTCATCGGCATTTTGCGCCTCCCTTGGCTTGTGAAGCGTCATGACCGCATGGTGCCGCGCGCATGACCAATCGAATCCTGCAAAAGAACAGGCGCTTCTCAATGCCGCAAAGATTTGATTTCGATCAAAACAAGCCCGCATGGAGATGCAGGGCACGCATGCGTCGCTCGCACGCATGCCCCGCTCGCCGTTTGCGCGTCGCGCCATTCGCGCTACGCTTGCGGCGGGGAGGACTTCAGCCATGCCGGACACCGCGCCGAACGTTCAATGGGACCACATCCACCTGCGCAGCCCCGATCCGGAGGCGACCGCAACTTGGTTCGAGCGCATGCTGGGCGCGAAGGTGATCCGCTCGACGATGCAGGGCAAGCCGCGCATCGATCTCAAGCTCGGCGGCGCCGATGTCTTCATCATGCCGGTCGGCGCGGCCGACAAGGTCAACCCGCCGCCGGTGACGCCCTATCAGGGCCTCGACCATTTCGGGCTGCATGTGACCGGCATCGACGCGGTCGCGGCCGAGCTGAAAAAGAAAGGCGCGGAATTCACCCGCGACGTGTTCACCGTCCGCCCGGGGCTGCGCATCTGCTTCCTGCGCGGCCCGCAGGGCATCTCCATCGAGCTTCTGGAGCGGAACGCGAAGTATGTGTGAGGACTACGCTAACCTTTGATTTGCATCAAAGAGCGTCGCGGCAGACTGTCTCATATTAATTTTGTGAATGAAGGGAGTAGCAATCATGGCTGCACCCGCCGCACGCGAGCGTCCGATCTATATCTGCGAGATGATGGAGCGCCTCGGTCTTGAGCCAGGCGGCAGCGAGGCACCGCGCCTCGGCCTGAGCTACGCAACCGCGCTCCGCCGCTGCCAAGCGTGTCCGTCCAAACAGGCCTGCCGGGACTGGCTCGACAGCCTCTCGGCGTCACCGTTGGTTGCCCCGAATTTCTGCCCGAATGCCGATATCTTCTTTGAGTTGCTGGTCGATCAACCGAGCGTGCGGGCCTTGGGCAGCAAGAAGCCGGGCTGAGGGGTGCGGCCGGTCGGCGACGGGTTCCGCGAAGCCAAATTGTTGCGGGCGACGGGCGATCCGTTATTTCTTCGCTTTCTTCTGCAGCGCGTCGCGTTCCTTGATCAGCCGTTGCAGCTCTTTCTCCTGCTGCGCGATCCGCTCGGCGCTGCGCTCCTCGTCCTCGGCGCCGGAAAAGCCGGCCGCCTGCTCGATCAGCTGGCGGATGTTGTCGCGAACGATGGCGATGCGCTCGTCGAGCTGTACAAGCGAAAGGTAGGGGCCGTTGCTCATGCGTGGTCTCTCCCGGGGCAGGCGCGAACGGCCAGCGTAGCCCGGATTGAGCGGCTTGTCGCGCTATAGCGCGGAGCGCGAAAGCGGGAAGCAAAATCCGGGATTCGGTCGCGAGGCTCGCCCGGATTTCGTTTTGCTCAATTCCGCGCTATCCTTGAAGCGAAGGGGCGCTCGTGCCGGGGTTCGCAAAATCGTCGTTGGCGCGCATCGTGTGCGGGGTCGCGTTCTTTTGTGCCGCGGCCGACCGCGCCGCACGGGCGGAGGACGCGCCGCCGGCCGCGCAACAGCCGGCGCCGGACAAAAGCGGCTACACCTTCTTCAATCCGACGCCCGACAGCGAGCTTCGCGCGTTTTCGCCCGACCGGCCGCCGAAGGCCGATTCCGCCACCACGGTCGATGCCGGGCACTTCCAGTACGAAACCGATATTGTAAATTATTCGCAGACCAATGTCGGCGGCGTCACCACGCGGCTCTACCAGGCGTTCGATCCGGTGTGGAAATTCGGTCTGACCAATTGGGCCGATTTTGAGCTGCAATATAACGGCTATCAAAATCTCGTGGCGACCAGCAACGCCACCGGCGCCGTCGTGGCGCGGGGCTCCGGCTTCGGCGACGTCTTTGTCAAATCGAAGATCAATCTTTTCGGCAATGACGGCGGCTCAGCCGCGCTCGCGGTCATCCCATATGTGAAGATTCCGAGCGACAGCGTCAACACCAGCAACGGCGCAGTCGAGGAGGGGCTGATCGCGCCGTTGCAGCTCACGCTGCCGCAGGATTTCGGCATGACGCTGATGACCGAAGTCGATGCGCTCAAAAACGCCAACGACAACGGCCGGCACGTCAATTTCCTCAACCTCGTCAACCTCAATCATCCGGTGCCGGGCATCAAGAATCTGAGCGCCGCCATCGAACTCTTCTCCTCCGTCGGCACCGACCCGAACACGCCGCCGGTCTACACCTTCGACACCGCTTTGATCTATTTGCTCACGCCCAACGTCCAGCTCGACTGGGGCGCCGATTTCGGCCTCAACCGGGCGGCGCCGGCCGTGCAGGTCTTTATGGGATTGTCGCAGCGGTTTTGAGG
>Ga0116224_10002216_pt1 | contig 11516 bp, 9 predicted proteins | sample Sb_taG_9_FD_89699 | JGI IMG/M metagenome (GOLD analysis project Ga0116224, IMG submission 89699) | Peat soil microbial communities from Weissenstadt, Germany - Sb_50d_b_LC metaG | ecosystem: Environmental > Terrestrial > Soil > Wetlands > Peat | place: Germany: Weissenstadt | collected 2010-09-21
CGTCAGTCAGTCCGGCTCCCGCAAGGGTGCCGGCCCTGCGGAGAGAATGCAGCATCGCGCTTACAGGTGTGTCGGCCATAGCACTTGTATAGAGGGGGGCGACTAGGTTTTGCTTCCTTTTTTTTACCACGAACCGGCCGACGGCGTGGAGAACAGCGAAGGCCCGTCTCCCCAACGACATGCCGACTTGGATTGGGGAGGGGTTATTTCAACAGGAGACAACGGAGGCAACAGAGGGAATGCTCTCTGTTTCCTCTGTTTCCTCCTGTTCATTGATTCTCAGATCGCTCGGGGTGCCACGGTTGATGGCAGCAAAGGGAGCTGGCGTGGATTTGACTACCAGCCATTTCCGTCGTCGGCGTTTATCCTGCCGCCTGGCTGCCGCCGAGGTCATGAATCTCGCCGACTGCGGTTCCTTGCGCGCGTTGCTGGATCTACAATTGAGGCATCGAGACGCCAAGGGGCTTGGGGGTCCCAAGCTGCCGCCTCGCCCGATGATTCGCGGGTCGATGCAGTCAAGGGCCGAGGTACTGCCCGGCGGAAATTGGCCTTGCTACCGATGGCTCGACGTGCAAATGCAAAGCGTTCGCGAGGGCGTGCGCGGCCCAGGTTGTAATTTACGACCCGACGCGGCCCTGCTGCCCAAGGCAGACACCGTTTCCCTGAGCCCCCAGGGCGCAAGTAGGGCGCAAATAGGACGCAAATAGGACGCATTTTCAGAGACAATTCAGCGGTTGTGGATTAGCGAAGCTAATGGAAGCGCACGGTTGCTGGGGGGACTTGCTTTGGCGTTCGTATAGGCACCAGTTGCCTGGAACTGACCTCATTGACCATGCCCATCGGAAAATACATCCCTCTCGCGTGGCTCAAATGCCAGCGAATCGTATCATGATCCTGGTTGGGACTTTACTCTTGTAAACGCGAACTGGTGACAGACTATGACGCGAAGGAATTTCTCGGCTGTTTTGGTCGCACTCCTTCTTCCCTGCGGGGCATTTGCCCAGGGGTTGGAGTATGTCAAATCGCATTACACCAAGTCCGAGTACCGCATTCCGATGCGCGACGGCAAACGGCTCTTTACGGCCGTGTATGCGCCCAAGGACCAGTCGCAACCGTACCCGATCATGATGACGCGCACGCCTTATAGCATCGGGCCCTATGGCGTCGACCAGTACAAGGGCGACCTGGGCCCTTCCCCTGAATTTGGCAAGGAAGGCTACATTTTTGTCTACCAAGACGTGCGCGGCTGCTATATGTCGGAGGGTGATTTCGTCAACATGCGGCCGTACATCGTGTCCAAGCGCGGGCGGCAGGACATCGACGAGAGCAGCGACACGTACGACACCATCGACTGGCTGATCAAGAGCGTTCCCAACAACAACGGCAGAGTCGGCCTGTCCGGCATATCCTATCCGGGGTTCTATACCGATGCGGGCATGATCGACGCCCACCCGGCCTTGAAGGCGGCATCGCCCCAGGCTCCGGTAACCGACTGGTTCGTGGGCGACGACTTCCATCACAACGGGGCCCTGTTCCTGCCGCACTTTTTCAATTTCATCTCCATTTTCGGGCAGCCCAGGCCGGAGCCGACAACCAAACATGGAAAGCCGTTCGATCACGGCACGCCCGATGGCTACCAGTTTTTCTACAACATGGGGCCGTTGTCCAATGGCGACGCCAAATACCTCAAGGGCGGCGTGCCGTTCTGGAACGAAGTGATGCAGCATGACACCTACGACGATTTCTGGAGGGCGCGCAACGTCCGGCAACACATCCACGATATTCGTCCCGCCGTACTCACGGTGGGCGGCTGGTTCGATGCGGAAAACCTTTTCGGGGCGCTGGAGACCGGCAAACGCGTCCGCGCCAACCATCCGCTAAACGCCAACACCCTGGTCATGGGACCCTGGCGGCATGGCGGCTGGAGCCGCGGCGATGGGGTTTCTTTTGGTCACGTGTCGTTCAACTCCAAGACCTCGCAATACTTCCGGGAACAGATCCAGCTGCCGTTCTTCGAACATCACCTCAAAGGCAAAGGTGAGTTCAAGGCGCCGGCCGCCTGGGTATTCGAGACGGGCACGAACCAGTGGCGGCAGTACGATGCCTGGCCGCCCAAACAGTCCCAGTCGAAAGCGCTCTACCTGCGCGCGGGCGGCCAACTTTCCTTCGATGCGCCGCCCGACACCGGTGGCAGCGAAGTCTCCGACGACTACGTCAGCGACCCGGCCAAGCCGGTGCCTTACGTCGATTTCATTTCGATCGGCATGGCGGCCGAGTACATGGTCGCGGACCAGCGCTTTGCAGCCCGGCGGCCCGACGTCTTGACCTACCAGACAGACGTGCTCCATCATGACGTTACCATCGCCGGAGCCATCGAGGCGGACTTGCACGTCTCGACCACCGGCACCGATTCCGACTGGGTCGTCAAGCTCATCGACGTCTACCCGGACAATTATCCCGACCCGAATCCGAATCCTGCCGGCGTCCACCTGGGCGGCTTCGAGCAGCTCATTCGCGGCGACGTGATGCGCGGCAAGTTCCGCGACAGTTACGAAAAGCCCGAACCATTCATTCCCGAGAAACCCACGCACATTCACTTCGCCCTGCCGGACAGCTACCACACGTTCCGCCCCGGCCATCGGATCATGGTGCAAATCCAGAGCAGTTGGTTTCCGCTGGTGGACCGCAACCCGCAGACGTTCGTGAATATCTACACGGCCAAGAACGCCGATTTCCAGAAGGAGACACAGCGCGTCTACCGTTCGGCGCAGCTCCCGTCGCGATTGGTGCTGCGCGTGCTCCCATGACGCAGAATGGGAAGGCGAACCCGGACTCAGGAGTTCGCAATTTTCTGTTTGGGTGCGCGTGCTTCTTCAGGCGGCTTGATGTGCCGGAAGAGCCGGTAGAGAAGACCGTCGTAGACTAACTTGAGGGCGCCGGCCACGACGAATGGTGCACCCATGAGTCCCGGGTGGCCAAGCAGCACGCCGGCAAAGATCGGCGCCATGGCCGCTCCGGTCGTGCGCGCCACTCCCGTAACTCCCGCCGCCGCGGACCGTTCGTCGGGATCGACAACAGCAGCCGTATACGATTGTCGGGCCGGCACATCCATTTGCGAAATGGCAAAGCGCAAGAGAAGGACTGCAATCGCCCAGGGCAAGGTCGGCATGAACGGGACCAGGATGAGAAGCAGGTTCGATGGAACGTGGGTGAAGACCATGGTGTTGACCAGTCCCACGCGGCGGGCAATGGCGGCGGCCGTCAGCGCGGAGAGTCCTGCCAGCAGATTGGCGGCAAAAAAGATCCGGCCCAGCGTTGCCTCCGTGGCCTGGAAACGGGCGTGGAACCAAAAAGCCATGATCGTTTGCAGCACGAAGCCCCCGGCAAAAGCATCCAGGGCGAAGAGTGCCGACAGCCCCATCACCATGCCACGCGATCGATGAAGACCGAAGAGGATTTTGCGGTCTGACCCCGTAGCCGCGCTCGAATTGCTGGGCTGTACTTCCGCAGCGGGAGAGAGTCGCGTGAAAAGCAGCGCCAGCAGCACGCCGGCCGCTGCGTAGGCGAAAAAGACCACGCGAAAGCTATCCACCGGCGCCAGCGGCCGTGCTTGCAGCCACTCGACCGCCTCGCCACAGGCAAGAGCGCCTGTCGCCGTGGCAACCGAGCCCGCCAGGCTATACCAGGCGAAGAAGTGGGTGCGTCGCGTGTCGGTTACGGTCTCTGCCAGCGCGGCCTGTTCAATGGCCAGGAAGGGCCCCACTTCATTGCCGCTCGGGCTGATGACGCCAATGGTCGCGGCCAGGACCAGCGGCAGAAAACTGCTCGTCAGTGCAAACACGATCCCGCCGAGCACCATCAAGAGCGCGCCGCCAATCAGCATCCTCTTCCGGCCGATCCGGTCCGCGTTGGTCGTGATCCACAGCGAGATGGCCGTGTCGCCGAGCAAGGTCATCGTCAGTAGCAGCCCGATGCGCTCGTCGCTCAGGCCAATCTCGACGAGATAAAGAGCCAGGATCACGGGCAGTGAGCCGTAGGCGAACAGGCGCACCATGCGCGTGCTGAACAGCAACGTCACATCGGAGGAGAGGGCCCGATGTACCCATGCGAAGAATTTGGCAGTGCTCAACGGCAGCTCTCGCGTTCCATGAACGATGCACCAGCATGGGCCAGGGTTATTCGCCTGCGACCTTCAACTCGTCGAAGTGCGTTTGCGCGTCCGACTTCGACCACAGTCCGACCTTGCCCGCTTTTTGATAGGTGCCGTCCTTGATCTCCCACATTTTTTCGCCGTCGAGGTAGCCGGTCATCTGGTCGCCCTTCACATCGATCTTCAAGCGATGCCATTCGCCCGCGGGGACCTTGATTCCCTCCTTCGCACCCAGCTGCGTGCGTTTGCCCTTCACCACTTTGTAGACGCGATAATTATCCTCCAGGGGGTTCATCCTGCTGACATAGTAGTTTTCATGGTCCTGATAGCGCCACACGAGGCCGCCGCCCTGGTCGTTCTTACCGGCGATGGCCTTGAAGGCGACGCTCAGCTCCACGTCCTTATAGTTGGTATTGTCGGCGACACACAGGTTGAACACCTGGTTGGGACTCTCAGCCACCTGCGCCAGGGCGACGCCGCTTTTGGACGGCGCTGAACTGTCCTCGACCACCTTCCAGTCGCTGCCCGCCAGGGCGCCGGTCTTTTCAATCTTCCAGCCGGCCGGCGCTTTGCCCACATCATCTTTGGAGAAACGCAAAGTGCGCGCCTTGTCGTCCGCGCCGTGGACGGCGCCCGCCAACGCGATGAATGCCAGAAGGTTGAGCCATCGCATCATTCAGTCTCCTTGATCAGAGGGGTCGCGAACCAGTCCGGAGCCTGCACGGTTTTGTCGTAGAGTACACGTCCTTCGGCCAGAATCGAGGTGCAGTCCAGGCTGCAATGGATTATTCTGGCTATCAGAAAGTATATTCAATACGGGCGGCTCGCCGTGCCGGCAGGCCGCTTACCTTTGTCCAACGAACACGGACGCGCTAACCGTTCGGCAGGGACCTTCCATGGCCTCCACCTCACCCCCGATCAAGACTCTGGCGGATCTATTGAGCCGGCTCGGAGGTGTCCCCTTGGACCGCATTCGTTTCCATCCCTCGCCCGGCCAGGCCACCGTGCAGGATGTCATCGACATTCAAAGACGAGAAGGCCGGCTTTGCGAACTCGTCGAAGGGGTACTGCTGGAGAAGGCCGTGGGCTATAACGAATCGACCTTGGCAGTTTTCCTGGCGGGCGTACTCAATGCTTTTGTTATCCCTCGGAATCTGGGTTTGGTCACTGGGCCCGACGGCACTGTGGAGTTGCTGGCCGACCTGGTGCGCATTCCGGACGTGGCTTTTACCCGTTGGGATCGACTTCCCAATCGCCAGCGTCCGACCTCGCCGGTGCCGCGCCTGGCGCCCAACCTTGTTGCGGAAGTGCTAAGCCGGAGTAACACGGCCGGCGAAATGACGGCAAAACGAGAGGATTATTTCACGGCAGGCGTCCAGATCGTTTGGGAAATTGACCCCGAGAAACGGCAGGTGACCGCATGTACCTCGATGACGAACTCTGCCCTGCTGACGGAGGCGGATACCCTCGATGCGGGTGAAGTGTTGCCCGGATTTACGCTGCCCTTGCGAGAATTATTTGGCGAGCTGGACCGTAGGGGCTAGGCAAAGAAAGTGACAGGAGCCTTTTCTGCTCCACTCTTTTGTCTTTTCCGGAGCCCGAAAGAGAGTCGAACCTGCTGCGCGCTCCAGCCATAAGCTGGCTGCTGGTTGTAGTTTTTGCTTGCAAGCCCTCCTCAGTCTTGAGATTATCAGATCGCGGCATTCCGAGACTCGCAACCGGCTAGCCGCGAATTTGCGACTCGATGTTGACACCCGCTTGATCTGACAGCGTTGTCCTGGGCCTAGCCCTCATGACTGCGACGCCCCTCAGTCTGCTGGAACGACTCAAGGTTGCCAAGCCGGATGCTTCAGATTGGCAGCGACTGCAAGAGATTTACCCGCCTCTGATCCGCTCGTGGCTGGCACGCGTCCCCGGCGTTCGCGATGAGATAGACGACCTTACTCAGGAGGTCCTTGTTGTCCTCTTCCGAGAGATGTCTTCGTTCGAACGGAGGCGCGATGGCTCCTTTCGCGCGTGGTTGCGCCAGGTCACCGTCAATCGGGTTCGCGCTTTTCAGAAGGCCCGACAGCACCGACCCATCGCGGGCCTAGGCGAAGCGGCCGACCAGCTCCTGGCTCAACTCGAAGACTCCGATAGTAACCTCGCGCGCCAATGGGACCGGGATTACGACACGCATGTTTTCCAGAAACTGCTTGCCATGGTCCGGGGCGACTTCGAGCCAAATACCTGGAAAGCATTCCAGCGATTCGCAGTAGAGGGCCTGCCGGCCGCCCAAGTTGCCCACGAATTGGAAATGTCCGAGAGCGCAGTCGTGCAGGCCAAGTCGCGTGTCCTCAAGCGCTTACGGCAGGAGGCGGGAGAATTATTGGAATGATCCAGCTTTTTGCAAGATGTTAGGCCTGAATTTGGACTTTCTATATCATCGTGCTTGATTCGCCAGCTTCGTAGGACAGGTTTCTAACCTGTCCGGTCAGGTTGGAAACCTGACCTACAGCATAAAGAGGAGTTCCTACTCATGAACGCCCGCCCCGATCTCCATCCTTCCGCCGACACGCTACGTGCCTTCGGCCTTGGCAAGCTGGACGATCTCTTGTCCGAGACAGTCATAGCCCACATCGACACCTGCCCCGATTGCCGGCAGCAGGTTGGTGCGCTCACTGGAGATAGCTTCTTGGACCGGCTTCGCCAGGCCCATAGCCTGGGCAGCACACCGGCTCCGGCCAAGTCGCTGGCCGAAGTGGGTCGCGATCCTCAGAAGAATCGGGACATTGCCGCGCAGCCCTCCACTCCCATTCCGGATTTGCCGCCCGAGCTGGCCAACCACCCCCAATATGAAATCCTTCGCGAACTGGGACGCGGCGGCATGGGTGTCGTCTATCTCGCCAAAAATCGCTTGATGGGACGTCAGGAAGTCCTCAAGGTAGTCAACCAGAAGGTTCTCCAGCAGTCCGCTAGCAACGATCGCTTCCTGCGCGAGATCCAATCCGCCGCCATGCTCAGCCATCCCAATGTGGTCACCGCCTACAGCGTGTTGCCGATCGGCGACTTGCTGGTCTTTGCCATGGAATTCATCGACGGCGAGGACCTGGCCAAGCTCGTCAAGGCCCGCGGCCCCATGCCGGTGGCCAACGCTTGCTACTACGTCCAGCAGGCCGCCATGGGGTTGCAACATGCCTTCGAGAAGAAGATGATTCACCGCGACATCAAGCCGCAAAACTTGATCCTCTGCCGCGACGGCAAGAAGCAGATCGTCAAAGTACTCGATTTTGGCCTGGCCAAAGTGCTACGCGAAGAGAAGCAAGACACCGGCCTGACCGGAACAGGCCAAGCACTGGGCACGCCGGATTACATGGCGCCGGAGCAGATCCTGGACGCGGCCAGCGCCGATATTCGCGCGGACATCTACAGCTTGGGCTGCACGCTGTATTACTTGCTAACCGGCAGTGCGCCCTTCCGGGGCAAGACTATGTACGAGGTATTCCAAGGACACCAATCCATGGAAGCCAAGCCATTGAACCTGGTGCGTCCGGAGGTGCCGGAGGAACTGGCGGCGGTCGTCGGCAAGATGATGGCCAAGGAACCGGGCAAGCGCTATCAGACGCCGGTGGAGGCGGCCCAGGCGCTCATACCATTCGTGAAACCGGGGACCAAAGGCGCGGCGGTCAAGCCGGCGCATGAGCTGTCGATGGGCGCGGGCGCGGCAAAGGTGGGCACACCGAAGACAACGAGGCGGGAACAACCGAAGGCCGGGCCAGAAGCAAAGTCAAACGAGCGAGAAAGACCACCGGCGCCAGAGGTTAAGGAGCATGTCGAAAGTTGGGAAACATTGACGGATGCCGTTACCACGCCAAGCCGGTTAAGTAAGAGGACTACCAGGAGGGCTCCGAAGAGAAAATGGCCCGTCTTCGTCGGTGGGGCAGCGTCCGTGCTGCTGATAGGCTTGGTGGCTTTATGGGCAGCAGGCGTATTCAAGGTCAAAACGAAGAACGGAACCATTGTGCTCGAAAATCTGCAGCCCGACGCCGAAGTTCTCGTTGACGGTGAGAAAGTTACTGTCAAATGGGCGAACGCGCAAAGCGCGGAAATCACCGCCCAACCGGGGACGCACGAACTGGCGGTAAAGAAAGATGGCTTCAAGGCCAAAAGCAAACAAGTCACGCTGGAGGACGGGGGCCGAGAGGTTTTTAGCGCGCACCTTGAAGAGTTGCCAAAGGCGGATAAGCCGGCCGATGGTTTCCAAAAGCGCGACGATGACGGCTTCGTGCCGCTGTTCGACGGCAAAGACCTCAGCTGCTGGGACTCGCCGGAATTGTGGGCCGGTGCAGAATGCAAGGTGGAAAATGGGGTTCTGACTCTGTTGGCACTGAAGGATGCGGGCTTCAGAATGAAGAGCCGTCAGCAATTCTCAGATTTCCACCTCCGATTCGAACTACTGAATACCCCGTCGCATAACACGTCGATTGCTATCCGTCTTTCAGAGCAGGCCGTGGGCAATTTCCACAATGATCACTACGCCATCTCTTTCGGAGGGCTCACGACAGCGCCTGAGGAAATGCTGACAATCGGGTCCTTTGCCAAAGCGATCAATGCGCCGTCGGATGAGAAGCTCAATTGGCATTCTCCTTCCAAGGCCGTTGAAGTAAAGCCCTATGAGTAGTATGTCCTTGAGGTCATCGCCAGGGACAATATAGTGTCCGTCTTCGTCAAAGGGGAAAAGATAGCTGAGCACATAGATCAGCTCAACACGCGGAGAAGCGGATTCCTCAGTTTGAGGGGAATCTATTTATCTGAACTTCGAATCCGCAAAATCGAAATCAAGGAACTTCCACCGAGGGTTGAGGAGCCCGCGGTCCGGCAACTCGTGGGCAGCCTACTAAAGCCTGCCGTTTTTGGCGGAAAAGATTCGCTCGTCTCTACGCTGGTCCATGCGAATGGCACCAGCATCATTCTTATTTCCCCGGATGGTAAGGAGCCCAAATACCTGACCTTTGGAGAAATGCACGACAGGTCTCCAAGCTGCTCACCGGACGGCAAGCGCATTGCCTTTCACTCGGATCGCGATGGCGGCGGCGATATCTACGTCATGGACGGTGACGGCGGCAATGTGCAGCGGCTAACGCATGGACAAGGGCACAACTTTGGGGCTGCCTGGTCCCCCGACGGCAGGCGCATCGCCTTTGTCACGGATCGTGACGGCAACCGTGAGGTTTATGTGATGAACGCCGATGGGTCCGAGCAAACCAACCTTACAAACCACCCGGGAAACGATGCAGATCCAGCGTGGTCACCCGATGGAACGAAGATTCTGTTCGCCTCTCAGCGCGATGGCGCAGTCTGGGCCGTCTACGTCATGGACGCCCATGGCGGCAACGTGCATAAGTTATTGGATGCAAGCAATAGCGGGGCCGTATATCCGGCCTGGTCTCCCGACGGTAAGAATATTGCCTACGCTGGCCCGAGTAACGACACCCTGGAGATATTCGTTTGCAAAGCTGACGGTTCGCAGAGGAAGAAGTTGACTACCCTTGGCGCGGTGAATTCCCTGGCAGCTTGGTCCCCAGACGGAAAGCGAATAGCCTTCGCGCATTTGAGGTCGGAAGATGGGACTGGATCACTGAACGTCATGGACGTTGACGGCCGCAACCTGATTAAAATCCTGCCAGCGAGCCGAGGCTGTCGGCCATCGTGGCAGCCGCTGGCCGCCGGACGGTAGATAATAGACATGCCCAGAACAACAAGTCAGCCGACGCACTGTTGCATAACATTGCGCAAATTGCCGCAGATGAAGAGTGCTGGTCCAGATCTGCGAGCAGCGTTTCAGGCCATTCCCGGTCTCGAAGTACTCACAATTGAAGAGGTCGATCATGCCTCCAACGTCAGTGCCGCCTCAGCCGCCCCCTGATGAGGAGCGGCCGGGCACGCTGCTGGAAACCGACGAAGAGATCCGCAAAGCCCAGAAAGCGGTCAAGCCGGTCCCGGCGGCCGCCGGAGCAAAACGACCGTTTGCGGGGCGCCCGCCAGCAAATCCTTACCGGCCTACTGCCCGCGCGCCTGTCGCACTGCTGACGGTCTGCGATGACGGCAAGAGTGACGGTGAGGTCCTCCGCATCCGGGCAGAGCGCTTCGTCATTGGCCGGTTGGAAGGCGATTTCCTCCTTCCCCATGATGATTCCATCTCAGCCCGGCATCTTGAGATCAGCAGGCACCGGCTGGGGGATCGCTATCGTTGGGTGATTACGGACCTGCAAACAACGAACGGGCTTTTCATCCGCGTGAGCAGGACGATCCTGGCGGACAGGGCGGAGTTCCTGGCGGGGGGAGGACGCTACCGGTTCGAGGCGGCGAGCCCGGCCATTCCGGAGACGGTCGATCACCTGCCGCCTGGGGCCGGGAAGGTCGCGACGCGCCATTTAGGGGGAGGAGTTTCGCCAGGCCAGTATGCGACGCTGGTCGAGCTGGTGCGCGGCGACACGGGTGCCCGCGTGCCGTTGACCGGCACGGAGTGCTGGATCGGCAGCGACTCCGCGTGTGCCGTTTGCCGGCCCGAGGATCCGTTTGTTGAGCCGCGGCATGTCCGGGTGTTCCGCGATGCTAAAGGGGCCTGGCACGCCCAGAACAACAAGTCGGCCAACGGGCTGTGGTACAGGGTGCCGCAAATCACGGTGGAGGAAGGCTGTCTCTTTCAGATCGGCGAACAGCGCTTCCGCTTCAAAGTTGGAGGATGAAGTCGGACATAGAACGGGGATGAACACGGATTCAGGGGATGAGCGCGGATTTGATCGTTTGGTATCTACACAGGCCCCGCGGTCTCTTTACCGCGAAGCGGTTGCACAACGCAGCCCAGGGTCGCCGTCGCGACGGCCCACCCTGGGCCCGGGATTGAGCATTCGCAGAAGCGAGGGCGAAGTTCGCGGGTTTGTGCAACCCTTACAGGGTTGGTATTTTTGGGGTTGCCCGTTTCCCAAGGTGCGCTGCCGCGACCTTGGGCTGTGATGTGTAACGCTTACAGCGTTGGCCGCCTCGGGGAATGAGAAATGAGAGCTTCGTAAGTTTGCGCGGTTGTATTCCTACTGCGAAGCAGTTGCACAACATAGCCCAGGGTCGCCGTCGCGACGGCGCACCCTGGGATGGCCGCGTCCCCCCTGTTTCAAAACCCTGTAGGGGCAGGGCTTCCAAGGTGGAAGATAGGCAAACTCGGCAAGTTTGGTTGCCCACGGGCGAGAAAACCCAAGGATTTTCACGTGTTGACAGACGTATGTCACCAGAGTCGCGGCGCCAATTTGTGAACTGCATCTGGCAAATTGGGCATTGTTGCAAAAAACCCGTGGAAAACTTGCCGAATCGCACCTTGGAAGCCCTGCCC
>Ga0116224_10002218_pt1 | contig 11509 bp, 10 predicted proteins | sample Sb_taG_9_FD_89699 | JGI IMG/M metagenome (GOLD analysis project Ga0116224, IMG submission 89699) | Peat soil microbial communities from Weissenstadt, Germany - Sb_50d_b_LC metaG | ecosystem: Environmental > Terrestrial > Soil > Wetlands > Peat | place: Germany: Weissenstadt | collected 2010-09-21
CAGGCCGCTGGTGATCGCGACGACCAGCGTCACGCCGAGGAACTTGACCACGCCGCGGTACGCGGCGAGCAGGCCGAAGACGAACAGGGGCCCGGAGTTCCCCTCGATGTGGTCCCAGGAGAAGTGCAGGAACGGCGCGGTGAAGATGTCGCCCAGGTGCCCGAGGCTGCGCGGCAGGATCCCGTAGCTGCCGTCGAGATGGTAGTGATCGGCCCAGTTCGCGATCTGGAGGATCCAGACCAGCGCGATGAACCCGACCATCAGGAAGAACGCCTTCCTGGCCTCGTCCACGTCGATTTCGGCCGCCCGGCGGCGGTGGCCACCGGCCGCGGGCTGTCCATGGGCGGGAGCCGTTCCGGAGCTGGGACTCGTCATGCTCTCATTGTCCATCAGCTTTCCTGTGGCGGGGCTGGTCCGCCGATCCGATTTGGCTGTCTGTCCGCGCGCCCAGGTCACGTATCGGGCACAGGTTCGCGTTCCACCCCTGAGCTGGGTGCATTCCGGATTGACCGGACGTACAGTTAACGGAGTGGCATCGTCGTCGGCCGCCGGGGCAGTGCCCTCGGCGCGGGCGATGGGTTACGGAGGTGGGTGGCCGTGGCTGCTGTGGTGTTCGGGGCGGACGTGGTCCATCGCTGGTCGCGCCGGCGTACGGCCCTGGTGCTCGGGGCGGGCGGCGTCGTGGGCGCGGCCTGGATGACCGGCGCGCTGGCCAGCCTGGCGGACCGGCTGCCGTGCGCCCTCGGGGACGTGGACACCGTCATCGGGACCAGCGCGGGGAGCGTGCTGGCCGCCGCGCTGCGCTGCCGCGCGCCGTTCGAGGAGATGGTCGCCTGGCAGCGCGGCCAGGCCACGGGCATCCTGGGTGAATCCCTGGCGCTGGCCGCCCAGGACGGCCCGCTGCCGCCGCTGCCCCGCCTGCGTTTCGGCTCGGTGCCGCTCGCCCGGGCGGCACTGCTCAGGCCTCACCGGGTGCCGCCGTGGGTGGCCGCGAGCGCCTGGCTGCCCCACGGCAGCGGCCGGCACACGGCGGTGGGGTCCCTGGTCACCGGGCTGCACCAGCGCGTCGGGCGGCCGACCCCGTGGGTGGACGACCATACCTGGATCGCCGCGGTGGACTACGACACCGGTCAGCGCGTGCTGTTCGGGCAGAACGGCGCCCCGCACGCCTCACTGCCCGAGGCGGTGGTCGCCTCTTGCTCCATTCCCGGCTGGTATGAGCCGATGGTCATCGGCGGCCGCCGCTACGTAGACGGCGGCGTCCGCTCCATGACCTCCCTGGACGTGCTGGGCGGCACGGACGTGCACGACGTGTACGTGCTCGCGCCGATGGCCAGCACGCACCCCGATCATCCGCTCCAGCCGCACCTGCGGATAGAGCGGCGGCTCCGGCACGTTCTCACCCGGGCGCTGGTCCGGCAGGCCAGGGCGCTGGCCGCGCGGGGCAAACGGGTGGTCGTGCTGACGCCGGGTCCGCGGGACCTGGCCGCGATGGGGGTCAACCTCATGGACGCCAGACGCCGGCAGGCCGTGCTCGAACTGTCGTTCCGGACCTCGGCCGACGCGCTGGACGAGCTGGACGGACAGACCGCCTCGCGGGCGGCGTGAGCGCCCGGGCCGGGTCAGTGCTCGAGCGCGGCGTCGAGGGTGATGTCCACCCCGGTGAGCGCCTTGCTGACCGGGCAGCTCGCCTTCGCGTCCTGGGCCACCTTGGCGAACTGGGCGTCGTCCAGGCCGTCGACCTCACCCCGGACGGTGAGCTTGATGCCGGTCAGCCGGAACCCGCCCGCCGGGTCGGGCCCGAGCGACACGTCGGCCTGCACGTCCAGCGCCTGCGGCGTCCCGCCCGCCTGGCCGATCAGCGCGGACAGCTGCATCGCGTAGCACGCGGAGTGGGCCGCGGCGATGAGCTCCTCGGGGCTGGTGTACCCGCCGGCCTCGTCGGCGGCCCGCCGGGGGAACGACACCTCATAGGTGCCGATCTTGGAACTCGTCAGCTCGACCAGGCCCTTGCCCTGCTCCAGGGTCCCGGTCCAGGCGGTGCGTGCGGTTCGCGTGGGCATCGGCTCTCCTCATCCGGTTCGGATCAAGCGTCAGTGCTCACCCTAGTACGGCGCCGCTCAGGCGTCCGGAAGAGCCAGGGGGGTCAGGGGGATCAGGGGGGTCAGGGCCGCGAGGGCCTGCCGGACGGCGGCAATCCGCTCGGCGTCCCACTCCACCGCGGGGTCTGGCTCGAGGAACGCTGACGCGATGCCGCCCAGGCCCAGCGCCGGCAGGGACCACTCGGCCCGGGCGCTCGCGCCGAATGGGCTGGCCTCGATCCGCTGCCCGGCGACCTCCGGGGAGGACAAGGCCATCACGACCAGGCCGCGCATGGCGGCGCTGAGCAGCGTGGCCATGGCCTCGAACGTGATCCCGGACCCGGGCCGCAGCCGGTAGCCGAACAGCGCCGTCAGCTGCCGCCAGGCCTGCGCGATCGGCGCGTTGTGGGCCTGCTCGGACCGCGCCAGCGCGGCCTGCACCTGGTCCCGCAGATTCCTTGATCATTTCCTTGCCTTCCTCAGTAACGGCGCCCGGGCCTGGCCTGCTCGTCATCGTGTCCTCCGTCCCGGCTGGCCGGCGTCTCCGCTGTCCAGCCCGGCTGTCCTGGGCCGGGACATCACCGGGCCCGGCGGATTCGGGTTCCTCGGCTCACTGGCCGATCACGGCGAGGCGGAGTTCCTGCTCGTCCTGCGCCAGCCGTGAGGTTGGGCTGAAAATTGGCTGGCTGGCCCCCGCACCGCTGGCCTAGCGTGGGGCCCGTGCTGAAGCGCGGGCAGCTCGGGGAGTTTGCGGAGCGGGGCTTTGTGCTGCTGCGGCAGGTGGTGCCGCCAGAGGTGGTGAGCTCGGCGGCGCGGGTCATCGACGAGCTGATGGAGCATGAGCCGCCCGGGACTGACGTGCGGGGGCCGTTCAACTACTTCCGGCAGGCGGCCGAGGTGCCGGCCGTGGCCGCGCTGCTGGCGGGCAGCCCGGCGTTCGGGCTGGCCGAGTCGCTGGCCGGGGCGGGAGCGCTGGAGGTGCCCGGGCAGGTGCAGGTAGCGCTGAACATCCCGCCGTTCCCGCACCGGCCCGGGATGCACCACATCGACGGCTTCCCGCCCGAAGCGGGCAGGCGGCCCGGGACGTTCACCATGCTGGCCGGGGTGCTGATGTCCGACCAGTGCGGCCAGGACGCCGGGAACCTCTGGGTCTGGCCTGGCACTCACCTGACCCACTCGGAGTACTTCCGCGAGCACGGGCCAGATGCGTTCTTCGCCGCGGGCGGCTACCCGCCGATCCCGCTGCCCGAGCCAGAGCAGGTCACGGGCGGGCCCGGGGACCTGGTGCTGGCGCACTACCTGCTCGGCCACAACATCGGCGGGAACACTTCGCGGGCCGTACGGCGCGCCGTCTACTTCCGGATCAAGCGGGCCGGCCACGACCTCCGGTGGCGCGAGTTCCTGCAGGACCCCTGGCTGGACTACGATCCCATCGGCTAACGCCGCCAGCGCGGGGAATACAACGCCCTGCTGATAGCCTTGCAGGTAAGGCGGCGATCTTCGCCGCCGCTCCCGCGGGCGGGCAGCCCGCTGGTCGCTGTCTGAACAGTCCGGCTAAGTCCGCCGTTCGCTTTTCGTTGACGTCTGTCGAGCATGCGACCCCGAACCACCCATGGAGTTTTCCGCATGCCCCATAGTTCCAGGCGTCCGCGCGCGTCTTCGGATCGCTACGGCCGAGGCGGTGAGCGCACCGCCAAGCGCCGCGCCCCTGCCGCGGCCAAGCACGCCGGGACCCGGCCGCAACGGGTTCAACCGCAGTCCGAGCTTGACCTCGGCCTGGACGCCGCCGCCGCGGCACCGCAGCCGACGGCGGCCACGTTCGCCGAGCTCGGCCTGGACGGCCGGCTGGTCCGGGCGCTCGCGGCGCGTGACATCCGCGAGCCGTTCGCCATCCAGGCCCGGGCCCTTCCCGATGCGCTGGCCGGCCTGGATGTGCTGGGCCGCGCCCAGACCGGGTCGGGCAAGACGCTGGCCTTCGGCCTTCCGCTGCTTACCCGGCTCGCGGCCGGCACGGGCCCGCGGCGCGAGAAGGCACCCCGCGGGCTGGTCCTCGTCCCGACCCGCGAACTCGCCCAGCAGGTCGCCGACGCGCTCGCACCGCTGGGCCGCTGCGTCGGCGTCAGCATCACCACGGTCTACGGCGGCGTATCGATCGGCGGGCAGATCGCCCGCGTGCGAGACGCGGACGTCGTAGTGGCCACGCCAGGCCGGCTCATCGACCTGCTGGAGCGGCGAGCCTGCACGCTCTCCGATATCCAGGTCACGGTGCTCGACGAGGCGGACCACATGGCCGACCTGGGCTTCCTGCCCGCGGTCACCCGCATCCTCGACGAGACGCCCGCGGGCGGCCAGCGGATGTTCTTCTCCGCGACCCTGGACCGCGGGGTCGGTCAGCTGGTGACCCGCTATACGCATGATCCCGCGCTGCACGCGGTCACCTCCTCGGCGGACTCCGGGCCCGCCGAGCACCGGGTGCTGGTCCTGTCCGCGCAGGACAAGGTGCCGGTCGCGGCGGAGATCGCCAGCCGGCCGGGACGGACGCTGTTCTTTGTGCGGACCAAGCACGGCGCGGACCGGCTGGCGAAACAGCTGTCCCGGGCTGGCGTCGACGCCGCGGCCATCCACGGCAACCGCAACCAGAACCAGCGTCAGCGGGCCCTGGACGCATTCACCGCCGGGCATCCCCGGGTCCTGGTCGCCACCGACGTCGCGGCCCGCGGCATTCACGTGGACGACGTCGACCTGGTGGTGCAGTTCGACCCGCCCAACGACCACAAGGATTACCTGCACCGCTCGGGCCGCACGGCCCGGGCCGGAGCGTCCGGCATGGTCATCGCGCTGGTCGAACGCGGCCAGGTCCGTGAGCTTCAGCGGCTGCACGACGCGGCGGGCGTCACCGCGGCCAGCGATGAGGTCGCCACCGGAGATGACGTGGTCCGGCAGATCGCCGCGTCGGGCACACCCGTCCCCCCCGCGCCGCCGGCCGCGCAGCCGGCCAGGAGCGCCCGGCCCCGGCCTGCCCGGGCCCGCCGGCCCCGGCCGGCGCACCGGGCCCCGTACGCCAGGAGGTCTGCCTGAGCCACCGGCGGCCCTGCCGCCCGGGAACAGAGGGCTCGCCCATTTAGTTGCTTGCTACTAAGCAACTAAAATTCTTGGCGCTGGGCCTCGGCGGGTCAGCCGCTGCGCCGAGGCCCCGCCGCGTGGGGCTTCCCGCCCGGGAGGGAAATCGTGTCCGCTTCACCTCGGCCGCCTGCAGATCACCGCTACAAGTGGATCGCGCTGTCCAACACGACGCTCGGCATGCTGATGGCCACGGTCAACTCGTCCATCATGCTGATCGCGCTGCCCGACATCTTCCGCGGGATCGGCGTCAACCCGCTGCAGCCGGGCAACACGACCCTGCTGCTGTGGCTGCTGATGGGGTACCTCGTGGTCACCGCCGTGCTGGTGGTCAGCTTCGGGCGGCTGGGCGGCATGTTCGGCCGGGTCCGGATGTTCAACCTCGGGTTCGCGATCTTCGCCGCGTTCTCCGTGCTGCTGTCGCTGACCTGGCTGCACGGCACCGCCGCCGCCTGGTGGCTGATCGGGATGCGGATCCTGCAGGCCGTGGGGGGCGCGATGCTCATGGCCAACTCGAGCGCGATCTTGACCGACGCGTTCCCGGCCAACGAGCGCGGGCTGGCCCTGGGGCTGAACCAGGTGGCCGGGATCGCGGGCTCGTTCATCGGCCTGGTGCTCGGCGGCCTGCTCGGCCCGATCAGCTGGCGCTACGTGTTCCTGGTCTCGGTCCCGTTCGGGGTCCTCGGCACGGTCTGGTCCTACCTCAAGCTGCGTGAGCTCGGCGTCCGCCGCCCCGCCTCGCTGGACTGGTGGGGCAACCTCACGTTCGCCGCGGGGCTGATCGCGGTCCTGGTCGGGATCACCTACGGCATCCAGCCGTACGGCGGGCACACCATGGGCTGGACCAGCCCGCTGGTGCTGACGCTGATCTTCGGCGGCCTGGCCGTGCTCGCGCTCTTCTGCGTGATCGAGACGCGGGTGGCCGAGCCGATGTTCCGGCTCGCGCTGTTCCGGATCCGGCCGTTCACCGCGGGGAACCTGGCCAGCCTGCTGTCCGGCCTGGGTCGCGGCGGCCTGATGTTCATCCTGATCATCTGGCTGCAGGGCATCTACCTGCCGATCCACGGTTACAGTTTCGAGCGGACCCCGCTGTGGGCCGGGATCGCCATACTCCCGCTGACGGTCGGATTCCTCATCGCCGGCCCGGCCTCCGGCTGGCTGTCCGACCGGTTCGGCGCCCGGCCGTTCGCCACCGGCGGCATGGTGGTGGCCGCGCTCTCGTTCGGCCTGCTCGAACTGCTCCCGGTGGACTTCGCCTACTGGCAGTTCGCGCTGATCCTGCTGCTGAACGGCATCGGCATGGGCCTGTTCGCCTCGCCCAACCGGGCCGGGATCATGAACAGCCTGCCGCCGGAACGGCGCGGCGTCGGCGCGGGCATGAGCGCGACGTTCCAGAACTCGGCCATGGTCCTGTCCATCGGCATCTTCTTCACGCTGATCATCCTCGGCCTGGCCTCATCGCTGCCCGCCGCCCTCAGCCACGGCCTGACGGCCCAGGGCGTGCCGTCGGCCGACGCGGCCCGGCTGGCCGCGCTGCCGCCGGTGTCGATCATGTTCGCCGCCCTGCTCGGCTACAACCCGATCGGCACCCTGCTGGGGCCTGCCCTCGGCAAGCTGCCCGCGAGCCACGCCGCGTACCTCACCGGCCACACCTTCTTCCCGTCGCTGATCTCGGCGCCGTTCGCGCACGGACTGGACATCGCGTTCGACTTCGCGATCGCGGCCTGCCTGGTCGCGGCGGTGGCCTCGCTGCTGCGGGGCCGCAGGTACGTGCACGAAGAGCACGGCACGGCCGCGGCGAGCACGGCCGCGGCGGCGGCCGCCGAGCCGGGCGAGCTGGTCAGGCCGTGACCACCTGGAACGTGGCCAGGCTGGGGTCGGCCGCGTAGGCGATCCGGCCGCCGTCGGCCGTCACCTCGCGCAGCGCCGCCACCGCGTCGGCGGTGATGAGCTCGCCCGGGGCCAGCACCGGGACGCCGGGCGGGTACGGCGCGACGAGTTCCGCGCTGACCCTGCCGATCGCCGCGGCGGCGGTGACGGTCTCGTTCTTCGCGAAGAACGCCTCGCGGGGCGACAGGACCGTCTGCGGGCGCACCGTCCAGGCCGCCGCGGCGGCCGGCCGGCGCGGCTCGGCGCGGTGCCGCTCGATCGAGGCGATCATCACCTCGGTGAACGCGGCGAGGCGTGCCTCGTCGTCGGCGATGGACGGGATCGGGATGACGGTATCGCGGTCGCCCATCTCCACCGGCATGCCCGCGGCGATCAGGTCGCTCTCGACCAGGTTGCCGTTCGCCCCGGTGCCGGCCAGCAGCACCACGAGCTTGGCCGGGTCGACGCCGGGACCGTCGAGCACGTCGACGCCCGGCACCTCGCGCAGCCGCCGGCGGGCCGCGGCCACGCCGTGCAGCAGCCGCGCGCACAGCCCCGGCCCCTCCCGGGCCAGCAGCGCCCGCGCCGCGTCGATGCTGGCCAGGATCGAGCCGGCCGGGCTCGTCGTGTGGGTGGCCTCGAACGCCCGGTTCAGCCGGGCGACGTCCAGGCGTTCGGTCCTGGCCAGCAGCAGCGCCCCCTGGGTGTAGGCGGGCAGCGTCTTGTGCGCGCTGGTCACCAGCGCGTCGGCGCCCGCCGCGATCGCGTGCGGCGGCAGGTCGGGGTGGAAGCCGAGGTAGGCCGCCCAGGCCGCGTCGACGATCAGCGGCACCCCGGCCTCGTGCGCGGCCCGGGCGTGGCCCGCCAGGTCACCGGTGGTCCCGACGTAGGACGGGTCGCCGAGGATCACGCCGCAGGCCGCCGGGTGCGCGGCCAGCGTGTCGCGGACGGTCTGCACCGGGACCGCGGCGGGCAGCCCGGAGCGCGGATCGATGTCCGGCCGCACCCAGACCGGCCGGAGGCCGGCCAGCACCAGCCCGAGCAGCAGCGACCGGTGCAGGGTGCGGGTGATGATCACCTCCTGGCCGGGCTGGCCGATGGCCAGGCAGAACGCCTGGTTCCCGTGGGTCGATCCGGCCACCGAGAAGCGGCACCAGTCGGCGCCCCACAGCGCGGCCGCACGAGCCTGGGCGCCGGCCAGCAGGTGGTCGGCGTGCTTGATCGCGTCGAGCCCGCCATACAGCGGCGCGTCGCCCGCCACCACGGTGCCGGCCAGGTCTTGGCGCTGTTTGTGCCCGGGCGTGCTCATCGGCGTCAGCGTCCCGGCCGCCGCCCGCCCCGTCCAGTTCAGCCAGGCGGCCAGCAATGGGGCGTCGGGCGCCAGCCCGAGCGGGTCGCGCGGATCGAGCGGGACGGCCCGGGCTCCCGGCCTGGGTGCGCTCGTCGCCATCAGGCGCGCCGCGGGCTGAAGAAGATCACCGCGACACCGAGCGCGACGATGGCGGCGCCCAGCCAGTCGTAGTTGTCCGGGCGGTGCCCGTCGATGCCCCAGCCCCAGAGCAGGCTCATGATGACGAACACGCCGCCGTAGGCGGCGTAGATCCGGCCGAAGTCGCCGGCGGGCTGAAGGGTCGGGATGACTCCGTAGCCGACCAGGATGACCGCGCCTGCCAGGCCGGCCGGCCAGGACGCGCCCTCGCGCAGCCACCGCCAGACCAGGTAGCCGCCGCCGATCTCCGCAAGGCCGGCGGCGGCGAACAACCCGATGCTACGCATGACATTCATGGCCTGACCATAGCGGCCAGGCCGGGCCCGGGACTGCCGCGCTGGGTCAGCCGGTCATGCTCTCTTCCGCCGCCGCCGGATGATCACCGTTCCGGCGATCAGGACGCCGGCGGCCACCGCCAGGGGCCAGCGGCGCGGCAGCGCCTGGCTCTGCCGGATCCGGTCGGACAGCCGGGCGGCCCGGGCCTTCACGTCGGCCTGGCCGGCCAGTTCGTCTATCGTCTGCCCGAGATGCTCCCGGGTCCACTCGATGTCCTGCTCGAGTTCCTGGGCGGTCATTCGTTTGTCCCTCCGTTGATGTTCCGCGTATCGGCTCTGGCGATGATCGCGCAGGCTAGCAGGCAGGCCGCGGCGGCCCCGGACCGCCACGCCGCAGGCCTGCGGATCCGGCCGGCGGTTTCAACGCGAACGCGCAGGGAAGGGAACTTCATGTCGCCGCTAGGGCCTGGTCCCATCGGATTCGCATCCACCTGAGACCTGTACCATGGCGGACGAAAGCGTCATAATTGGCACTACGTAGTCCCTACGTGGAGGTCGCACCTCTTGGCGAGCATGGCCCACCGCGTCGCAAAGGGCCTCGTCGGGGGATGCGCGCTTCTCCTAGGGGTCACACTTTCTGGGTGTGGCGCGCCGCAGTATACGTACGTGGCCAACTCCAGCAAGAGTACGTACTTCAAGGTGCCGCACGGCTGGCACCAGATCAACGGGGACGCCCTCCAGCACGCGATGGAGGAGGTGCTGGGCGGCAACGCGGGCGCCGCGTGGCAGGTCGCCTACGAGGCCGGCTCCAAGCCCAACGCCAACGACTTCCTGTCCTTCGGCGCCGACCAGCCGTTCGTCTTCGCCGAGATCGGCACGCTCAGCTCGACCGCGAGCCAGGAGTTGTCCTACGACTCACTGCGTGACTTCTTCCTCCCGGTCACCGCCACCGCCCGGCAGAACGTGCCCTCGGGCTTCCCGCTGACCGGTTTCAAGCAGATCCGCGACGAGAACCTCACACCGGGCCTGGGCGTGCACGGGGTCCGGGAGACGTTCGACTATACCTATGAGGGCTCGACCGACACCTTCGATGAGGTCGCCCTCACGAACGCGGAGCAGACCGTCGTCTACTTCCTCATGCTGCACTGCACTACCAGCTGTTACGGCAGCGATCAGACCGAGATCAACGACGTGATGTCGTCGTTTACCGTCAGGAGCTCGTCATGAGGAAGGCTCGCGCCGCCACCGGAATGCCGCCGGGCGGGCGGCCGAAGGACGAGGACCGGCGGACCCGCAAGCCGCTGGGCATCTGGGACCGGATCAAGTTCCTGGTCCTGCTCGGCCTGGTGTGGCTCATCCTGGTCTGGTCCACGATGGCGGGCGACCCGCTCGTCGGGTTCCAGGACGCGCTGCGCATCGAGGTCCAGACCGGCTGGTGGGTGTTCGTCCTGATCGGACTGGAGATTCTCCGCCAGATTCACTTCCTGATCAGCGAGCACTGGGCGGGGTACCACCAGTTCTGGACCCTTGGCGTGTTCGGCGGCTTCGAGCGGCAGACCCACCGCCGTATATCGGACTGGACCAGGTTCCGCCTGTCTCGGCTGCTGAAGTGGGTGTTCTGGATCGCCGTGATCGCGGTGGTCGCCGGGAAGATCATCCACACCACGCCGATCCTGGCCCTGCTCCGCGGGCCCCAGCTGATCTGGCATGTGCTGCCATTCGTGCTGCAGATCGCGTTCACGCTCTTGTTCGTGGTGCTCCAGTTCGTCGCCCTCTTCTGGTTCATGTCCCGGGGCGGAGTGGACGTGTACTACCCCGACGACATCAAGACCAGGTTCTCCGATGTCTGGGGTCAGGACCACGTGCTCGAGCGGGTCAAGGAGAACATCATCTTCCTCGAGAACCCGGAGATCGTGGAGGAAAAGGGCGGCTACGTACCCGGCGGCCTGCTGCTGTGGGGCCCGCCCGGGACCGGCAAGACACTGATGGCCGAGGCGGTCGCGGGCGAGACCGGCAAGCCTTACGTGTTCGTCGATCCCGGCGCGTTCATCAACATGTTCATGGGCGTCGGCATCCTCAAGGTGAAGTCGCTGTTCCGCAAGCTGCGGAAGCTCGCGATGCGCTACGGCGGGGTGATCGTCTTCTTCGACGAGGCCGACTCTCTGGGCAACCGCGGCATGATGACCCAGGGCGCTCCCGGCGGCGGGCCCGGCCGGGCCGCTCCGGCGCCGTTCACGCCCGCGGGCTGCCACGGGTTCTCCTACCTGTCGGCGGGGACCCAGTGGACGCTGACCCGGCACGCGATGGACGCGGAGATCACCGACGAGCCGGACACCCGGCGCAGCAAGCAGATAATGGGCGGGATGATGGGCGGCGGCGGCGGCGGCATGGGCACGCTGCAGGCGCTGCTCACCGAGCTGTCCGGCCTTAAGAAGCCGCGCGGCCTGGTCAACCGGTACGTGCGCAGGATCTTCGGGATGCGGCCCAAGCCCCCGCCCAAGTACCGGATGCTGGTCATGATGGCCACCAACATGCCGTCGGCGCTGGATGAGGCGCTGCTGCGGCCGGGCCGCATCGACCGCATCTACAAGGTCGGCTACCCGTCTAAGGCGGGCCGGATCCGCACCTACGAGGGGTACTTCGCCAAGGTCAGGCACGAGCTCACCGCCGAGAAC